>Ga0335071_10000454_pt1 | contig 45608 bp, 48 predicted proteins | sample Lox_Sample_15_FD_206724 | JGI IMG/M metagenome (GOLD analysis project Ga0335071, IMG submission 206724) | Soil microbial communities from Loxahatchee National Wildlife Refuge, Florida, United States - Lox_Sample_1.5 | ecosystem: Environmental > Terrestrial > Soil > Wetlands | place: USA... | reverse complement strand
ATCTACTGGAAAAGTTTATAAAGTCATAGGTTTGAGATTGTAATTAAATACGATAACCAACCGGCAGGGCCGGCACGAGCGTCCCGGCCGGAATCACGGTCATAATCTCACCGATTAGACATAACGAACCAATATAAGCCGATGTCTCAGCAAAGGCCAGAAGGGAAAAAATATATAAAATGTCAGGCCCAAGTAAAGATATTCGTGCCAAAAAAATAGGCAAACGTAGGTTATTGTGTGGCTTATGGCAACCTTTAAATAGGTACGTAATCATACAAAAACCAACAAAAACCAATGGCTGGTGCGTAAAAGTGACGGCAATAGCGTTAGATATCCAGGGCAGAATCTGTACTGGTTGCAATAATTGCGTTGTCGCCTGCCCGGTCAATGCGTTGGAGCTTACGGTCATCAACCCGGTGACCCGAAAGAAGACCTACAACGTGCTGAACGGAAAGGCTGTAGTGGTCGATGAGGATGTTTGCAATGGTTGCGGCATTTGCTTAATGGTATGTCCTCAGCGTGCGATCACGCTTACAACGGAATGAACGTATAGGAGGAGAAGATACTTGTTTCCCAGTTATGCGAAAAAAATAGAGAACAACAAGCTGGATGTCGAGCAAAAACTGTTATTGACTAAGTCTAACTTAACGGTTGACCTCGACAAGTGTACCGGTTGTGGAGTGTGTATCGACGCATGTCCGGAGGAGGCAATCAGCAAGGGCCCCCTCGGAGCTGTAGGGCGCGGAAAGGCCAAGACCTCGAAGATCGACGTCGACGCCAAGAAGTGCTCGTACTGCGGCGTATGTAACATTATGTGCCCGTTCGACGCGATCAAGCTGACCGTAGACGGCCAGCCGAAGCTGCCCATCATCGAGCAGCAGGGCTTCCCCCAGATCGCCAAGGACGCGAAGATCGACCCCGAAAAGTGCACGCACTGCGTGCTTTGCGAGGAGGTCTGCCCCAGGGACGCCATCAAGAGGGAAGTGGCGGACGTGGACCAGGGCCATAAGGCGTCATCCACCAACACCAAGTACGCGCTTGACTATAAGCTCGACGAGGACAAGTGCACGCTCTGCGGCATTTGTGCCGAGCTTTGTGACGCTTATAAGATTGACTACAAGGAGCCGACCCCGCTCACGGTCAAGAAGATCGGCAAGCTTAACTTCGATGAGAAGAAGTGCGACTATTGCCAGCTATGCATCACCGCTTGCCCCGAAGAGGCCATCAAGCTCGAGAGAAAGGAGATCGCCAAGCCGATGCTGAGCGGCAAGGTCGACATCGACCTGGACAAGTGCATCACCTGCTCGTGGTGCCAGGTCATCTGCCCGCGGGACGCGGCCAAGGTCAACAAGATATTCGAGGGCGAGTACGAGCTCGTCACCTCCAAGTGCCCGGCAGGGTGCTCGACCTGCGTCGAGGTCTGCCCGGCCAACGCGTTATACATCCCGCCAATAGAGGAAGCGGGACAGAAGCCCGGCAAGCTGAACTACAACAAGGACTTCTGCATGTACTGCGGCGCCTGCGTCCAGGCGTGCCCGGCTGACGGCACCATCAAGATGAAGAGGACCAAGATCAACTGGAAGGGCGAGGAGACGAGCCTGTCCAAGAAGATCTCGGACAAGCTGATGGCAGAGAAGACTCCCAAGATCCAGGGGGCGTAAAAAATGGCATTGGAATCTCAGGTTTTAAGCTTAAACAAGGGCCTCGTGAACTTTACCCATGAGGTCGAAAAGGGCGGCGGAGAGAACATCTCCGTATGTTACCAGTGCGGTACCTGCACGGCCGGCTGCCCCATGGGGAGGCGCAACGCGCTGCGCACGAGGAAGATCATGAGGATGACCGCCCTCGGCCTTAAGGACGAGCTCCTCAAGAGCGACGAGATCTGGTACTGCTCGACCTGCTACACCTGCACCGACAGGTGCCCGAGGCACGTCAAGCCGACAGACGTCATCATCGCGCTCAGGAACATGGCCACGAAGAACCTGCTGGCCCCGAAGAACTTCCTCCAGAACGCGACGTTCATCTACCAGACCGGCCATGCGGTGCCGATCAACGACGCGACCAAGAAGCTCAGGGTCAAGCTCGGATTGCCGGAGAACCCGCCAACGACTCACGCGTTCCCGGAGTTTATGCCGGGCGTGCGGGCCATCCTGGACGGAACAGGGCTGATGGCCATCAAGGCACAGATGGACGCGAAGGAGGTAAAGAAATGAGCGAAGCTAAATTAAAATCATCACTGTTCCTCGGCTGTATTGCGCCGAACAGGTACCCGGGCATCGAGGTCTCGACGATCAAGACGGCCAAGAACCTGGGCGTCGAGCTCGTCGACCTCAAGGGCGCCGGCTGCTGCCCCGCTCCAGGCGCGTTCGGCTCGATGGACTTACTGACCTGGGAAGCCCTGGCCGCGAGGAACATCTGCCTGTCTGAGCAGATGGGCCTGGACTGTACGGTCGTGTGCAACGGCTGCTACAAGTCGCTGTATGACGTCAACGAGAAATTAAAGGCAAACCCGGTCGAGATGGAAAAGGTCAACGGCATCCTGAAGCTGGCCGACATGCAGTACAAGGGATCCATCGAGGTCCGCCATGTCGCCGAGCAGCTCTACAATGACGTGGGCATCAAGAAGATCAGGGACAGCGTCGTCCAGCCCCTCAACGGCATCAAGGTCGGCATCCACTATGGCTGCCACTTACTCAAGCCCGGCAGGGAGAGGCACTTCACTAACGCCGAGGCCTTCGGCACCGAGATCCCCAGATTCCTGGACGAGATGGTCGAGGCCCTGGGAGCCAGAAGCATGGACTACAAGGACAAGATGATGTGCTGCGGAGCCGGCGGAGGCGTCAGAGGCTACAAGAAGGACTTCGCCCTCGACATGACCAACGAGAAGCTGAAGAACATGCAGGCCGTCGGCGTGGACTGTATCGTCGACGTGTGCCCGTTCTGCCACCTGCAGTTCGACCTGGGGCAGATGGAGATCGCCGAGAAGTTCGGCGACAAGTACAATATCCCGGTGCTGCACTATGGCCAGCTACTCGGCCTCGCTCAGGGCATGAGCCCGGACGAGCTGGGACTGGAAGCACACCAGATCAAGGTAGACTCATTACTGGATAAGATTGTGTGAGGGATGAGAAATGGCAAACGAAAAGAAACCTAACAGAGTCGGAGTGTTCATCTGTCACTGCGGTACCAACATCGCGGGCGTCATCCCGATCGATCAGCTGAGGGAATATGCGATGACGCTCCCCAACGTAGTGCACGCGGACAACTACACTTACATGTGTTCAACCCCGGGCCAGGAAAAGATCAAGACCGCCATCAAGGAGCACAACCTTGACGCGGTAGTGGTCGCGGCGTGCTCGCCCCGCCTGCACGAGCCGACCTTCAGGAAGGCGTCGGCGGCAGGCGGCCTGAACCCGTTCATATTCGAAATGGCGAACATCCGTGAGCAGTCCTCCTGGATCCACATGAAGGAGCCGGAGAGGGCGACGGAGAAGGCGAAGGACATCGTGCGCATGAGCGTCGCGAGGGCGTCGCTGCTCGAGCCGCTGGACACCAAGTACATCCCGGTCGAGAAGGCCATCATGGTCATCGGCGCGGGCGTCGCCGGCATCCAGGCGGCCCTGGAGATCGCCGACTCGGGCATCACGACCTACCTCATAGAGAAGGACCCGAGCATCGGCGGCAACATGTCCAGGCTGGACAAGACGTTCCCCACGCTGGACTGCTCGCAGTGTATCCTGACCCCGAAGATGGTGGACGTCGACAGGCACCCGAATATCAAGACGTTGACCTACACGGAAGTCGACAAGGTGGACGGCTACATCGGCAACTTCACCGTCACGGTGAGGCGGAAGGCCAGAGGCGTCAAGGAAGCCGAATGTAACGGCTGCGGCGACTGTGCTGCAGTATGCCCCGTAACCAAGGGCAACGAGTTCGACCTTGGGCTGGGCCCGAGGAAGGCCATATACGTGCCCTTCCCGCAGGCAGTGCCTCTCAAGTACACCATCGACTTCGACAGCTGCATCAAGTGCGATCTGTGTGTCAAGAAGTGCGGCGACAAGAACGCCATCGACCTCAACATGAAGGACGAGCTCGTCGAGATCAAGGTCGGCACCATCATCGTGGCCACTGGCTTTGACCTGTACGAGATCGAGAAGAAGGAGGAGTGGGGATATGGCAGGTACGACAACGTCATCACCGGCCTCCAGTTCGAGAGGCTCATCAACGCGTCAGGCCCGACCGGCGGTAAGCTCATCAGGCCGTCGGACGGCCAGAAGCCGCACAACGTGGCGTTCGTATTATGCGCAGGCTCGAGAGACCAGGACGCAAACCCGTACTGCTCGAGAGTCTGCTGTATGTACTCGCTGAAGCACGCCCACCAGATCATGGAGAAGATGCCGGGCACCATACCCTACCTCTTCTACATGGACATACGGGCCTTCGGTAAGGCATACGAAGAATTCTACTACCGCATTCAGGACGAGGGCGCTAAATTCGTCCGCGGCAGGGTATCCTACATCGAGGAAGACCCGGTCACCAAGAACTGCATCGTCCACGCAGAGGACACGCTGCTTGGCACGCCCGTCACCTTAGACGCTGACATGGTCGTGCTGGCGTCCGCCATCGTCCCCAAGGAGACGACCGAGTTACTCAGGAACAAGCTGACCATCTCCAGGAGCCCGGACAAGTTCCTGCTTGAGGCACACCCCAAGCTGAACCCGTTCTCCACGAGCACTGATGCTATCTTCCTGGCCGGCTGCTGTCAGGGCCCCAAGGACATCCCCGACACAGTAGCCCAGGCGGCCGGTGCCGCCGCGGCAGCCCAGGTCCCCATCAACCAGGGCAAGGTCGCCCTCGAGCCCATCGCGGCAAAAGTGAACGACGACCTCTGCTCCGGCTGCGGAGTATGCGGCAGCCTGTGCCCGTACAAGGCCATCACGCTGAGCGAGATCGGCGAGGGCCACAGGAGAGCGTCGGTCAACGATGCGATGTGTAAGGGCTGCGGCACCTGCGGCGCAGCGTGCCCGGCAAAGGCAATCACCATGCAACACTTTAAGAACGAACAGATCAGGGCGCAGATCGCTGCACTGTTCACCCCCGTAGGAGGTGCCTAAGATGGCTGACGAGTTCGAACCCAAGATACTCGGCATACTGTGTAACTGGTGTACCTACGCAGGCTCGGACCTGGCGGGCACATCGAGAATACAGTACCCCCCCAACGTACGTGTCATCCGTGTGATGTGCACGGGCCGTATCGACCCCGCGTTCGTCATGGAGGCGTTCAGCCTCGGCGCCGACGCGGTGCTCATATCGGGCTGCCACATCGGCGACTGCCACTACATCGCGGGCAACTACAAGGCAAGACGCAGGATAGCCCTGACCAGGAAAGTCATCGAACAGTTCGGCATCGACCCCAGGAGGCTCAAGATGACCTTCGTCTCGGCATCGGAAGGTGCGCTGTGGGCGGAAGTCGTCAAGGACATGGTCAATACCATCAAGAAGCTGGGCCCCACGCCCGTCCAGAAGAAGGTTGACCTGCACGCCGCAGGCGGGCACGCCGCCGCGGGCGCGGACGAAGACCTGGCAGAGATCGCAAAGGCAAGCGCTGGAAAGAAGCTGGAAGCCGCGCCGGTACAGAAGAAGTGACCGGGGCTTCTCAGGAGACCCGAAAATGACTAACTCGATAGAAGCAAACCTGATATCAGGTAGGACCTTCATGCAGGGTGTCGCCATCGAGGGGCACAAGCATGAGGATGAATATATCAAGGCCTGCGGGATATGCGAAGTTGACGTGAGCGACCTCAAGAAGCTCAAGGTCTTCCCCGGCCAGACCGTGAGGGTCAAATCGGCTTACGGAGAGGTAGTCGTTAGGGCGGTAAAAGCGACCCAGGGTCCGCACCCTGGGCTGGTCTTTATTCCCATGGGGCCATGGGCAAACCAGGTAACGAGCCCGAATACGTATTCGACGGGCATGCCCCACTTCAAAGGAGTAAAGGTCACCATCGAACCAGCGCCTAACGAGAAAGTTCTGAACGGCATCGAGCTGCTTCAGAAGACCACATTAGACCTGAAGGTGAACGCATGATTGAGACTAAAGCTGAAACGGTCGCCAAACAGGAAAACCTAAAAATAGTCACCGATGTGGTCTGTCCCTTCTGCGGTACCCTTTGCGACGACATCAAGGTCGTGCTCGACGGCAACAGGATCGTCGACACGATGAACGCCTGCATCATCGGCAACGAGAAGTTCAAGTCGGCACAGGCCGGCCACAGGGTTCCCAGGCCGATGGAGAGAGTGGAGGGCACCACCGAGTTCGCTCCAGTTAGCTACGACTACGCCATCGAGAAGGCGGCACAGATCCTGGCCAACGCCAGGAGGCCGCTGTTCTACGGCTGGTCGTCCACGTCCTGCGAAGCGCAGGAAGTCGGCAACGAGCTGGCGGAGATCACCGGCGGCGTCACCGATAACACTGCCTCTGTCTGCCATGGGCCGTCGGTCATGGCCATCCAGACCGTCGGAGCGCCATGCTGCACCCTGGGCGAGGTCAAGAACAGGGCCGACCTCATCATCTACTGGGGCTGCAACCCCATCCATGCCCACCCGAGGCACATGAGCCGCTACACCATATACCCGAGAGGCTTCTTCACGGAGAGGGGCTTCGACGACAGGACCTTGGTCGTAGTGGACCCCAGGCCTACGGACACGGCAAAGCAGGCCGATATCTACGTTCAGGTAGAGCAGGGCAAGGACTACGAATTACTGGACGCCTTGAGGACCGCCACCCGCGGCGAGGACATCCCCGACGTGGTAGCGGGCGTCAAGAAGGAGCAGATCAAAGAGCTGGCCGAATTGGCGAAAAGCAAGAAGTTCGGGCTGCTCTTCTTCGGCATGGGCGTCACGCAGACCACCGGCAAGCACCGCAACATCGACATCGCCATCAGCTGGGTAGCGGACATGAACAAGTACACCAAGTTCAGCCTCATCCCCATGCGGGGCCACTACAACGTCACCGGCTCCGGCATGGTCATGACGTGGCAGTCCGGCTTCCCGTTCGCCATGGACTTCTCCAGGGGATACCCGAGGTATAACCCGGGAGAGACCGCGGCCAACGACATACTGCTGAGGCACGAGTGCGACGCAGCGCTGGTCATCGCCTCCGACCCGGGCGCACACTTCCCGGTATCGGCGATGAAATGGTATGCCCAGATCCCGACGATCGCCATCGACCCGCACTACACGCCCACGACCGGCATATCCGGGCTGGTCATCCCGTCGACTATCATCGGCGTCGAAGAGGAAGGCACCGCCTATCGTATGGACAACGTGCCCATCCGCTGCAGGAAGGTCATCGACTCTCCGGAATTCCTTTCGGACGAGGAGATCCTCCGCAGGATCCTCAACAGGGTCAGAGAGCTCAAGGGACTACCCGCCGGAGGACATCACTGAGGTGGAACCATGGCAAGGAAAGTAACAACTGCAACCAATGAACTATTAATAAAGAACGGTTTCGTCTACGACCCGGCCAGCGGCATTAACGGTGATGTCAAGGATATCGCGGTCCAGAACGGCAAGATCGTGGAAGCGTCCAGGCTGACCACCGGCGCCAGGGTCATCGACGCAAGAGGAAAGATCGTCATGGCCGGCGGCATAGACCCGCATACGCACGTCGCCGGGCCCAAGGTCAACGTCGGCAGGATGTTCCGGCCGGAAGACAAGCTCCACGACCCCAAGCTTGAGCACTCATCAAAGCTCATCCGGGCCGGAGGAGGCTTCTCCGTGCCGTCGACGTTCACGACGGCGTACCGGTACTCCAGGCTGGGCTACACCATGGCCAACGAGGCGGCAATGCCCCCACTGCTGGCCAGGCACACCCACGAGGAGATCCGCGACACCCCGATCATCGACCAGTCGGCGTTCACGCTGCTGGGCAATAACTGGCTCGTGATGGAATACATCAAGAGGGGCGAGACCGAGAAGCTCGACGCATTCGTCGCATGGATGCTCAAGGCCACGAAGGGCTTTGTCATTAAACTAGTCAACCCCGGAGGCACCGAAGCCTGGGGCTGGGGCAAGAACTGCGTCTCCATCGACGACCCCGTCCCGTACTTCGACGTCACCCCGAAAGACATCATCCAGGGCCTGGCGGGCACCAACGAGAGGCTGGGCATGCCCCACTCCATACACCTGCACGCCAACAACCTGGGCCACCCGGGCAACATCACCACCACGCTCAAGTCGCTGGCGCTGACCGAGGGCATCAAGACCAACAAGAAGTCGGGAAGGACGCAGAACGTCCACCTGACCCACGCCCAGTTCAACGCTTATGGCGGCACCGCCTGGAAGGACTTCTTCTCCGAGGCCAGCAAGCTGGCGGACTACGTGAACGGGCACGACCACGTCACCATCGACGCGGGCTTCGTCACGCTCGACGAGACTACGACGATGACGGCGGACGGCCCGATGGAGTTCGGCCTGCACTCGATCAACCACCTGAAGTGGGCCAACACCGACGTGGAGCTGGAGACCGGCTCGGGCGTCGTCCCGTACATCTACGACCCCAAGCTGCACGTCTGCGGCATCCAGTGGGCCATCGGCCTGGAGCTGGCGTTACTCGTCAAGGACCCGATGAAGTGCTTCATGACGACGGACCACCCGAACGCAGGGCCGTTCACCCGCTATCCCACCATCACAAGCTGGCTCATGAGCAAGAAGGCCAGGGACGCGAAGATGGCGACACTGCATAAGTGGGTGCCCGAGAGGACGAAGCTCGCGGGCATCGACCGGGAGCTCTCGTTCTACGAGATCGCCCAGATGACCAGGGCAGGACCGGCAAGGGCATTGGGCATCGGCAAGAGAAAAGGCGGACTGGCGCCCGGCATGGATGCGGACATCGCCATCTACAGCTTCAACCCGAAGACCACCGATGCAGCGGACAAGCCCGAGGCGCTCGTTAAGGCGTTCGAGAATACCGCATACACCATCAAGGGCGGCGAGGTCGTCGTCAAGGACGGCGAAGTGGTATCCCTCGGAAGCACCAAGAGCACCTGGTGGACCGACGCCGACGGCTTCGACAACAAGGAAGTCGCCAACGACATAGTGGACAAGTTCCTGAAGTACTACTCGGTGACCATGAACAACTACCCGGTCCAGGAATCCTATATCCCGAACTCTACCGTGATAAAGGCCGGGCCGCTTGCGGGAGGTAACTAAGCATGGAAAAGATTACCTTAACCCCCAAGGCGGACGAGAAGTACCTCGTCCTCGAGGCCGAGTGCATTTCACCGGACGTGTTCGCGGGTAAGACGCTGGACGATATCAAAGAGCTGAAGGTCTGGGAGGGCAACACCACCTGGCCCCTCGGCAAATTCTTTGAGATCACTGGCACCGTGGCCGCGAAGCCTGAAGACCAGGCCATCGTCGTCAACGGCAGCGTGCCCCGGGTCAAGTACATCGGCTCCAGGATGACGAACGGCGCTATCCTCTGCAAGGGCGACGTGGACATGTACTGCGGCGCCTGGATGAAGGGAGGCAGCATCATCGTCAAGGGCAACGCCGACGCGTTCGCGGCCATCCAGATGGAGGGCGGGCAGCTCCTCATCGAGGGCAACGCGGGCAACTACCTGGGAGCTTCCTATAGAGGCGACTGGCGTGGCATGAAGGGCGGCGAGATCGTGGTCAACGGCAACGCGGGCTGCGACATCGGCGAGTACATGATGGGCGGAACGATCACCGTCAAGGGCAACGTGGACATCAACGCGGGTATTCACGCCGGACGGGCCGTAGGCGCCAAGGAGCCCGGCGGAAAGATCGTCATCATGGGCAACGCCATCGGAAGGGTCGGCGGCCAGATGATCCGCGGCAACATCTACGTGCTCGGCAACATCGAGACTATGATGCCCGGATTCGCGCTGAAGTCCACCGAGGACGTCGACTTCGAAGGCAAGAAGACACCCTTCAAGGTCTACACGGGCGACCGCGCAGAGGCCGGAAAGGGCACTCTGTACGTGAAGGCATAAGAAAAGATTATATAACAATATGAACATCTCCTTACGGAGATGTTCAACCCTATTTATTCCCGAACCAAGGCTGGGAGCACGCCATCAATGCCCTGGTATAAGGCCATTGTCAATTCCACAACATCGACCACGCGCTTTTTAATGGACAATTACGCGGGCGTTGAGTTCCGGGTCGTCGGCCAGGAAGAGAAGGACGGCGTCATTTTCCGCATCTCCGAATTCTTAAAGGACGGCAAGGTCATCGTCCATTCCACCGTGGAAATGCCCGTCGCCAGGAATCCTCCCGAGTTCATCGAGGAGATGCGCCGCAGGGTCATCCCCATCGGCGACGCAATCCGTATGAACGGGTACAGCGTCGAGTACCGCATCACCGACCACGATACCGTTTTTAAGGAATATGAGATGGTGGGCGACGTCTACTTAAGGATCAAAGAGCTCTACTACGAAATGTAATTTTTACGGCCAAAACAGGCATAGGGCGATTTAATCGTGCTTTGCTGATTTATCCATTCGGCTTCAACATTCCAGTAATGCCCGAAGTGTTGCTGCAGGTACGCTTACCGAACCTGAAGAAGGCCGACGAGATCTTCGAGATAGCCGAAAGGTCAGGCTACGACGGCATCGAGCTCGACTGCGCCGGCCTGGACTGTAGCCTGGACGACCTGTACGTCAAATCGGTCGACTATAACCTGCCCATAAAGAGCCTGCTGGCGCCGACTCTGACCTTCAGCCAGCCCGTGCACTATCTATTGCACGGCGACACCGACGTACATTCAGCCTTTCACGCATTCAAGCCTCAGCGCATCGTCTTCCGGCTGCCAGGCACGCCGGTCCTGAAAGACCTGGCCGGCTACGTGTTCAAGGACCGCCTGAACTATTTTAAAGGCCTCTATGGCAATGATGCTATTTGCGTCGAGAACGGGGCCCCCTCGGGAAGCCTGCGGGTGCCCCCCATATTTGACATCAAAGGGGTAAGGAACCTGGCTTACGAGCTCGACATCTTCATCAACTTCGACGTGGCCAACTGCGCCGCCAGCGGCCGGGACATCCTTCAGGCCTATGACATGCTGGCGCCCCGCGTGAAGAGCGCCCACATCAGCGACCACGGCGGGCGGGATTCCAGCCACCTCGTCCCGGGGGACGGCCTGCTGCCTCTCGGCACACTGCTCACAAAGATGAAGGCCAACAGGTATAACGGATCCTTCACCATGGAGCTCGACCAGCAGGAGATCGCCGGCCGGGACAGCGGAGAGATAATGATACTTTATAAGGAACTCATCGGGTACGTGAAAAGCCATTTTTAACATCTGCCAGGGTCCTCTAAAAAATATCAAGAATGCCCGAAGACTTTTTCAGCCACGGAGCTACTCTAAGCGGGCCTGAAGCTACACGAAGACATTATTAAAATATTAAAGCGCTTAGAGCCAGCTTCGAATAACTTTGAGACCGGACAGTCTTCGCGCGACTTAATCTCTTTTAGAGTGTTATGACTATGGCTGCAATCAAATAATAAAATTGAAAAAAAGAAGCTTATTTCGTTATCTTTTCGAGCGCCTCGACGACGCCCGCCAGCTTCGCCGCCGGTATGCCCACGATGAGCTCGTCGTCGGCGATCTTCGCGAACTTCCGGGACCCGTCGCACCCGAAGGTGGCGTTCATCTCGCCCGTATTGTATACCTGGGCGACGGCGTCGGCGCAGACGGACTGGATGCCCGAGAAGCTCACGATGTTGCGGCCGCCCTTTTCGTATATATTGGACTGGGCGATCTTCAGGAGCTGTTTCGGGTTGCCGATGACAACGACCACGTCCGGCACGAAGGTCGCCTTTTCCAGAGGCGCGTACAGCGACGCGACGAAGTGCTTATTCGTGCGGGGCACTGCGTCCATTGTCTTTTTGGCCGACTCCAGGGTCTTGAACCTGCCCAGGCCGAAGTAGAATTCGCCGGTCCTGATCTTCTCCGGCGTCTCCGTAATGCCCATGGCTCCGGCGCCTCCGGCGCAGGCGTGCTGCTCTTTGGTGGCATAGAAGACGTCGCCGGCCCTCGCTTTCTGGACCATCTCGCAGTGCCTGATCTTTTCCTTCAGCTCGGGAACGCCGGCGGGTATCTCGCTTTTTTCTTTAATTAATCGGACGGCCACGGGCGAGCCCTTGAGGCCGAGGAGCGTCTTTAATTTCGATGATATTTCCGTATAATTATCCATAACAGTAGCCTCTTAACATTGTTAATTAAAAACGGCGTTGAAGTTTAAAGCCTTTTTGAGCTAAAACCATGCCGACAATGTCTTTTGCTTGCCCGTCTCCGATGCGGCCTTATCGAGCCGCTCGACGACCTTGCCCACGCGCTCGGGCGAGAAGTTATGCTCGTCGCAAAGGAAATGCTTTATCTTTTCAGGCTCGGGCCTGCTCCACTTAATATTATAATCGTCCGTTGTGGGCGGATGCAGGAAGAACTCTTTAATCTCCTCATAATTCTCGATATTCTGCCCCAGCTCATCCAGGATCGCCTTCATGTCCGGGTGTTTTTTGACGAGCTTTAATGCCGTCTTTGGGCCGACTTTGTATATTCCCGGGTTAAAGTCCGTGCCCACCAGGATGCCCATGTCCACGAGCTGCTCTCTCGTGACTTCCAGGGTCTCCAGGACTTCCTTGAGCTCGACGATCTGGGGCTTCACGTCCACGTAGACGCCCCGCCGGGGCACCTTCCGCCGCCCGGTGATGGTGACGTTCCGGATCATCCTGGGTGCGCCGAAGAGCAGCGAATCATAATCCTGCGAGCCCACGTAGTCTGCGGCGCCCTTCTGGACCATGTAGGAGGCCTGTGCCTCGCCCTCCGAGGGCGCGATGATAAAGGGGACGCCCATGTAGCCTAGAAGTTCCTTCGAGTCTTTTATTATTTGGGCGTTGATGCTGGTGGAGGCCTGGGCGTACTTGTAGGCCTCCGCGCTGCCCGACGCCACGGCCGCCTCATACATCTGCTTCGCCGCCTCCCGCACCTCCCGACGGGCCTTGATGGTCTCCGCCTTCAGCGAGGGCGGCTTGCCGTCGTAGACGAACACTGGCCTGATGCCCTGCTCGATGAGATTCGTGACGCGGTAAATGATGCCCGATAGATGAGACGTCACCTCGCCCCTGTCATCGACTAAAGGCGTGCCGTCCATCTGCCGGATGATGCTGAGAAACTGGTAAAGCGTGTTAAAAGCGTCTATGGCGATGACCTTGCCGCTCAGGTCCGCCAGCGAGGTCTCGTGCTCCGGCACCAGGTCCGTGAGGTCGACTCCCATGTTCAGGCTCCCTATAATGCTGGTCTTTTAGATATTTAACTTAATCGAGAAAAAGAAGTGAAGGGCCGGCTACTTCCGGTCGAAGAACGGGCTCTTGCCGGTTACGCTCAGCGGGATGCCGTAGGCTTCCTTGATGTCGGAGTCCTTGAACAGCTTCAGGTTCAAAGCCGCCCTGCCGACGGAGAACATGATGCGGTTGTCGATGTGGTGCAGGCCCGCGACGGCGGCCGCCGAGCAGGCGGCGATGCCGAGGTCGCCCGTGCTGATGGCGCATACGCCCTTGTGCTTGATGTTCTCCGCACAGTCCTTGAAGCCACAGTAGCCGCAGACCGGCAGGTAGATCGGCACGGGCCGCTGGCCCAGCAGCACGACGGCTTGCGAGCTGTCCACGCAGCCGGCGTCCCTGGCGAAGAAAGCGGCGCTGTTCTCTTCGGCAACGCGGCGCATCTCCTTCGCGATCTTATCCTTATCCCTGCCCGTGACCACCATCGTCAGCAGATTGTCCACGCCCTTGCCCTTCGGGGCAGTCCTGGCGGCCGCGCACATGAGGGCCGCCACTTCCTCGACGGCCTTCTGTTCCATGTCCTTGCCCTTCGTAATCATATCAAACGACCTTCTCGAATTGATCCTTTGAGGCGCCGCACTGGGGGCAGACCCAGTCCTCGGGCAGGGCTTCGAACGCAGTTCCCGGCGCTATGCCATTGTCGGGATCGCCCTTTTCCGGGTCATAGACATACCCGCAGGGAATGCATTGCCACTTATCCATCGGCATCACTCCTTCGTGCCCTTCACTGTGTAGCCCAGCTCCTTGACGACGGCCAGCATCCGGTCGACCTTGACGACGTCGGGATCGTAGACGACCTTTGCCTTGCCCGTGGTGAACAATACGTCGGCGCTCTTGACTCCCTTGAGCTTCTTGAGCCCATCGGCGATGGCCTGGGAGCAGTGGTTACAGTGCATGCCTTCGATGACGATGGTGATCTTCTTATCGGCCATACGAAGAAAAGAAGGGCATGATAGCCAATATACTTTTTTCAGGTCAGGTACCACGAGCGCCAGTGGGCACGGATCTGCTGCCGCAGCGCATCGTCGAGGCCCTCTTGCTTCAGGAAGGTATAAAGCGTGTACGCGGCCTTCTTCCGCACGTAAAAATAGTCGTAGCTTTTTAGCTTTTTGATGAGCGGCTCCACCGCCCGCGGGTCCCCTATCTTGCCCAGCGCCACGACGGCCTCCAGGCGCACATCGTCGTCGGGGTCTTCAAGCAGAGTGATGAGCGCTTCTGTGGCCCCGGGGTACCCTAGGTCGCCTAGCTCGATAGCCGATTTTTTCCGGGCTTTCGGGTCCTGGTCTTTCAACCCCTCTAAGAGGGCCTCCAATGAACTCATAAAAGAAAAATGGGGAGGAAGCACCCGGTTATCCTACCCCAGAATAGTCTTCAGGTCCTGCTCCGGCGTGGTGATGGGCATGATGTTGAAGTTCTTCACCAGCACGTCGAACACTGCGGGCGTGATGAACGCCGGCAGGCTCGGGCCCAGGCGGATGTCCCTGATGCCTAAAGACAATAGCGACAGCAGTATTGCGGCAGCCTTCTGCTCATACCAGGATAGGATTATGGACAGCGGCAGGTCGTTCACTCCGACGCCGAAGGCGTCCGCCAGCGCCATGGCGATCTTGACCGCCGAGTAGGCGTCGTTGCACTGCCCGACGTCCAATAATCGAGGAATGCCGCCGATGTCGCCCAGGTCGTGGTCGAAGAACTTGAACTTGCCGCAGGCGAGCGTCAAGATCACGGTATCCTTCGGGGCCTTGTCCACGAACTCCGTGTAGTAGTTGCGGCTGGCCTTTACGCCGTCGCAGCCGCCGACCAGGAAGAAGTGCCTGATCTTGCCGGCCTTGACCGCGTCTATGACCGCCGGGGCGACGCCCAGCACGGCGTTCCGGGCGAAGCCGACCATGACGCTCTTGCCCGGCACGTCCTCGGGATATCCGGGCATCTCCTGTGCCTTCTTGATCACGGGGCTAAAATCACGATCCTTTAGGTGCACGACTCCGGGCCACCCGACCGGGCCCATGGTGTAAATGCTGGCCTGGTAGGACTCCCGGGGCTTCTGGATGCAGTTGGTGGTCATCACGATGGGGCCCGGAAAGGCGGCGAACTCCTTTGCCTGGTTCTGCCAGGCCGTGCCGTAATGGCCATAGAAGTGCTTATACTTCTTCAGGCCCGGGTAGCCGTGCGTGGGCAGCATCTCGCCGTGCGTATACACGTAGATGCCCTTGCCCTCGGTCTGCTTTAATAATTCCTCTAAGTCCTTAAGGTCATGGCCTGAGACGAGGATCGCCTTGCCCTTCTTCGCGCCCAGGGGGACTGCAGTGGGCACCGGGTGGCCGTATGTGCCCGTATTGCCCGCGTCCAGCAGCTCCATGGTGCGGATGTTGATCTCGCCGCACTTCATCGCCAGGCCCACCCAGTCGTTGAGGCCGAGGTTCTTATTACTTAAGGCGGCCAGGCCTTCGTGAATAAAGGCATATACCTTATCGTCTTCCTGCCCCAGGATCTGCGCGTGGTCCGCGTACGCCGCCACGCCCTTGATGCCGTACAGGGTCGTGTGCTGTAAGGACCGGATATTCTCGTCGGGGGAGAACGTGTCCGACATGAGGCCTACCTTCGTGCCCTGGTCGATCAGGCCGGTCAGGTCCTTTGCCGGCCTGAACGCGGCCGCCCCATTTAATTCGCCTAGCTTTGCCTTATTCCTTAAGCTCTCCCGCAGTTCCACGCAGCGGCTAATGCGCTCCGGGAACCTGGCCGGGTCAAAGTCGACGTTGGTGAGCGTCGAGAACAGCGCATTCACCGTAAATCGGTTAGCATCGGGGTCCACTACGCCGGCCTTGCGGGCCTCAGCGGCGACCTCGGCAAGGCCCCTCAGGGCGTAGACCAGCAGGTCCTGCAGCGCCGCCACGTCGGCGGTCTTGCCGCACACGCCCATCCTGGTGCAGCCCTTCTCGTTCGCAGTCTGCTCGCACTGATAACAAAACATGCTCGTTGCAGCCATCTTTTACCTCCATGTCACTCGTTACAGTTATTATTAGTTCGTATGTATAATACTCGTTACAGTTATTATTAGTTCGTATGTATACGTACTAATTATAAATAGATATTGGTGATATAATCTCTTTTTTGGTAAAAATAAGTTCGTAATTAACGAACAGTTCGTTAACAGCGAACTTATTTATACAGGGTCGAGCATGTTAACAGTTGATGCGAAACCAGGTCGAGATATACTCCACGAAGAAGGGAATGATTGCCATCGAGAGCCCTATCAAAAATAAGATACTGCAAAAATTAGCCGAGCGGGAGCTCACCTTCGAGGAGCTGATCGAGGTCTGCGGCAAGGCCCGCTCCACGATGTCGGTGCACCTCAACGACCTTCTAAACATGGGCCTGGTGTATAAGCGCGTCGATTCCCGGGACCACCGTAAGAAGTATTTCGGCCTTAACACTGACCTTTTAGTCAGCTCGAAGATGCCGGTAAGCGCCCATTACGACAAGATCCTGCAGTCCGTGCCCGCGACCATCGGGAACAAGTACGATTTTCTCAAGTCGCTATTCCATCTAGTCCGCTCCGGCATGGAGTCCTACGGCGTCGACACCAGCCCGGCCCTGAAAAAGATCGGGCGGGACGTGGGCCGGGTGCTGGCGTCCCACTTCAAGGCGAAGACAGCCAGCGCCCTGCTAAAAGAAGTCTCGCAGTTCTGGGAGGCCCAGGGCCTGGGCATAGTACGGGCCGTCAAAGGCGATGTGCCCACCATCATCGTGGACGACTGTTTTGACTGCAGCACCATGCCCGACATCGGCCATACGCAGTGCTCCATGGACGAGGGTATACTGGAAGCCATTATCGAAGAAAAGCTAAAGGTGAAGTGCTCCGTCGAGGAAGTGGAGTGCTACGGGACGGGACATCACCACTGTAAGTTCCTGATAAAAATATTCTAGGGGACCTTTTTCGCCTCTTCCCCGACCTTCTTTCCAAGCTCCCTGAGCTTTTTCGCCACGTCACCGCCGGCGTGCTTGTGGACGCAGACCCCCTCGCTCACGATGCGCACGCCCTTCCACCGCATGTCGTTCTCCAGGTTTTTGAGGTTGTCGGTGTTCCACTTATAAGTACCGAAGGCGGCGCCGACCTTGTCCGACGGCTTTGCCTGCGCCAGCTTCGAGTCAACGAGCTCCCTCATCTTCCCCGTATAATTACTGTAAATGTTGGGCGAGCCCAGGATGATGCCTTTCGCGTTGCTCAGGTCCTGCACGGTCGCATCGTCGACCCTCTTTATTTCGACGCTGGCGCCGCTCTCCTTCACGCCGCCGAGGACCTCCCGCGCAGCCTTCTCCGTGTTGCCGGTCTTTGAATCGTAGATGATGATCACGTCTGTCATATTCGCACCATCTGATATTCTGGTTTTTATGCACTAATAGCTTTGGTAGGGGGCACATCGTATGTAATTTTCAATTTAATGAAAACAATTATTTGCATGGGCGTCTATTGTTTATCATGCGTATACAGAATGAAGAGCTGGCAACGCTGATAATCCTGGCCCTTTCCCTCGCCGCCATCGGCGCCTTGTTTTTACTAACGGGCGCCAGTACGCACTACTCCTACGACTCGCCGAACGGCACGAGGGTCACGGTCAGCGGGCCCGTGCTATCGAAAGAAAACACCTACCAGGGCGGCCACATCGTCCTGAGCGTGAAGACCGATGCGGGGCCCCTGGACGTCTTCGTGCCGGCCGCCAGCGACGCCTACGAGGCGGCCAACCGCACGAAGCCCGGCAGCGAGATCGAGGCCACAGGCCTGGTGCAGACGTTTAAAGGGCAAAAAGAGGTCGTCGCGGAAAAGATAAAGCCTCTATAAAAGACTCAAAAAATTATTTAGCCGATCTTTCAGGATATGGCCTCGTCGATGTTCTCGACGACTACCCAGTCCCCGGGCGAGCCATGGATATTATCCGAAAGGGAAAAAGGCACGATGGGCCTGGCCTTTTCCAGCTCGATCAGGATGACATAGCGCCGGTTCAGGAGTTCCCGCTGCGGGGCGGGCGCCAGTATTTTTCCATAGCTTTTACGGATATCCGGCGCTAACTCCCGGGATTCTGCGCTTACGGCGCTCTTGACCATGGCCATGGCCTTGACTTTCGGGTTGAACCCGTTCAGGAAGAACAGGCTATCGCCTTCCGCCACGCGGCCATAGGGCCGTTTCTTGCCCATTGACGCCCTCGCGAGCAGGGTCTTCTCGCCGCTCAGAAGCTGGCTTATCTCCGCCGCCGTATTCAGGTAAACGATGTGGTCCATATTCCTCCAGCGTTGTTACCATACACTAAAGAGGTTTAAGGCTTACGGATGAGCGGGGCGAGAGTAATTACTTTACAAGCTCCTCTAAAATATAATAAGAATTCTTAAACTGTTTCAGCCACGAAGTTACTCTAAGCGGGCTTGAATCTACACGAAGACATTATTAAATATTTTTGCTGTGTTGAACGACTCCCGTATTTTAAGCTTTTTAAGAGCACGGAGGACACTCTGAGACTTAAAAGGGCATATTCGGCACAGCAAATATTTTAAAAAAATTGGTGCGGCCTGGTGTAAACTTGGTGGGGGTTGAAAAAAGTGCTAGCAAGCCGCGCCAACGATTTTAATAAGTCTTAGAGAACTTAGAGCCAGCTTCGAGTAACTTTGAGGCTTAAACCGTGTTCGTGCATTCTTATTCTTTCTTAATGGGCCGTGGCTGAGGTCACGGTGTGTCGTTATATTATTTTTCGACTTTTTTGCCAAAGGGACAAATGTAAAGGCACATACCGCAGACGGCATAGCCCGTGGACGTTTCCAGCCCCTTCAGGTACTTTTCGCACCGGCGCGCGTCATAACGTGCCTCCCGGGGCTCGGTTTCCACAAAATTTCTGCCTGTGAACGCTTTGACCGGGCACACGTCGGCGCACTCGCGGCAGTCGCCGCACCGCACGGCCATCGGCGTGCCCGCTTTCAGCGGCGCGTCGGTCAGTATCGTGATCCAGCGTACCCTCGGGCCGGCTTCCGGAGTGACAAGTAAACAGCTTTTTCCTATCCATCCGAGGCCGGCCAGGTGCGCGGCCATCTTATGGGAGAACACGGCGCATATCTTTTCGTCATCAGCTCTCATCGATGATGGCACCGGGAATGCCTTATACCCCGAGCGCTGGATGACTCCCGAGAGCTTCGAGGCCATCAGGTCAAGCCGCTGGTTGATGACATCGTAGCAGTGCATCCTGTAGCTGACGGCCACGGCCCTTTTATGCCTCTCAGGTAACTGGTCCACCAGGGGGTCTAACAGCTTGATGCCCAGGGATATTGCCAGGGGATATCCTGCCAGGGCCTCGCCTCCCTGAGCGAGGATAGCCTCCCGGGCGGGCGCCAGGTCGGCCACGCCGAAAAAGTCAGCGCCCTCGTCCATCGCGCATTTTTCCAGCACGGAGTACAGGTCCATGCGCGTTTCAACGTGCTTCGCACAAATAATCTTTATGACCGAATCTTTATGACCGCCAGGCGCAGGCATGCCGTTTGCGGGCGCTTACACATGGCTTGCACTTTCCGTTATTACCGCAAATAGCCTTATCACATCGTATACTGCAAGATACATCATCGGGGGATGATGCATGTTTCCGTTTCCATTCAGCGGCCCGTTCGGCGTAGGGCCCCTTGGCCTTGGCTCGCTCAACTTCTGGGCATCGCGGTTCTGTGGCGGCTTCTGGCCGTTCTGGTAACAGGCAATAATAAAATAGCGGGGCTTATCAGCCCCATAATGAAAAAATAAGAGTTATTTCTTCTTGGGCGCAGCCTTCTTCGTCGCCTTTGCGGCGGTCTTGGGCTTAGTGCTGCTACCGCATCCACATCCACATCCTGCCATACATGCTCACCTCTTTATAGGTTTATAGTTTTTAATGGGCAGTCATCATACAAATACTTAGTTCTTCAAAAGCAGGTCGGCCAGCTCTTCGACGCCCAGGCCCTTCTTCAGGTTCGTCTTTAATATCTTGATGTTCGAGTTGTGGCGCCTCATGTCCTTTTCCATTCTCTCGACGCTCGCGCCGACCGCCTCGGCCAAATCCACCTTGTTGATGATGCCGATCTCGCACTCCCGGAAGATGGCTGGGTGCTTGTTGACTACGTCGTCGCCTTCCGTAACGCTCACGATGACGACCCGCTTGTGGCTGCCGACCGGGAAGTCCGTGGGGCAGACCATGTTGCCGACGTTCTCGATGAACAGGAAATCGATGTCGTCCAGGGGCAGCTTATGGAGCGCGTGGTGTACCATGTGTGCGTCTAAATGACATTCGGTGCCCGTGTTCAGGTTCTGCGTCGGTATATCGAGCGCGTGGATGCGCTGGTAATCGTCGTCGCCGTAGCAGTCGCCCACGATGGCGCCGACCTTGACTCCCCGCTTTTTTAATACGGGCGTCAGCTTCTCGATGAGCATGGTCTTCCCCGAGCCCACGGCTCCCAGTATATCTATCGACTTTACGCCGTGCTCGTCCAGGTGCTCACGGTTCTCTTCCGCCTCTCTGCGGTTGGCCTCCGTGACGTTGGCGCCTACATTGACTTCGACTTTGTGCAAGAATTTCACCTTATGATAAGAATCATGCATAGTTCAGATTTGTGTAATAAATATTTGTCGCCAGCACGTGTATTATGTGAAACTTTATAAGCAAAAATCGCCTTGTATGAACAAAATATCAAATTGTTTCGTTCATTAAAATGAATCATATTAGGGGTGAAAGATCATGATCAAAGGGGACGCACTATATAGCGGCAAGGCAAAAACGGTCTACGCCACGGCGGATCCGAAGCGCTACGTCGTCAAGTTCAGGGACGACGTGACGGCGGGCGACGGGGTAAAAAAAGCGAACATGAAAGGTAAGGGCTACTACAACGCCCAGATATCGGCGAAACTCTTCAAGCTGCTCGCCGACAATGGCATCAGCACCCACTACATCAAGATGGTCTCGGAGGACGAGATGCTGGTGCACGCCTGCGACATGATCAAGATCGAGGTCATCCCGAGGAATTACGCTGCCGGGTCTATCGTGAAGAAGTACGAGTTCCCGGAGGGCACGAAGTTCGAAACGCCCATCATCGTCATGGACTACAAGAACGACGCGTCCCACGACCCCATGCTCAACGACGACATCGCCATCGCCCTGGGCATCGCCACGGACAAGGAACTGCGGAAGATCAGGAAGATATCGCTCCGCGTCAACGAGATACTCCAGAAGTTCTTCGACGAGAGAGGCCTGCTCCTGCCGGACTTCAAGCTGGAGTTCGGAAAAGTGGACAAGAAGATCGTCGTAGCCGATGAGATATCGCCAGACACCATGCGCCTCTGGAAGAAGGACACCCGCCAGAGCCTGGACAAGGACGTGTTCCGCTTCGACAAGGGCGACCTGCTCACGGCTTATGACGCGGCGGCCCACCTCATCGCCCCCGAGATCTTCAAGTAACTTTTTCTAATTTTTTACTGTGTTGAATTACTCTAGTATTTTAAGCTTAATAAGGGCACGGAGGACTCTATTTTCACCACGGAGGCACAATGGCACAATGGTCCACGAAGTCTTTTTTATATGTAAGTTACAAAGGGCTCAAAGGCACGCTTTTTATGTTATAAGGCTCAAAGGCACCATGGAAAAAGTGCTATCATGTTCATTCCATCGTGCCATTGTCACCTTCGTGCCCTGATGTCAATGAACCGGGCTCTGTGCCCTTTGTATCTTAATTATAAAAAAGACTTTGTGAGCCATTGTGCCCATTGTGCCTCCGTGGTGAAAAATAGTGTCTCCGTACACTCCGTGCGCTTAAAATGAAATACTCAACACAGCACTATTTCGCGTAGCACTCGAGCAGGCGCTCGCTTAGCCGGTCCCAGTCGTAATTGAGCGCGGCGGGGGCGCACTGCGACGCCATCTTCAGGCGCCGGGCGTCATCGCCTAAAAGATCGACGATCGCCTCGCTCAGCTCCTTTTCTCCCGGGCCTACGATGCGGCCCGTTACGCCGTCCTGGACGAGCTCCCGGGCGGAGTTTTTCTCGTCGCTGACCGTGATCACGGGCACGCCGCAGGCCAGCGCCTCCAGCGTGACGATGCTGAACCCCTCCCGCGTGGAGGGCAGGACGAAGAGCCGGGACGCCTTGACGGAGGACAGCAGCGTCCTGTCGTCGACGGCGCCCGTGAAGGTTACGCTGACCGGCAGCCCGGCCGCCAGGGCCTCCAGGGATGACCGCTCGGGCCCTTCGCCGATGACGAGCACGCTGAGCGGCATTTTTTGAGAGACGGCGGCGCACGCCCGGAGCAGGACGTCCACGTGCTTGTCCCGGATGAGCCGGCCCGCGAATACGACGTCTACGGGCTCGCTTCCGGGCGGGACGCTCCCGATGGCGGCGGCGGATACCCCGTTCGGAACGACCGCGATGCGCTCCTTTTTCACGCCCAGGCGCTCGAGCGCGGCCGCCGTGCCTTCCGATACGGCGATGATGCGGTCCGCCAGCTTTGTGGTGACCTTTTCGACGAGCTTCCCGAAAAAGCCCATCGGGCCCATGTACTCGTACCAGTAGTCGCCCCAGACCTCGTGCCAGGTGACGTAAAGCCGGCCGCCGCGGAGCATGGAGGCCAGCTTGCATGGAAATATGGAAAAGTACGGGTGCTGGTTGCAGTCGATGACGTCGAACTTTTCCCTGAGCAGCGGGACGATGAGCGCCATCCCGAACGCCAGCGCTTCCCGGACGGAGCGGCGGCCGCCGGAATATAGCTTTTTAGGCCTGCAGACGCCGTGGTAAGTGATGCCGTCCCTGACGAGCAACGGGGCCCCGTCCCACCACTGGATGCTGAAAACGTGGACCTCGTTCCCTTCGCTGAGCCGCGTGGAAAACTCATAAAAGCGCTTTTCCGCGCCGCCCTTGATATACGGGTAGACGACGTCCGAGACGAAGGCGATCTTCATGGGCATCTAGCGCTTCACTCGAAGCGCCGTAATGATGATGTCGGCCAGCAGCCCGAAGGAGATCACCTGGATGCCGCCCATGAAAAGCATGGCCGATAATATGGTCAGCGCGAGGTGGGTAATGATCCCCCGGGTGAGCCACTCGTAGACGACATAGCTGCCCGAGAGTAAGGAGCCCAGTATGAGTATCAAGCCAATAGTCAGAAATATGGCGAACGGGTTATAGTCCCGCACCATGCGGATGATGAGGCTAAAGATGAGCGAGCCGTCCTTGTAGGCCTTGAGCTTCGCCTCGCCCATGCGCTGGCGATACGTGATCGGCACCTCGACGATGCGCATGGACTTCTTCCGGGCGTCGATGATCATCTCGCTCGCGAAGGGCATGCCGTCGTCGGTCATCTCGAGGGCGTCGAGGGCGGTTTTCCTGAGCGCCCGGAACCCGGTCTGGGAGTCCTTGAGCTTTAGCCTGTATAGCGTGTTGATGACACCCGTGATCAACTGATTGCCGATGCGGTTGCGGGCGTTCATGGCGCCCGGCTCCATGCGGGCAAACCGGTTGCCCAGGCACACGTCCGCCTGGCCGTTTACAATGGGATCGATGAGCATGGGTATCTCGTATGCGTCATAGGTGTTGTCGCCGTCCATCATGACGACGATATCGGCATCGTGCGCCACGGAGCTGAATCCCACCGCGTAGGCGTTGCCATAGCCGACGTCGCTCTGCGGCACGACGATGGCCCCCGCCTTTTTCGCCTTCCTCGGGGTATCGTCGATGGACTTATCCACGACGATGATCTCCGTATCGAAGTGCCGGAGGGCCTGCCGGGCGTCGTCCACGACCTTGCTGATGGCGGGCTCGTTCATCGTGGGTATGATAACAGATATTTTAAGAGTTTTTTCCTTAGAGGCCACCTGGGGCTTTTCAAGGCTCGCAATTCCGGCCATACTCGATACCGCACCCGTGCTACTCGATGAACCGTATCCCATATATACCTATTCCTATCTAGAGGTTATATAAGATAATATAAAAGTGTTTGCCGGCGTGTAAGCGGTAGAATAGGGCCAGGCTTGCCAAATTAATGTTTATTTTTTTGCCGGCCGACCGTAAGCCCGCGAGCAAAGCTATAAATGCAGGTAAGACGCTAAATCACGACGCCCGAACAGTCCCGGCCAAAAAACATAGTTAAATAGCATGAGCGCATAGTGAATAGCAATATCGACAAACACGTATGCTCACATGGCTTGACTGCCGCAGGGCATAAAATAAAAAAGGAGGTTGAACGTTGGGAAGTATAAGGCAGACCTATATCAAGAGCACCGTCGACGCGCTGCTGAGGCAGTACCCGGGCGAGTTCACCGCGGACTTTAACGCGAACAAGGCCCAGGTCGAGAAGCTGACGGGCGTCGAGAGCAAAGCGCTCCGGAACCGCGTAGCCGGTTACGTCACGAGGAAAGTCAGCTCCAAGGCAAGGAGGAAATAATGAAGCTCAAGGGTGAGTTAAAGGGCGTTTACCCGGCCCTGATCACTCCTTTCAAGAAAAATGGCGAGGTAGACATCGCGGGCTTCAGGAATAACATTGATTACGTCATCGGGGGCGGCGTTTCCGGCATCGTGCCGTGCGGCTGCACGGGCGAGGCGGCCACCCTCAGCTTTGACGAGCAGAAGCGGCTTTTAGAGGCGGCGGTGGACCAGGCGAACGGCCGGGTCCCGGTCATCGGAGGCAGCGGTTCTAACAACACGCGCGAAGCTGTCGAGCTCACGCAGTACGCGAAGGACGCGGGCGCATCGGCCGCGATGCTCATTACTCCCTATTATAACAAGCCCGGCGACGCGGGGCAGATATTGCACTACACGACCGTCGCCGAGAAGGTCGACATCCCTATCATCCTTTACAACGTGCCGTCCAGGACGGGCATCAATATGAAGCCCTCCATCGTGGCCCAGCTTGCGAAGATCGACAACATCGTCGGCATCAAAGAAGCCAGCGGCAGCCCGGCGCAGACGGCCGAGATCATCGAGCTCACGAGAGACAACAGGAAAAAATTCACGGTGCTCTCGGGCGACGACAACCTGACCATACCGATCATGTCCTACGGCGGCATGGGCGTCGTCTCCGTGGCGGCGAACGTGCTCCCGGAAGAGGTCAGCCATATGGTCGGCTACTACTTAAAGGGCGACCAGAAGAAGGCGCTGGAAGTCTACTACCGGCTGGCGCCGATCATGCGGGGCCTGTTCATCGAGACCAACCCCATACCGGTTAAGGCCGCGGCGAACATGATGGGCCTTGCCGCGGGCCCGCTGAGGGCGCCCCTGACCACCATGGCGCCGGAGAACCAGAAGAAGCTCCAGGCCATGATGGAGAAACTGGGTGTAATGAAAAAGAAGATCGCCGTAAAAGTGAAAAAATAGGCTTAGTTTAAGGGTGAGCATATGGTGAGGGTAGCTATAACGGGCATAAACGGCAGGATGGGGACGATGGTCACGGATATCGTCCTCGCTCAGCCCGACATGGAGCTCGTCGCAGGCTTCGACCTGGCGGAAGGCCGGCAGGTCGGGCCCATTAAGGTCTCCAGCGTGAAGGATATCGATAAGGTCCTAAAGGCGGTCAGGCCCGACGTCTTGATCGACTTCACGATGCCCGCGGCAGCGGTGAGCAATGTGAAGGCCGCGGCCTCGAACGGCGTCCGGCCGGTCGTCGGCACCACGGGCTTCGACGAGGCCCAGAAGAGGGAGATGGCCGACGCCATAAAAAAAGGCAACGTCGCCGCCATCATCTCCCCGAATTTTTCTGTCGGCGTCCAGGTATTCCTCAAGCTTCTGGCGGAAGCGGCCGGGGGTCTCGAGGGCTGCGACATCGAGATCATCGAGGCGCACCATAACAAGAAGAAGGACGCGCCCAGCGGCACTGCCCTGAAGGCCGCCGAGGTCATTTCGGGCGCTCTCAAAGAAAAGCCACAGCTGGTATACGGGCGCGAGGGTGTCGTACCCCGGGGCAGGGAAATAGGAATCCACGCCGTCCGGGGCGGGGACATCGTAGGCGACCACACCGTGCTTTTCGCCTGTGATGGCGAGCGCATCGAGATCAAGCACCAGGCGCACTCGAGAAGCGCCTTCGCTTCCGGCGCGGTCAAGGCCGCCCGGTGGATCGTGGCGCAGAAGCCGGGGCTGTACTCCATGTCTGACATGGTCAAACAATAGGTAAACATTTTTTTAGTATACAAGCGCAGATAAGCCTCACTAAAAGTATTAAGCGGCATAAAGACTTTTTCAGCCACGAAGCGACGCGAAGCTGGCTCAAAGATGCTCTAAAAAAATTAATTATATTTGGTGCCGCCTGGTGTAGCCCTGGTGCCGCTTATAATCACTATTGCATCAACCCCACCAAGTTTACACCAGGCCGCACCAATCTTATATTATATCACCAGGCGGCACCAGGGCTACACCAGGCGGCACCAACTTTTTTAATATATTAAAATATCTTAGTGCAGCTTCAGGCCCACTTAGCGTAACTTCGTGGCTGAAAAGTCTTTGAGAAACTTATTATTTTTTATAGGGCCTTGTCAACGTTTTAAACGGCATAGCACCGCTTAGCCGGATAAATTTTAAGTAATATGCCTAACCTAACATACAACATTTATCCGGTGAATAATTATGGTTGCAAAAGTGGATAAGGATACATGCGTCGGCTGCGGGACGTGCGTGGACGCGTGCCCCGAGGCGGCAATAGAGCTGGTCGACGAGATAGCGAAAGTAGACGAGGACCGCTGCCAGGAATGCGGCGACTGTGTCGCGGCATGCCCGACGGAGGCCATTAAGCTGGTAAAAGAGAAGACAAAGTAAAAGGTGTAAAATATGATCAAGGCCGGAATATTAGGCGCGACGGGGGCCGTGGGACAACGGTTCGTCCAGCTATTGGCGGACCACCCGTGGTTCGAGATAACGGCGCTGGCCGCATCGGAGCGGAGCGCCGGCAAGAAGTACGGTGAAGTGGCGAAATGGAGGCTGGATACCGACCTCCCGGAGAAGGTTAAGGACATCACCGTCGTCTCGACTAAGCCGAAGAAGGTCGACGCCGACATCGTATTCTCGGCCCTGCCCGCCGAAGAGGCGGTCACCATCGAAGAGGACTTCGCGAAGGCGGGCTTCGTGGTCTCGTCCAACGCGAGCTCACACCGCATGGAAAAGGACGTCCCGCTCCTCATTCCGGAGGTCAACCCGGAGCACCTGGGGCTCATCGATATCCAGAAGAAGAAGCGCAAGTGGGATGGCTTCATCGTCACGAACCCGAACTGCAGCACCATCATGATGGTCATGACGCTCAAGCCGCTCATGAAGTTCGGCATCGAGAACATTCACGTCGCGACGATGCAGGCCGTGTCCGGCGCGGGCTACGAGGGCGTGTCCTCGATGGCCATCATGGACAACGTCATACCGTACATCGGCGGCGAGGAGCACAAGATGGAGACGGAGACTCAGAAGCTTCTGGGCGAATTCGACGGAAAGCAGGTCGTCAATGCCCCGTTCTGGGTGAGCGCCGCCTGCCACCGCGTGCCTGTCATGGACGGCCACACGATGTCCGTCTGGATGCGCTCGAAGAAGAACCCGACCCCCGAGCAGGTGAAGAACGCCCTGCTCAAGTTCGACCCGAAGCTGGGGGACCTGCCCACGTCGCCGAAGAAGGCCATCATCGTAAGAGATGAGCCGGACAGGCCGCAGCCCAGGCTGGACCGGAACCAGGGAAGGGGCATGAGCGTGTCCGTGGGCCGAATCAGGGCGGGACCGGACAACGCCATACAGTACGTGTGCATTGGGCACAACACGGTCAGGGGCGCCGCGGGCGCCAGCATCCTGAATGCGGAAGTGCTCAAGAAAAAGGGCTACCTGTAAGCCCTATTATTTTTCTTGTTTTTAAGAGCACGTTTTAGTTACTCAAGCGTTTAGACAATTATTTATTATATTCAATGCGTATATTGGGTTAGGTGTTTTATATGGAGGAAAAATACAATCACGCAATTAAAGCAGGCGTAATTGGCGGTATTTTGCTCGTCATATGCTCAATATTATCCCTTGCCGTCGACTGGATAAATTATGGGACAGGGTATCGTGCGGGCATCTCGCTGGCAGTGGGAGGCATATCGTGCCTTTTGTTCCTGGCGGAGGTCGTTATCGCGGCAGGCACGGGCGCGCTAGCCGTAAAGTATGCCAGGCCCTTGCTAAATAACCTCAGCAATGCGGCACTAACGGCCGCCGCCGCGGGCCTCGTTGCGGGGATCATCGATGGTGTCGTACGGATCGTCATCGCTTTTATAAGGCCCTTGATCATGGGAGGCGTGTACTCCAGCCTGACGGATTACGGCGTTCCATCGAGCATGGTGGGCTCCATGGGAAGCGGCATGATATCCTGCCTGTGCATGCCCGTATGGGTGATCGTCGTCGTCATCCTGGCCGCCATAGGCGGTGCCTTATACGCGTCCTTAGTGGCGAAGATGCCTTAAAATCAGAGCCTGATGCCCAGGACGCCCAGAAGTTTCCTGGCCCACTTTAATTTTTTAAGCTTTTTAGGCGTGACCTTCGTATCGTCCAGGTCGAAGCCTATTATTTTTATACTCTTCGCCCCGAACTCCTTCGCTAAAAACACGCACCTGTCGCCGTCCGAGAACCCGCCGAAGTTGTAGACGTTCTTTAACGGCCTTGCCTGGGTAGTGCCAGCTACATGCTTAAGCTTCGGGACCAGGGACCTGACTGCTTCTGCGTTGTCGGCGTGGGCGTGGGCCAGTATGATGGAGCCCAGGGAGTCTGCTTCAAGGAGGTCCTCGTGCTTACCGTCGAGATCGGAGACTACGATATCTGGCACGATGCCCTGGTCTAGCAAAGTGGACACTGCGCCGTCGGCGGCGATCACGGTATACTTATACCACCAGTCCACATTCGCCATGTCCTCCTGGAGCGAAGGCGCCTTGCCGCAGACGATGATGTCCTTGCCGTGGATGAGCTCTTTCACTTTATCCAGGCAGGGCGTGTCCTCCGGCAGCATGGAGGAGAGCAGCCGGGCTGCCTCCTCGTCCCCTTCGGGGGTCCACCCGAAATCATCCAGTATGGCCCGATAGTAGGGCTCCCACTCCTCGAACTTCATACTTTCTCGATGCCTATGCTCATCGGAATGCCCTCGACATCCCATTCCTTCACGAGGGTACCCGATACGCTCTTATCGTCCTTGAATTCCAGGCCTGAAGCCCGGACCTCGTTCATGATAAGGCCCTTCATGCCGGCGACCAGGCCTTTCACGCGGTCGTCCCCGACGTATGCTTCGACCTTGATCCTGTCCTCGACGTTCAGCTTCATGTCTTTTCTCATGTCCTGGATGCGGCGGATGAGTTCCCGCGTATATCCTTCCGCCTCCAGTTCCGGCGTGAGCTCGACGTCCACGTAGAGCTTGCCTCCGGGGAACTCGCCCATGGCCAGAGTTTCGGGGATGACGTCCCGGAAGCTCACCATTTCGGGCGTTACATCGACTTCGCCGCCGGCCAGCGTCAGCACGAACCTGCCATTCTTCTCGACCGAGGACTTCACGACCCGGCCGTCGGCCGACTTTAACGTGGCGATGACCTTGCCGGCCTCGCCCTTGAAAGCGGGGCCGATGACCTTGGGGTTTGGCACGACCTCGACGCCCAAATCCGGATTAACCGCGCCGACGCCCAGTAAAACGATCTCCTTGGCGTTGGTCTGCTCACGGACGACGTTCGTGAGGTCCCGGACGGCGGTCGATGTCTCCTCGCTGTCCGGGGAGACCGTGATCTTCTTCACGGGCCACCGGAGTTTCCGCTTTGCCTTCTGGCGGGCGTTGGACGAGGCCTCCACGATCTTCCGGGCCACGTCCATGTCTTTGTTAAGCTGCTCGTCCAGCAGGCCCGTGTTCACCGCCGGCCAGTCGCACATGTGAACCGACTCCCAGGCGGAAGGCTCCGAGTTCCTCACCAGGTTCTGGTACATGCGCTCTGCAACGTAAGGCGTGAACGGCGCCATGAGCTTCACAGTCGTCGAGAGGGCATGGTACAGGACCCAGTAGGCCGCGAGCTTGTCCGGGTCGTCGGCCTCGACCCACGTCCGCTCCCGGGAGAGCTGGACGTACCATCTGGAGAGGTCGTCGAGGATGAAGCCGATGAGCGCCCTGGTGGAGCGGTGCAGCTCATAGCCGGCCATGCCGTCGTTCACTTCTTTTATGACGGCCTGAAGCCTCGACATGATCCAGCGGTCCTCGACCCGGAGATGGCCCTTAACGGAATCGTAGGTCGTCTTTACCGGGTCGAACGTATCGAGCACCATGTATGGCAGGGGGAACCGGTAGACGTTCCAGAAGATGTTGAGCGTCCGGTACACGTTGCCGCACTCTTCCCAGGAGAAGCTCAGGTCTTCCCACGGGGCGCTTTGCGATAGCACGTAAAGCCTGAGCGCATCGGCGCCGAACTTTTCCAGCACTTCCTCGGGGGCGACAACATTTCCTAAACTCTTGGACATCTTGCGGCCCTGGTCATCTAAAGTAAAGCCGTGCATGCAGACCGAGTTGTATGGCGCTTTGCCGAAGCCCACCATGCCGGCGCCTAATTGTGAGTAGAACCAGCCCCGGGTCTGGTCGTGGCCCTCGACGATGAAGTCGGCCGGCCACCAGTCCATGAGGTCCTTCCGCTGGGGGAACCTGAGCGTGGCCCAGGACGCCACGGCCGAGTCGAACCAGACGTCGAAGATGTCCTCGACGCGCTTCATGCGGCCTCCGCACTCGCACTCCATGAACACGCTATCGACGAATGGACGGTGTAGATCTTCCATCCTTACGCCGGTCTTGTGCTCCAGCTCCTCCTTCGTACCGATCACGTCGATGCTGCCGCACTTCTCGCACTTCCAGATGGGAATGGGTATGCCCCAGTAGCGCTGCCGGGATATGCACCAGTCGCGGGCGCCGCTCACCCAGTCGTAGAACCGCGAGGAGCCTGCCCAGGACGGGTACCAGCTCACCCGGCTCACCTCGGCGAGCATGGGCTCTTTTATTTTACTTACGGCGATGAACCACTGGTCAGTGGTCATGAAAATAATGGGCGTCTTGCACCGCCAGCAATGGCCGTAGCGGTGGGTGATCTCCGTGGCCCCGAGCAGCAGTCCCCTGGCGCGCAGGTCGTCCAGGATCCTGGAGTTGGCGTCCCGGATGTTCATGCCCGCATAGGCGCCCGCCTCCGGCGCGAAGGCGCCGTTGGGCTTCACCGGGCAGAAAACAGGTATGCCCTCCTTCATGCCCAGCTCGAAATCGTCTAAGCCGTGACCCGGGGCGATGTGCACCAGGCCCGTGTTCTCGCCCACGACGAAGTCGGCCAGGTACACCTTATGCTCAGTGTCCTTCTGGCAGGGGACGAGGTCTTCCAGCGGGTGTTTATACCGTCGGCCTTTGAGCTCTTCGCCCTGCATGGTCTTCAAAACGCGATAGTCGCCGTAGCGGCCGAGCTTCATGACGCCCTCGATGAGGCCCTCCATCATGATGAGCCTCTCGCCGTGCTCCGCGTAGAGCGCGTCGAGTTTTGCAGCGCCTATCGCCTCTTTCATTTTTGCCACTTTGTCGGCGAAGCGCATGGGCCTGGGCGTGCCGTCGGAGTGCCTGTCAACGAGAGTGGCGGGGTCCAGGCCGGCGGCCCGCGAGGCATCCTCCAGCACTGGCCCGGGGAGCGCGTAGACCTGGGCGTACGTGAAATCCTTGTTTACGGCGACGGCCATGTTGGCGGGGATGGTCCAGGGCGTGGTCGTCCATATGACTAAAAAGCCTTCCTGGTCCTTGAGGGGGAATTTAACGTAGATGGAGTCGTCCATCCGGTCCGCGTACTCGACCTCGGAGTCGGCGATGGCCGTCTCGCAGCGGGGGCACCAGTTGACGTTCCGGAGCCCGCGCTCGAGGAGCTTTTTCTCATGGGCTTTTTTTATCGTCCACCAGGCCGCCTCGATGTACTCGTTCTTGAGCGTCATGTACGGGTCGTCCCAGTCCATCCATACGCCGAGCTTCTTGAACTGGCCCGTCATTTCGTGCATATTCTTGATGGCGAAGGTCTTGCACTCCTCGGTGAACCTGGCCACGCCGAAGTTCTCGATGTCCTTCTTTGTCTTGAAGCCCAGCAGGCTTTCCACCTTGACCTCGATGGGGAGGCCATGCATATCCCAGCCGGCCCTGTCCATCAGATCGAAGCCGTTCATGCTGCGATAGCGGAGAACGGAGTCCTTGATGATCTTGTTCCAGGCCGTGCCGAGATGGATGCGCCCCGTCGTGTAGGGCGGGCCGTCCACGAAATAGAACTTCTTGTTGCCTTTCCTCAGCGCCCTGGTCTTATGATATGCATCGGTCGAGTTCCAGAACTGGTCTACCTGAGCCTCGATCGCCTTGCCATTATACTGCTCTTTCTCTTCCTGTATCACGTCTATTCCTCGCCTGCGCTAGAATGATGAAAAACTATCGATAAATCGGATACGGTACTTTTTGCCATGGGGCTAAGATCATCATAGAAAAAGGCCACGCCGGCCAATAAAACGATCCCACGCTAGCATAAGTGCACCGTATGTTAATGACACGTACAATATTTAAACCTTATGTATTAGGCCTGACCTCGACCGTGCCGCCGGTATAGAACCTGCCCGCGTCCTGCGCTGCGGCCTCGGCCAGTTCCTCCGGGACTTCTGGGTGGCCACCGAACCACTCGATACGGCAAACATCAGACATGTGGTCTATTTCCAGGCTCCACGTACCCCATGCTGTGCCATTGACCAGGACGACGCTCTTCGACTCCCCGAACTTCGTCATGATATCGCGGCCCCCGGGCACGAAGCGCGCATCGTTATAGTATGCCTTCACGTAAGGGTCGTCCCGGGGAAGGAAGAGCACGGACGGCTCTTTGAACGCTTCGCCAATGAGGCCGATGTCCCTTTTGTCGATGAAGTACCGGCCCCCGGCCCCCTCGATCTCCACGGTCTCGACGTTATCGAGCGAGCCGAGTGCCCTCGACGCCTCATTCACCGTGACGCCCGCCCACCAGGCCAGGTCTTCGGCGCCCACCGGCCCGCAGGTCTTCACGTACCTTTTCGCCAGCAGCGAGAGCGCCTCGTTAACGTCCATGTCCAGCTTCAGGTTGAAGCGGTTCTTGAAGGCGGAAAACCGGCCCGGATTCTCTCCCGGGCGAATGCCTATACCGCCCCGGAGCAGTATCCACCTATCCTGCATGGCCTGGGCGATGACCGAGACGTTCATGGCTTTCTCCTTGCGCTTTTTGACGATCTCCCGCGATACGGTCGTGAGACCTTTCTTTAGCTGAACGAGCGTCTTCTCCTTCGCGTCCAGCTCTTCCAGGAGCTTACTGCCGACCTTTCGGTACTCGTCATCCGGGATGCCCCATGTGCTCAGCAGGTTACGGGCAGCCGCCTCGCGGTCTTTTTTCGAGAGCGTAAAGACCGCTGGCAAGCACTCCTGAGGCACGATCTGCATGTAGTTCTTGAGCCCCTTCACCCGGGCCATGCTATTTCCCCGGTACAGGCCTTTTTCGAATGCCTCGACATCGAAGCGCTTCACCCGGAGGTACATGCTGTAGTAGGCGTCGTCCAGGTTGTTGGCGTCCAGGGCCGCTAGGTCACGCAGTACGGCTCCGGCGCTGTCCAGCTTCGTGCCTGACAGCAGGTGGCTCTTCGCCATGACAAAACGGTTTACTGCCTCTTTCTCGAGCATCAGAGAACGTTTTGACCTTATCCAGCATCTAGGTATCGCGCTACGATTAGGTTTTTAACTATTGAGGCCCATGCTTCCTTTACCGTAATGGAGACTTCGAGATGGAAAAGACTTCAAAGATATCTGGCTTTTATAAGTTACTTCCGCAGGAGCGGCTTGGCGCAGTGAAACAGTATGCGGGCCTTTCGGATGAGGAGGCCGCGACCTTAGGTAACACGGGCGCCCTGAAGCAGGAGCAGGTCGACCGCATGGTCGAGAACGTCATCGGCGTCATGCCCGTTCCGCTGGGCGTGGCCGTGAATTTCCTCGTTAACGGGAAGGACTACCTGGTCCCCATGGCCATCGAGGAGCCGTCCGTCATCGCGGCCGCATCAAACGCGGCCAAGATGGCCCGGGAGAAGGGCGGCTTCAGGACCAGCAGCACCGGCCCCGTCATGCGCGGCCTCATCCAGGTCACCGGCATCAAGGACCCTTACAGTGCCAGGTTCTCCGTGCTGAGCGAGAAGGGCAGCATCGTGGACATGGCCAACGCCGTGGACCCGATTTTAGTGAAGTTCGGCGGCGGCTGCAAGGACGTGGAAGCCTACGTCAAGGAGGTCCCGAACAAGCCCGGCGACACGATGCTGATCGTCCATTTGATCGTCGACTGCCGGGACGCCATGGGCGCGAACGCCGTGAACACCATGGCGGAGACCGTCGGCCCGTACCTGGAGAAGATCACCGGCGGCAAAGTGTATTTGCGTATCATCTCGAACTTAGCGGATAGGCGGCTCATGCGGGCCCGCGCCGTGTTCTCGAAGGAGGCCATCGGCGGCGAGGACGTCGTGGACGCCATCGTAAAGGCGTACGAGTTCGCGCTCGTGGACCCGTACCGGGCGGCCACCCACAACAAGGGTATCATGAACGGCATCAGCGCCGTTACGCTGGCAACGGGCAACGACACCCGGGCCATCGAGGCCGGGGCGCACGCCTATGCATCAATTTCGGGCACTTACAAGCCTTTGTCTATTTACGAGAAGAACGCCGACGGCGACCTGGTGGGCACGATCGAGCTCCCGCTGGCCGTGGGTCTCGTGGGAGGCGCAACCGCATCGCACCCCACGGCGAAGGCGAACGTGAAGATCCTGGGCGTCAAGACGGCCTCTGAATTGGGCGAGGTCATGGCCGCGGTGGGCCTGGCCCAGAACTTCGCGGCGCTGAGGGCGCTCGCCACCGAGGGCATCCAGCGCGGCCATATGCAGCTGCACTCCCGCAACGTGGCCATCCAGGCCGGAGCGGTCGGGGACCTCATCGATAAGGTAGCCGAGGCGATGGTGAAGGAGAAGAAGGTCCGGGCGGACAGGGCTAAGGAGCTGCTCGAGCAGTTTACCAAAGCCCACTAATCCTTTTTTATTTAAGCCACTCTAAAATATAGACTTATTCAGCCTTGGGGGACTCTAAGTTTATTTTTAAATATTGGTGCTGCCTGGTGATGATATTATATTTTGGTGAGCCTGGTGTAAACCTGGTGCCGCTTGTAAGCACTCTTATTTCAACCACACCAGGATAACACCAGGCCGCACCAATTTTTTTATATATCACCAGGCGGCACGGAGTTTACACCAAGCTGCACCAATTCATTTTTTAATAATCTTAGTGGCTGATAAACCTTAGATTATTATAAAATTTTAAAATGATTAAAAATTAATGCCTCTTACGCGTTTTTAGGGTGATAATAATTTTTAGTTTCGCTTTTCCGTTATGCCGTCTTTGAGTGTCCTTAACCACAGGGGCACGGAGCACACGGGAGACTCACAGACAGTAGTTCCGTGCTTGTTTTTTCTGCCGCTTATGCTATAAGCATCGTTCGCTGATTTGTTTCTCGTCTTCGTGTTTAAAAACCGAAGGGCTGTACGTGAGTCACAAATAAAAAACAGAACAAATCAGCGAAAAGCGAAAACAACGACAAACGATTATATTGCAAATACGGAACTACTGACTGTGGCCCGGTGGTGTAAATCGCCGCAACGTATTAATACGAGTATGTGCTATGTCAAGGCGGTGATTCAGCATGGGAAAGACTGGAAGCGTTGAATGGGTCCAGATCCGCGGCCGCAAGGGTCAGATGCGCCTTGTTCCTAAGGGCGACTCCGTCGCGGGCAAGCCGGGACCCGGCCAGAGATACGACTCCAAGGGCTTTGTCCGCCGCATCCTTACCCGTTCCAAGAAGAACGTGCTCGGCGTGAAGTCCAAGAGTAAGAAATAATCATAACTTTCTTTTCGTCGCGTTCGGCTCTCTCGGGAGCCTTACTCGTTTTATTAATGTCGTCTGATTAGCTTTGCCTTTTTCTTTGTTTAATATATCATTTTAAGTCACGAAGTTGGCTAAGGCACTATTTTCACCACAATGACACGATGGCACTATGTTTCACAAAGATTTCTTAAAATGTAAGTTACAAAGGCACAATGGCCCGCTTTTTGGGTTTGGCTTTTGCCAATTCGAGCAAAAGGCACAAGGGATACAATGGCACGCAGGCAAAAAGTGCTATCCAGTTCATTCACTTAGCATGGGTGCAATCGCCTGAAAAAAGCCCCCCGGCCGTATTTTAGCAAGAAAGCGGGCAGTGCCATATATTTATATATAAATAATTAAATTCCCGCTCGCGTACCTCTCAAATAACAGGCAGTTTCTTTCGAACGCGGTACTCGGTGCCGGCCTCATGATAGACTCATGGATAGTCACGGCCATACTGTACATCTAGAAATAATTGGTATTATGTGGCGTAACCATAATGCCGCTTGAAGGGTAAAAATTTTTTCTTTCTTAGCCTTTGTAGGCATTGATTTTATCGGCGCATATTAATCCCTTAACATAAAAAGTGATTAAAATAAAAAGGTTTAAGAATGATGCAGTATATTTTATGAAAGCAACTCTTTAAAATCACAACGATATTCTGTGTTCAGGGGAGTCTTATGTCCAGGGCAGAAATATTATCGCAACTGAAGCAAACCGAAGAGGAGGCTAAGGTCCGCAAGGCGAAGGCCGAGGAAGAGGCCAGGCAGATCGCCGCCGCGGCCCGAAAAGAGGCCTCCGGGATCGCCGAGGCTGCCAGGAGCAAGGCCGCAGCCGACGCCGATGCAAAGATAAAGAAAGCATTGGCCGAGATACAGGCCGAGGCGAACGTCCAGAAATCAGAAGGCGAAAAGCAGGCAGCCGCGCTCAAGACCTCCGCGAAGGCGAAGGTAGGCGCCGCGACAGACTATCTCATGAAAGAGTTCGAGGGGTACATCAATGCTAGAGCCTCAACGCATGGATAGGGTCCTCATCGTCGGTACAAAAGACGTAATGGAAACGACCATTAATACCCTACACGATCTGGACGTCTTCCACGTTGAAGATTATACGGCCGAGGGCGAGTACTTCAAGATCGGCAAGCCCCTGAAGGCCGCCACATCGCTCTCCGAAAAGCTCCTGAAGCTGCGCTCCATACGCAGCTATCTCGGCACGAAGGGCAATATCCAGTTTAAGGAAAAGCGCGGGAAAGTGGTCTCCGATATCGATAAGGACCTGGGCCCCCTGGAAAGCGCGCTCACCTCGAAGCTGAACGAGAAAAGCGCCCTCGAGTCCGGGATAAAGGACATAGTCCACAGGGAAGACCTGCTAATGCCCTACGAGGCGCTCGGGCTGCCCCTGGAGCTGCTATACGGCTACGAGAACATCGCCGTGTTCATTGGCACGGCCCCTAAGGATATCGAGCCCGTGGTCAAGGCTGTAACGCCCGACTACGAGCTGTTCTCCGCCCCGTATGAAAAGGGCCTTGTCATTGCCCTGTTCGTGCCCCGGAACGTCGCCCCAAAAGTATCCGAATCATTGTTCAAGAACGATTTTATCGAGATCGAGCCGCTGCATGAGACGGGGCAGCCGTCCGATATCAAGAAGGCGCTCGAGGGCAAAAAGGCCGAGCTTTCGGCGAATCTCAAGGCGGTCAACAAGGACATCGAGGAGATGAACAAGCAATATACGAAGTTCATCCTTTCTTCGGAAGAGCTTCTCACCATCGACACGCAGAAGGCCGAAGCGCCCCTGAAGTTCGCCACATCGGACAACGCGTTCGTCATCGACGGCTGGGTGCCGGTCAACGAGTTCGAGGCGTTCAAGGAAAAGATGCTGAAGGCGACGGGCGACGGGGTCTACGTGACCAAAGTCGAGCCGGAGCCCAAAGCGTCCAGGACAGATATAGGAGTCTACGAGGAACACCATGAGATAGACGCGCCCGTAAAATACGCCAATCCCGGCTGGATGCACCCGGCGGAACAGTTCATCGACCTTTACGCCCGGCCGATGTACAACGAGATCGACCCGACCGCGCTATACTTCATCGGATTCCCGCTCTTTTACGGGTTCATCCTGGGAGACATCGGCTACGGGCTGATAATATTATTAATCGCATTGATCGTAAAAAAGGTGATGAAGTACTCGGATGGCTGGCAGACGCTGGCGATCGAGGGCATATACTGCTCCATATCTTCCATAATTTTCGGCTTCATATTCGGCGAGTGCCTGGGCTTTAACATGGCCGAGCCCGTGGCAGAAGGAGGGGGCTTCCTGGGAGTCAGCCTGGCAGGGCTCTACCCGCACGGAGCCCATCTCGGCCCGATAGGCCCGTTCTCCCTGCCGCTGGAGAGGCTCGTTGCAGGAGGATTCCACGAAGGCTCGTACGTGTTCGGCATCAAGGACCTGCTGGTCTTCTGCTGCCTGGTGGGCGTCGCCCAGCTACTTCTCGGGTACGCGCTCGGGTTCAGGAACGAGCTGAAGCAGCATGGCCTCAAGACCGCCATCCTTCACAAGTGCAGCTGGGCGTTCATGCTGATGGGCGGCGTATGCATGGTCTGGTACGTGTTCCCGCTCATGATCACGGGGACGCTGCCGAGCTTCAACGCGATGAACCCGCTATTCGTGGCGGGGGGAATCGTTTTCCTGATCGGGTTCGTATTACTTCTCATGGGCGAGGGTGTCATGGGCATTCTCGAGATCCCCAACTTAATGAGCAATACGCTGTCCTATACTCGTCTTCTGGCGGTGGGCATGTCCTCGGTGGGCATCGCGTTCGCCATCAACACGATGGTGAGAATGCTGGGGGAAGGCGGTATCGCCGGCTTGATAGCGGCAGTGATCGTGTTCGTCCTGGGACACTCGATTAACGTGGCGCTGGGCATATTAGCCCCAGGCCTGCACTCGCTCAGGCTGCACTATGTGGAGTTCTTCATGAAATTCTACAAGGGCGGGGGCAGAATTTACGATCCATTTGGATACATAAGAAAATATACGGAGGATTAAACTATGCCAGTTGATGGATTAGTCGCAATAGGCGCAGGTTTAGCTGTAGGATTAGCAGGTATCGGCTCCGGTATGGCGGAGAAGGACATCGGCGCGGCCGCCGTCGGCGCGATCGCCGAGGACCGCTCGCTGTTCGGCCAGGCCCTGATATTTACTGTGATCCCGGAAACAATCGTCATTTTCGGACTTGTCATTGCTATCCTGCTGATGTTCATATAAGCGGCTCTGAAAGGTGAACCTACCATGGGACTGGACAGAGTCGTAAAGGACATCTCTGATAAAGCCGAGGCCGAGAGCAAGGACATCATCGGGAAGGCACAGGTGGAGGCGTCCACGATTAGAAAGGAGGCCGAAGCCGAGGCCAAAAAAGCGTACGACACCGAGATGGCGCGTGCCGACGAGGCCATATCGAAGATGAGGCAAAGGGAACTCTCGAGCGCCAAGCTGGACATGAAAAAGTCCAAGCTCAACGCCGAAAAGGACGTGCTCGGCGAGGTGCGTTCCGACCTGGTCAAGCGGCTTTCCGCCATGCCGAAAGAAAAGAAAGTTAATATATTAAATAAGCTCATAAATTTGGCCCGGAAAGACGTGCCGGCCGGTAAAATATACTCCAATGCCGGAGACGCCGAGCTGGTGAAGAATTCCGGCTACGAGTACGGCGGCAACATCAAGTGCATCGGCGGCATCGTCGTTACGAGCATGGATGGGAGCGTCAACCTCGACTACACGTTCGACTCCATCGTGGACGACGTCTGGAACGCGCAGATGAAGCCCGTGTCGGACATTCTATTCGGCTCAAGGTGATCCAATGTTATTTAGGCGAAGCGCGGGTGCGGGTAACTATCCCTATGCGACGGCCAGGGTCAAGGCCCGCAAGGCCTTCCTGTTCCCCCGGGATACGTACCTGAAGATGCTGCAGATGGACCTGCCCGAGATCAGCCGCTTCATCGGCGAAAGCAAGTATAAGGACGAGATCGACGAGCTGGCGACGAAGTACGCCGGCATTGATCTGATGGAGTACGCGCTGAACTTGAACCTGGCGCGGGACTTCCGCGATATCATGAGCTTCTGCGAGGGCGACCTCAAGCTCCTCATCGGCTCGTACCTCAACCGGTGGGATACCTGGAACATCAAGACCATCCTCCGGGGCAAAAGCTTCGGCGCCTCCGAGGACGAGATCCGCGAGACGCTCGTGCCCGCGGGGAGCCTCAGCATGCAGAAGCTGAACGACCTCATCCGGAAGAACACTATCGCCGACGTGGTCGACGGGCTGGCCGGCACCATATTCCACGACTCGCTCACGGCGGCGCTTGAAGAGTACAATAAGACCCACTTGCTGTCGGCGTTCGAGAACGCCCTCGATAGGACATACTACGCGAACCTCATGTCGATCAAGATACTCAACTCGAAGGCGGACGAGCTTTTCATCAACTTCATCAAGCACGAGATCGACAGCGTTAACCTCCGGACCCTCTTCCGGCTCAAGCGGGAGAACGTCGAGCAGGACAGGATCACGGCCTACATGATCCCGGGGGGCTCGAAGTTCGGCATGGACGACCTGAGGAAGCTGGCGCAGGCGCCGAGCTACAACGAGTTCCTGAGCATGCTCAAGGAATATAAGCTGCCGGAGGAGCTGCAGCCGGCCATTCAGAAGTCGCAGGAAACTGGCTCCCTCAACTCGGTCGAGATCGCGCTCCGTAAGGCCCTCATCGCCGACGGCGAGAAGATATCGCACCTCTACCCGCTCTCGGTGACGCCTATATTAGGCTACATCGTGCGGAAGAACACCGAGGTCAACAATCTTCGCATCATCGCCCGCGGCAAGGAGTCCCACCTCAGCGACGAGGTCATCAAGAGCCAGCTGGTGATATGATGGAGATAGCGGTCATTGGTAAGAGCGATTTCACGACGGGGTTCAGGCTTGCCGGAGTGAGGAAGACCTACGACGTGGCGAGCGATAAGGACCTGGAGGAGAAGGTCAGGGCGTGCATGTCCGATAATAGCGTGGGCATCGTGGTGCTGCACGCCGACGACGCGAAGAGACTTCCCGCGGCGCTCCAGAAGATAGTCGACGAGTCCGTGGAGCCGACGTTCATCGCCATCGGCGGCCGGGAAGAGAGCGGCCTCCGGGATAAGATCAAGAGGGCCATAGGCGTCGACCTGTGGAAATAGTCATCATAGTAATTGAAAAGGGTGTTTATCTTGCAAACAGGAGAAATATTCAGAGTTGCCGGCCCGGTCGTCACCGCCGTCGGGCTCCAGGCCCGAATGTACGACGTGGCCAAGGTCGGCAAGGAGGGTCTCATGGGCGAGGTCATCGAGATCGCCGATGATAAGACCATCATTCAGGTTTACGAGGACACGTCCGGCCTCAGGCCCGGCGAGCCCGTGGAGAACACGGGCATGCCTCTGTCCGTTGAGCTCGGCCCGGGATTATTAACGTCCATCTACGACGGCATCCAGAGGCCGCTGCCCATTTTAAAAGACAAGATGGGCAACTTCATCGAGCGCGGCGTCACGGCGAGCGGGCTGCCCCACGATAAGAAGTGGCAGTTCACGCCCACGGTGAAAGCCGGCGACAAGGTCGCCGGAGGCAGCATCATCGGCACGGTCCCCGAGACGAAGAGCATCGTCCACAAGGTCATGGTGTCCCCGCTGGTCGGCGAGACCACTATCAAGGACATCAAGGCCGGCGAGTTCACCGTCGACGAGATCATCGGCCATTTAGCCGACGGCACGGAAATAAAGCTACTGCAAAAGTGGCCCGTCCGTAAGCCCAGGCCTTTCACTGAAAAGCTCAGGCCCGACATTCCGCTGGTCACCGGCCAGAGGATCCTGGACTGCCTGTTCCCGATCGCCAAGGGCGGGACGGCGGCCATCCCCGGCCCGTTCGGCAGCGGCAAGACCGTCACCCAGCAGCAGCTCGCCAAGTGGTCGGACGCGGAGATCGTGGTCTACATCGGCTGCGGAGAGCGCGGCAACGAGATGACCGAAGTGCTTTCCGAGTTTCCCCACTTAACCGACCCGAAGAGCGGCAATCCGCTCATGGACAGGACCGTCCTCATCGCGAACACCTCCAACATGCCCGTCGCGGCAAGAGAGGCTTCCGTTTATACCGGCATCACCATCGCGGAATACTACCGTGACATGGGCTACGGCGTCTCGCTGATGGCCGACTCCACCAGCAGGTGGGCCGAGGCCATGCGTGAAATATCCAGCCGTCTCGAGGAGATGCCCGGCGAAGAAGGCTATCCGGCATACCTGGCGGCACGATTATCCCAGTTCTACGAGAGATCGGGCCGTGTCATCACCAAGATGGGCAAGGAAGGCAGCGTCTCGGTCATCGGCGCCGTCAGCCCGCCCGGCGGAGACTTCTCCGAGCCGGTCACGCAGAACACGCTCCGTATCGTCAAGGTCTTCTGGGCGCTGGACGCCAAATTAGCCCAGCGCAGACACTTCCCGGCCATCAACTGGCTGAACAGCTACTCGCTGTACCAGGACAGCCTGAAGGAGTGGTATACGAAGAACATAGGCGCCGACTGGAACGCATTAAAAGCCGAGGCCATGGAGCTCCTGCAGAGAGAGTCTGAGCTCCAGGAGATCGTGCAGCTCGTCGGCTCCGACGCGCTTCCCGAAGACCAGCAGCTTACGCTCGAGATCGCCCGCATGATAAGAGAGTACTTCCTGCAGCAGAACGCCTACCACGAGGTCGACACGTTCTGCAGCCTCAAGAAGCAGTATATGATGATGGGCGAGATATTAGCGTTCGGCAGGCTGGCGAGGAAGGCGCTTGCGGCCGGAGTGCCCATCCCTAAGATCCTGTCGTTAAAATCCAAGAACGACCTGGCCAAGGTCAAGTTCGAGCCGGACTTCGAGAAGTACCTTAACAACATCGATAACGAGATGAAAGCCGAGTTCAAGGCCCTGGAGGCGGCATAAATGAAGGAATATAAGACAATCAGCGAGATCGCCGGGCCTCTGGTGTTCGTCAAGAAGACCGAGCCCGTCAGCTACAACGAGCTCGTGTCCATACAGCTCGGGGACGGCACCATCAAGAGGGGCCAGGTGCTGGACACCTCGAAGGACATCGTCGTCGTACAGGTCTTCGAGGGCACGGAAGGCATCAGCCGCGAGTGCGGCGTCAAGTTCCTCGGCGAGGCGATCAAGATGCCCGTGAGCAAGGACATGCTCGGGCGCATCCTCTCGGGCTCGGGCGACCCGCTTGACGGCGGCCCCGCCATAATACCCGAGAAGCGGCTGGACATCGTGGGCGCGGCCATCAACCCGTACTCGCGGAGGCAGCCCAAGGACTTCATCCAGACCGGCATTTCGACCATCGACGGCATGAACACGCTGGTCAGGGGCCAGAAGCTGCCCATCTTCTCGGGCTCGGGCCTGCCCCACAACGAGATCGCCCTGCAGATCGCCCGTCAGGCGAAAGTTGTCGGCTCTACCGAGCCTTTCGCCGTCGTGTTCTGCGCGATGGGCATTACCGCCGAAGAGGCACAGACCTTTATGCAGGACTTCGAGAGGACCGGCGCCCTGGAGAGGGCGGTCGTCTTCATGAACCTTGCGGACGACCCGGCCATCGAGCGTATCATCACCCCGAGGCTGGCGCTTACCACCGCGGAGTACCTGGCATTCGAGAACGACATGCACGTGCTGGTCATCTACACCGATATGACCAACTACTGCGAGGCGCTGAGGCAGATCGGCGCCGCCCGTGAAGAGGTGCCCGGCAGGCGTGGCTACCCCGGCTACATGTACACCGACCTGGCACAGCTCTACGAGCGTGCCGGCATGATCGATGGCAAGAAGGGCTCCATCACGCAGGTGCCCATCCTGACGATGCCCGGCGACGATATCACCCATCCGATCCCCGACCTGACCGGGTACATCACGGAGGGCCAGATCGTGGTCCAGAGAGACCTGCACCGCAAGGGCATTTACCCGCCCATCAACGTGTCCCCGTCGCTATCCCGTTTAATGAACCTGGGCATAGGCTCCGGCAAGACCAGGGAAGACCACAAGGCGGTGTCGGACCAGTGCTACTCGGCCTATGCAGAAGGCAAGGACCTGAGGGGCCTGGTGGCCATCGTCGGCAAGGACGCCCTTTCCGAGAGAGACCGGAAGTTCCTGGATTTCGCCGACATCTTCGAGGACAGGCTGGTCCGGCAGGGCCGCGAGGAGGACCGGAGCATCGAGCAGACCCTCGACCTCATGTGGGATCTGCTCTCGACGCTGCCCATAACCGAGCTCAACAAGATCGATAACAAGTACATCGACAAGTACCACCCGGCGAAGAAGAAGGCCGCGGCATAAGGTGAACTGAATGGCTATTAAGGACAACATCAAGCCCACTCGCTCCGAGCTGCTTGAGTTGAAGAAGAAGATCGTCCTGTCGCAGAGCGGCCACAAGCTGCTCAAGATGAAGCGGGACGGGCTCATCCTGGAGTTCTTCGAGATCATGGAGAAGGCCCGGAACGCCCGCAGCGAGCTCATGAAGAGCTACGACGACGCGGCGACCAAGATAGCCATTGCCCGGGCTGTGGAGGGCGTCGTGGCGGTCAGGTCCGCCGCGTTCTCCCTGACGGAGAAGCCGGAGATCAGCCTCGAGAGTAAAAACGTGATGGGCGTCATCGTGCCCAAGATCGAGTCCTCGGGCGTGCAGAAGCCCATCCTGAACCGCGGGTACGGCATCATCAACACCAGCTCCAGGATAGACGAGGCGGCCCAGGCCTACGAGCGGCTCGTGGAGCAGATCATCATCTCCGCAGAGATCGAGTCGGCCATGAAGAAGCTGCTGGACGACATCGAGAAGACCAAGCGAAGGGTGAACGCTCTCGAGTTCAAGGTGATCCCGGAGCAGCTCGAAGCTGAGCAGTTCATAAAGCTCCGGCTCGAGGAGATGGAACGCGAAAACACGTTCCGCCTGAAGAAAGTCAAAGACTAGATATGCATATCCTGGAAAAATTCACGGCGCTCTGGAACACACCCGAGGGCCGTTCTCTTATTTTTAAAGCGCTCTGGTATATTTCGCTGGGCATGGTGGTGCTCGGGTACCTGATCATCGCCTATTTGCTATTAATGACCTGAATCGCCTTTATTTCGCTATCGCCAGGAATAAAATAGGCAGGTAGACGGAAAATGGTATCAGCCACAGGAGGGTTAGACACAGATGGAATATCGCCGATCCCATATTTTAGCATAGCGGGCAATCACATATTTATAAACGA
>Ga0335071_10000453_pt1 | contig 45671 bp, 46 predicted proteins | sample Lox_Sample_15_FD_206724 | JGI IMG/M metagenome (GOLD analysis project Ga0335071, IMG submission 206724) | Soil microbial communities from Loxahatchee National Wildlife Refuge, Florida, United States - Lox_Sample_1.5 | ecosystem: Environmental > Terrestrial > Soil > Wetlands | place: USA... | reverse complement strand
CCTTTGTCAAAGAGGAGCCAATCAAACCCACCGGGCATCGAGTACCGCTTACCGCCGACAATCGCGATCAAGTACGGGTACTCTGCCCCATAGCATTTGATGCGCTCGATCCCTTGGTAGAACCGAACTCCCGGCAAGACACGTCCAAGCGGAGTCGCAATCACTTCGCTGAGACCGTATTTGCTTGAAAGCGTATCACCCTGCGGCAGCGCCCGTAGTGTGACTTTGACTGTCTCTTCCTTCGGCGGCTTGCGGAGACATGCCGGTGCCGGAGAGAAGGCGAGCAGCACCAGAAACCCGACGACGACAAGCCCGGCGCGGAGGTCGCGACTGGCGCGAGGGTTCATTTTACTGAACCGCGTGACTTGGGATTCATGGATAGGGGAGATGGAAAGTTACGCACGCGGATGTAGACCAGGTCTGGTCGGAGGGCATCAATACCCAAATTCGGGCTCCTCGTGGTGCGGACCGAAGATGTACGAACCGCCTACTTCGAGGCCAAGGAGCAGTGTCGGCGAAGCAAGATGCCACGGATCGAGCAACTCGGCCCTGACTGTGACTGCGTACCATGTGTAGGTGGCACCGACAGCACAAAGGACGTAAGGGTGAGGTGGAAGCTCGTCCGGAATCCAGTTGTTGTGAAAGTAGGTTGCCGAGACATACGCCGTGCCTCGATTCCAAAGCTCGTTCGGAGTGAAGTCCCAATATACCCTTGCCGAAAGGGGCCAGGTGGATACCTCGTAGTACGCCCACGTCTGCGCCCAGGTGACGCCGGCGGTGACACCGATGTTATCTGTGACTTCTGCCCCTAGCTCGAGCCGTGCTCTCTGTTGCTCCGCATGCCAGTCGAACCCCACCTGCCCGCCCTCGAAGTACGCACCCGCGGACCACTCTATGAGCCCAACGTCGGCGGCTGCTCTCACGTTCGCCAGTGCGGTTGAAGCAACACACGAGAGCGCCAGGATGGCCACGGCAGCGACGCGGCCGCTGGAACGCCCGGGCCATCTGGACGTCATGCTGGACCTTGCCACGGCAGGATTACTTCCGCAGCGGGAAGCCGCATCAGTGAAGGGAGAGCCTCCTGCACGCGGGCGGGGATGAGGCGGTTGGGACAGCGGTCACCGCTTCGGAAGAGATTCGACGATGTTCACATCATACTCCTTGATGAGTCCCTTCGCACCCTTCCTGTACACAAGGTCGAACTGGCCGGTCCTGATATGGGAAGAAAAGTACCATTCCTCTTGTAGTCCGTTGATGACCACGTTGAGCTCAGCGTCGTATCGTACGGTGTTTATCACCTGCATTGTCCGCACTGCATCCAGGAAGGTGACGGAGTCTTCAACCGTCAGAACGACGAAGGCCTTCGCAAGCGCCATGGTATTCCTGTCGTCAACCCTCCGACCGGTGTCGAAGAGCAGCTGGTTGAAGTGGTAGGGCATCATGTAGCGCTTGCCGCCGGCAATCGCCATCAGATAGGGAGATGAAGGCAGTCTCCCGAAGTTAAGTCCTTCGTAGAATCGGGCAGCCGGGAAGGCACGTTCCAGCGAGGCCGATGTCACCTCGCTAAACGGGAACAAGTCCTTGAGAAACCCCGTGTCGTTCTTCTGGGCAGCAAAGTAGCTGGGCACCATCTCGGGAAACTTGTGAAGGACGTCCATGACCTCGCTCGCCGACAGCGGCCGTAGCGTTACCTTGACCTCTTCCTCCTTCGGCGGCTTCCGGCCCCAGGCCGCGGCAAGCGAAAAGGCGAGCAGCACCAGAAGCCCAGCAATGGCCAGTCTGGCGCGGATGTCTCTCGGACCCGACTCATTCATGGCTGGATTCCAGAACCCGCGAACGGGAGTTTGAATGGGGGAGACGTGTCAAATCGACGTGCGGAGTCGGACCAGTAGCTACCCATGACTCGGTCCGAGCACGGTCACGGCGTTCCCGTTGGGAACATAGATACGACTGCCGTCAGGCAGTACGGAAGGTGCGCCAGCCGTACCGAGAGGTAGCTGTCTAAGCGTGAAGTTGTCGTTCCGGCGGATGATGCTGACGGTCCCTCCGCTCATATCGTAGAGGCACCTGTTCCCGGGCAGCATCAGCAGGTACCGCGAGTCCAAGGCGATTGAGTCGATCTTGGCGAAGTCCGAGCATCGGTACAATTCCACTCGCCTGGCGTCATTGCACGCGACGTACGCAGTCTCACCGGTCGGGCTGAACAGGATGGACGTCGGACGGTCTCCGGTCATGAAGGTCTTCTCTACGGTGCGGTCGAGCGTGCTGATGACTGCTATCTTGTTTCTGCGCAGGCAGGCCACGTAGACGTGGCGCCCGTCGGGCGAGCAGGTCACCGCGCAGGGGCTGTCGCTCACCGCGATGCGCGCCACGGCTGAGCCATCACTCAATCGGGCAATTGAGACTTCGTTCTCGGTCTTGTGCGAAATACAGAACAGCGTGTCACCCGGAAGCAGGGCCATTCCGTCGGCAGCCGACGATAGCCGAAGCGTATCCATAGCCGAGTTGTCCGACGTTCGGATTACGGAAATCGACTTGCTGCCGTGGTTGCCAACGTACACTTTGTCGCCCGCGGCAGACGCGATGCAGAAGGACGGGTCGGACTGCACGCGTATGCTATTGGTGATGGAGTTAGTGCCGGGGTCCAGCACATAGACCGAGCTATCGTCACCGCTCGTCACGTAGACCGCACTCCCGTTCGGAAGAACGCAGGACCAAGTCGGGGTGTGGCCGAGTTGCAGCGCCGCATAGATGCTGTCAGGATGCATCAGCGTCTCGGGGACAACGTGCACAGTGCAGGGATTGGACCAATTGCCCCACCGTGCCGTGCCAAAATCGGGATCGTTCAGTTCCCGGCACTTAACTATGTAGGTTCCCTGCGCAGTGTAGACGTGTGCGTACTTCGTGTCTATGCCGGTCCACTCTTCCTTTGGGTTGTCGCCCCAGTCAAAGACGACATTAGTGGCGTTTATGTCCGTCGCCCTGAAGACGGTTCGGGTGTTTGTCCAACCCGAGTCGGGACCAACAAGAGTGGGCGTTGGCGGCTTGGGGGTGATGCAGCCCGGCAGCGCCATCAGCGCAGCCAACAGAACGAGCGTCGCAGGGATGCGGCCGCCGGAACGTCCGGGCCATCTGGACGTCATGCTGGACCTTGTCACGGCTGGATTCTAGAACTCGGCAACGTGGATGTCAAATGGCCGAGGGTCCGGTCAATCCCCAATCTACAATCCTCAATCCGCAGTCCACAATCCTCAATCTACAATCCAAAATCTAAAATCCTAAATCACCGTTCTGTTCGTGCCGGGCTAGTGCCCGAGCAGGGTTCCGTTCCGCAGCAGCAGTTCGTTGAGGTTCAGGGCGAAGGAAAAGCGGTAGTTCTTGTGCATGTTGAGGTAGAAGAGGGTGTTGTCCTGACAGAAGTCCACCCTGAAATAACGCAGGTCCAGACCGAGCCCCCACGTCAGCCCCTCGCGCTTGTCGCTGGTGTCCGCGCTGTTCGAGTAGAACCAGCCCCCGCGCGCGGCCAGGAACGGCAGCGGCCTGACTTCGATGCCGACCGAGTGCGTGGGATAGGTATCGAGGAACACTTTGCGAAGGTCGTAGAAGACCGACGCGCCCCAGTTGTCCATCAACCAGTCATGGGGGAAGTAGCGCTCGGGCACCGAGAAAGGGAAGTCCTTGAGCCCGAAGTCCTGCGCCGTCACGGTCCAGCCGACTCCGGCGTCCACCAGCGCGGGCAGAGCGTCGGTTGCGCTCAGGTCGCTGTACTTGATCCTCGTACCGACGTTGCTCACTGCGACGCCGATGCTCGGTGAGCCCAAGCAGGTCTGCGGCCGGGCGAGCACGCCTACGTCGCCCGCGAATGCGCTGGTGGTAAAGACAATCGACGTGTCGTAGATTCCGGGCTCGACGGCCCAGACGTGGTGCGACCCGTCGTATTCAAGGTCCAGCCCGAATCCAAGCCAGTCGGAAACCATCGTTGATGCTGTTACGCCGGCATCCCATTCATAATCGGACGAATAGCGGTCGCCGTAGTGAACGCCGCTCGTGAATACACCGACATTGACGGTATTGAGGAGCGGGATGATCCCGACCGCGCTCCAATAGTCGGTCGGCTCACCCCACGGCATTCCGTTAACCTCGGCGCCGGCTTCAGCGGACTTAAGGAACGCCGGCCCGGCCGGATTGTAGAACACGCCGTCCGCAGTCCCGGGCAAAGCCGCGCCAATGCCGGCCATCGCGCTCTGCCTCGCACCACGGTAAACGGTCAAAAAGGAAGCGCCGTAGTCATAATCAGCCGACGCAGTTGCGACGATCAACAAAAGACCGGTCAGAATGATGGACTTCATGATTCCTCCTGCCCCGCGGCCGGGGCTGTCAAACCGGCGGGCCGAATCTGCCTAGATGTCCCGAAGCTTCACGAAACAGGGTGCCTGTCCCTGGCTTCCCGCAAGACTAGCCACCGTCTATGGCTTGGCTGGAACGGCGGGCAGTTTGACGTCAGCCCGAGTCATCGTACCGTCCTCCGCGAACTGCGGGCTGATCCTTATTCGTTCCGTCCGGACAAGTCTATCCTCTTCTTGAACCTCGAATGAAACCCACGGCTGGGTGTACACCCTGAATATGGAGCCATTCTGTAGTGCGTCGTCCGGCTTCTCCGCGACTCTCTTTGCCAGCGTGTCGCGAATGTCCTCGGATACCACAGTGATGTTAGCGTCCTTCTCCTTATACACGATATGCTTCTGTCTGGCGACGAAGTTATCTACGACCAAGGCGATGTCGTACTTCGCGCCTCTGTCGAAGTCGAACACGCTCTGCTGCAGAAGGGTCACCAGCCTGCATTCTATTTTGGTGAGGTTGAGCGCCCCCCATTGGTAGCGAAGTTGTTTGAACGCGGCCTTATCGAGATCGACCTCCACATCGCTCAGCACAGCCAGGCGCGCGCCGTCGCGGCCATCCTCGAGGAGTGGTATGCTGTCGCCAATCCGAGGCGTGACCTCGCGCTGAAGTGCTAGCAGCACCGCCGTCAGGTTGAGACCTTTCCGTCCATCCTTGGTTGAGTAGAGGTCATAGACCGGGTCGGGTCGTACGTCCTTGCCTATTGTGATGCCCAGTTCTAACGTGCGAGGGAACACATCGACTAGCGGAATCGCCATTGCGCCAGGCATCCGCAGATTCGTCATCTTCGATGCGAAGACGTGCAAGTAGAAGTGGATGGCCCGACCCGGCAGTCCCCATTCCTCGGAGGTCAGTTCACGCACCACGAATATGTCGATGCCCTTGGACTTGGCGTAGTCCTTTGCGCCTTCCTCATAGCCCGAGGTGGTGAACATGACGCCTTTGGATGCGTTCACGTCCTCGACCGTTGCGAACAGGATGTCGATTCTGCTTCTGTCCACCCTGTCTTTCCATCGCTTGCACTCGACGACAGTCATGTACGAGTGCAGTTTCGTGCGGACCGTGATCAAGACATCGATCTGACGTGACGCCCCGGATTTACCTTGAAGCATCACGTCGTGTTGAACAACGAGATTGGGGTCCTCGGCATATAGATCCCTCACGAAGAACTCGAAGTCCTTCCAGTCTATCAGCTTGTCAAGGTAGGGCATCTATCGCCCCGATTCGAGCAGCCGTCCGACATAGGATACAAGGGTCGTCGTTAGTTGCATGACGCAGTCTGCGTCTATACGGCTGAATGTTGTGTGCGAGGCATGGTGGGGCTTGCTCGTAAGCGCCCACAGGGTACCTGCCATTTCGCTGACAGCAGCGCGCTTCGCCTTGTCCAGGACGCCGGACAGATGCTGCTCGACGTAAGCAGCCGTTCTGTCCTTGAACGACGGTTTCTGCGGAAGTCCCTTGAGCTTCGTGGACTTTGGGATTATCTCGATTGCCTTGCGGCATTCCGCCACGCAGAGGTCATAGAGGCCGTTCGTGTAGTGGGCCATTGCGGTGGCCAGATGTGTAGTCGACCTTGAGAGACTATCACCGGTCAAACTCGGTCGAGCAATCTCAACCAGCCAACTGCTTCCATACCCGACATGCGGAAGCACGCGCTCCACCCATACGGATCTCGGTATGCTGAACCGGAATTCCAGCCTGCCAGTTGTGAGAGACACGATCGGGGGTTCCTCCCGGAGGTCCGGCTCAGGACTTGTCGGCACGGGCAGGTGCTTGGCTACCAATGTGGTAAGCCGGGCCGATATGTGCATGTCGCCGTCGCGCGCCGCCTCAAGGGCGTGGAGTCTTTCTGCGTCTAGCTGGACTTTGATGTACTCATAGCTTTCATGACTGCGTAGCGTCGAGACAAGAAGAGGCGGCGACTGGACGTGGGCAAACGCCCTTTCTTGGTTCTGTTGCCCTGCCGCCACGTCACCCCACACGGATATCAGCGTGTAGTGTCGGGTCAGCCTCGGTCCGGCAGCATCGTCAGTCCTCGATTGGACGCTCTGCATTGTCCATATGGCCGGTATTTCCAGTAAGGGCAGCGTGCGGCCGCCGGAACCGCGAACTGCCGCTGCCTCAATGTTCACCTTGCCGATATGATAGTTGTCCACCTGTATGGAGAAGTCTGGCATGAGCTAGGTCTCCCTTTTCTGGGTCGATCGTCGCGCTGCGCCTCGGCGGGCCCGAGACGGCGACCGGTCGCTGACGGCAATGGGCTCGGTGTCCGACGTGGCATTGGTGAGTTCGAGTTGAGCGTGGCCGTTGTGGACGTGCTTGGGCGCTTCCTTGAACGTAGCCTGAAGGGGTGGGACATCAAGGCCTTTGCCGGCGAGCAGTTCGGCAATCGTGCGGAGTTGTATGCGCGGGTAGTCGCCGTTCCAGCCCGGCGAGTGATAGAAACCAGCGTCAGCGGCTTCAGTACGCATGGGCTGTGACGGCTCTTCCATCGTAATCAAAACGCCGATTGCAGCCTGCTCCCGGTCGAGCACACCGCGGAGGTCGCGTACATGCGCCACGCCCGTATGCCCGGCCTTGACAGAGAGAATCACTTGCTTGGTTTTACCTTCGTCCTGCTCGTCATGGAAGTAGATGCGGCCGTCAATGCCTTTGTCCGCGCCTTTCTTGCTTTCGGCCGGGCGGGCGTCCACCAATCCGAGCGCCCACCACTGGAACTGGTATGGGTCCTGTTTTGCCAGCGCCTCAGCTCCGGCCACGTCGGTAGGCTCACCGACTACCTGAAACTGCGCGTCCTTCCCGAACGTGTCGAAGAGACGTTTCTTCATCAGTGTGATGGCCAGATGCGTGACGTCGATGCCTATCCAGCGGCGGCCGAGCCGCTGGGCTGCAATGATGGCAGTGCCGCAGCCACCGAAAGGGTCGAGCACCACACCGTCTTTGGGGCTGCTCGTCTTGATGATTCGCTCGAGCAGCGCCTCCGGCTTCTGGGTCGGGTAGCCCAGCCGTTCGCCGGTTCTGATGCCGCGCAGCATTTCGATGTCGCCCCACCAGTCCTGCACAGGAACGCCTTTGCTCTCGTCGAGATAGCGTTTCTCGTACGGCATCCCAGACTTGGAGTAGACCAGCTTGCCCGCTGCGTCGAGCTGGGCCATCCTTTCCTTACTGTAGCGCCAGTAGCGGGTCACGCCCTTCCACTCATAGTGCGGGTTGCCCTTCGCGGCTCCGCCCGGCCCGGTGACGTCAGCCTTGTTGAACAGCCGCCCCGTCACCGGTTCGACGTTGCGATACCAGTTCTTGACCGTGCTTTCAGGCAGCGGGAGGTGAATCGCGTTGAACGTCGCCGTTTCGGTCTTGGTGTAAAACAGGATGACATCGTGGATTCGGCCAAGGTGAGTAGCGCCCTGCTTGGCGTCGCTGTGGGCGTCTGATCGCTTCCACACTATCTCATTCACGAAGCGCTGCGGACCGAACACGGCGTCCATGAGAATCTTCAGATAGTGGCTGGCGGTAGGGTCGCAGTGCAGGTAGATGCTACCAGTCGGCTTCAGGACGCGTCGGAGTTCGACAAGACGTGGGGCCATCATCGCAAGGTAGGCGAGCATGTCGTTGGGGCCAAGGTAGGTGCGGAAGGCCTGCATCGCCTGGCTCACCTTGCCGCCTGCCTCCACGATTTCCTTGTACGCGTGCGCCGCGGCTTCATCCCACTGCCAAGTGTCTTCAAAAGCGTGAATCTGCGCCGCAGACTGCGAGCCGTTGCGTTCCTTGAAGAGGACGTTGTAGTCTTGATTGCTCTTGAACGGCGGATCGAGATAGATGAGGTCAACCGACTCATCCTTGACGTAACGACGCAGGATGTCAAGGTTATCCCCGTAGTACAGCAGGTTAGGCTGATTCCCGTCTGGCATCGTTGGTGAGGATAATCGGTATTACCTCGCAGTCAAGCCGAGAGCCGCAGAGCCGTTGTGGCTGAAACTCAGCACCGGGATAGGAGCCGTCATAAGCGTCGGGATAAGAGCCCTCATAAGCGCCGGGATAAGAACCCTCATAAGCGCCGGGATAAGAACCCTCACAAGAGCCGGGATAAACGCCGTCACAAGAGTCGGGCTAGACGCCGGCATAAGAGCCGGGATAGACGCCGGCATAAGGGTCGGGATAAACGCCGGCATAAGAGCCGGGATAAGAACCCTCATAAGAGCCGGGATAAGCGCCCTCATAAGCGTCTGGATAAAGTCCGGGGTAGACCTCCCCCCAACGACGGGGGGGCGGGAAATCAGCACTTAGCTCAACTTTCTCTTGTACAAAAACGCGGAAACCGGGTTATTACTATATGAGGACGGTCAATCGAATGCGGAATAGGAGCGAATCATGAGCCAGTTTGTGCTTGACGAACGGACGCGGGCAGTGCTGGACCGCGTAAGGAACAGCACGGCCACGCTGTCGGTGTACGACATGCCGTCGGACCTGGCCGAGGCCGCGGTGTGGGAGATAGGTAAGATAGTGCTGGAGGACCGGCATCTTCCGCTCGTGCAATACAATACGTACCGATGGTATCTGCGCGAGCTGTCGAAGCTGCTCAGGACCAAAGCCGATTGGGAACTCGCCCTGGAGCTTGAGGTCTGCCTGCGCAAGTGGGTCGGGTACAAGTTGGACCTTGGCCTGCTGCAGGTGCTGTTGTGTGAGTGCTGCGACCGTATTGCGGCGATGACTCCCGAGCAAGTGGAGGATAAGGCTGAGACAAAGGTCGAGGCCGGACATGGGGGGACGTGTGAGTAGCCGGATGCCGAAGCAGCCGGGGCACCGGCACTCGAGCAAGTTGCTGCGGGAGGTTGTGGCGGCGGTGGTGCCGGCGGATGCCTGCGAGCGGTACATGCCGTTTGCACGCGAGTTGTACGTCTCGTTTCACGGTAGCCGAAAACAGGGGACAGTCCCACGGCGCGCCTGCGTCCGACTCGGCGCGGTACAGTCCCCGTTTTCGCCCGACTTTTCCCGACGTACCAAACTGGTCGTGCAGAAGTGGTTTGTCCGGGGACTTTCCGGACATCTGATGTGGCTGATTGGGGAGCGCATGCTGGGTCGGATGTATCCTGAGGCGCGCCCCTATTATCGCCCAAACTGAAGGAGGAAGACAATGAGTAACGATCCTATCCGACAGGCCGAGAACTATGAGGTCAGTCTGCGCCTTGGTGTGAACGGTCAGCTTTCCGAGGACCAAATACGGACGCGGGTTCTGAGCTTTAGCAGGGCCGCCGCGGAACAGGCCGGGCTGGTCTCGGCCGTGCGGCAGATACTCTGCAGCGCAGGCATCGTGCCGATGATGTTTGCGTACTACTACAGTTTCTCTCGCGAGCTGGCCAAGTTGACGCGGCGAGAAACGTCGACCGAGTTGCAGCAAATCGAGATGATGTCCCTCGTGACGAAATGGTCGATGCGCGGTCTTGACCGGCCGGTGTTGCTGGCGATAGCAGCGGACATATACAACATCCCGGCCGCCGCGCCGGACGCCACACGTCAGGATGAGTCCGGCCGGCATGAATGATATTGACTGTTGACTGTTCGTTGGGCATACTGACGCACAAGGTTGGTACGGTTCGCGATGGTCCGGCCGGGCGATAAGGCCCGTTCTGCCGGCATAATACGAGGTTGGAATGGAGACGATCATGTCAGTATCCGCAAAGGCCCGGGACCGGGCCGCCGAAAACGAAAGCGACCTCGCCCTCGTGCTGAGGGCGCAGGCCGAAGACCCATCCGCAAAAGCCGAACTCTGGCTCCGCTACCGGGACGAGTTTGTTCACTGGGTACGGCGCTGGAATCATCTCAACCAGTGGGAGGACATATTCGTCGATAGCGCCGCCTCCCAGCTCATTGAGGTCCTGGACAAGTACCGGCCCGGCGGGTCGGCCTTCAGCTCCTGGGCGTACACCGTCGCGCGCACCAGTGTGCTGAAGCAGGTCCGCGACCTCTCCGTCAATCACCCGGATGTTTCTCTCGATACCGTCATGGGCGAGTCACTGGCCGTTTTCTTCGGGCCGGAGACCGCTTTCGTGGTACGCCGCATCCGGGAAGAGGCATATCGCCTGTTAGGTCTGAAAGGGGCGGCGGTACGCGGGCGCTTCTATGAGGACAAGACCGACGACCAGATTGCGGCCGAATACGGAACGACCCGCCGGGTAGTCGGCTACCGTCGCCGGCAGGGTCTGGCCGAGATGGCCGAGCATCTCCGTGACGTTTCCTGCATGTTGGATTGTACAAAATCCCTCTTTCCGGGTTATTACTATATGACAACCGATGAGCAGGAAAACGAAGATGCCCAACCGGGCGGAAAGGAAGGTGAGTAGCTGTGATAGATCCCTCAAGAAGGATCGAGAACTGGGACGCCGGGTTCGATACGACCGCGATCAAGGCCAAGACCGACAAGAAGCGGCCGAAGATGCTCGAACACGTCAGCTCGGTGCAGCCAATGCTGGCCGCGATGGAGCTGCAGGTGAAGCAGGTCTGCGACGGAGCCGGGTGTTCGATTATCCAGTACCCGTTCTATCTGTGCTTCGGGCGCGAGATGTGGAGCCTGACGCGGAAGGACGTGTCGGGCGAGTCGATGGCGCAGGAAGCGGCAACGCTGATCGCCAAGTGGGTGGCGCGTGGGCTGGCATCTCCGGTGCTGCAGGCCATACGCAGCGACGTGTTCAACGTGGGCGCGCCGATCAGCCCGTGACGGCGTGCCACTGTGCGGGCGGAGCGCCGCAGCCGGGCTCCGCCCGCGACGCTGAATTCGGATGGGGGAGACCTAATCGTTTATCGGGGAGGTGATGAACATGCTCTACATAGTCCGAGCGCTGGTCTTCCTGCTGCAGACCGCTCTGAACGCGTCCGGCATGACCATGACGCTCGCGGCGGCGGACAACGCACCGCAGGGCGGCACTGCGCTGGGCACGGCACCGGCCCTGTCCAAGCCGGTGCGTACGCTGGTGATAACCAGGGGTCAGGGCGAGACGCTTACGACCTTCTGGACCGGCTACTGGACGCTGGCGACCTAGCCTTCGGGTGCAGTCGGGGCCGCGCCGATGAAGCGCGGCCCCCGCGTTGAAGTATGAGACAAGGCTGACAGCTTGACTTGAGATGGTGCACCACTATAATCGGGCGTTGACGGATACGACCACAAAGGAAAGTGAATCGAGTGCCGGCGAACGGGCGAGTTCGGATGCTATCCTGTATGCAACGCTGGGGTACATCCCGCTGCTCTTCTTTCTGCCTTTGTTCGTGGGGTCGAGAGAGCCGTTCGCCAGATTCCACGGCCGGCAGAGCCTGGTCATGTTCGCGTTCGTGTTGTTGTTCAACCTGCTGGTGAGCATCACCGACCTGGTGCTCGGTGCGATACTCGGCAGGATGTTCCTGATCGGGTTCTTCTTCAAGGCCGTGGCCTGGCTGATTCACTATCCGGCCGGGTTGGTCGTGGCGTTGGCATACGTGACGCTGGTCATCATGGGTATCGTGAATGCCGCCACCGGCGAATACTGGCGTATTCCGGTAGTGGGCGCGTACGCCGAGCGGCTGAGGTTGTAAGGCCTGGGCCGACATGAAATGAAGGAGTTGTAAATGGACGAGACACCGAAACCCGAACAGTCCGTGACGCCGCCGCCCGCAGGCGGTGACGAGGTAGCACAGGCCAAAGGGACAGCCTGGCTGTCTTACCTGTGGATACTCTGGCTGATCCCGCTGCTGACCATGAAGGAGAACGCCTTTGCGAAGTTCCATGTGAAGCAGGGCATCATACTCACCATCTATGGTTTTGCGGTGGGCATAGTCGGCGGCGCGATACCGTTCCTCGGGTGGTTCATCATCGCGCCGGTCGGCTCGGTCATCCTGCTTGTGCTCATGATCATGGGCATCGTCAATTCGCTCAACGGCAAGTACTGGAAGTGCCCGCTGGGCGTGGCAGTTCTGGCCGAGAAGTGGTTTAAGTTCTAGAAGCGCTGCACGCAGGCCAGGATCATCGTTATCTGAGGCTGTACGATGGTTGAGGCGGCGAAATACGACCAGCCGGTAACTGCGCTGCCCGCGGTCACGGACGTCAAACAAGCCAAGTGGCTAGCTTGGCTGTCCTACCTGTGGATTCTGTGGTTGGTTCCGCTGTTCACGATGAAGAATAACGCTTTTGCCAAGTTCCACGTGAAGCAGGGCATCATACTCACCTTCTACGGGATTGTGTTGAGCGTGGTCGGCGGAGCAATAGCGCTTCACTATGAGCGGTGGCCGCTCGGTTGGTTCATGCTGTATCGAATCGGTTCGCTAATCATCGTGCCGGTAGGCTTCATCATCCTGCTGATTCTCGCAATCATGGGCATGATCAACTCGGTCAGCGGCAAGTATTGGAAGTGCCCGCTTGGAGTCGGGGTCCTGGCCGGGAAGTGGTTTAAGTTCTAGATTCAGCTTTCACCGTCGAGGAGAGACGCCGCCTTTGGGCGGCGTTTCCTTAGTCTGAGCAATCCACATTTCTATCCACCCCTGCTTCCGATAATATAGATTATGTAAACTAGACGTGGAGAACTCCTTGGGTCGCCGAACCAAGCGTATGACGTTTAGGAGTTGGTGGCGGACCGGTAAATCTGCGCGAGTGTCTCCCCCGCACGGGGCCAGAGGTAGTTCTTCATGATGCGTTCGCGCAGGGCGGAGTCTTTCTTGCGGGCGAGAGTCTGTTCTATCGCGTTCCGAATCGATTCTTCCGACGCCGGTTCGAGGTAGGCGGCAAGGTCGGCGAAATACTCCTGCGTCCCACCGTAGCGGGTTATGCAGACTTTCGCGCCGGCCAGCCCGGCTTCGAGCGCGGCGAGTCCCGGGGTTTCGTATAGCGACGGCAGGATAAAAGTGTCGCAGGCCGCGTACGCAGATTCGAGCAATGGCGAGTCAGGGGCAAGCCCGGGTATGACCTTGATGTTGGGCGAATCGGCCACCAGCTTCATACACTGGTTGGCATACCCGGTCTCGGATACCGGGCCGATGAGCACGGTCGGGACGTTCAGGGCTTTGGCCGCCTTGAGCATGGGGAAGACGTTCTTGCGTGCCGGGCCGACGTGGCCCACGTAGAGGACGAAGTCGCGCAGGCCGTACTCCTTTACGAACAGGTCCGGGGTGGCATTCGCAAACCTCTCCTCCACGCCGTTCGGCAGTTCGTGCATCTTCGTTTGTGGCACACCGAAGCCTTTGGCCAGCATGTCCATCTCGTCCATGGTGTCAGGCAGCACCAGTTCAGCCATGTCGCAGAGTTCTTTGCAGAACATGTGCTCGGTCCAGAACCCGCCGCGTTGTCTGACTTTGCCGGCAAGCCCGATCGCGGTCGCGACTCGTGCCGGACTGTGGCGGGAGTAGAACACCGGCGTAACCACAAGCTTCATGCCCAGGCCGTGCATTGAGCGGCCAAGGTGGTACGTGCCGACGTGCGAGCCGAACAGGTGGAAGAAAGCGAAATCTTTGAGGTCGTAGCGCTTCCAGGGATCGAACAGTTCGACCTCGACCCCGAGCTTTGCCAGTTCGCGCGCCAGCGAGCGCATTTGCACTTCTACGCCGCCGCCAAGCACGGTAATCGCGGAGAACGAACCGAAAAGAACCCTCATAGCGCAGGACGCAATTCCCAAGTCCCGAATTCCCAATTCCTACTTGCGGACTCAGGCTTTGGCATTTGGTATTTCGTCATTGATTAGGAATTAGGAATTGGTCATTCTCGTTCGGAACTATACCCTAGCCGCGATGGCCCTGCAAGTTCTTCTGTGCGCGACGCCTCAGGCTGCGCGCATGCAACAGGAGGCTGGGTTTGCGGGTAGTGAGTTGCTTGCGGTCGAACGGGATCGGTTCAGGCAGCGCGTGCCATTTGAGCCCGGCAAGGTCGTGTTTGCCCGAAGCAGCCGGCAGCGTGGCAAAACGCTCGCCCTGCTCCACAACAATCGGGACGTCGCTATCTTCCGTGTTTACAGTTGCTTCCAAGACATTCTCGGAAACGCTGGCGCTCCAATGCAGCCGCTCGCGACGCTGCCACCACCGCGCAAACTGGGTCATGGTCGTCGTCGCGCCGCACCGTTCCTTGGCGTAGTGAAGTACTTCTGCCAGCAGGTCGCTGAACTGGGCGATACGCTCGGGGTGGTCGTAGAGGATGCAGGGTTCACGGCGGGCGACCTGCAGGTCTATCACTGAGCGGAAGTAGGCTGCCATCTGTTTCTCGTCGGCGCGGGCAGCAACCAGCCTGCCGAGGCAAATCGGATGGACCGGCACCTGCAGGACGCGGCTGAGACGAGGAGCCAGAAGCGAGGCGTGAGGAGTTTGGTCAGAGCGGTGCTTCACCCTTCTCGATTCACTCTCGACGACCGGCCGGAAGGGAAGGTCGTCGTAGGCAAGACAGAACTCGGAGGAGTATTCGAAGCCGAGTTCCTCAAATGCCCGGTTGAGGTTTGGGTTCCATTCGCCAAACGGCGCTACTACGCCGCAGGGCTTGAGGCCGGCGTCGGCCATCGCCTCCTTTGCCGCGCGGAAGTTGTCGAGGTTGTGCTCATGGTCGGGGTAGACCGTGTGGCGCATGCAGTGCAACTGGATGTCGTGGCCCTGGCGAGCCAGGTCAGCGAACAGGTCGAGATGCGCGCGGTGCTTGCCCACGTTCACGAACCAACTGAACTTCATGCCGACCCGCTCGGCAAGCCGGGCGACTGCCTCAAGGTCGCGCCGCGGACCGAAGTCAGTGTCAACCCGGAATGCGAAGACGCTTGAGGTCCGGCCGGGGTGTGTGGCCAGGTGGACGTAGGGCAGGCCCCGGTGTGCCAGCAGCGCTCTGAGGCAGTTGCCGACGAGCCTGCGCACCTCTCCCCTGCTCGCGCGCGCCACCGTGTCGTAGGGCAGCCGTGGAGTACGAGCGTAGAACTGCTTGGGCCCGTAAGCAACCGTGCTGAGCACATCGAGCACACGGAATGGCAGTATTATGCAGAAGCCACGGCCAACCGGCGCCGTGCGGATTGCCATGTCGCCTGAGTCCGCAGTTCCGACGTTCGCGCCGGAGAGTATCGTACCGGCAGTGTCGGTATCGACGATTCCCACGTTGCGGAAAAGTGCAGACTCACCCTCGGGCGCTATCCAGCGCAGACGCCTGTTCTCGGGCGTGAACTCGAGCCAGACACCGGCGGCATTGATACCCGGAGCAAGGAGGCCGCCGCCTGATTCGATGTGTTGCCATATCCTCTGCGCATGCAGGGCGCCCGGTTCCTCGTTGAGTATGACCACTGTCCGGCCGCCGATCCGCGAACCGGTGTGGAAGCAGACGCCCTCCTGGCGCAGGAGTTCCACCCAATGGATGTCATCTTTCCAGAGCGTAATCATCCGTTCCCCGCCAGTCCTATGTCCTCGGCAGTAATGCCCCGCAGCAGCAGGATGAACACGGAATAGGTTAGAGCCCCGAAACCGATGCACCCGACCAGGTTCATGTGGCGCAGGAGGTAGATGACGACCGTCATGGGCACAACCGCCGCTACCGGCGCGAGGGCCCTCAGGTCGAAACTGGGCTTCGTCAGCTTCAGCAGGTCTCGCCCCATCAGGCCGAGCAGGACCACCTCGCCGGCGACGATGGCCAGGGCCGCGCCCATGGAACCCGAAAGCGGAATCGCGACCAGGTTGAAGACGACCGCGGCTCCCACTCCGATCGCCGTGTTTCTCAGGAACCGGCGTTCGCCGCCGGCGGCGAGAAGCGTGTACCCGGCGAGACTGCTGAACATGCTGAGCGGCAGGAACCAGACCATGATACGCAGGACCGCGAAGGCCGCCACGTACTCGGAGCTGAATACGGCCCCCAGAATCGGCCGGGCAAGGACGACCGCGCCGACACAGAATGGGGTGCTGACCGCGAGAATCAACCGCGCTGCCGTGCCGATGAGCTCGGGCAGGCGGCCGGGTTGGTCCTTGATGAACCGGGCGACTACCGGGAAGAACGCTGTGTAAAAGATGCGGTCCAGGGTCATGAGAAAGAACACCAGGCGGTAGGCGCTGTTGTAGATTCCGGTTTGCTGAAAGGTCGCGATGAGGCCGAGCAAGATCAGGCCGAGGTTGACGTGCACCTGAGTGAGGATCGATGAAGCCCCGATGGGCCAGGCCGACTTCAGCAGTTCCCGCCAGCGGTACGAGACTATCCGGAACCGAGGCAGGCCGAAACGCGGCACGTAACTCAGGAACAGCACGAGCCCGCCCAGAAATGTGGCCAGGCCGAACGCGACCGGCACGAGCAGCAGGTCGGAGGAATTCCGGACCAGGACAAGCGCAATGCCGAAGTAGGCGCAGTCAGTGACCACACGAGAGACCGAAACAAAGCCCATCTTCTCCGCGCCGATGAATACCCACTCAAACAGCAGGCTCTGGATGATCACTCCCGCGGCAAAGAGAACGAGCAGCCATCTCACGCTTGCCGGCTTGGGCAGGACCAGAGCAACAAGCCCCATCACCGCGGCCGCAATGACGCTGAGCAGCAGCCGCAATGGCACCACGCTGCCGACCAGTTCACCTGCCGTGGACCGGTCCTGCGCCACCGAACGGGTTCCGACCGTTGCCAGCCCGAGGTCGGAGAACACGGCACCGTAGGCCATGACCGCAGCGGCAAAGCCGACCTGGCCGAATCCATCGGCCCCGAGCCGGCGCGCCAGTAGCGCGACCGCAAGAAAACCGAAGATGCGCGACGCGGCCTCGCCGGCAAGAAGGTATCCCGCGTTCCTGACCGGTGTCCTCATCCGGCCAGCCCCGCGTACAGGTCGAGCAGCGCCTTCTCGGCGATTCCCCAATGGTAGCGTGCCAGCACCGCTCTCCTTCCTGCCGTTCCCTTTGTCCGGCACAAGCCGGGGTCGGAAAGCGCCTCGACCATGGCCGCGGCTATGCTCTCGGGCTTCTTCGGTTCGACGAGCCAACCTGAGTCGGCGTCCCTGACTACGGGGCCGATCTCCGGAAAGTCGCTCGCTATGACCGCAAGCCCGGAGCCCATGAACTCGAAGAGCTTGTTCGGCTGGCCCGTGTAGTCGTTGCCGCGTTCCGGCTGAAACAGAATCAGGCCGGCCAGGCAGGGCCGAATCGCATCGAACATGTCCCGGTAAGCAAGAGAGCCAAGGAACTCCACGTTGGATTGAATTCCCTGCGAGCGAATGAACTCCCGCGACCACGTCTCGATGTCGTCGCGCGGGTCGAATTCACCGATGACCCGCAGCCTCACATCGGGAAACCGCTGCACGACCGGCACGAGCGCCTCAAGCAGCTTGTGAAATCCGCGCGGGCGGCTGACAAGTCCGGTCCAGGCGAACCAGGGCTTGCGCTCGGCCGCTGGTTCAGGCAGCAGGTCAAGCGGCGGGTAGTTCGGCACAAGCACGGGGACGCAGCCCTGCTTCTTGAAACGTTCGGCCCGGGTCAGGTTGGTTTCGATAACGGCGTCTGCGTCGCGGCAGGCCCTTGTCTCAAGCCGTGTCACCGCGAGCCAGCCGAGCCAGCGGACCGCCAGCGATTGGTCCTTGCGGTCGAGCCGCATCCGCGGGAACCACTCGCTTGATTCGTACACGACCCTGATCTCAGTTCGGCGACGTTTGAGTGCGAGCCCGGCCCTGAGCGTCCACGGGTCAAGGCACTGATAGATGTCGCACGACTCTTCTCTTGCCGCGCGGGCCACCGCATTGATGAGCTCGGGTTTGGGCCGGCGCGCTTTGATGACCAGCCTGACTCCTGATTCCGACCGAGTCTCATCTTCATCTCCCAGGCCGACCAGCCGTACGTCGTAGCCCGCGCGCGCCAGCGAGACCGCCTCCCGGTCAAAGAAACGGCTGTATCGGGCTGGGTGTGAGGTCGTCGACAGGCAGACCCGCAGCGGTTGCCCGGGCTGGCTCAAGACGGCTGTTGCTCTGGCTGGGAAGGCGCCGGCTGCTCGCCTGATTCAGGAGGCTTCACTGCCGGCTTCAACTGTCCCAGCACGCGCAGACATTCCCGCGCGGTGTTGGTGTGGATTTCAGCCGTGTCCGTCGGGTCATGCGCGTAGCCGCCGGCAGTGACCGGCACGACCGGGATTCCCCGTTTGTAGCAACCATCGATGACTATCCGGTCACGGAAGGCCAGACCGCGCTTGGTCAGGCGCAGGGCCCCGAGCTGGTCGAACTTGAACGGGTCGGCTCCGGCCACGTAGACCACGAGCTCGGGTTTGTGCTGTGCGAGTATCTTGCCCACGACGCCCTGCAACTGCTCGTTGTAGAGTTCGTCGCCCGTTTCTTCGTCCAGCCCGATGTCGTAGTCGGAACGTTCCTTGACCGGGTAGAGACGTTCCTGGTGAATCGAGAAGGTGAAGACTTTGGTGTCGCCCTGGAATATCTTGGCGGTGCCGTTGCCCTGATGCAGGTCGCAGTCGATGACGGCGGCCCGCTCGATGCGCTTCTCCTGCTGCATCTTGCGGATGCCGACGGCGATGTCGTTGATGTAGCAGAATCCCTCGCCGTGGTCGGCGTACGCATGGTGAAACCCGCCGCCGAGGTGCATCGCGATCTTGTCCTCGAGCGCAAACCGGCAGGCCGTCACGGTCCCGGATGCGAAAAGCATGAAGCCCTGAACTACCTCTGAGTTCAACGGGAGCTCGGAGTGTACGGTTCGCTGACTCCAGCGGAGGTTGAGCAGGTCGTCAACATACTCCGGCGTGTGCACGAGCCGGATGTCGTCAAGGTTGGGCTCCGGCGGTTCGATGAAGTCGGTCGGCTCTGCCTGACCGGCGGTCAGCAGGTTATCCCGCACCATCGCATACTTCTCCATCTGGAAAACATGCGCGCCGATGTCCAACTTGTAGCGGTCGGAATAGACGAATCTCATCACGGGTCCTTTCACTTCGCGGTTGCGCCCCGAATTCGAGGCGCAGAATTATAGGCCTTTCCCTCCGGCTGTCAAACCGGATGTCCGCCCCTGAATCCGAGATAGATGGCCACGAAGACACGAAAACGGACTGAAACGGACTCGTGGGCTCCTGCACCCGATCGTTTCGTGTCTTTCGTGTTTTCGTGGCTTCAATATCGGCTCTGGGGTCCGCGCCGACGCTTCTCTAACAAGGAGACGAAAGCCTCCAGCCTGGTCAGGATTCCGGTTTCGCTCGAGTGCTCGTCGAGCGAGAGCGGCAGGTAGGCGATGTCCGCCTCGCGCGCCGCCTTGGCCATCGTCGGCTGGACCACGGTCCCGGGCATGCAGCCGAACGGGTGGAGGTGAATGACCCCGTCGAATCCGTCCTGAGCGGCGAGCAGCAGTTGCCCGACCGAGTTCTGGTCCTCACCGCCCACGCAGTAGCGCCAGTACGGCGCGCTCAGCTTGCGCATCCGCTTCACTTCGCTCTTGCCCAGCCTGAAACCGTGGAATCCCAGCCAGCGATGGGCGGTCAGGAACGGGTCTACCAGCACGCCCATCTCCCCGAGCCGGGCGACGATGTCGAAGTTGATGAAGGGCTCGACTACGCAGTAGCTCTCCCCTACCAGCTTGACGCGCAGTGTCCGTGTTCGACCGTTCCGGGGCAGCGCGGCAAAGCTCCGCCGGGCCGAACTCCTGACGCGCCGAATGGCGGCCGGGCCGTCTGCGGTTCGCAGTTCGTCGAGCACCGAGTCGAACAATCGGCGGCAGGCCCCGGGGTCCAGCGCGCTTGGCATGGACCGCCTGAATCGGGTTTCGACTTCGTCGACGGCGGTCGACTTCAGCCAGCCGATCCTGAAAGCTCGCAGTCCATTGATGACGGCGAGCGACATGCGGCCGCGGTTCAGCGAGCGTACTTCACCAACGATGGCCGGGATCCGGTCATGGCGCAGCTCCAGCAGCCGGAACTGGAAGCCTTCGTCGCGCAGTATCTGCGATTGCAGACGACCGTAGTAGCCGAAGCGGCACGACCACGAGCCGGTTACATAGACCAGCGTGTCGGCGCCGGCTTCGAGGCACCGGACCATGTTGCCCAGTGTCACCTTGAATGGCACGCAGATCGTCTCCGGCGCCAGTCGAGCGCCCAGTTCCAGGGTCGCCCGGGTGGGTTTCGGCGGCAGCACGACGTCGGCTCCAATCGCGCGGACCAGCGCATCGAGCGCAATCGGGGCCGTGCCCATGTAGGGAAACGCTATCTTCACCGTTTCCTCAATCTCAGCAGGTCGACGAACGACTCAACTCGCGTGACCAGCCCGGCCTCGCCCGTATGCTCGTCCAGCAACAACAGAACCGTTGGAACACGATGCTGATGTACGGCGATGCGCTGAATGAGCTCATTCGTCACCGCTCCGGTTCCACATGCGAAGCTGGCCACCAGCAGCAATCCGTCTACCTTCTCGACCTCAAGCAGCCGCCGGGCCGCGGCCAGCAGCTCCAGTTCGTAGTACCAGTTGAGCGCCCAGTCCTGCCGCGACTCGGCCTCAAGCTCGGCATCGGTCGGAAAGACGACCACGGTGCGCGCGCCGGCCTTCCTGACCTTGCCCAGCAGATCAAGCCCGAGGCCCGAGTCAAACAGCAGATAGGGATGGCCTACAACACCAACCTTGATGGCTCCGCTTTCAGGCATCAGACCGTCTCGGTTGCAACCGAACATGTGCAACGGCGAACTCTCTTCGCGCGTCCTCCTGGCAGCGGCCTGCGCGGCCGCCCGGGCGTTGCTAAAGGCGCTCCGGAGGCGCGGTCCCTGGTCGAAACGGGAGACCGCGGCGCAGAAGGCCTGCTCTTCGGTTTGGAGATTACCATCCAAGACAGGCTCGACGACTGTCGGCAGTGATTCGAATACGGCCCGTGTCAGGTCGGGCAACGCGATTGCCTTGGGACAGCCGAAGTACCAGTCGCCCGCGAGCCTGGTGCAGACGATTCTGGGCAGGAAGAGCGCATCGACCTTGTCCATTGACACGGCAACGTGTCCCAGGAATGCCTTGACCGGCAGACAGAGTTCTGAAGGTGATAATCTCACGCCCTGGTCAATCACGGGTCGACTGGTGGGGTCAGAAAGCACGACCTCCCACCCGAGCTCGGCGAAGAACGTACGCCACATGGCATAGTGGTGGTAGGTATGGAGCGCGCGACAGATGCCGATTCTCATGGCCAGGGGGGAACATCATAGGGAACGGAGTAGCGCAATCAAACCGGGCAGGTGCGCTCGTGATTGACACCGGCGGCCCTGCATTTACACTCACATTCGTGCACCGCCTGGCGTTTGTGTTCGCGTTCCTCGCACTTGCCGGATGTCACCACTGCCTGAGAAGCAGCGGCGCTGATGGTCAATCGATTGTGAGATTCACTGCCGCGGACGCCCCGCCGGTGGACAGCGGGTCATACCCCGGTCCGCTTCAGATCCTGCCAAATGGCGACCCCCTTGCAGTCAGGGCGGCTCCGCTGCAGGCCGACGTGGCGGCCCACGAGAAGATTCTACGCCAGCTCGTGCGGGAGCGCATCTCCGTGAAGTCCCCGCTCGAATTCCAGCCCATGTTCGTCGCGCAGGACTCCCGCAACCAGAAACTGATACTCCGCTACTTCTCACGCGCCGCCGACCAGACCGTGGTTGCCGGGTGGCAGGCGCAAATCGTCTACTCCCTGCCGTTCCTGCGGCTGGAACACGCTTACGTGCAAGCTGTGCCGCTCGAGTAGCTGACTGAGCTTGCAGCATCGCCAGCCTGTGGCTTGACTTGCCGCGCGGTGTCGGTTACGATTGCCTCGTTCGGGGCGTGGCGCAGTTGGCTAGCGCACCAGCTTGGGGTGCTGGGGGTCGCCCGTTCAAATCGGGTCGCCCCGACTGATGGCGAGGCCCTGCCCCAGAAGGCAGGGCCTCGTCTTGCCGAACGACCTGCCGCCGTCCGCTCACTCCATCAGCCGTCGCCCGTCTTCCCGCTCAAGTTGACACAACATTCGGCCAGCGTAACATCTCTTGGAGGCGTTGGATTCGCGCGTGCCGCGCAGGCAAGGCCCCGACGCGGGCAACCTGAACTGCCGGCGCCGATGGTTGAATGTGAGCTGACGAGTAGATGAGGAGAAGCGATGTTCAAGTCGTTGCGACTTAGCGCGGTGATTGCAGTTGTGGTACTACTGGTCGGAGCAGGATGTAAGAAGAACTCTCCGCCCAATCCCCCTGACATTCAGGGCCCGGCTTCGGCAAGGCCGGCCGTGGCCCTAAGCTACGGGTTCACGAGCACCGACCCTGACGGCGACAGCGTGTCGTATTCCGTCTCGTGGGGCGACGGCACTCCTGCCTCGTGGTCGCCGGGTAACCCGAGCGGCGCAGAGTATTTCGAGAGTCACACCTATGCCGACTCCGGAAAGTATTTCATCAAGGCCATGGCCAAGGACATGAAGAACAGCGAGTCGGCCTGGTCGGATTCCGTCCAGATAACGATTGGCTCGTTCCCGCCGAACACGCCCGTCCGTCCGCAGGGCAAGGCCGCGTGTACGACCGGGGTCGCGTACACCTACACCACGAAGGCCTCGCACCCGTTGAAGGACAGCGTCAAGCTGCAGTTCTACTGGGGCGGCGCTGCCGGCGATACCTCGGCGTGGGGCGCGCTGGTCGCCAGCGACCAGAACTATTCGACCGTGCACACGTTCACGACTAGAGGGACCTACAAAGTGGCGGCGAGGGCTATGGATGCATACGGCCTCAGGTCGGCCTGGTCGGACTCGCTGGTAGTCACGGTCGACTCTCCGGTACACGCCAATCCCGGTGAGCAGCCGCACAGTCTGGTGCTCAGCGCCGCAAGTGACAGTACGGTCAACATAGCATGGGCTGCCCCGACCGATTCGGCGCCCAGCCGGTACGTCATCTCGTTCAAGCAAACCCGGACCACGACATTCGATTCGGTCGGCTACACGACCACGGCACTGAGCTTTGTTCACAACCCGTCCTACAAGACCGGCACCTATCAGGTGACCGCGGTGTTCGCCGGCGGACTGAGGAACCCCTCGGCTGAGACTCCGACCACGACCCCGGCATACAACGTCACGCCGATAATTCCGGAGCTGAGCGACACGGCCTACGGCAACGCCGGCTATGGTTGGGACCGGGCCGGCTCAGGGGCAGAGTTGCACGACATGACCAATACCGACACGGCGGCCCTGGTTGACTTCTACGTCACCGACTTCAAGGCGGGTTACGCCGGGCCCTTGTACTACACGGCCAGTCCGCAACTGGCGCCGACCGACCCGGGCGGCATCGGCATTCCGGCATCGCCCTACTGGCACAACACCGGGTTCACACTTCTCGACAGCGGTGCGACCGAGGACGACCCGCTTCCCCGCTACGCCTCATATCGCTATCGGGACAGCGCGGCCCTCGACACATTCCCCATGTTCACCGCGTTCTATACCTACGACAGCTTCTTTGGCCTGGTGAAAACAAACAGCATCGACTTGAACGCCGGGACCGCCAACATCGAGACCTGGTTCCAGCGCGTCAAGAACCTTCGCCTGATACAGCACTGAGAACGCAGCCGGAGTACTAAATCACAGCCGGCAGGGGCTATCGCTCCTGCCGGCTGAATGCTATCCGGCTTCGGTCTAGTCGCCGGCTAGGGCTTCACCGCAGCGTAGAAGGCCTCGCGCCCTCTGAAGACGCGGAACAGCAACGGACGCTTCGAACCGGCCATCACCTTCTGTATCTTCTCAAAATCGGCCGCGCTGCGCACCGGTGCGAGGTTGATTTCGTTGATGACGTCGCCGGACCGAAGGCCTGCCTCCGCGCCGGTGCCCCCCTCGACGTCCGTGACCTCAATACCATAGTCAGGTTCGCCGGACCGTGGCTCTGCGGCGTGGTAATCCTTCACCACGATTCCAAGCCAGTGTTTGGTCGTGAAAACTCTAGGCATCGGCGGCGCTGGCGTGACCCATGACCCGAGGATGACAATCAAGATCCTCTCGGGGCCACCGCTTCGTCCCCTGAGGACGCCAAGCCCGACTGTCTCGCCTGGGCTGCGACTGGCCACCTCGCTCTGGAACCAGCGTACATCCGGATTCGATCTGCTATCGAGGTCTATTATCACATCACCAGGTCTGATTCCCGCCCTGTCTGCAGGCTGGCCCGGGTCAACCGATGCGACCAGTGCTCCACATCCCGGGCTCGCGCCAATTGCTTGACCGATTGCCTCAGTTATCGCCTGGGTCGTCATGCCGATGTAGCCTCGTGTCACCTTACCGTTTCTTATGAGCTGCTCCGCGACCGATTTCGCCAGGTCGATGGGCGTGGCGAACCCGATGCCGGTCGGCCCACTGCGTGGCGTGCGAATGAAGCTGCTCACGCCTACGACCCGCCCCTGCACGTCGACCAGAGGGCCGCCGGAGTTGCCGGGGTTGATGAGCGCGTCGGTCTGGATGAAATCCTGGAAATCAGGGCCGGTTGACTTGGCCAGCCCCCACCGCGACAGGCCGCTGACGATGCCGGCCGTCGCCGTACCTTCGAGGCCGAACGGGCTGCCCATGGCCATGACCGGCTGTCCAACCTCCAGCCCGTCCGAGTTGCCGAGCACTGCCGGTGTGAACCGGCGCTTCGCCCTTACCTGAACGACCGCGAGGTCGGTGACCGGGTCCACGCCCACCACGACGACATCGTTCCCGCCATAGGTCTTGTCGTCCGAGAATCTGACCGTCACGTCCTCGTAGTCAGCCACGACGTGGTTGCAGGTCAGAATGTGGCCCAGCGTGTCGATGACAAACCCGCTGCCCAATTCCTGCGACTGGGTGGGCCCCCGGGTACCCGAGTCGCCTGCCCCGGCTACCGCCTTTTCGGTCACAATGCTCACAAGCGACGGCCGCACCGCATTCGCCGCGGAAGAGAAACTGACCTGCGCCAGCGCCGCACCGGCAATCATGACAATACAGGCAAGCGCTTGCTTCATCGTGCGTCCTCCCCTATTCCCTCGGCCCCGGACCTGCGCGCCTGACAGCTATGCCCTTCCGGCCCGGCCCAGCTTGTAGCCTTCCTCAAGGCACTTTACGTTCAGCGGAATCAGCTTCGCCTTCCGGACGAACTCGTGCTTGGTCATTTCGACCACGGCGTCAAACGGCACCAGCCCGGTTGCACCGACGTAGGCGCCGAGCATGACCATATTCGCCGCTTTGCCGGAGCCCGCGTCAATGGCGATCTGGTTGGCCGGCACTTCGACCACGACCAGGTCCTTCCGGTCCGGCCTCACCGTGATGAGCGACGTGTTCACTATCGAGAACCCGTCCGGCTGCTGGCTCGGGCAGAACCGCTCAAGCGAGGGCCGGTTCATTACGACCGTGTCGCGCGGGTTCGAGACGATCGGTGATGCAATCGGCTCGTCGCCGATGATCACCGTGCAGTTGGCCGTGCCGCCCCGCATCTCCGGTCCGTACGACGGCAGCCAGACCACTTCCTTGCCCAGTTCCATGCCGACCTCCGCGAACAGCTTGCCCGCGAGCATCACTCCCTGTCCGCCGAATCCGGCGAACACTGTCTCAACCTGCATGGGCTCCCCCTTCCGGCTTGGAGTCTGGGGCTTGAGGCGCGGGGCCGGCCGTCTCATCATCGTACCGCTTGAAGTTCTGTATCGGGTAATATGGCACCATGTTCTCTTCCAGCCACTTGGTGGCCTCGAACGGTGTCTTTCCCCAGTTGGTCGGGCAGGTGGAGAGTACCTCGACGAACGTGAAGCATTTGTTGTCGCGCTGCAGCTCGAAGGCGGTCTTCAGGACTCGCCGTGCCTTCACGACGTGCTGCGGAGTGTGGACCGCGACGCGCTCGATGAAGCCCGGTGTGCGCAGGCTGGCCAAGAGCTCGCACATTCGCACCGGGTAGCCAACGTCTTTGACATCCCTGCCCTTGGGACTGGTGGTCGTCACCTGTCCCGGCATCGTGGTCGGCGCCATCTGGCCGCCGGTCATGCCGTAGATGGCGTTGTTGACGAATACCACAGTGAACTTCTCGCCGCGATTGGCGGCGTGGATTATTTCGGCCATGCCGATTGACGCAAGGTCGCCGTCGCCCTGGTAAGTGAAGGTGATGAGGTCGGGTCGCGCCCGCTTGATGCCGGTGGCAAGGGCCGGAGCCCGGCCATGGGCGGCCTGCTGGAAATCCATGTTGAAGTAGTTGAATGCCAGCACCGAGCACCCGACCGGAGCGATGCCCACGGTCCGCTCGCGCAGCGTCAGTTCGTCAATTACCTCGGCGATAAGCCGGTGAATGATGCCGTGAGTGCAGCCCGGGCAGTAGTGGGTTACGGCCGTGGACAGGGACTCAGGTCCTTTGAACAGGGTCTTCACGATTTGCCTCCTTTGGAGGTTCGGGCTCCCTCATTCGTCAGTCGTCGTTCGGCACTCGACGTTCCACTGAGCCGGGACTTGACTGCGTGGACTACTTCCTCCGGGGACGGCACCATGCCGCCCGACCGGCCGAAGAAGTACACCGGTTTCTCGTGCCCCATCGCGCAGTGCACGTCCTCGACCATCTGGCCCATCGACATCTCAACCGACAGCAGGAACTCGGCTTTGTGTCCCAACTCCAGCACCTTTGCGTCCGGGAACGGGAAGAGTGATATCGGCCGCAACAGGGCCGCCGTGATTCCCTGAGACGCCAGTTGCGCGATGGCAGTCTTGCAGATGCGGGCGGTCGTACCGTAGGCCACCAGCAAGACCCGGTACGGTTTGTCGGTGTTAAACTCCTCGAAACGTACTTCCTCGCGCCGCATCATCTCATACTTCTCGGCGAGCACGTTGTTGAGCCTCTCCTCGGCTACCGGGTCGAGGTACAGCGAATTCACCACGTTGGGTTTGCGGCCCTTGGCGCCCGTCGTGGCCCAGTCCTTGGGCGGCAGGGGCGGGAACTTCGGTTCCTTGAACTCAACCGGCTCCATCATCTGGCCGATCATGCCGTCGCCGATGACGATGACCGGGTTGCGATAACGGTCCGCCCGGTCGAACGCAAGCGGCATCAGGTCGACTGCCTCCTGCACCGAGGACGGGGCCAGCACCAGGCACCGGTAGTCGCCGTGTCCGCCGCCCTTCACGGCCTGAAAGTAGTCGCCCTGCGACGGTAGAATGCCACCGAGGCCCGGTCCGGTCCGGACAATGTTCACAAACACCGCCGGCAGCTCGGCCGCGGCGATGTAGCTGATTCCCTCCATCATCAGGCTGATGCCCGGGCTGGACGACGTCGTCCACGCCCGCGCGCTGGCGCCGGCCGCGCCGTAGACCATGTTCGCGACCGCCACTTCGCTCTCAGCCTGCAGGAACGCGCCGCCGACCTCAGGCATCCGACGCGAAAGATACTCGGCCACCTCCGACTGCGGGGTCAGCGGGTAGCAGAAATAGACCAGCCCGCCGGCCCGAATCGCGGATTCGGCAATCGCCTCATTGCCCTTCATCAGCACCTTAGCCATTGACTTGCTCCTTCTGTGCCGTTTCTTCCTGTTCGATGGTTATTGCCACGTCCGGGCACATGAACGCGCAGAAACGGCAGCCGATGCAGGCCTGCGGGTTTGCGGCGCTGGCATAGAAATAGCCCTTGTCGTTTATCTCCTTGGACATCGCCAGCACCTGTTTAGGACAGGTGTTGACGCAGAGCGCGCAACCCTTGCATCGGTTCTTCTCGATTGTCACCCTGTTAACCTTGGCCATAATACTCCAATCTGCGAATGAAAGTCATCATCCGGCGTCTGCTGGTCCTTCTTTCGGGACTTCTGCATTCTGGTTTCTGGATTCTGAATTCTGCATTGTCTGGATTCTTACTGGACCCGGTATTTCCCTATCCAGTTCGTCGGTTCCCACGGCTTCAGCATTAGACGGTCGAGGACCATGACCGTGTATCCGCATTTATCTGCGTCAAACCGTTCGAGCATGGTGCGCTGGACCGCCACGAAAGCGATGCGGGCGCCGGTCTTCTGCGCAAGCGCCTCAGCCAGGGTAATCCCTTCTTCAATCACCGCCGGCGTGGTTTCATCCACCAGGTGTGAGTTCACGACGATGCGGTCAACATTGATGTGGGACGCAGCACCGATGCCGGCCATCATCTGCTCTGCCGTCTCGACCGTGGCGGTGAACGGCCGACGCGAGTTCAACACAAAGAGAGCCGAGTAATCCTCGGGTCGCATCCCTTCGGCAACCGAGGCCATCACCCTCGCTCCTGCCGGGTCTCCGCCAAGGTCGAGAACGACCAAGGGTGTCGTTCGTTCGTCCTTCGTCCATCGTCCTTCGTCATTCGGACTTCGAGTTTCAATCGTCATTCGGGTTTCGGGCTTCGAGCTTGGCCCTTCGATCGCTCCTTTGACCTCGGGCACAATGATGGGCAGGTCGGCGTTCACCAGCGCGCCGGCCGGGATGAGCACCTCAATGCCCTGACTCCGAAGCTGGTCCCTCACCTCGCGGCTGCGGAAATACAGGTTCACGATGTCGAGGTCGGCGACCGACACCCTACGCCCCAGCCCGCGCATCCGCAGTGAGAAATTGACCGCGACCTCGGTCTTACCCGACCCGAATCCGCCGCAAAAGACGTTCACACGTCGCAGCTCATTCAGGAACTTGTCCGGGTGGAACCAATCCGCGCCAGATTGGCGCAAACAAACGGCCTCGCCGGCGTCAGCAACCCGCGAACATGGTGAATTCATGGAGCTAAGAGGATACAGCCATTAGAGGCTGTGGTCAATTCTGCCGGGCGTCTCTGCGTCACGCGCCCAGCAGATGTGGAATTCCCGTTCGGTCGGGTACAGTTCTTGACATCCCTGCGCGCTTGCGTAGCATTCCGGCAAACAACACCGAATGGGAGGCCCACATGCCACGAAAGGGACGGACCTCTATCAACTGGACCGTCGTACTGACGACGCTCATCACCGTGACCGGAACGGTCGCAGTTGCGCTCATCAATACCCGTCAGACGCGAGCACAGGAGTCCAGCGCACTCAAGAGCTACAATTCTGCGGCAAGCGCGAATCCGGGCCAGCCTCCGGACTCCGCGCTCGACACCACCACGGTTGCGGTCCAGCCATCACCCATCGGCAGGGTCTTCGGGGGCAAGGTCCGACTGATCAAGGTGGCGGACTTGAGGAGCAGACTAGGGGTTGTGAAGACACCCTAACCACCTTCTGTTCCTGCACGCAGCGACGACCCAAGGCATCCGCCCCAAGTACGCGTCGCGGGCTGACAGTTGGTGTCAGTCGGCCTGCGTCCCTCCCTGGACCCCTAACTCTCGTCCCTCATCCCTCTCCTCGGTTGACTCGACGCCCGGAAGTTCTAAAATCGGTTCGTGGACGAGTTTGGCCTGAGTCTCACGGGCCGCCATCAGAGTTGCCTCCGAATGGAGTCCGGCCGGGGGCTGGCTAAACGCGACCCGACAGGAGGAAATCGTGAATGACAATACCGGTAAGAACGAGCGCACGTGGACCGAGCATGTTGAAGTCGCTGGCTCCGAACTGGTCGACCGAGTCAAGGAGCTGGTGAAGGCCGGCAACGTCCGGAAAGTGATTCTGAGAACGCCCGACAACAAGTTGCTGCTGGAGATACCGCTTACCGCCGGCGCGGTCGCCGGCGGAGTCGTCGTGCTGGTTGCGCCGGTGCTAGCAGCGCTGGGAGCGATGGCCGCGCTGCTGGCCAAGGTGAAGGTCGAAGTAGTCAGGACCGACCGAGTCGACGACTAGCAACTCGCCGCCAGCGACCCTGACCCACCGGCTGCCGAAGAGCTTACCGCCGGCTCACGCCTAGTCGCCCGGATGAACTCCGGTCAGAACGACGCCAGGCATTACCTGCTTGATGCGACGTGTTTCTACGCTCTCAGCACGGATTCGGAGAAGCGACTGGCGCTGGGGCGAGCTGCGAGCAGCATGACGACCACCATCCTGGCGGTGGCCGAGCTGGCGTGTGTCGGTGATACCGCTGACGATTTCATGCGCCGGAAGGCGGCCATGCGGGCACTGACCGCAGTCTGCCCGAGCGTCATCGCCGAGTCACCCGACGACATCGTTGCCGGAGCATTCGGAAGGCCGAACCTCTACCGCCTCCCTTTCGCGCCACTGGATATCGACCGGGTGTTCGAGCTTGCCTCTTCGCGCGACGAGGCCATCCGTGGCGTGAAGGATCCGATGAGCGGCAAGCGCCTTCGGCTGAATCCAGCCGGCTGCCGGGCATGGAAGTCCGAAATCGCCGACCGCTACCGAAAGGCGCTCATGCTCGGCAACAGGTATGCCAGCGACTTCCTGCGCAACGACAACCCCGAGGCAGTGGCGCCCGCTACGCCCGACGCCATTGATGTCCAGGCTCAAGACCGGTTCATGAGTCTCTTCTGCGTCGCGATCCGGTCCGGTCTTCTGGCGGAGTGCGAAGTCAAGTTCAGAAGCAGTCTTGTTGCGCTCGCCGCCGAGTTCGTCCCGCTCCTGTCCGAGCGGTACAACGGGAAGCTGGAGCCGTACATCAGCATGGACATTGCCTACAGGCGGTCGCTGGCAGCCGGGCAGGAACCCGAAACAGACGCGGTGTTTGGCCTGGAGAACTTCCTGTACCTGGATGCGCTTGATGACAGCTACACGTTCGTGACCGCAGAGGATAGGTGGCTTGAGCCGGGACACGGCGCCTTGCCCGGCAGAGTGAAGTCGCTCGACGAAGTTACCTCGTCTTGACCTCCGTCCCGCGAGACCCAAAATTCCGCCATACGAGATTCTGCGCACTGCCATGAAAGGACTTGAGCCGAACCGAAGGCGGGTTGCCTGATGACCATTCGCCGGACACTTGAGCTTCCGACCGGCGTCTGCCGGGCCTTCGCGTTCACGGTGTTTCTGCCGGCTTGACGCGGCAGCGGCTTTGGCTAGACTGGCCTCACGATGAGAGCGTCCCGCGCGAAGTTCAAGATGCAGGTGGCAAGAAGCAAGATTCAAGATGGTGGACGACGGACCTCTGTGGGGCCGCACCTTGCGTCTTGCATTTTGCCCCCTGCACAGACTTTCGTTGTGCTTCTGGCCATTTCAGTATTCATACCTCTGCCCTTGTTTGCCGCAGTTCCTCTCCCCTCTTCGCCGTCGTGGACATCCAGCGACAATGACTATTCAACCGGTGGCGCGTTTGCGGACCTGAACGGGGACGGGTGGATTGACTTCATCACATCGAACGGCAACGACGAGGCTGTGGACCACAACGGCGTATACATGAACAACCACGGGACGATTGAGGCAGTCGCATCCTGGCGCTCTGCCGATAGCGGCTACTTCGGGCACTGCTACGTGGGAGACGTGAACAATGACGGTCTGCCGGACCTCGCGGTCGCCTTCCTGGGTAAGAGCGACACCGGGGAATTGACTGCTCGCATCTATCGCAACGATGGCGGCACCCTGGGACCTGCACCGTGGTGGAAGGCACATGACAAGCACTCTTCTTTCGACTGCTGTCTGGGTGACGTTGACCTCGACGGACGGCTGGACCTTGCCATCAGCGCCGGCGACGCCTACACGAGCGAGACCGACTCGGTCCGTATCTACCACAACAACGGCACGACTTTCGACACGCTGCCGTTCTGGACCGCGCACGATGGTACTCCATCCGACGCGGTTCGGTTCTGCGATATCGACAACGACGGCGACCTTGACCTTTTCGTGGGTCAGCACGGCAAGGTTTCCATGTACCGGAACAACGCGGGCACGCTGAGCCAGACTCCCACCTGGGTGGCTCACAGCGGCGTCGGCTGGGTCCTGCGTCTTGCCCTGGCCGACTACGACAATGATGGTTATCCCGACCTTGCCGTGGCCTGCAATGGCCAAATCGGTGACTCGAACTGCATCAAGGTGTTCCACAACAACTCCGGCACGCTCGACACCATTGCTTCGTTCACGATGCTCCGGGCGAACACGTATTCATCCTGCGTGGCGTGGGCCGACGTGAACGGCGACCAGTACCTCGACCTAACGGGCGGCGGCTGGTGGGAACCGGCGGTCGTGTTTGAGAATCACGCCGGGGAGCTGGACACGACGCCGACATGGTCTTGGGCGCCCGCGAACCACAGCGATCTCGTGTGTGAGGCAGAGGCATGGGGCGACGTGACTAACCGACACCTCGCCTCGGTCGCAGAATCATTCGACGGTGACGGGCAGCGGAAGCTGTTCAATCTGCATCGCCGTCCCATCCAGTTCATCGATAGCGTCAGCGTCGGCGCCGTGCGCTTACCTGCGGCCGGGTTCTGTTCAGACCCGCTGCTTGGCTATGTCAGCATCGCCTCGGCACCGCCCTCGGGCTCAGCCAATGTTGTCTGCTTCTACCGCTTCTCGAACTACCCCGACCTTGCAGTGACGAACTGGGACCAGACCCACGGCAACTACGTGTTCCTGAATACAGCGTCGGGCGGAGTCGCAAACCAGCCGACGCCGCTTGCCGCCTCGCGATTCAAAGCATGGCCCAACCCCGCTTCAGGTATCATGAGGATTGCGGCTATCGGAACGTCGCCCACATCCGGCAGCATGGTGACAGTGTGCGACGCGGCAGGACGCATCCGATGTGTCCTCAGTGACCGTGAAGGCGTGTGGTCGTGGGATGGCCGGGACAGCAAAGGCAGGCCGGTCGAACCCGGCGTCTACTTCGCGAAGCCAGGCCCGGCCGGCCCGACACTGAAACTCGTCCGGGTTTCACAGCGCTGAGGCCCTGAGTAGTAGGTGGCAGCCACAAGAGTGTCCGGAGAACAACTCTCCAGGCTTGCGAGCTATGGCAGCCTGCACTTGCTGGACGAGGTCGGCTCGACCAATGACTACGCGCTGGCGCTGCCGGACGAGCACGTCACCGCGGTCGTCGTGGCCAGCCGGCAGAACAAGGGCAAGGGCCGGTTCAGAAGACAATGGTTCTCGGACGACTCAAGTCTTACTGCATCGGTACGCCTCTTCACCGGCGCGCCCGACTTCGCTACTCCCCCGTTCCTGCCGCAACTGGCCGGGCTGGCGCTGACCCGCGCCGTCGCGGTGGAGTCGGGACTGGCTGCACATCTACGCTGGCCCAACGACCTTATTTACCGGGAGCAGAAGCTGGCCGGCGTCCTGTGCGAACGCAGGCGGAACGTGATCGCAATCGGCGTCGGACTGAACGTCAATCAGGAATCGTTCCCGCCTGACCTGCCGGACGCCGCGTCCCTGAGGATGAACACGAACTGCCAGTGGGACAGGTTCATCCTGCTTGAGGGTTTTCTCCGCGAGTTGTTCGCAGGTCTTGAGCGGGCACGCAAGGGCGAGTCAGCTCAGCTGCTGGCAGAGATCAAGGAACGCTCATCTGTCATGCACCGCCGCGTGGAAATCCAGACCCTCTTGCGCAAGCACGTCGGAACCGTGATTGACCTCGATTCCGACGGCAGAATAGTGCTGCGAACCGATTCTGGAAGGCTGGTAGTGATCGGGGCCGGGGACGCGCGCCGGGTTAGATGATTCTCACTAGTCTGGTCGGTAATTCCAACACGCGGTTCGTCTGGTTCCGCGGCAGTCGTGTCGCACGCATGCTCGTCATGCCGACGTCGGCGGTGCGCCGGGGCCTGCTGCCGAGGACCGGCCCGGTATCCGGGGTGGCGCTGGCATCCGTCGTGCCATCAGTGACGCGACGCGTCTGGAGCAACCTGCGCGCGGCAACCGGAATGGAACCGTTTGTCGTCGGCTCAAGAACCAGGACCGGGCTTACGTTCCACTACCGCCGGGACCAGCTTGGTGCCGACCGCGTGTGTGCATGTGTCGGAGCGCACGGCCGCTTTCCGCGCCAGGATCTGATTGTCTTCGACTTCGGCACCGCGACGACGGTAAACGTGGTGATGCGTGAAGGCACGTTTGCCGGAGGTGCGATATTGCCCGGCATACGCATGAGTCTCGATGCCCTGGCCGCCGGTACTGCCGGACTCCCCAGTCTGACGCCGGGCAGAAGCACCAACCCGGTTCAACACAATACAAGAGCTGCGGTTCAGGCCGGCGTCGGCGCTCTCTTCGTCGGTGGCGTAGAGAACATCATCGACCGCGCAGAGCGCGACCTCAAGCGCTCTTTCCTGGTCGTATCGACCGGAGGCGCGGCCGCTGTCGCTCGGCGCTACACGACGCGGATCGGAACTATCAGACCAAACCTGGCCAGCGAAGGGTTGGCTGGAATCTGGTATCTCAACCGTGGTACCTGAGTAAGTCATGATGCAGAAGAGCCTGGTCCTTGGCATCGAAACCAGCGGCACCGCGACCGGCGTTGCGCTGGCTTCAGGCGGCAAGGTGCTGGCGGAATTGACAGAAGGTTCAGGTTGCGGTCACAACGAAGTGCTGCTGCCGCTGCTTGACCGGTTGTTCAAGAGTACTGCAACCGACGTGAGAGAGCTGTCCGGAGTCGGCGTTGACACGGGCCCCGGCATGTTCACGTCCCTGCGGGTCGGCACGAGTACGGCCAAGGGTCTCGCGGTGGCGCTCCGGGTTCCAACCGCGGGTGTCAGTTCACTCTGGGCGCTGGCCCGCACGGCTCGACCGGGCTCGGAAGAGGTACTGTCGCTGATTGATGCCCGCAAGCACCAATTCTATGCGGCACTGTATCTGCGGGGCCAGCCGGCAATTCCTCCGTCACTACGGAGCGCAGAACAGCTCGTCGCGGAGTTGAGTTCGAAGCGAACGGGAGATTCCGACCTTGTCGTCGCCGGGAACGGCGCGGGCATATGCGCGGAGCTGCTTGAGGCCGGCGGTGTTCACGTCAGATTGGCTGGCATTGAGTATCCATCGCCGGGAGTGATTGCGCTGGAAGCCGGGGAGCGTATCCGGAAGGGGTTGGCCGATGACGCGACGGCAATCGAACCGGTCTATCTGCGCCGCACCGACGCCGAGTTGATCCGGGAAAAGAAACTCAGTCCCGGCCGCTAGCCTTCGCTTCGGCCGCGGAGGCGCCGCCTGCTGGAAAATGGCGGAGGCGTGTAGGAATCGAACCTACCGGTCCACTTGTCGCAGACCATACGGATTTGAAGTCCGCCAGGCACACCAGCGCCCATACACCTCCGTCAATTGCTGCCCCCACGATACTCAAACCTCACCGTTCTGTCAAACCAACCAGGACCAGCCGCGGACTACACCAGCCGCGCGCCGTTTATCACCAGTTCGAACCGGCACTTGAGGAAAGCCGCGGCCCGACGGGAGATGATCATTCGTGAGAGGAAGATCTCGAAATACTCCATCACTGATGAGACACTAGTGTCGACGGTGAGGTTGAATGTTATGCTGCGCTCATCGCTGCGGACGGTCAGGGCAGAATGTTTCGCCGCATAGTTTACGCGGTCGTGGATGTCGAACTTGACGAACGCCGGGTTGCGCACGCGGCTCTTATGCACATCGGCCTTGTCCGCCAGTATCAGCGCGGCGGAAACATCCGATACGGGGTTGCCGCTCTTCTCGTCGTGGTTCCCGACCGCCACCATGATCTGTGCGACTTCCCGGTAGTCCATGCCGCGCCGGAGGAGAATGTCCCTCGCCAGCAGAGCGCTGGTCCGCTCATGCCATTCACGGTTGACCACGTTGCCGATGTCGTGGAGGTAGCCGGCAACCGCGGCGAGTTCGGCTGACCGCCCATCGGCCCCGAGCGCCACCAGTATCGCGCGCGCGTTCTTGGCGACAAGACGCGCGTGCCGGGGACCGTGCTCCGTGTAACCGAGTACCGCGAGCTGCTGATCGGCCTCAGCCACGAGCACAACCACCTCCGGGTCCTTTACTATGTCCTTGAAATTCAGCACGGCCTGTCCGGTCACGTCAGGGATGACATCCAACTCGGACGCTTGAACGTGAAATCACCCGCAGTGCCTGACAAAGCACGGAGCGGGTGATTCCGAGATTCTGGCTCAGACCTTGTCGGGCGCAAGATCGCCGGCAACCAACGCCTGCTTGAGGTACTCCATGTAGTCCTTCAGCAGAAACTCGTCACCGACCATGCCGTTCTTCCAGCCGACGGCTATCTCGTTGGCGCCGAAGGTCTTGTCGAGTACAATCCAGAGTTTTGAGCCGCCCTCGTAGTTCTTGTCGAAAACGACGACGCCGCTGGTAGTTGGGTTGTCGCCACAGACGGAATACATCTCTCCTGCCTTGTCGCCGTCATAGTCCCAGACCTCCGGTCCTTTGACCGGGCGCTTGTACATCAAATACTCAATCAGGTTATTACATAACTGTATCACCAGCGCGTGGTCTTCACCTTGGGCGCCACCAGCGACGTGGTTCGTCAGGGGGATGTGCAGGCATGTTCCGGTCTCGCCTCGACCCTCTCCGTAGAAGATGCGACCGCCATCGAGGACTCGGCTCAGGTCTCGTTTATAATGGTACAGCACTCTCGTATCATTCTAGGCGTTTGGAGCTCTCTGTCAAGCAGCACCCACTCACAGCTTTCCTTCACTGTGCCGACGGCCAAGAACGTCAAGCATGTCGCGCGTCATGGCCTCCAGGTCGTAGGCGGGCCTCCAGCCCCACTCCTCCCGAGCCGCGGTGTCATCGAGTGACATCGGCCAGGAATCGGCAATCTGCTGCCGGAAATCCGGCTGGTACGTGCACGTGAACTCCGGAATGTGCTTTTTGATGGCTGCCGCCAGCTCGCCTGCCGAAAAACTCATGGCACCGACGTTGAAGTCGCAGTGGTGCTTCAGCTTCTCCCCATCGGCCTCAGCCAAATCAATGGTCGACTTGATGCAGTCCGGCATGTACATCATCGGCAAACGGGTATCTTCGCGCACGAAGCAGGTGTAGCGCTTGTTCTTTACGGCCTCATAGTAAATCGCGACTGCGTAGTCGGTCGTCCCGCCACCCGGCAACGTCTCGTGCGATATTATGCCCGGGTAGCGGAGCCCGCGGCAGTCAAGCCCGTACTTGCGGAAGTAGTAGTCGCCGAGCAGTTCACCCGCAACCTTGGTTACGCCGTACATTGTCCTCGGTTTGAGAATTGTGTCATTGGGTGTCCGGTCTCTGGGGGTTTCCGGACCGAATGCGGCGATTGAGCTGGGGACGATTACCCGAGCCATGCTGAATTCGCGCGCCACCTCCAGTACCGTATACAGACCTTCCATGTTCACGTACCACGCCATTTGCGGGTTCTGTTCGCCGGCCACGGAGAGGACGGCAGCCATGTGGTAGATAGTGTCGATGTTGTGCTTCTTCACAACCTCGGCGACGGTCTCACGTTTGTTGACGTCGATGAAGTAGAAAGGGCCGGAGTTCTTCAGGGCGTCCGAAGGCGGGGTCTTGCGTCCGGTCGCCACCACGTTATCCGCACCGTATTTCTTGCGCAGTTCAAGCGTCAACTCCGAGCCGATCTGGCCGACCGCGCCGGTCACGAGGATGCGCTTCATCTCTTTGGTCTTCATGCAGGAAACTCCTTTGTGCTCTTTGCGGCTTTCGTCGGGTTGCCAATATAGCGTCGAGGACGACAAAGTCAAATCAGAGCCAAATCAGAGCCGTCGCTGCCGCCTGTCGGTCTGGACATCGGCGAGTCCACAGCTATACTGGGCCAGTCGGGAACAATGGTGAGTGTAGCTCAATTGGTCAGAGTACCTGACTGTGGCTCAGGATGTTGTGGGTTCGATTCCCATCACTCACCCTTGATGCATCCGGCACGCAGGCAACGATTGCACTCGCGCTGGAATCTGCTAAACTGCAGCCGGAACTTAAGGCGAGCCAGCGCGTGCGCCCGTAGCTCAACTGGACAGAGCGCCGGGCTTCGAACCCGTAGGTTGCGCGTTCGAGTCGCGCCGGGCGCGGTGACAATTGTATTCCAGGCACGTCATGAGAGCTTGGGGCGTGGCCTGGCGTGAGATGTGTGCCCCGCTAGCTCAACCTGGCAGAGCAACGGATTCTTAATCCGTGGGTTGCAAGTTCAATTCTTGCGCGGGGTACTTGTCTTTTGTCCCGACTCAAACAGGAAGGTTCCTCGATGGATGAAGCAACGCCGAGGCAGTTTGACATTGACCCGCGACTGACGGCACGGTGGCAGTCTCTTGTGGACATCTTGTACGTTAGCCAGGTCACCTTCCTCTACATATTCTCCGCCATCTACCCAATCGTAGGGATTGTCTTCGGCGCACTGTTCCTGGCGGGCAGCCTCTCCGCCGGCGGCAAGAAGGTAGGCAGGGTGTGCCTAATCCTCGGCATCATCAATACCGTCCTGGTGATCGTCTTCCTTTCCGTGTTCATGGCACTGGGGCTGGCCGGGGCACTGTCGGGAATCGGCAAAGGCTAAAAGTATGCCAGCTATCATCTGTCTGCTCATAGCAGTGGGCGCTTCTTACGTTCGTGTCGCCACCAAGGCAGTCTCACCGACCATCGAATCGCAACAAGTCTGGGTCTTCTTCACCGACAAGGGCGTCTACAACGAGACCCAGTATGACGCGGCCCTCAGTGCCGTTTCCCGCTCCGCCGCTGGGCAGTCCCCTGCCGGCGCGCATGCGCGACCCGACTTCAACGACATCCCGGTACGCGAGTACTACATCCGCGAGATTGAAAACCTGGGTGGCCGCCTGCGCACGGTCTCCAATTGGCTGGACGCGGCCAGCTTCGACATGACGCCTGATCTTGCGCAACAGGTCTATGCCCTGCCCTTCGTCTACGACATCAAGCCGGTCATTTCACGGACCACTACCGACGCCGGCCCCTTTCCACTTGGGCGAGTCTCGAGCACAAGCAAGTACCGGTCGACCGACACCGCCGATGCCCGTCGTTTCTACGGACCATCCTACGACCAGGCTCAATTGATGGGCGTACCGGACCTGTTCTTCCGCGGCTACTTCGGCTCGAATGTGAAACTGGCGCTGTTCGATACCGGTATCAAGCTCACCAACCGAGCGATAGCTCACGCCCACATCTATAAGCAGCATGATTTCATATCCGGAGACAACTGCTACGTCGCCCGTGCCACTAGCTCGTGGCAGCCTGCCGCGGTCGACAGTGTCCGTTTTCTCGGGTTCGCCCGCGGGTTGACCATGAGCACGGTTCACGCCCAATCGGGCTCCCGGGATACGCTGGTTGCAGCCTTCTGCTCTGACAGCTTCGCCTACGGCTACAATCCGCCGAGCCGGGCGCTTTTTGCCGACTTCTCGATCGACGGCGGAGTTACCTGGAGCAAGCCTTCAGCGATCGTCACGTCCGCGCCCTTCAACACGACCTTTGAGAACCTGACCATGGCCGGCCGTGGCCAGGTCACCTATCTTGCCTACAACGACCTGAACGCTGCCGCGCCCAGTCCCTCGGTCACGCGCGTCTATCTCGGCTACTTTATTGGCACCAACTGGCACGGAACGCCCGTGCTGGTCGATTCCGGCCGGTATCCGGTTGCGACGGTGGGGTCGGATACTCTCTACGTCGCGTACGTCAGGTCCGATTCCTACGTCGTGCTCCAGAGGGCGTTGGTTGTGCAGCCGGAACCGGATTCGATGCAAACTACGACGTTCGGAGCCGGAGAAGTGCTGGCCGGGCTTCAACTGGAGGTCGGTGCGACCGGCGATGTCGACATCTTCGCTACCGGCTTGAAGAGTGGGCGTGTGTCCCAGTATCGGTCCACCGATGGTGGCAGGAGCTTCTCGAAGCTGGCCGACCTGGTTACGGCAAGTGCCGCCGGTACGAGATTGCTGAGAACCGGCCAGCGGAGCCTGCTTATGTATGAAGACCAGTCGGGCAACCCATTCGCTCGACTGGCAACGTTACTTTCCAGCGACAACGGTCTGCATTGGACCACCGGTGGAACCGTGGCCGACTCCGTGTTTTCAATTGGGAGCTTTGACGCCGTCAGTGACACGGACTCGTCGGTGACGGTCATCTACGAGACCGGGGGATTACTGTACCGGACCAAGTCATCCGATTTCGGCGCGAACTGGTCAGGAACAACACTGATTGATACGACCGGCTTCAACTCGACTCCGACCTTGACTCAGGCCGAGGGAGGCCCGCTGGTGCTCTGGTTCAAGAACGGTGACGACAGCGCGGTCTGGCAGGCCGGAGATACAGCCAAGTTCTCGAAGGAACAGCCCTACCACGGCACGCAAATGGCCTCGCTCATCACGGGGTTCCAGCAGGGTGGCGTAATCGGCGTTGCCCCGGGCGTTCAGTTGCTTCTAGCCAAGACCGAGCTGTACAAGGTCAGCAGCGGCCGTCTCTACGAGTATACCATGGAAGAAGACGCCTACGTCCAGGCACTGGAGTGGGCCGACCGGATGGGCGCGGACGTCATCTCAACGTCACTTGGATACCGCGGTTGGTACGCAGACAATCAGTTCGATGGCAAGACTGCCCCGATTTCGATTGCCGCCTCGATTGCTGCGAAACGCGGCCTGCTCATCGTCACGGCCATGGGGAACCGCACCATCGATTCGACCGACTATCCTTGGCCGGTACCGTTCATAACCGCACCCGGCGATGCCGACGGCGTGATTACCGCGGGTGGAATTGAGAAGAATCTGCTTCCCTGGCGAGGCACGGGCACCGGGCCGACCTCAGACGGCAGAGTCAAACCCGATCTCGTCGCGCTTTCTGATACGGTAGCGGTCGTCTCGGTCGACTCCGAAGACTATCTCGAAGGCGCCGCCGGTACCTCCTGCGCCACGGCGCTGATTGCCGGCGCATGCGCTCTGCTCAAGGAAGCCCATCCCCGATGGACCGCCGACTCAGTCAAAGCGGTGCTGTTTGCCACCGCCACGCACCTGGCCTCGGCGAAGAGCGATACCTTCGGATACGGAGTTCCGCGCGTCGATTCGGCATACAGGCTCTTCCCGCCTGAGAGCATAGCTGACGTCCCTAACGACCAGATCGGCACGGTCTTTCCCAATCCATTTGTGCCGGCGTCTCAGCCAAAGGTCTACTTCGAACTCGACCTCACTCGACCCGCAACGGAGGCCCGGATCCGCATCTTCTCCGCGTCGGGTGTTCTGGTCGACACCATCACGCTGAACACGGCTGTCATGACTCGTCCGGGAAGGTACGGTGAGAAAGGCGATGTCGCCACACTTGAGCAGATCGGCTCATTTTGGGACGGAAAGAACCAGGCGGGCAAGCCTGCCGCCGCAGGCCTGTACCTGGCAGTGCTGGAGACTACGTTCGGCCGCGGGGTCGCGAAGTTCGCGCTCGTCCGTTAGCCTTGACTTAGCGGCGAACAGGGATAACATACCACCTAGCCCAATTCCAGCGTAGCTCAACTGGTAGAGCATCCGGCTGTTAACCGGAGGGTCACAGGTTCGAGTCCTGTCGCTGGAGCTTAGAGCAGAACCGGCCGCGAGGCCGGTTCTGCTTTAGAGACGCGTTCCGACTAGTTGATCACGACTGCCTTGCTCGACACCGACCTGCCATCCGCGGTCAGGCGGTAGAAATAGGTGCCCTTCGCGACCGTCCGGCCCGCATTGTTAGTGCGATCCCAGACTGCGATCCGGTCACCCGGCGCGACCTGACCATTCACGAGTGTCCTAGCCAGCATCCCGGCAGCATCGTACACGCCCAGAGTCACGTGGCCGGGGCCAGCAACCGCATAGCTGATGCGCGCTTGTCCGCGGACGAGGCTCGGGCTTGCTCCGTACAAGATGAATGTCGGTTTCGTTGATTCCTGTACGCCGGGGCCGGTTATCGTAACGTTGGCCCGCATGGTATCATTGGCGCGGTTCGAGTCGTTGCTGAGCGCGGTAAACATCGTTACCGTGTATTGCGCGCCCGAGGGGCCGCTGGTCCACGAGGTAACGAAGGTGTGCTTGACGGAAGCGTAGGGCGCAAGAGGGCCAGGCACCGTTTCGGTCGCAGAGTAAACTCTGGTGCCTGACGAGTCAATCCAGCAGGTCATGGGGATGTTTGACTCGGCATTGAGGCCGACGTTCCTGACGGTTCCGGCCGGCTTGACCGAGCCCCGGTTCATGTTGGCTGGCGGCTCGCTAATCGCGGTCAATGTCACATCGTGGGACAAAGGCGGCACCCATGATGCTACGTTGAGTTCGGTGAGGTAAGTCGGGGCCTGGCAGTCGGAGCCGTAGGCGACATAGACGACACCGTGGTCTACGTTCGTCATGTGCCACCCGCTTGACGTCGGCCTCGACGCCGCCGTGGTCCACGCGTTTGCCGTAATGTGGTAGGTGTAGACCAGGCTGTCGGCAGCGGTCGTGCCGTCAGCCGAGCCACCGATAACGTATATGACGCTGTCGCCATATGCGGTCGCAGTCGAATAAGTGCGCGCGCCGGGCATAGCCGCCTTCTGGGTCCACGAGTTCGCGGTGGGGTCGAAGCACCAGCAGTCACTCATGGCCGTACCGCTCGCATCTGACCCGCCCATCACGTAGACGAGTCCGTTCGCACCCGCGGCGCACGCCCACCCCCGACCGACCGAAAGCGTCGCTTTCGTGTACCATGAATCAACGGCCGGGTTGTATTCGTAGGTCGAGCCGGTCGAACCTTCATTCCCGATTATGTACAGCTTGTTCCCGGCCACGGCGCTGGCGACTGCCCAGTACGCCGCCGGCATGTTCGCCTTCGCGGCAAAGGTCTTGGCGTCCAGGTCAAACGCTTCACAGGTGTTCAGGATGTTGCTCGACGAGTCCTTTCCGCCGGCGACGTAAATCTTGTTGCCGATCAGGCCGCCGCCGCCGGTGCGTCTCGGGGTCGTCAGCGATGGGAGACCGGTTGTGATCCATTGATCGTTGACGATGTCATAGGCAGTCATCGACCGCGTCGCCGCCTGCGCCGACATTCTGCCGCCAAGGAACCAGATCGTGTCTCGGTAGACACCCGAGCCCGGGCACCAGTACCGCCCTGGTGACGGAGCTGCCGTCGAATCCACCCACACCAGGTCCAGGACTGCGGCCATGCTTGGCCCGGAGTTGGCATGGTCCGAGCTCGGTACGCCGTCCGATAGGTTGCTGCTGGCCGGAGCGCGGTCGCTGGCCGCGACCAGTGCTGGACGCGTCAGAGTGCCGGGACGGCAGGTACCCAACGACACGCCTACGGCCGCGGTCTGCGTCGCTAAGGAGAGCCCGACGATAATCACCAGGCTCAGTATCGTAGCAATGATTCTCACATTTTCCTCCTCGGTTCTCTGGACCGCCTGAGTAGACGGGATGCAGTATCGTACATCCCTGATGGTTCTACGTTGCGTCAGTCTACCGCTCGCGTCCGGCAAGTCAAGCGAACATAGCCCTTGACTCGGATCCACGCAGGCGGAACCAGATCCCGGCGCCCCACGTAAGCAGAACCGGCCCGAGGGCCGGTTCTGCTTAAGAGACGCGTCCGTCTAGTTGATCACGACCGCCTTGCTCGACACCGACCTGCCGCCAACGGTGAGACGATAGAAGTAGGTGCCTTTCGCAACTGTACGGCCTGAGTTGTCGGCACGATTCCAGACGGCGCTTCGCTCACCCGGCGCGACCTCGCTATTCACAAGCATCCGAACGAGCCTGCCGGTCGCATCATACACACCAAGACTTACGTAGCCGGGTCCGCTCACGGAATAGCTGATGCGCGACTGGCCACGGATGAGGCTCGGGCTTGCTCCATACAGGATGAACGTCGGCTTTGTTGATTCCTGTACGCCGGGGCCGGTTATTGTCACGCTCCGCCACATGGTGTCGTTGGCCTGATTCGAGTCGTTGCTGAGCGCAGTGAACATCGTTACCGTGTAGTGTGCTCCCGAAGGACCGCTGGTCCAACTGGTGGGGAATGTGTCGTTAGCGGAAGCGCCGGAAGCAACCGGCCCGGCTAACGTATCGACCGCGGAGTAGACTCGGGTCCCGGCTGAGTCAATCCAGCAAGTCACCGGAATGCTCGACTCGGGGTTGAGGCCCAGATTCTTGACTACGCCGATGGGCTTGACCGAACCATGATTCATGCTGGCCTGTGGCGCGATCATTCCGGACAGCTTGACGTCGTGTGACACCGGCGGGGCGAATGATATGCGGTAGTAGAGCTCGTTCGGCGTGTACCAGTCACCGTACTCGTCACCTGCCATCACATAGAGCTCCTCGGTCGACGGGCGGGCGACCATGAAGTTGCAGCGGGCCAGGGCCGCGGGGTAGTTGGGTGTGACTGCGGTAATGCTCTCCGTTGACGTGCTGTACTTCCAGAGATGGTTGGTCACGCTCGTCGCACTGACGAAGCCGCCCAGCCAGTACACGTTGCCGTTCATCGCGGCAGTCGCGCCGTTGAAGACGACTTCGGTTGGAGTCGGACCCGCTGTCCAAGTGATCTTGGTCGGGTCAGAGTCATTGATGACGCCCCGGTAAAGGTTGGGCCAGCAGTTGGGGTAAACTGAAAGGCCTTGGACCATGAAGATAGTATCGCCGACTATCGCGGCGCTACCCATGGAGGACACCAGTGGGAGGGCCGTGCCGGTCTTCCATGAATCGGTGGCCACGTCGTAGATGTCAACGTAGGCAAAACCCGACGTTCCATCGCTACCACCCATTACGTAGATTAGAGAGTCGCGCCACACGACCTCCTGGTCAGCAAGACCAATGCGAGGCCGAGCGGCATTCGTGCTCCAGGAGTTCGCGACCGGGTCGAAACACTCATTAGTGGCGATGGCCGCGCTTGAGTTGTCGTGGCCACCAATCACGTAGATCTTGTCCCTGCAGTAACAGGCATTGATCCAACCTCGCGCAGTCGGCATCGGGGCCTTTGTGGCCCAAGTGTCAGCATGCGGGTCAAACTCCTGACAGAGAGTCAGATATGTGCCGGTGTTGCCGGCGGGGTTGCCGCCAATCATGTAGATCTTGTCGTTGGATGGGTCATAGACGATGGCATGTGCCAGGCGATCGACCGAATCCGGCGGCTTCGGGATCGACTCCCATGTCGACGAGGGAAGATAATCCCCGAGTCGCGTGTCGCCGTGCAGGTCAATGGACAGTGAAGACCTGAGGCCGTCGAAAACCTCAGACTGGCGAAGCGTAGGACTGAAGGCGCCGGTATTGGACGGCGCGTTCAGGGCAACGGTCTGCGCCGCCAAGGAGAGCCCGGCGACAAGCATCAGGCTCAAGATCGTAGAACCTACTCTCACATGTAACTCCTTCGTTTGGTGACTACTTGAGTACGTTGGGAATGTGAAATCATGCATCTCTAACACGGTCAGTCTAGCTTTCGAGCTCAGTATGTCAAGCACACGGCATCAGGAACGACCGGTGCCATGTCAGCGTCGGGCATGGCTCCCAAGCCTCCGGCCAAGGTTGTTGACTATCGGAGAACCATCGGTTCTCTTGCTCATGATCTCAACCCCGAATATGTAGCATAGAGGGAGCGTGGCATCAATGCTGTTGAAAATCGGGGCTATTGCAGGTGAAAGGTGCATGCAGACGGACGTAAGCTGTCATCCGGCGTTGGATCGCGTCGACGGTGCTGAGTCCGGAGACGACTTCCCGT
>Ga0335071_10000450_pt1 | contig 45902 bp, 49 predicted proteins | sample Lox_Sample_15_FD_206724 | JGI IMG/M metagenome (GOLD analysis project Ga0335071, IMG submission 206724) | Soil microbial communities from Loxahatchee National Wildlife Refuge, Florida, United States - Lox_Sample_1.5 | ecosystem: Environmental > Terrestrial > Soil > Wetlands | place: USA... | reverse complement strand
CCGAGGTCCATGCGGTCGCGGCCCACGCCGAGGCCGAGGTGCGCTCCGGGCGGATGACCGCCGGCGACGGCGCCGAGCGTGTGCTTCACGCCATGGGGCTCGCGCCAGCAACGGTGTCCTCTGATTAAGGAGCAGTGCCATGGTAACAGCAACGACCTCGCCAAATGAGCTAAACAATGGCCGTGCCTCGGTCGACGAAGAGAGGCGCCCCGTGACAGTTCCGGACTTCCTTGCTGCCAAGGCACGCGGCGTCCGTCTGACGCTCCTGACGGCTTATGACTACACGATGGCCCGTCTTTTTGATGCGGCCGGGGTGGATGGGCTGCTGGTGGGCGATTCGCTGGGCATGGTCGTGCAGGGACACGAGCACCCTCTCGGCGTGACGCTGGAAGAAACCATCTACCATACCCGCTGCGTGGCCCGCGGCCTCCGGCACAGTCTACTCATTAGCGACTTGCCGTTCATGACCTATCAGATCAGCGCGCAACAGGCGCTGGAGAGCGCCGGCCGGCTGATCAAGGAAGGCGGCACGCACGCGGTCAAACTCGAAGGGGGCGTGCGGAGCACGGCCCACATCGCGGCGATCACACGCGCCGACATCCCCGTCATGGGCCACATCGGCATGACGCCGCAATCAGTCCGCTGCTACGGAGGGTTCCGCGTGCAGCGCGATGCCGACAAGATCATTGAGGATGCGCTCGCAGTGGAGCAGGCCGGCGCTTTCGCCGTGGTTCTGGAATGCATTCCACTCGAGCTGGCGCAGCGAGTTACCGCCCAACTCCGGATACCGACTATCGGTATCGGCGCCGGGGCCGCGTGTGACGGACAGATCCTGGTCGCGCACGACATGCTGGGGCTCTACGACGATTTTCGGCCACGCTTCGTGAAGCAGTTTGCGAATCTCGGTCGGGACGTGGCGTGCGCGGTGGAGAACTACTGCCGCGAAGTTCGTGACGGGACATTCCCGGCGGCCCAGCATGCGTTTCGATAGTGCCAATTGCTGAGATGTAACCAAGGAATTCAGTCAACCCATCAACCCTTCTTAAGGAGCACTCAAATGTCGGAAAGCGTTTACAAAATTGTCGAGCTTGTAGGAACCAGTTCCGAGTCATGGGAAAAAGCTGCCGCCGCGGCCATCCATCAAGCCGCAAAGTCTTTGCGCGATCTTCGCATTGCGGAAGTTTCGGAACTCGACGTCGTGCTCAAAGGCGGCGCAGTCAAAGCCTATCGCGCGAAGGTGAAGGTTTCCTTCAAAACCGAGGCGAAGAAGTGAATCGAGGTGTATTCTGCGTGCGTGGCTGATGGACGCCTATAAAGGCGTGGAAAGTCTACGCTTTGACGAGGTGCCTGATCCAGAGCCTGGCCCGGGGCAAGTGCGGCTCCGGGTCAGGTTGGGGGCCCTGAATCCCGCCGATGCTTTTCTGGCACAGGACATGTATCCCGCCAAACCGCCGCTGCCCCACATCCTCGGTCGCGATGGGGTGGGTGATGTGGAAGCGGTGGGCCCTGGAGTGGACAAGGCACTGCTGGGCCGGACAGTGGGTCTTCTGCGCTCCCGCGTGGGAGTGGAAACATGGGGAACCCTCGCCGAGAAGGTAGTGGCTCACGCCGCCGATATTGTTCCGGTACCCGAGGGATGGCGGTTGGAACAGATGGCTGGCGCTCCTTTGGTCTTCCTTGCTGCCTGGCAAGCGTTAACGCAATGGAGCGATCCACCGGCGCCGCCACAAGCGGGTTCGACTGTGTTAGTGACGGGCGCCTCCGGAGGCGTCGGCACGGCCACGGTGTTGCTTGCGAAGTCGATGGATCTTACCGTGGTTGCTCTGTCGCGCAGCATGGAGAAAGGCGCGAAGTTGAAAGAGCTAGGGGCTGACTTCGTCTTCCAACCTGAGGAACGCAACCTACGTAAGGCGGTGTTGACGGCGACCGCACCGAAGAGGATTGACATTGTCGTGGACAACGTTGGCGGAGCGCTCTTCAACGATGTGATAGGGATCCTCGGCCAGCGTGGCTGTATCAGCGTAGTCGGCCGCAGCGCGGGTGTTGTTCCGGAGTTCAACACCGCTACGTTGTTCTTCCGGAGGAATCGTATTGGCGGAGTCTCGGCGGGCGATTACTCCTCAGACGTCGCTCAAGCTGCCTGGACACAGATCAGTGAACGTCTTGATGCGACAGGGAAGCGACCAGTCGTTGACAGCGTTTTTCAGTTTGAGGAGGTAAAGGCTGCCTTTGCGCGCTTGGCGCAAGGACCGATGGGAAAGGTGCTGGTCCGTGTTGCAGGATAGGGCGGCAAACTCGCAGCATGCGAAAGAAGAGATCAAATGCGTTTGCGCACCATCTGTAAATCCAAGATTCACGACGCCACCGTCACCCAGGCTGACTTGCACTATGTGGGTAGCATTGCCATTGATGGGTCATTGTTGGAGTTAGCCGACCTAGTGCCGGGCGAGCAGGTAAGCGTCTGGAACATCAATAATGGTCAGCGCATCCAGACGTATGCACTGCCTGCGCCGCGCGGCTCCGGCACCATCACTCTGAATGGCGCCGCCGCCCGGCGTTTCCAGGTAGGAGACAAAGTCATTATCGCCGCGTTTCTTCTGACCGACGAACCAGTCGCGCCCAAAATGCTGCTGGTCGATAGCGAGAACAACTTCGCAGGATGGCTTGTAGACAACAACCCTGTCGTTGAAGTTCAGGGAACTCATCATGCATCTTGATATCCAGAAGTCCCTTGAATCCGTTCTGGTTGAGCGTGCGCAACTTAACCAGATTGCCGAGGCCGCGCTGTCGGTCGCACGTTTGCTCATGGAGACCGGTGCTCCTGCGAAGATCGTTCATGAGGAATGCCGCCGGGTAGTGCGTGGACTCGGCGCGCAACATGTGGACCTACGTTCGGGCTATGCCTCGCTCGACATCACGATCGACAAAGGCGGGATCGATTTCACCAGGATGATGGAGGTCGGCCCACTGGGTGTGAACTATCGGCTCGCTCACGCCGTTCGCGCGCTGGTCACACAGATAGCCGAGGGTGAACTTACATCTGCGGAGGCGATATCCGAATTGACCCGATTGGAGAAGGGCACCGCGCGTCATCCGCCGTGGATGGTTGCCGTAGCAACTGGCATCGCATGCGCCGCTTTTGGACGCCTGTTGGGCATGGACTGGGCGGCTTTCATCCCCGTCCTCGCCAGCGGGAGTGTCGGTCAGAGGGTTCGCCAGTTACTCCTGCGGCACGGTGTCAACGCGTTCGTGGTCGCTGGTTTCATCGCCTTTCTGGCATCCGGTCTGGGCGCACTTGGATCGCGGTTAGCTGGCAGCACAACTGTCGCGCTGGCCATGATCGCCTCTGTTTTGCTACTGGTTCCCGGCGTCCCGGCGCTTGATGCGCAATACGACATCTTGGAGGGACACCCAACACTCGGTACCGCGCGGGGGGTTGTCGTCAGCATGACGGTGATCTTCATGGCGACCGGTGTTTTGATCAGCGGCGCGCTGCTGGGAGTTCTGCGATGACGGTCAATCTTTTGCACCTGATCCACCAAGCCCTGTTTGGTGCCGTGGCCGCAAGCGGCTTCGCAATCTTGTTTAATTTCGGCTGGCGCGACATTCCGTGGTGCGCAGCCAGTGGTGCCTTGGCGCTTGCGACCCGCACACTCGGGCAGGACGCCGGCTGGAATCTTGAGGCCGCCTCGTTTGTCGCCGCCGCGGTAGTGGGCTGTGCCGCCAGATTTGTGCGCGCTCATTTGGGCATCGGTGGTAATCACCTTGCTGCGGCGGGCTGCATCCCGATGGTGCCGGGTGCACTTGCGGCACAAGGGATTGTCGGCCTCTATGCCCTGACCGCCCTAACTCCCATCAATCCTCTCGCATCCTTGGTGACCGCAATGGAGTCCATGCTACGCGTGCTCTTCACGATGGCGGCGATCGGCACCGGGCTCGCGATCACCACATTGAATCTGAGGAGCCTCTCCAAGACGAGCCTCCCGGTGGTTGAGCGGCCTGAGCCTCCGCAGTTGACGTTGAAAGGATGAACGGCGAGACGTTGATCATTACGGGCGTAGGCCTTAATCCCAATAGACATGGTGTCACGGACTTCGGCACCGGATGGAATGAAGCTGCCTGATCGAGGTGGAGCTATGGCGGCCAAACACGAGAAGTACCAGCGGCTGCTCGACCTCTGCAAGACGCTGCCGCCGACGCCGACGGCGGTGGCCCATCCGTGTGACGACAGTTCGCTCGAGGGCGCAGTGGGCGCTGCGCGCATGGGGCTCATCGCACCGATCCTCGTCGGGCCGCGGGCGCGCATCGAGGCGGTTGCAAAGGATCGCGGCCTCGACCTCAGCGGACTGCCGATCGAGGATACCGCGTATAGCCACGAATCGGCTGCGCGCGCCGTCGAGCTCGTCCGCGCGGGCAAGGCCGAGGCGGTGATGAAGGGCAGCCTGCACACCGATGAGCTGATGAGCGAAGTGGTGAAGCGCGATACCGGGCTCCGCACAGCGCGGCGCGTCAGCCACTGCTTTATCATGGACGTGCCGACACACTCCGAGACGTTGATCGTTACCGACGCGGCGGTCAACATCGCGCCGACGCTGGAAGAGAAGGTCGATATCATCCAGAACGCGATCGACCTCGCGCACGCGCTGCGCTTTCCGGAAGTGCGTGTCGCGATCCTCTCGGCGATGGAAACCGTCAACCCGAAAGTGCCGTCGACCGTCGAGGCCGCGGCATTGTGCAAGATGGCGGACCGCAAGCAGATCACCGGCGCGATCCTCGACGGGCCGCTCGCGCTCGACAACGCGATCAGTCTCGCATCGGTCGCGATCAAGGCAATCGATTCGCCCGTCGCAGGGCGCGCCAACGTGCTGGCCGTGCCCGACCTCGAAGCCGGCAACATGCTCGCGAAAAGCCTATCGTTTCTCGCGGATGCAGATGCTGCCGGGATCGTGCTGGGCGCGCGCGTGCCGATCATCCTCACAAGCCGCGCGGATTCGGTGAGGGCGCGCCTCGCATCATGCGCGGTCGCCGTACTGGTAGCGGCCGCGCGGCCCGCCAACAGCAGTAAAGCCGTAAGTTGACACCATGGACGCTACCGGGTCATCCCGCACTTGCACTGTACACAACACCATGAAGCTTGAAGAGACAACCGACCTGCTGGTCAGGGTGGCTCGACTGCTCTACACGTACGCGCATCCGACCGATGACCTCGTGGCGGTCGTAACGCAGCTTGGCGCGGCGCTGGGCGCGCGTGTCGTGCTCGGCGTGCGCTAGGACGAGTTGAAGATCGAAGTCGCCGACGAATCGGGTTCGGCCAGCCGGGCGATTCCGGCAAGCCCCACGAAGATCGATAAGCCCATCGTCACCGTGGCCATCTGCATGACTATCGATGTGGTGGAGGAGCGGCTGGCGCCCTCGGGCGCCTCGGCGGTGCTCGACGCGATCGAGCGTCCGAGGCCGACCGCGTTGCCGCTCGTTGCACTCGCCGCGGCCGCTGGAGCGGGCAGCTTGGGTACGATCTTCGGTGCTGATGCACCCGCCGTCGCACTGAGTTCGGCAAGCGCGGGCGCCGGCGCGGTGCTGCGCCGAAGGGTCTCGCATTACAGCAGCGATGCATTTGTGCAGCAATTCGCCGCGGCCGTCCTCGCGGGGTTGGTGGGCGCCGTGGCCATCCACTTCACGCTCAGCGCGACATCGAGCCTAGTGGCCATGGCTCCGTGCATGATCCTCGTGCCCGGCGTCCACTTCCTGAACAGCCTGGGGGATATGTACTCCACCCGCATGGAACTTGGCGGCTGCCGGCTCCTGTTCGCGATGCTCATCATGGTGGCGATCTCCACAGGGCTTCTGCTCGGTCTCGGCCTGGGCGGCGTGTCGCTGCCGGTGACTGAGGCGGGACGGTCGATCCCACTGGCACTCGATGCTCCGGCCGCCGGGATCGCCGCGGCCTCGTTCGCGATATTCTTTTCGACGCCGCGCAAGCTGCTGGGGTGGACGATGGCGATCGCCGTCGTCGCCCACATCGTGCGATGGGTGCTGATGACCTTCGCCGGACTCAGCTTTGGCTGGGGAGCCTTGGCCGCTTGTGCCATCGCGGGAGCGTTCGCGACCCTAATCGCTCACCGCCTGCAGGCGCCCGTCGGCGGTGTGGGATTCGCCGCGGTCGTGTCAATGATCCCCGGCATCTTCATTTTCCGCGCAGCGAGCGGCCTGATTCAGATTCTCCATCAGGGCGACAGCGCCTCACGCGTGCTCGTCGCCGGCACCTTGTCGAATGCAATCATGGCCGCGACGGTGATTCTCGCCATGGGGATCGGCCTCATTACCCCACGAAGGATCGTTCGTGCCTGGCAGCCCGTCATGTCACTGACCCCAGCCTCATTCTCGTCATCCCGACCAACGAGGAATTGAGAATCGCCCAGGAAATCAAGGTTTCCATGGGATTGCAACCAAAGAGGGCTTGAAGCGATGTCAAAGGAAAATGAAAGGGAAAACGGCCGGCGGCCGCGGGGATTCCTGATATTGAGGGCCGCGGCCATGCCCAAGGACACCAATCCCAAAGGCGACATTTTCGGGGGTTGGATCCTGGCCCAGATGGACATAGCCGGGGGGATGATGGCAGACGAAATTGCTGGCGGCCGCACGGTCACCGTGGCCGTGGAGAAAATGGTGTTCAAATTGCCGGTGCGCGCGGGTGAAACCGTGAGCATTCATGGGACGCTGCTGCAGATAGGCAATTCATCGATGGATATAAGTATCGAAGTCTGGGCCAAACCACTCTCTGGCGAATTCAGAGCCGAGCGCCATTTGGTGACCGAGGGCATCTTTCGGTATGTTGCCATCGATGATCGCGGCAGGCCTCGCAGCGTTCCCGACAACTGGCGTTGTTTCTCCGGGTCGAATGACATCTCATAGCAAAACATTTGTGTTATCGAAGGATCCTCCCGCTGTCGCGGTCTTCCAATATTGCTTGGCGCTCGCAAGTTATTAACCCGGAAAATTCACGAACATGCGAAACACAGCTGGTGATAGCGTCGTAACCCTCTGTGATCCCACCCGCTTCTGATCACAGAGGAGGAACGTGAGTGGCCGAACAGAGTGTCCAGACGGTGCTGTTCCCCACCATGTTCGACAAACCCCGCCGCGTCGCCGTCGCCAACGGCCGGGCCCCGCAGCGAACCGGCTCGACGATCTGAGAAACTCTACCGCGAGTGGGCCTCCATCGTGGTGCTAGCTGGCTACCAGACTGCCAGCGCCTTAGCACCGCTGGTGAGAACGGTGGTTCGATTGAGCCTTCTTTCTTTCGCGCGTGAGTCTTTCCAGTCAACTGTTTCCGAAACGGTGGCGCATGTTTCACCGCTTGGCACGGCGATTGGATGATTCGGTCCTGGCAGCCCTGCTGGGTTTGGCGTGGCGCTGCTGATGGCCCGGTGAGCGAAGGCGGTCGACGGCTATGTGACACGGGCGAAGGGCGATCATGCTCAAACGGATCTTGGTGCCGCTGGATGGCACGGCCGAAAGTGAACACGTGCTGCCGATTGTCGAGCATCTGGCACGCGGTGCCGGCGCGACAGTACGATTCCTCCACGTGACGCCCTGGCCTGAAACCGTCCAGGCAGTGGACGGCTGCGTCATGGCGTACGCCGATCAGCGCGTCGCTGGTCTCACCACTCAGAGTGAGAACTATCTGGACCGGGTGGCGAAAGGATTCCGCGGCGTTGCCACGGAGCGTGTGGTCCGCTTCGGAGAGGCGGCAGAGCAGATCCTGGAGGAGGCGGCCGCATGGCCAGCGGACCTGGTGGTGATCTTGGACCTACACCGAACTGGCATCGGGTCTTGGTGGCACAGCAGCCTGGCGGAGCAGCTTCGACGGAACAGCGACCGACCGCTACTCGTCTACGAACCCCCGGCTGCTGTAACGGCGCTCGCCAAGGGTTCTGACAGTGGGTGTGCGCATTAATTCGGAGCCTGACGAATCCGCTCATTGCCTCGCAGGTGAACGACCTCGGGCCATGGCTTCGAATAGGTGTGGGGGCGGGGGACTCGTGCCTTGCCCGTTCGAAACGGCGCAGGCCCTCCAAACGCCGCATGCCATGGCCCTTATACGACCATCACCCGTTGAGACCGGCGAGGGATGCCGTGAACCCTAGTGGTCCGATGGACCTTCCGAAAGGATTGAGATGAGCAATCCAACGTTGGCTGAGCAGTTGATCCAGATCCTCCTTCAGGCCGGCGTGACGCACGTCTACGGCGTGGTCGGCGACAGCCTCAACCCGGTCGTCGATGCCATCCGGCGGACCGATGGGATCGAATGGGTCCACGTCCGCAACGAGGAGGCGGGCGCCTTTGCCGCGGCGGCCGAGGCCCAGATCACCGGTCGGCTCGCGGTCTGCGCGGGCAGCTGCGGTCCCGGGAACACGCACCTGATCCAGGGCCTCTACGATGCGCAGCGCAGCGGCGTGCCGGTGCTCGCCCTGGCCTCCCACATCCCGACAACGCAGATCGGCACGGGGTTCTTCCAGGAGACCCATCCCGAGCGGCTGTTTGTCGAGTGCAGCCACTACTGCGAGCTGGTGAGCCAGGCGTCCCAGATGCCCCGGCTCGCCCGTATCGCCCTCCAGCACGCGGTGGGAAAGGGTGGCGTGGCCGTGCTCGTCCTGCCCGGCGACGTCCTCCACCGCGCGGCAATCCATCCCACCGGCGAGAACGGCCTGGTGATCGAGCGCGGGACGGTGGTCCCCGCCCCCGAAAAGGTGCAGGCGCTTGCAGAACGGCTCAACGCCGCCCGGACGGTGACCCTCTTCTGCGGCGCGGGCGTGCAGGGCGCCCACGATGTGGTGATGGCCCTCGCCGGGAAGCTCTACAGCCCGGTCGGCCATTCGCTCCGCGGCAAGGAGTGGATCCAGTACAACAATCCCTATGATGTCGGCATGAGCGGGCTCCTCGGCTATGGCGCCTGCTACGACGCCACGCACCAGGCCGACCTGCTGCTCCTGCTCGGCACCGATTTCCCCTACGACGCCTTCCTTCCCCAACGGAACACCGTGCAGGTCGATCACAACCTCTCTCATCTGGGAAGGCGCACTCCCCTCGATCTCGCCGTGCACGGCGACGTCGCCGCCACGCTTCGGGCCGTGCTGCCCCTGGTCGAGCAGAAGCCGGATCGCTCGTTTCTCGACCACATGCTCCGCGAGCACGCGCGGGCGCTCGAGCAGGTGGTGGACGCCTACACCCAAAATATCGAGGCGCATCTCCCGATCCACCCCGAGTACGCGGCGCGCCTCCTCGACGAGCTGGCGGCCGATGATGCGGTCTTTACCGTCGATACGGGCATGTGCAACGTCTGGGCGGCGCGCTACCTCACCCCGAACGGCCGGCGCCGGGTGATCGGCTCGTTCCTGCACGGCACGATGGCCAATGCCCTCCCGCACGCGATCGGCGCCCAGTGCGCCTACCCGGGCCGGCAGGTGATCTCCCTGTCCGGCGACGGCGGCCTCGGGATGTTGCTCGGGGAACTCCTCACCGTTGCGCTCCACCGCCTCCCGATGAAGATCATCACCTTCAACAACTCGTCCCTGGGCATGGTGAAGTTGGAGATGCTCGTGGACGGGATCCCGGACTTCGAAACCGACCACGCCCCCGTAAACTACGCGGCCATCGCCCAGGCCGCCGGTCTGCACGCGGTCCGGATCGAGCAGCCGACGGACATCAGGGCAGGCTTCACTGAGGCGTTGCAGCATCCGGGCCCGGCCCTGGTCGACCTGGTCACCGATCCCAACGCGCTCTCGATCCCGCCGCACATCACCGCCGGGGAGATCAGGGGCTTTGCCCTCGCGGCCAGCAAGGTGATGCTGAGCGGCGGGGTGGGGCGGATGCTGGACATGGCGCGCGCCAACCTGCGCAACATCCCGCACCCGGCGTTGGTCCCCTGAGGTAGAAGGCGCATCGACGTCCTTGGAAGAGGAAATGATGGCGCAAGACACGAGGGTCATCGAGACGCTGGCGGACGTGGGCCCGCTACATCGCCCGCCACGGCACGCCGCTCATCCTGAAAACGGAAACGCATCCCGGGGGGACGCGATCGGAGTGTTCGATCAGATCTGCGCATCTGTCCTTGCGGACCGCTCGCAGTTCTGGAAGGACCCGCTCGGAACTGAGGATACGGTTGACAGGCTTGAGGCTGCCATCCGGGTGTTCTCCCGGGTTGCTCTCACACGGCACCGAAAGGAGAGATCGTGAGCCCCTATAAAGAGAAGCATGGCCCGAGCTACAGCGACCTCGCCGCCGGGACGGAGCGCGCTCGCCCGGTGCTTCACCAGCGCGGCCAAGAAATCCAGCCGTTTGGCCGGATTGCCCGCCTGCCGATCGCGCTCGACGAGAAGGTCTGCCAGGGGAGTGTCGCCAATCTCAATCAGCTGCTGGCCGATACGATGACGCTGCGCGATCTCTACAAGAAGCACCACTGGCAGGTGGCCGGCCCCACCTTCTACCAACTCCACCTACTCTTCGACAAGCACTACGGGGAGCAAGCGGAGCTGGTCGATGCCATCGCCGAGCGTATCCAGCTCCTCGGGGGGGTCAGCCTGGCGATGGCGGCCGACGTGGCCGAGACCACGCGCATCCCCCGGCCGCCGCGGGGCCGAGAGGAGGTGGCCGTGCAACTCTCCCGCCTGCTCGCGGCCCACGAACTGATCCTCCAGGAAGTACGCACCATGGCCCGGTAGGCCGCGGAGGCCGGCGATGACGGGACCAATGACCTCCTAGTGTTTAATTGCGTAAGTTATAGATAGTATTTCTCAATTGGGAACCCTTGACCTCCCGCTTGCGCCACCTGAACGGCTTGGCCGTGGGACCATAGGCGGCGATGAACGCCTCAATGGCCTCGCGCAGCTGCTGGACGCTGCGGAAGCTGCCATCCTTCAAGGCCTTGCGGGAGAGAATGCCGAACCAGATCTCGACTTGATTCAGCCAACTGGCGGACGTCGGAGTGAAGTGGAAGGTCACGGCGGGATGGGCGGCCAACCACTCCGCGTTGCGCTTATGGATGCAGTAGTTGTCGAGGATCACGTGCAGCTCGCGGCCCGGGCGCACCGGGAGGTCTGCGACCAGTTGGTCCATGAAGGCCAGGAATTCGACGCGGCGCTTGCGCGTGGTGGTCTGGGTATGAATGGCCCCGGTCGCCACCTCCAGCGCCGCACAGAGGGTCAGCGTCCCATGCCGTTTGGCCGTGCTCTTGAGCCCGCGGACGAGCTTGCCGTCGCTCGCGCACACATAGCCCGTTGCCCGCTCCAAGGCCTGGATACTCGGCTTCTCATCGATCGAGAGGACCACGGCATTCTCCGGCGGGTTGAGGTAGAGCCCCACGATGTCGGCGGCCTTCGCCGCAAACTCCGGATCGGTGCTCACGCACCAGCTCCGCCGCCGGGCGAGACAGATCCCCTCCTTCCGGAGCACTCGCCAGACCGCATCGACGGAGGCGGCCAAGTGCTGGGCCAGCGCGGGGCCGTCCCAGCGCGCCTGCCCGCGGGGCGGCGGCAGCTCCAGGGCCTGCAGGACCCGGGCGCGAAACGCGGCCCCGTAGGTGGGCGGTTTGCCAGATCGCGGCTGGTCGCGGAGTCCCGGGAGTCCGTGCGCATCGAAGCGGTCGCGCCAGGCGATCACCGTGTTCGGACGAATCCCCAACGCCCGGGCGATCGGGGTGACGCCTTCCCCGGCCAAGGCCCGCTTTACGATCTGCGCCCGTTCCACCAAGCGCGCCTCCAGCGTCCGACTGGCCGCCCACTCCTCGATCGTGTGACGATCCTGCTCAGAGCACCGCGGGATCGGGGGTCTCCTGGGCATCCGGGCCTCCTTTCGTTGATGCCCAAGAATATGGCATATGTCTATTATTTATGCAATTAGACACTAGTTAGCCAAGTCCTCCGCACCAACGAATTGCAGACCTGGTTCCTCGGGGAGCACCTGGTCGATGTTCCCGTGGTGCGCGCCGACCACAACGGCGCGCCGACACCGGGTAAGCGCGACAAGCGGTGACCAGGAGTACCGAACGCTACCTAACGTGGAGAACCAGTAGAGGACCGGTATGACTCCACTGCGTGTGGATTCCCCGTCTGACACCACGCGGGCCACAAGGGAACACCTGCAGGCGCTTGGAGCGGATCGACAACGTCAGGAGCTGCAGACCGGACGTGCCCCTTGCCGACGGCAACGTCTTGGCCATTGACCTGGCCGTACTCGTAAGGTTGGTCAAGGAACTCACGCCCCGCCTCGACCCGCATGGTCACGTGACCGAGGAGAGATCCCATGAGCAACACGCGACAGGAAACCGATAGCCTCGGGGTGGTGGAAGTCCCCGCGGACAAGCTGTGGGGCGCGCAGACACAGCGGTCGATCGAGCATTTCAGCATCGGCCAGGACCTGATTCCGCGGGAGATGATCACCGCCTATGCCACCTTGAAGAAGGGCGCGGCCAGCGCGAACTATACCAGCCAGCGGCTCGACGACGAGCGCTACAAGCTGATCGTGCAGACGTGCGACGAAATCCTCGGCGGCCAGCACCACGACATGTTCCCGCTGCACGTCTGGATGACGGGGAGCGGGACGCAGTTCAACATGAACGTAAACGAGGTGATCTCCAACCGCTGCTGCCAGCTCGCGGGCACGCCCCTCGGGAGCAAGACGCCGGTGCACCCGAACGATCACGTCAACATGGCGCAGTCGTCGAACGATACCTTTCCGTCGGCCATGTATATCGCGGCGGCGGTCAATGCGAAGCAACGCCTGCTGCCGACGGTGACGGCGTTGCAGGCGGCGATCGCGGCGAAAGCGGAGGCGTGGCAGGATGTCATCAAGATCGGTCGCACCCACATGCAGGACGCCACCCCCCTGACGTTGGGGCAGGAGTGGTCGGGCTATGCGGGCATGCTGGCGGATGATGTCGAGCGCATCGAGGGCGCCCTGCCGGGGGTGTACCGCCTGGCGCTGGGCGGGACCGCCGTGGGCACGGGCATCAACTCGGCGCCCGGGTTTGCCGAGGCGGCGGCGGCCGAGATCGCCCGGCTGACCGGCCTGCCCTTCACGACCGCCCCCAACAAGTTCACCGTCCAGGGGGCGCACGACGCGCTGGTGCAGCTGTCTGGGACCCTGCGGACCCTCGCCGTGTCCCTCTTCAAGATCGCGAACGACGTGCGGCTGATGTCGTGTGGCCCGCGCGCCGGCTTTGCCGAGCTCGTGATCCCGGAAAATGAGCCGGGCTCGTCGATCATGCCCGGCAAGGTGAATCCGACTCAGTGTGAGGCCCTCACCATGATCGCCGCGCAGGTCATGGCAAACGACGTCGCCGTCGGGTTTGGCGGGGCGAGCGGCTATCTCGAGATGAACGTCTACAAACCGCTGATGATCTTCAACATCACCCATTCCCTCACGATCCTGACCGATGGCTGCACCAACTTTTGCAAGTTCTTGGTGGAGGGCACCAAGCCCAATCTGAAGAAGATCAACGAATACGTCGAGCGGTCGCTCATGCTGGTGACGGCCCTCTCGCCGGTGATCGGCTATGACAAGGCGTCAAAGATCGCCCACCACGCCATGAATCACGATCTGACGCTGAAGGCAGCGGCTTTGCAGTTGGGATTTGTCACCGAGGCGGAGTTCGATCGCATTGTCGACCCCCGCAAGATGGTGCATCCGTACGTGGCGAAAGCAGCTTGAGGGGGGATCCAGGCAAGAGACCTTGCACGATGGCACGCGTGAGGTAGAAGATGGTGACACACACTGCAGCGGCCCATCGGATGACCGCGCCCAGCGCGATGAGGGTTGGTCTGTTCATTCCGTGCTACGTCGATATGCTGTTCCCAGAAGTCGGCATAGCGACGCTCGAGCTATTGGAGCGGCTCGGTCTCGACGTCGGCTATCCGCTGGAGCAGACCTGCTGTGGACAGCCGATGGCGAACAGCGGAGACGAGGCCAACGCCGCGGCGACGGAGCACCTCTTCATGCAGAACTTCAAGGATTTCGATTGCATTGTTGGACCGGCCGGGAGCTGCGTCAAGCAGGTACGCCATCACTTCGACAGCATTGAGCAAACCGAGACCGTGCGACACGTGCGCCAGCACACCTACGAGTTGGTCGAATTCCTGCACGACATTTTGAAGGTCCAGGACTTCCCCTGGGCAGAGTTTCCGCATTCGGTGGCGCTACACAATAGTTGCAGCTCCATTCGTGGCCTGGGACTGGCGAAGCCCTCGGAGATCATGGGAACTCCGTTCAATAAGACCGCCGATCTTCTCGCCAAGGTCAAGGGGCTCGTCCTAGTACCCATCGACCGTCCTGACGATTGCTGTGGGTTCGGCGGCACCTTCTGCGTGACGGACCCGGCCGTGTCTGCGCGCATGGGGATGGAAAAGGTCCGCGATCATCTCCGCCACGGGGCGGGGTACGTTGCTTCGCCGGATATGTCCTGCCTCATGCATCAGCAGGGCATTGCGCGACGGGCGGGGCTGGACATCAAATATATCCATGTGGCTCAGATCCTGAACGGCGGACCGTTCCGGCAGAGGGGAGACCCCGATGAGCACGAACCGACCGGTTGAGGTCGCGACGAAGGCTGAGCAGTTCATCCGACAGGACGACATCCACGAGCCGATGCACGACCGCTTCCTCTGGGCGACTATGCAGCGTCGGAATGCGCAGGCGGCCGCCCTGCCGGAATGGGAAGAGTTGCGCGAGCTCGCGTCGCAAATCAAGGAGCATGCCCTCACCCACCTCGATGAGTATCTGACACAGTTCGAGGCCAACGCCACACAACGCGGTGCGCAGGTGCATTGGGCGCGGGACGGAGCCGAACATAACGAGATCGTGTACGCGATCCTCAAAGCGCACGGCACGACAGAACTGATCAAGAGCAAGTCCATGCTTCAGGAAGAGTGCGTGATGACCCCCTACCTGGAGAGGCGGGGGATCACTGTCACTGAATCGGACCTGGGTGAACGGATTCAGCAGCTCGACGGCCAGCCGCCCAGCCACATTGTGTTTCCGGCCATTCACAAGACGCGGAAAGATGTGGCGCAGCTATTCGCCCGCACGATCGGCACCGATCCTAACAACGACGATCCGCACGTGCTCACCGAGGCGATGCGCAACAACGCGCGTCCGAGGTTCCTCGCGGCCGGGGCCGGCATGACGGGCGCCAATTTCGCTATTGCGGAAACGGGGACGTTCGTTGTGTGCACCAACGAGGGCAACGCGGACATTGGCGCTGCGGTCCCGCCGCTGCACATCGCGAGCATCGGCATCGAAAAGATCCTCCCTCGGGTGGAAGACTTAGGGGTGTTTCTGAGACTGTTGGCGCGGAGTGGCACTGGTACGCCGCTCACCCAATACTCATCCCACTTCACGGGGCCGAGGAAGGGCGGCGAGTTGCACATCGTGCTAGTAGACAATGGCCGTAGCCGGCGGCTGGGCATGGCCGATTTCTGGCACTCGCTCAAATGCATCCGCTGTGGCGCCTGTATGAACACCTGTCCGGTGTACCGGCGGGGAGGCGGCCTGGCCTACGGTGCCACATATTCGGGGCCCATTGGCGTCATCCTCGATCCGACCTTCAACGAGTACAAGTACAGCGAGCTGCCGTTCCACTCCACGCTGTGTGGGTCCTGCTCAGCGGTGTGTCCGGTGAAGATCGACATTAGTGACCAGATCCTCAAATGGCGCCGGGTGATGGCGAGCAAGAGCTACCTTCCGCTGGCCAAGCGCCTCTCGTTTGCCGTCGCCGGCCACGTGTTCGCCCATCCCGGGGAATACCACACCCTGCAGAAAGGGGCCGGTCCGGCGATCGGCCATGCGCCGCACTTTCTCCTGTACAACCACACATTGAACCCCTGGGGGCGCGAACGCGAGATTCCCAAGGTGGCGCAGCAGACCTTTCGCGAGTGGTACCTCGCGCATCGGAGGAATAATGGAAGCCCAGACCCTCAGTCGTGACTCCATTCTCGCCGCGATCCGCGAGAACCTGCCGAAAGAGCGAGTCAGCCGTCCGGGAATTCCGGCATTCGCCCGCCAGGATCAGCCAATCCGGCAGATGTTCGAGGAACACCTTGGGAAGGCTGGAGCAGCCGCGCATTCGATTGGCAGCCCGGCGGAGGCCGCGGCCAAATTGACCGCGATGTTCCCGGAGGCAAAGGTCGTGTGCTCGGCCGTGCCCGAAATTGCCGGTACGCGCCGCGCGGCGGACGTTCAGGATCCGCATGCCCTGGCCGACGTGGACGTCGGTGTCTTCCGCGCCCAGTTCGGGGTCGTGGAAGGTGGCGCGGTGTGGGTGACCCAGGAGGACCTGATCGTCACCGCCCTGGGCTTCCTCTCCCAGCACCTGGTCGTGCTGCTGGATCCCAACGAGATCGTGTCAGACATGCATCAGGCATATCGTCGCGTGCGGATGCATGAGACGGCGTATGGCTGTTTCATGGCGGGACCATCAGCGACGGCGGATATTGAGGCCACCCTGGTCCACGGCGCTCAAGGCGCGCGCTCGTTGGACGTGTTCTTTCTGCGACGCGTCTGAGGGTCTGATACCCCCCACAGCGAAATTCCTGAACCGCTATTGGTGTTCTCTTGCCGTTCTTCCTCGGCTGGGCCAGCGGCAGCATCGAGTATGGCGCCTTCGCCGCCCTGGGGGCGCTGCCCGCGGGGTTCGCGTCGTTTCAGGGTGTAAGCCGCAGCCGCCACGCGGCGATCGTGGTGGCCAGCGTCTGCTTCCGTCGGTGACCGCGTTGCGCCATGCGATCGAGGCGAAGGCGCAGGCGGGTCGGGACATCGTCAAGATCGGCCGGACTCACATGCAGGATGCCACCCCGCTGACATTGGGCCAGGGGTGTGGTCCGGCTACGCCGGCATGCTGAAGGATGACGAAGAAGGGATCGAGGGGACGTTAACGGGCGTGTACCGGCTGGCACTGGGCGGGACCGCCGTGGGCACCGGCATCGACTGGCGCCGGGTTTTGGCGAGGCGGCCTCGTCCGCCTGAGGGGAAGCTCGCCCCGGCGCGCCGCAGCCAAGGCGCTGCACCGTGGCGACGGTGAAAGTGCAGGTCATCATCGTGCGGGTCGCGCTTGTGCCTACCAACATTTCGTCACTCTCGCAATATACTGCGACCTTGGGTGTCCGCGAAACACCGATTGCCCACACTACGGACCGTGGCAAGCCTTCGACGTCGAGAGCAGTCTCTTGGCACGTCGCTTGCCGTATATCATGCGGTCGGCGGCAGACCCCGTCACGGCAGCAGGAAGACTCCTTGGACGTGACGTCCAAGGCTTTGGAAAAGGAGAACATGCGATGGCAAGACAGAAGCAGACGGCCCGCAAGACCGTGGAGCAACCGCACCTCTGGGGCCGGGAATTGCTCGACAACCCGAGCTTGAACAAGGATACGGCGTTCACGACGGAAGAGCGCCGCCAATACGGGCTTGAAGGGCTTCTGCCTCACGCGGCGGAAAGCCTCGAGCGGCAGGCCGAGCGTGTGTTGCAGCAAGTGGATGCGAAAGCAAACGACATCGAGCGCTACATCTATCTGATCGGTCTGGCGGACCGGAACGAGACGCTGTTCTACCGCACCGTCATGTCCGATCCGGCGCGCTTCATACCAATCCTATATGACCCGACGGTTGCGGACGCGTGCGAGGCATTCGGACACATCTATCGCCGCCCGCGCGGTATGTACATCACCCGCGAGATGAAAGGCCGGATGGCCAAAGTTCTGCGCAACTGGTCTCAATCCGACGTGCGGTTCATCTGCGTCTCGACCGGTGGCCGCATTCTCGGCCTCGGTGATATTGGGGCCAACGGCATGGGTATTCCGATTGGCAAGCTCCAACTCTACACGGCCTGCGCGGCCGTCCCCCCCCAATACATGCTGCCGGTCCTGTTCGATATCGGGACGACGAACGCGGTGTTGCGGGCGGACCCGCTGTATCTCGGCATTCGCGAGGTGCCCCCACCGGAGCAAGAACTGGACGAGTTGGTCGAGGAGTTCGTGCAAGCAGTGCAGACGGTATTCCCGCAGTGCTGCATCCACTTCGAGGATTGGAAGGGAACTGATGCCGTCCGATATATCAACCGCTATAAGGACAAGGTCCTCTGCTACAACGACGACATCCAGGGTACGGCCTCTATCGCGCTTGCCGGCTTGATGACCGCGCTGAAGATCAATCAGTCGCCGGTTATCAGCCAACGCATCCTGTTCCTCGGTGCGGGCTCGGCGGGTACCGGAATCTCCAAGCTCATCGTCTCTGCAATGAAGATGCAAGGTCATTCGGAGAGCGAGGCTCGTAGCCGGATTGCGCTGTTTGATACCAAAGGACTCGTGGTCGAAGGTCGCGCCGGCCTCGCCGCACACAAGCAGCCGTGGGCGCAGAAACTACCGGCCAGCAAGCCGTTCGATCCTGGCGATTTGGCGACTGAGCACCCCGAGGTCATCGCGGCCATCGAGACGTTCAAGCCTACCGTGCTAATCGGCGTCAGCACCAAGGGAGGTCTGTTCAGCCGTGAGGTGGTCGAGGCGATGAGCCGGATGAATGACCGGCCGATCATCTTTGCGCTGTCTAACCCGACAGCCAAGGCGGAGTGCACGGCGGAGCAGGCGTACACCTGGTCCAAAGGCAAGGCTCTGTACGCCGCGGGAGTGCAGTTCCCGGACGTAACGGTTGGCGGAAACACCTTCCACCCCGGCCAGGCCAACAATTTCTACGTCTATCCAGCGATCGGGCTCGCGACCTATGTCGCGCGACCGAAGCGACTGACCGACGAGTGCTTCATTGTTGCGGCGCAGGCGACGGCCGATCAAGTTGACCCGGATCTTCGGGCAAGAGGACGGCTGTATCCCGCGCAATCGAACATCCTCGAGATCGAGGTTACTACCGCGACCCGGATCGCAGAGTACATGTTCGACAAGGGACTGGCCCAGGTCCCGCATCCCAAAGATGTACGCGGCTGGATCGAGGGGCAACTCTACGTCCCGCGGTACTAGCCTACGACTGCACAGGATACGGCTATCCGCACGTAGCCTGGGAGGATTTGGCAGATCCTCCCAGGCCCGCTGCGGGTTCAGAGACGGGAGGTCTCTATGTACTCTCTAATGCACTACCCGGTTGACACGATTCGCCAGTACCCCGAGATCGCCATATTCCTCACACTGGCAATCGGGTTCTGGTTCGGCAGCCTCAAATTTGGCTCGTTCAGCCTGGGGGCTGTCACGAGCAGCCTGATCGCAGGCCTGTTGATCGGGCAACTTCACATCCCGATCGCGCCGGTGGCGCAATCGACATTCTTTATGATGTTCCTGTTCGCTGTCGGGTACGGTGTCGGTCCGCAATTCTTTCGCGCGTTGAAGAAGGATGGACTGCCGCAAGTTGCATTCGCGCTTCTCGTGGCCGCCAGTGGTCTGCTCTGCGCGTTCGCGCTCGGGAAGCTGCTCGGGTTCAACCCTGGCCTTACGGCAGGGCTGCTCTCCGGCGGATACACCAACTCCGGAACCCTGGGCGTCGCAAGCGGCTATTTCCACCAGCTGGGTCTGGGCGCCGATGAGGCGGCGGCCATGGCGAGCCTTGCCGCAATCGCCTATGCAGTGACCTACCCGTTCGGAACTGCAGGCGCGGCTTGGTTCCTTGGCACGCTCGGGCCGAAACTCCTGAAGGTGGACCTCGCCGCGGCCAGCAAGGAGCTCGAGCGCACGATGGGGGTGCGCGGGGCCGAGCCAGGTGTCGGGTCGGCCTATCGCCCCGTGACGGCACGCGCATATCGGGTGGAGAACGATGGCCTGGTCGGACAAGATGTGCGCCAGATCGCCGCCACCCTCGGTACGACCGACGCCTTCGTCGTGCGCGTTCGTCAGAATGGCGGGATCATCGAGCCGAATACGGGAACGATCCTTCAAAATGGGGCCACGGTGGCCATCGCCGGGCACCCGCAAGCGCTATTGACTGCGGCAAAGACAGTAGGCCCTGAGGTGGACGATGCCGAGCTGCTGGGTTTCCCCACGGAACAGCTGGACATCGTCATCACAAAAAAGGATGCGGCGAACCATACGATCAAGGAACTGCAGGACGCCGAACTCGCCCGGACCGGCCACAGGCTCTTCCTGTCCAAGCTCATGCGAGGCGGCAGCGAGGTCAAGCGACATCCGGACCTTCGGCTTCAGCGCCATGACGTCTTGACGCTGCTGGGCCCCCGAAAGGAAATCGAGGATGCCGCGAAGTTCCTTGGCTATGCCGATCGTGCAACCCCCACATCGGACATAGCGTTTATGAGCGTGGCCGTGGTCATCGGGGCCATGATCGGCGCAATGACTATCCATGTTAGCGGCATCCCACTGAGCTTGAGCACGAGCGTCGGTGCGCTCATCGCGGGCTTAGTGTGCGGCTACCTGCGGTCCGCCTATCGTACTTTCGGCCGGATTCCTGATCCGGCGCTGTGGGTGTTCAACAATGTTGGCCTCAACGGCTTCATCGCCGTCGTGGGTCTGGATGCGGCCCCCGGGCTGATTGCCGGTCTGAAAGCCTATGGGCTTGGGCTGTTCCTGGCCGGTATGGTCGTCTCCATCGTGCCGCTTGTCGTTGGAATCTTTGCGGGAAAGTACATCTTCAAGTTCCATCCGGCCATCACCCTCGGCGCCTGTGCCGGCGCGCGGACGACAACGGCGGCCCTGGGCGCACTACAGGAAGCTGCGAATAGTCCTATACCGGCGATCGGATACACAATTCCGTACGCCGTCGGCCGGATCGTTCTCGCGATCTGCGGCGTGATCATCGTCCTGTTGATGCAGTGAGCGGAATGAGGAGCACAGTCGATGGGAACCTCGACTGACAAGACAGGCTCGAGCACCTGATGGTGTCGCCTGAACGGGCCATATCCAATGAGGCCGAACTGGATCTGGCGCTATCGGGTCTCGCGGTTCCGGTCAGACGCGTGGTGGCCCTGGGCTTCGTCGCCGGCTGTGTAGACGCCCTTGGCGTAGTAGATTTGCATGGTGTTTACACGGCTGCGATGACCGGGAATACGACGCAGTTGGGGATCGCCTTCGTGCGCGGGGAATGGCCGCGCTTCGCGCTTACCGCCTGGACGCTGGCGGCCTTTTTCGGAGGTGGCTTGCTGGGGAGCATCATACGACGACATCTGCGGCGGCCTGCATTCGAGCTGCTCATAATGGCCGGTGTCTTGCTCCTGGCGGGGGCAATTCGTATGCATGCTGGCCCCCTGGCGTTTGTCGAGCTCTCTCTGCTTGCGATCGCCATGGCGATGCAGGGCCAGACTGTCTCCCGGTTCGGCGGGCTTTCGATACAAACGATCGTTGTGACGAACACGATCCTGAAGTTCGCGGACGGGCTCATCGGTCGGTATACACCCCTGAGGACGAGGTCGGAAACCGCGGATACGGCAGGCAGGCGAGCCGATATCGCGGACGTCATCGTGCCCGCTTGCGCCTGGCTGGCGTACATGGTGGGAGCCGGGATCGGGGCTGCAGCCGCGACGGGACTCCAGTTCCCACTCCTCGTGCCGGTGGTGGTGCTCGCCCTCACCGCATGCGACCTGCTCCTGACGTCGTCCCCTGCCCACGCTCGCCAAGGCGATCGGGTATGACGCGGATACAGGCAGCCGCCAAGAGTACGCCCCCGGCAATTGGGTGCACCATTCCCTATGGCGTTGCCCGGAGCGTCCTGGCGTTCTGTGGGATCATCATCGTGATACTCATGAAGTGAGAAAAATGAGGGCAATCGCCGCCGCCTGGCGACCTGCTTGAACGCCCACAACGCCAATGGGAACTGCGGCAAGAATGAAGAAGCCCTCTAATGGCTCTAGGTCTGCAACCCACAGAAGCCAGTCGTCGCCCGGGCGGCATCGGCTAGTGCAGGGCGTTGCGCGGTCCCGCCCGAGCCTCCTCAGTGGGTTTCGGTGGAGCACACTGCAGCTCGGGCCTTTCCAGTGGCGCGCTATCGCTGCCTGGCGCGCCGCTCGGGTAGCTGTTGGTGTTGTCCTGCCGCTTATCCTCGGCTGGGCCAGTGGCAGGATCGAAGATGGCGCCTTCGCCGCCCTGGGGGCGCTGCCCGCGGGGTTCGCGTCGTTTCAGGGCGTGAGCCGGAGTCGCCTCGCGGCGATCGTGGTAGCCAGCGTCGGCATGGCGGTCTCCACCTTCGTGGGAGCGACCACGGCTGCCACGTTGCCGTGGCTCTTGGTGCCGGTGGTGATCGTCTGGGCGTACGTCGCCGGCCTCGTGGTCTGCCTGGGGCCCCGGCTGAGCGTCGCGGTCCTTCAGTGGTCGGTCGGCCTGCTCATCGCCGTCGGGCTGCCGCTCGGCCCTGCAGGCGCGGCGGTGCGGGCCGGCTTTGTGCTCGCCGGCGGACTGTTCCAAGCGGCCCTGGTCGCCGGATCCTGGATCGTCTGGCCAGGTCAAGCCGAACGGGCCGCACTGGCCGAGTCCTACCGGGCGCTGGCCGAATACGCCTCCAGCCTGGCGGCAGGCAGATTCGGGCCGCCCTCGCCGGTCGCTTTCCCCGCAACCAATGCCTTTGAGGATCCCAACCCGCTGCTGCCCCTGGCCGCCCGGCTGACCTTCGTCGACCTGCTCGAGGAAGCCGAGCGGATCCGCGCCGCGCTGGCCGCGCTGGCCGCCCACGCGGCTTCCGCCCCCGCGGGCGACGCGAGGGAGATCCGGAAGTTTGCTGGCGTCGCCGCCAGGATCCTGGACGACATCGTGGGCGCCCTGGGTGCGGGGCGAGCGGAGCGGGCCGCGCGGGTGTCTGAGCTGAGCCGGCGGGCGGCGAGGCTGACCGTGTCCGCCGGGGCGTCCTGGCGCTGGGCCGGCGAGGCGCTGCTCGGGCAGGTGCGCGCCGTCGCGGGTATCCTGGCCCGCCTCGATGCCCTGCCCACGCAGTCCGCCGTGGAGGGCGCGGGAACTGTGCCTATCGTGGCGCGGGCGGACGGCGGCGTCACGGCCGTCGTCGCGACGCTCCGAGCCAATCTGACCCTCGCCACCGAAGCGGGGCGGCACGCACTGCGCGTGGCGGTGGTCGCGGGTGTGGCGGAGGTGCTGGTTCAAGCGACCGGCTTGAGCGTGGGCCGCTGGGTGGTGCTGACGATCTTTATTGTACTCAAGCCGGACTACAGCTCCACGCTTTCCCGCAGCATCCAGCGTGCAGTGGGCACGGTGCTGGGAGTCGGCCTCAGTGCAGCAGCAGTGCAGCTCGGTCACCTGGATCAAGGCGGGCTGTTTGCCGCGGCCGGCATTAGCATCGCGGCGGCCTACGCCCTGTTCGGGGTGAACTACCTCCTCTTCAGCGGGTTCATTACCGCGTTCATCGTGATGCTCCTCGACATCCTCGGCATCCCGGCGATCCCCACGGCCGAGGCTCGGCTGATCGACACGGCCATCGGAGCGGTCTTGGCGCTCACCGCCTACGTCCTGTGGCCGACCTGGGAGGGGGGCACCGCTCCGGAGAAACTCGCTCGCCTCATCGAGGCTCACCGCGAGTATGCAGTCGCACTGCTCCGACAAATCGCCCACCCCAAGCAACTCGACCTCGCCCGCCTCCGGGCGCTCCAAGGCGCCGCCCGCCGCGCGCGCAGCGACGCCGAGGCTTCCACGGCCCGACTGGTCGCCGAACCGGCGCAGCCGCCCCTCACGCCTCCGGTCGCTATCGCCGTGATGGCGGCGGTGGGCCGGCTGGCCCATGAAGAGCTGGCCCTACACTCGCTCGCCGTGTCGCCGTCCTCGCCGACCGGTGAGGCCGATGGGGAGAGCGAAGTGACAGCTCGGCGAGTGGACGCGCTAGCCGCGGCACTCAGCACCACGATGAGCCACCTGGCCGTCTCGCTCAGAACCCTGAAACCCCCGCTCCCGATTCCCGCGCTCCGCCCACTCCAGGCTGCGCTCCGGGGCGAGCCGCCGCTGGCCAACGCCCCCTTCGCTAATTTGACGGACGCGCTGGTGGACGCCGTCAACACCCTCGACGCCATCCTGCACGACCTTTTGCGGGTCCCATTACCCTGAGCACGGAATACATTGCGTCGGGGAGCAGTACCTCATGCGGCCTGCCTGCGCTCCTCCGTCGACACGATCCTGGCGGATCTCCGGTACCGCGTCAGCCAGCCGCGCGCTTCTTCCATGAAGAGGTAGATCACGGGCGTGAGGTAGAGGGTCAGGAGCTGAGAGACCAGCAGGCCGCCGACCACGGCGAGACTCAGCTCGGGATTCGGCACCCTGCCCGGTGGCCAGCGCGATGGGGAGCGTGCCCATCAGGGCGGCCATGGTGGTCATCATGATGGGGCGGAAGCGAAGGAGACACCCCTGAAATATGGCGTCGGCCGCCGGCAAGCCCTTGCGTTGTTCCGCCACGGCGAAGTCGATCATCATGATGGCGTTCTTCTTCACGATCTCCACCAGCATGATGATGCCCACGAAGGCGTAGATGTTGAGATCCGTCCGGAAGAGGAGCAGGGTCAAGAGCGCCCCGAAGCCTGCCGTGGGGAGGCCCGAGAGGATGGTCAGCGGATGGATGAAACTCTCGTACAGGATCCCCAGCACGATGTAAATGACCAGGATGGCCAACACGAGGAGGAGGCCGAGCCCCTGCAGGGATGCCTGGAAGGCCTGCGCGCTTCCCTGGAAGCTCCCCGAGATTGCAGCGGGCAGGGTCCCCTGAGCGGCCTGCTGGATCGCGGCCACCGCCGCGCCGAGTGAGGTCCCGGGGCTCAGGTCGAAAGAGATGGTTACCGCCGGGAGCTGTCCCAGGTGGTTCACCGTGAGGGGCCCCACGCCGCGCGTGATCCGCGCCACGGCGTTCAAGGGCACGAGCTGCCCCGTGGCGGCACGGATGTAAAGCATGGACAGGGCCGCAGGGTCCTGCTGGTACTGGGGCAACAGCTCCATAATCACCCAGTACTCGTTGCTCGGGGTGTAGATGGTGGACACCTGCCGACTGCCGTAGGCGTCGTACAAGGCGCTCTCGACCTGGTCGGCCGTCACGCCGAGCGCCGAGGCCTTGTCCCGGTCGATCTGGACCGTGGCCTGTGGGCTGCTGATCTGCATATCGGAGTTCACGCTCTGCAAGCCCGGCAGCGCCCGCATCTTGGCCTCCATCTGCAGCGCGGCCTGGTACAGGGCCTTGGTGTCCGGCCCCGTCAAGGTGTACTGGTACAGGGCCTTGGTGAGGTTCCCGCCGATGGGGATGGTTGGGGGGTTCTGCAGGAACACCTGCAGGCCGACCAGCTTGGCAAACTTGGGCCGCAGCTCCTGGATAACCTGGTCCGCCGACAGCGTCCGCTGCTTCAAGGGTTTCAAGTAGATGTTCAGCCGGCCGGTGTTGCCGGTCGAGTTGGCCCCGGTGCCGCCCACGCTGGACATGAACGTCCTCACGTTCGGATCCTGGCGGACGATGGCGGCCGCCTGCTGCTGATGACGCACCATGGCCTCGAACGAGATGTCCTGCGCCGCCTGGGTGAAGCCGATGATCTGGCCCGTGTCCTCGCTGGAAAGAAATCCCTTCGGCACCACCATGAAGAGGTAGCCGGTGCCCGCGAGCGAGAGCAGGAAGATGACCAGGATCACTCGGCGGTGTCCCAGGACCCCTTCCAGCGTGCGCCGATAGACCGCGAGCATGACGTCGAAGCCCTGCTCGGTCCAGTTGTAGAGCCGGCCATGCCGCCTCCCGCTGAGCGGGCGCAAGAACCGGGAGCAGAGCATGGGGGTGAGTGTCAGCGAGACGAAGCCCGAGACCAGGATGGCGGATGTGACAGTGACGGCGAACTCGTGGAAGAGGCGGCCGACGATGCCCCCCATGAAGAGCAGGGGGATGAAGACCGCCGCCAGCGACAGCGTCATGGACAGGATGGTGAAGCCGATCTCGCGAGAGCCTTGAAGCGCCGCCTCCAACACGCCTTCCCCGCGCTCGATGTGCCGGACGATGTTCTCCAGCGTGACCACGGCATCGTCCACCACGAAGCCGACGGAAAGGGTGAGGGCCATGAGCGACAGGTTGTCCAGAGTGAAGCCCAGTACGTACATGACCGCGAAGGTTCCCACGATGGACATGGGGAGGGCCAGGCTGGGGATCAGGGTGGCCGGGACATTCCTGAGGAAGAGGAAGATCACCAGGATCACCAGGCCGATGGTGAGCAGCAGGGTAAACTTCACGTCGCTCACGGAGGCGCGGATGGACACGGACCGATCGTAGAGGACGTTCATGGCGACGCCGCCTGGGATCTGGGAGCGAAAGGTGGGGAGGAGCTGGCGGACCGCGTCCACGACCTGGACCGTGTTGCTGCCGGGCTGCCGCTGGATGGCCAGCACGATCGCGCGCGTGTCGTCCTGCCAGGCGGCCGTCAGGTCGTTCTGGACGCTGTCGATGACCCGCCCCAGCTGCGTAAGGCGCACGGGGGAGCCGTTCCGGTACGCCACGATGACCGGCCGGTAGGCCGCGGCGTCCGTGAGCTGCCCCGTGGCCTGGATGGTGAAAGTCTGATGGCGGCCCTGCAGCGTCCCCGTGGGCCGGTTCACGTTGGCCTTGGCGATGGCGGTCTGCACGTCATCGATGCCGATCCCGCGCGACGCGAGGGCCGAGGGGTCGAGCTGGACACGGACGGCGTATTGCTGGGCTCCGAAGACCATGACCTGCGAGACGCCGCTCACCATGGAGAGGCGCTGGGCCATGGTGGTCTCCGCATAGTTGTCCACCGTGGAGAGCGGCAGCATGTTGGAGCTGAGGGACAGGTACAGGACCGGGGCGTCCGCCGGGTTCACCTTGCTATAGGTGGGCGGGCTGGGCATGCCCAGAGGGAGCTGCCGCTGGGCGGCGCTGATGGCCGCCTGAACATCTTGCGCTGCCGTATTGATGTCACGACTCAAGGCAAACTGGATGGTGATCTGGGTCGCCCCGAGCGCGCTGGTCGAGGTCATATTGTCGATGCCCGCGATGGTGGAGAACTGCTTCTCCAGGGGAGTCGCCACGGACGAGGCCATCGTCTCGGAGCTGGCCCCGGGGAGCGAGGCCGAAACCTGGATCGTTGGGAAGTCCACGGTGGGGAGGTCGCTCAGGGGCAGGAGACGGTAACCCATGATACCGAAGAGCAGGATGCCCAGCATGACGAGGCTCGTCATGACGGGCCGGCGGATGAACATCTCAGGCATGTTCATGACCCGGACCCTCCCGCAGCCGCCACCGACGCGGTGGGCTGGATGGAGACCCGAGCGCCGGGATGCAACTGCACCTGACCGTCGGTCACCACCTGCTCGCCCGGCGAGAGGCCTTTGGCGATGATGCTCAGGGGCTCAGCCGTCCGGGACACCGCCACGGGGCGCGACTCCACCGTCTGATCGGGCCGGATCACGTACACGAACTGGCCCTGCTGGCCCGTCTGAACGGACTGGCCCGGCACGACTGTGGCATTCGGCACGGTCCTCAGCGTGAGGACCACATTCACGAACTGTCCCGGCCACAGGGTGTTCTGGGGATTCGAGAAGGTGGCCTTCAACTGGATCGTTCCCGTGGCCTGGTCCACCGTGTTGTCGATGAATGTCAGTGTCCCCTGCGCCAATGGGGTACTGGTGTTGGGGACGAACACTTCGACCTTGAGCGGATGCTGGGCCGTGAACTGCTTGATCTCGGGAAGATGCTGCTCGGGAACGGCGAACGCGACATACGTGGGGTGGATCTGGTTGATGACCACCAGAGATGTCGCGTTGTTCTTGACGATGGCCCCCAGGTGCACGAGAAGTGGGCCGGTCTGCCCGGCGATGGGGGAATGGATTGTGGTATAGCTGAGCTGGAGCCGGGCAGCCTCCACGGCCTCCTGAGCCGCCTGCACGGCGGCCATGGCGTTCGCGATGGTCTCCCCGTCCGCCGCGACGGTGGCCTGCGCGGCATCGGCAGCGGTTTTCTTCAGGTCATATTGCTGCTGGGAGATGTCTCCGTTCCGGACCAGATCGTCGTAACGCCTCTCCTCAATCTGCGCGTACTTCAGCTGGGCCTGGTCGCGGGCCAGGTTGGCCTGGGCCCGCCGGACCATCGCTTGGGCCTCGCCGAGTTTTGCCTGTGCCTGCTCCTGGGCTATCTGGAACGGGCAGGGGTCGATGACAAAGAGCGGATCCCCCGACTTGACTTCCTGCCCCTCGCGAAACGCGATCTGCGTCAGCGGGCCGTCTACCCGGGTCTTGATCGTCACCCTGGAAGAGGCCTGCACATTGCCGATGGCGTTCACCTGGACGGGCACGGCGCGGCTCTCCACTGTGGCCGCAGTGACGGGGATGCTGTTCGCCTGCTTGGCCGTCGTGGCCTGGGGCTGGCCCGAAGAGGGGACCGAGCAGCCGGCGACCGCCATGCCTACAATCAGGACCGCGGTGGCAAGTGCTATGGGGTATCGGGGATACTGAGAGAAGGGCCGGATCTTCATCATGCCTCCTTCCCAGGACCTGCGTAGCCCGCTACCACGGGGCGCGGCTCCGACGGGCGGAGCAGGAGCTGCGCGGCTGGCGAGAAGACGCGCGCCCGAATGAGCAGCGTGGCCACTAGGCCGGTGATGCCAGACGCGGCCAGAATCATGGCGACAATGACAAACTGGTAGATCCCGGCATAGAGGGGGCTGGCCCCGGACACCACCATGCCCGCCATGACCCCCGGGATCCAGACCAAGCCTAACGATTTCAGCATGTCCAGGCGGGGGAGGAGGCTGGCGTAGACCGCGCGCTCCATGCAGGGCGCCACGGCCACGGCAGGGTCGGCCCCGAGCGCCAGGCCCGCCTCGACCTGGCCCACGTGCGCGGTGACCTCGGCCCGGAACCGCTCGAGGGCCTGGGCGCACGCATTCATAGTGTTGGCGACGATCATGCTGCCCACCGGCACCAGGGTGGCGACGTTCGCAGCGAGCGTGCCGGTCGTGAGCATCCCCGCGACCACGATGCCCGAGCCGGCCGCAATCGAATAGAACGAGAGCCGCAGCGCGTCCGGTATTCCCTGGGCCCGGCGTGCGGCCGTCAGGGCTGCGGCCCCCGTCATGGCGAGCAGGATGAACCCGCCCACGAGGAGATGGCGCTGGAGGAGCAGGGCGAGGATCAACCCCACCAGGGTCATCTGCGCGAGGCCCCGCGCGAGCGAAACCACCGTCTCCCGCTCGACGTGGACGGCGAATCGGCGGCACAGCAGCGCCACGACGAGGCACAGCCCGATGGCGACTCCTGCCTGGGCGAATCCCTCGAGGACATCACGACTCAGGCTGTGCATCACCTCAGCCAGCACGGAGCACCTCCTCGGTTAGGCCAATCGCCACCATCTTGCCGGCTTCGATGATCATGGTGCGGTGGGCGATGCGCGTGGCCTGCGGCATGTCGTGGGTGATCATCACACAGGTCATCTGCCGCTCTCGGATGATGCTCAGCAGCAGCCCTTCGATGCCCCGTTCCGACGCGTCATCGAGGGCCGACGTGGGCTCATCCAAGAGGAGCACCACAGGGTCGTTCGCCAGCGTGCGGGCCAGCGAGACGCGTTGTGCTTCACCTCCCGAGAGGTGGCTGACATCCCGGTCCTTGTATCCGGGCAGCCCCACGCGGCCCAACAGGGCCAGGATCTGTTCGGGAGCGATGGTCTTTTGGTTCTGGCGAGGGCCAAAGGCAATGTTGTCCGCCACTGTCCCCGGGAAGAGGGAGGCCATCTGCATGACCATGCCGACGCGACGCCGCAGGGTTTGCGGCGCGATCGTCCGATAGTCCTGGCCCTGGAAGAACACGGTCCCGCCGGTTGGCTCATCCAGCCGATTGAGCAATCGAAGGAAGGAGGATTTGCCCGCCCCGCTTGGCCCGACCACCGCCAGAATCTCGCCTGGCTGCACCTGGACGCTGATGTCGTCAACCAGCACCTTGCCCGCGATCGCCCGTGAGAGATGTTTGGCCTCGAGCGCGATGCCCTGGCCTCCAAGTGCGGCAGAGGCGGTGAGTATCCCTTGGGTGGTTGCATTGGTCGGCATGCGTGGACTTCCTTCCACTCCACTGCGCAGCACGATGGACGCCCGCGTCTATTGGCCGTACAGCCACGGGTGCACCAGCGATTCCCACTTGCGGGCCCAGGCACGGGCGCGAGGGCGAGAAACGCCCAACCGGGTGAGCCGCGCCATGACGTGTAGGCTATTGAAGTGATGCTGGACAATCGTACGCACGACCTGATCCTCCCACGGCAATGTCCCTGCCGAACGCTTACCTCGACTACTACTGAGGACAGCAACAGGAGTGCCAGGGAGGGGGCTTCGTGTGTCGGTCCGGAAAAGGTAGCCGGCAGGGACGTTACCGAAGGGCCTTTGGTGCGGCGCGGTGGGCGTCCACCAGAGGCCCACAACATGTTGCGAGCGTCACGAAATGTTGGAAGCGGGGCGGATGGCGTAACCTTGTCCGTGGAGAACACCAGCTTGGAATCGACTTGCACGCCTGGCGCCGCCTCGGCCCCGCGCCTTGCCCAGACCAGAGAAGAACGGCCTCCGGCCGAAGATGCCTTCTGGCCGAACCGGTCGAGTCGGCGATTAGGATTGTGAGATAACAGGGGGACACGTTCGAGGCGGCGAGGGGGCGGGCGGGGCGACAATCGCCCCGCCCAATTTCCATCATGTTACATATTCAAGGTGAACTTCACCCCGTCCACGGAGAATTTGAAATCCAGTCCCTGGGTCATCCCCACAAGATTGAGCTCGACGCCCTTCTGGTTCCGCATCGTGACGGCGAGCCCGCCACCGGCTACGGTGGCCCCGACGCCCACCGCGGTGTAGGTCCCATTGAAATCTTCCAGGCTTTTCAGATTGTAAACACTCCCGGTCGCATCGGCGCGATTGATCCCCACGGTGCCTACCGAGATTCCGTCCACCTTGAACGCATAGTTCTGGCCGCGGAAGGTCAGGGTCCCGCTCCCCCAACTGTACCCGACGCCCGCCGCCACCGATCCCTCGGACAGCTTGAGGGTTGCGTCAGGGCTGGCGGCTTGGGTGAATGGCACCATGCTGACGCCCACCAGAACTGCGATCAAGACTCCCCACATCATTTTCCGCTGCATTGGATCTTCCTCCTATGCGGTTGATTGAGTGGTCCCAAGACGCACCATGCGTCCTGGCACCCGTTGCGAATGCGGCACTCGCTCACGACTCTCAGTCTATGAAGCCTGCCGTCTACGTGCCCTTGGATCAGCAACCGAAGTGCCAGGAGAGTGTTTCCCGTGCCGAAATATCTGAAGTGCCGGCTGGCCGGGGACTTACGTCAGGCCGCACCTCGCAAATCTGTCGGGCAAACAGTCCTGGCCGCGCAACATATTGTGAGCGCCACGAAATATTGGAAAAGCCATCGAAGCGGATCGCCCGACCGATAGCAGCGGAAGCTAAAACGGAGGCGGGGCGCCCCGAACTGTGTCGGGGCGCTTGGGGAGGAAGCTCGCGGGGAGGGAAGGATGGCGAGTAGTGGGGCGGCCAGGCAAGAGTCGGCAAATGGCGACTGTCAAAGTCGCTATGGGCGTTCCGTCAATTAACTTCTGACTAAGACATTACGCTTGCGTCGGCATGGGTTCGGCCGAGCTTATCCGCCTGGCCGTCCAGAGCTCGTCTGGGAAGATGTCCAGTACTTCGGCCCTCTGCTGGTCCCGGCAGACCGTGACGGCTTCAGCGATCTGCTCCCAAGTCTCTCCGTTATGCACGTGAGCATAGAATGAGCACGGGCTCTGCATCGCAACCTCCCTCTATATACTGGATCCTGGACCACCCGAGCAGTCCTGGATTTGTTCCACGCGCTTGCTGTCGGCCCTATCACCGGCCCTCGCTGAACATCTGAGCAAGCGATGGGCCAAGCGAGCGGTCGGCCGCGAATCGCACACCCGCACCATCATTCAGCAGTTTCATGCAGGCGAGGCGCACCAGCGTTGCAAGATGTTGGAAGCGCGTGACGAAATGTTGGAAGACAGAACGATGCGGTCGATCTCCAGATCGATCTGGCGGCAAATCTCGAATGATGTCGGTGATGTGCGGTACCTTTCAGGCGGGCGACCCAGCGACCCGTCCTGGTCGGAAAAACACGATAATTTGGTGTTGGGTGTTGTCCTGCTCGTTTACCGCTATCCCGCCAGGGCGCTCGGATTGTGCGCTATCCCTCCACCTCCGGTGGGCCTGCTCTTGCGCTCAGGACTTTTTCACGGGTCGTGGCATCCCGCGTGCACGACACATCTGCTGCCGCGGTTGTTGAACGACAGAACGAGCCCCGACCGGCCGTGATGAGGGTTATGTCTCGAAGCACGAGGTGCGTAGGAGCATCAGTCATGGCGAGTATCGTTGAGTACACCGACGCGAAAGCGCCGAAGAACCTGTACCCGGAACGGATCATCTCCCCCTCGCGAGCGAACGCCTGTTGCTTCACGGGTATGGAGGCCGTGAGTCCCGTCGAGCAAGACGGCGAGTGGGAGTACCAGTACACGCGCTGCCGGACCTGCGGCTTCACCGTGCGGACGATTCTGCGGCCCATCCCGGACGAGGCATTGCTCCGCGAGCTGCGCCGGACCTTCAAGAACATATTGCAACGGAACGTGCCCGAGTTGTGATCTTGCCATGCCTGCTGTCCCACTTCGCAGCAGCCAGCATGGCCCGGCACGCCTGCGGGTCCGGGGGACGGCCCAGCCGTCGGCTTTGCTCAAAGGCGTCCACCTCGGAGTGATGAAGGACGTACCGCGGACTGCAGGCGGACGACATCAACCGGGAACGGCAGGCCTTTCTTGACACGGGCAGAGCGGAAGTCCAAGGCGGCCTGAGCGCGGCCGCGGCGACAAACGCTGTTCTGAGTGCGGGCCGACCGGCTCAGCGAGTGTTGGAATACCCATCAGCATGGGGACGATGATGTCGATTTGCCGGCATGGTCCGATGCTGATTGCGACCGCAATCTGCTGGTTGGCGCTGCCTACCTGGGTGACGTCCGGTCCGAGCCCGGGCGCAATCCGGCTCGAGGCCAGCATTCTGCGGGTCCGGCCGGCCGTGGTGTTGATCAGCAGCCAAGTCAACGCCGAGGTGACCCTCCGCTGCGGGTCCGGCCCAGCGCAGACCGTCCAGCCCGATCCGTATTACGAAACCGGCAGCGGGTTTGTGATCCATCCGGATGGCTACATCGCCACGAACGGCCATGTGGTCACGGCCTCCTACGAGAAGAGGAATGATCCGACGCTCGTGGACGACTTCGTGCACACCGCCGTGCAAAAGGCCTGTGGTCCCGGGCTGGCCCGGTTGCCCGACCGGATCCGCACGGCGCGGCTCGCCGCCCTGGCCGCCGATCCGCGGAATCGCGGGCAGGTGCAGCTGACCGCCGACCTCGAGGTCCACCTCTCGAACGGCCAGACCTTCCCGGCCGAGGTCATGGCCTATAGCCCCGCACTCAACCCCGATGCCCCTGCCCGGATCGCCCGCCAGGACATGGGTCCGATGGACCGTTTCGGCAAGGACGTCGCCCTGCTCAAGATTGCCGCAACCGACCTCCCCACCGTGCCCCTAGCCTTGAACAGTCAGGGGGTGTTGATTGGGGAGCCCCTCTTCGTGATCGGGTATCCCGGGGTGGTTCTCAACCATGATTTCCTGAGCAAGCAGTCCGCCCTGGACGCTTCGGTCACCGTCGGCCGGGTGTCCGGATTCAAGACTGACATCACCAACCGCCGGGTGATCCAGACGGATGCGGCCATCACCTGGGGAGATAGCGGCGGCCCCGCCTTCGGCCCGGGCGGAAAGGTGATCGGCGTGGCCACGTTCATCTCCACGACCCTGGATGGCGATCAGGCGATCCAAGGGTTCAATTTCCTGATCCCGGTCGAGACGGTCCAGGAGTTCGCGCGCACGATTAACTTGACCCCGACGGCGGACAGCCCCTTTGCGCGCGCCTGGGATCAGGCGGTGCACAGCTTCTTCCAGCAGGACTACCGGCGCACCCTCCAGGCCGTCGAGGCCGCCGAGCGGATTCGGCCGGGGTTCATGGATGTCGCCCAGCTCGGCGTCAAGGCCCGGGTGCGGATGCAGGCGGCCGGGCCCGGCGGGCTGGCCCGGCGATTGGGTATCAGCCTGATGAGTGGCTTGGGCCTGGGGCTGCTCGTGCTGGGCATCTGGTGGGTGGCCCGGCGGAGGCGCGGCGTGATGCCACGCCTAGCTCACGAAGACATCCGCTCCGAAGAGACGGCGAGTAGTGACCGGGAGTAGTTCGACCACGGGTGCCGCGTTAGCTTAAACCCTTCTCCGGGAGGTGACGGGAGCCCCGCGATCTCGCCGCAAGCGCCATGGCAGAGAAAGCCCTTCCAATATTTCGTGACCACTTCCAATCTATTGGAAATCGCCGAATCAAGCCAGACGGAGTGAGCCTCGCATCGCGTGAGATTTCAAGCGCCTGATCCCCGTCGACCCGTGGCACCGACGATGCAATTCCTGTCTGCCGTCCGAAAGGAAGGAACAGGGAATCATGAGTCAAACAGCGGTTGAGCGCATCATCGGGAAGTTGGCCACGGAATCTTTTTCAGAAGTGATTCTTCCATGACCCTGGGCAGATGAGATCGGCTTCCATTCGTCAATGGTTCAGACGCCAACTTGTTGAAATCTGATGAGCAATAACTTGGCATCTTCTTGGCGTGGCGACGGATGGCCGGACTCTGGGCTTTTCACCTGGGAAGGCTCTCGCCCCCCTCGGGCGCGTCTACGGGGGAGGTTTTCCATGTCGGCAATGCTTACCTTGTGCCTGGTGATGATATTTGGCGGAGGTGCAAGCTATTACATGTCTTCCGAAGGCGACCTGAAGGCCCTGGGCACAGTCCTCCTCGTCGTCTCGGCCGCATACCTGTTCGGCGGTTTCATCGTCCGCGAAAGACAAGCAAACCGCGAGTAACAAGTACCTCTCTGCTATCAACGGATTTAGCCGTCGCTCGCGCCGGAAAATGGGGCCCACGGCCGGCGGGGACTGTCGCATCTGATGCTAACGAGTGTTGCGGAGCGGATCGTCCGCACGGCGCGCTGTCCCGTGCTAACCGTGCCCCTGGCCATGCACGATTTCATCGAAGTACTCGGGACCGCCGACCCGGCGCGGGTCCTTGCGCCGGGCGCGGAGGGGAGGAAAGGGCCATGTTCAAGCGGATTTTAGTCCCGCTCGACGGATCGCCCCTGGCGGAAGCCGTCCTGCCCCGAGTACAGGAATTGGTTCGGTCCCTCGGGGCCGAGCTGTGCCTGCTCCGGGTCACCGAGGCCCATGTGTTCCCCGGGGTCGATCCCACCGCGGAGGAGGTCGACGTCGTCCAAAAAGCCGAAGCGTATGTCGCGAACTTGGCCGTGCGCCTCCGTGCGGCAGGGATCCGCGTCCACACCGCCGTGCGCTACGGGGAAGCGTCTCACGAAATCCTCGCCCATATCGCGGACAATGCGATCGACTTGGTGGCGATGTCGACGCACGGGCGGAGCAACCTCAGTCGTTTGTTGCTCGGGAGCGTCGCGGAGCACGTGGTCCGGCACGCGCGCGTTCCGGTCCTTCTCCTGCGGGCGCAGGGCAAGGATGGTAGCCCGGCAGGAGGAGGTCAACCATGAGCACTCCGGGCCCGTTCTGTGCTTTCTTCCGGTGGCAGTGTGCTGCTGCTCGGGGTCATGGGAACCGATGCACGAACTGGCGCTGAGCCAGAGCATCGTCGACTTGGTGTTGGGATGCACGCGAACCGAGGGGATACGCACCGTGACCCGCGTGGTCGTAGAAATCGGTGCCGCCGCGGGTGTCGATCCGACAGCGCTGCAATTCTGCTTCGACGTTGTGGTGGAGGAGACGGTGGCGCACGGCGCCGAACCGGTCATCGCGGCGGTGCTGCTGCGCGCTCGCTTCCGAAACTGTCTCCATGAGTTCGAACCGATCGGCATGTTGGCGCCGTGCCCCGCGTGTGGACGGTTGGGGGCCCATCTCTTGCAAGGACGAGAGTTGCGAGTGAAGTCGTTCGACGGCGAGTAAGAGGCGAGCCAATGTGTGACACCTGCGGCTGCGTGGGAATGACCACCATTGCCGCACACGAGGCCATGCTCGCACGCATCCTGGTGGACGGATTGCGCCAGCTCGAAGGCGTGCATGTGTGGTGCGGACCGGGTGACCCGCAGACCGGCGTCGTTTCGTTCACGATGGATCGCGCTGACGTTGCCCTCGCGGCCACGATGCTCGACGAAGCGTTCGGGATCGCGGTCCGGGGCGGCCTGCATTGCGCCTCCGCTGCCCACCGGGCTCTCGGGACCTTTCCGGCGGGGACGGTGCGGGCCAGCTTCGGTCAGTTCAACACTCGGGAGCATGCGGAAGCGCTCGTCGTCGCGATCCGCGAGATCACCCGGTTTGACCGCGGTGTCTGCCAGAAACAGAGGGGCATGGGTACAACGGTACGCCCCGCGACGAACGGTTAAAGGCATGGAGAGCTCACATATAGACAGTGTCAAGCGAGAAGTATTTGCACTGCGTATCGTGCGGTACGACTCGGTGGCGTGCGTCGTGGCGGGACGGCCGACTGCGGCGGCGGGGAGGGCGTCGTGAGCCTCTTCATCGGGCGGCTGATCGAGGCACGGCAGACCCCCGAGGGGCGCGAAGGGACGGTGAGCCTGCGCGGTGCGCTCCGGGCGATCGCGCTGGACGCCGTGCCCGAGGCGGGCGTGGGTGACGCGGTGCTGGTGGAGGCGGGAGCAGCGGTGGCGGTCGTGCGAGGGGGGGAGATGCCCTCGACCGAGGAGGAGCACACGTCATGTGCCTAGCCGTTCCGGGTCGGGTCGTGGAGATCGCCGGGAGCGACGAGCTACGCACCGCGCGCGTGGAGTTCGGAGGCGTGGTGCGGCCGGCGTGCCTGGCATACGTGCCCGAGGCGCAGGTGGGCGATTACGTGCTCGTGCACGTGGGGTTCGCCATCTCGCGCATCGACGAGGACACCGCGCGCGAGACGTACGCGATCCTGGCCGAGATCGGTGCCCTCGAGCTTCCGGAGGAGGAGAGCGATGCGCCACATTGACGAGTACCGCGATCCCTCCGCCGTGGCGGCGGCGGGCCGGCAGATCCGCGAGACGGTGACCCGGCCCTGGACGCTCATGGAGGTGTGTGGCGGCCAGACGCACTCCATCTTGAAGTTCGGGCTGGAGCAGCTCCTGCCCGAGCAGGTCGAGCTGGTCCACGGACCCGGCTGCCCGGTGTGCGTGACGCCGCTAGAGCTGATCGACCGAGCCGTCGCGATTGCCGGCCGTCCCGATGTCGTCTTCTGCTCCTTCGGGGACATGCTACGCGTGCCCGGGTCGCGCGAGGATCTCTTGTCGGTGAAGGCCCGCGGCGGCGACGTCCGCATCGTCTACTCGCCGCTGGACGCACTCAAGATAGCGCGCCAGCATCCGGACCGGCGGGTGGTCTTCTTCGCGGTGGGCTTCGAGACCACTGCGCCCGCCAACGCCATGGCCGTCCTGCGCGCGGCCACACTCGGCCTCGACAACTTCGCTGTGATCGTGGCCCACGTGCTCGTGCCGCCGGCGCTCGAGGTGTTGCTCTCGTGTCCCGACGCACGCATCCAGGGCCTGCTCGCTCCCGGCCACGTCTGCGCCGTCACGGGATACCGCGACTACGAGCCGCTCGCGGCACGCCACAGCATCCCCATCGCGGTGACGGGCTTCGAGCCTCTCGACCTGCTGCGGGGCGTGCACGCCGTCGTGCGCCAGCTTGAGGCGGGCACGTGCCGGGTGGAGAACGCCTACCCGCGGGTAGTGCAGGCCGAGGGGAACCCGGCAGCACGCCGGGTGGTAGACGATGTGTTCGTCGTCTCGGACCGGAAATGGCGGGGCCTGGGCGAGATCCCCGAGAGCGGCCTGACCCTCGCACCGAAGTACGCGCGCTTCGACGCCGAGAAGGTGTTCGACGTGAAGGGACTCGACGTGCGCGAGCCCGCAGAGTGCCGGAGCGGCCTCGTCCTCCAGGGCAGGCTCAAGCCCCCCGAGTGCCCGGAGTTCGGCCACCGGTGCACGCCCGAGCATCCGCTCGGGGCCACCATGGTCTCTTCGGAAGGGGCCTGCGCGGCCTACTTCCACTATCGCCGGCCCGTCCCCGAGCCGGCCGCGCCGGCGGCGAGGTAGCCATGTCGAAGACAATCGAGTCCATGCTCACCTGTCCAGTGCCCATCGCCCATGACGACATCATCCAGCTTGCCCACGGCGGGGGCGGGACGAAGACGGCGGGGCTCATCGAGCGCCTGTTTCTGCCCGCCTTCCGGAACGAGCACCTTGAGGCCCTCGCCGACGGGGCGATTCTCACCGTGGCTGGCGCCCGCCTGGCCTTCAGCACCGACACGTTCGTCGTCAAGCCCATCTTCTTCCCCGGGGGCGACATCGGCTCGCTAGCCGTCCACGGCACGGCCAACGATCTCGCCATGTGCGGTGCCGCGCCGCTCTTCCTCAGCGCCGGCCTCGTACTGGAAGAAGGCTTCAGGCTGGCCGACCTCGGGCGGATCGTGGCGTCCATGGCGCGGGCCTGTGCCGCGCTGGGGGCGCCCCTGGTCACCGGCGACACCAAGGTGGTGGACAAGGGGAAGGGCGACGGCATCTTCATCAATACGGCGGGGATCGGGCGGGTCCGCGAGGGCGTCGCGGTGGGCCCCGGGCGGGCGCGGGCGGGAGACGCGGTGCTGGTCTCGGGGCCCGTGGGGGACCACGGCATCGCAGTCATGGCGGCCCGGGAGGACCTAGAGTTCGAGACGGCGCTCCTTTCCGACAGCGCGCCCGTGGCCTCCCTGGTGGCATCGCTCCTCGACGTCGCACCGAGCACGCACGTCCTCCGTGACCCGACGCGGGGCGGCCTGGCCACCGCCCTCAACGAGATCGCCGTGGCCTCGCAGGTGGGCATCCACATCGAGGAAGCGCAGGTCCCGGTGCGGCCCGAGGTGGAGGGGGCGTGCGAGCTGCTGGGCTTCGACCCCCTGTACGTGGCCTGCGAAGGGCGATTCCTGGCCATCTTGCCCGAGGAGGACGCGAAGCGTGCCCTGGCCGCCCTCCACGCGCACCCCGACGGTGGCCAGGCCCGGCGGGTGGGCCGCGTGGTGCCGGAAGATCCGGGCCGCGTGGTCCTGTGCACGCGCCTGGGCAGCCATCGATTCCTGACGCGGCTGTCCGGCGAGCAGCTCCCGAGGATCTGCTGATGCACGAGTACTCGCCCGTCCAGGCACTCAGCAAGCGGGAGGAATGCGACGCCCGCGCATGCGGGACGTCGGCCGTACACCGCGTGACGGTGCGCATCGGCCGAGCGAGTCTCAGTAACCCTCGTGCGAAACTGCGGAGTGCCGGCGGACGGCCATCCGCGCAGGAGTTCAGGGCCCAATGCATGATCACAGACATCCCGGCTCGGTCCCTAGCGATCCCGTCTGCGACCTGAAGGCGGGGGCAATGAGCAGCGGGCGGACCCGTGGCCAAGCCCACGTCACTTCGCAGCGATCGAAGATGCCATCCAAACCATCCAGGACGGGACGATGGTAATCGTCGCGGACGACGATGGTCGGGAGAACGAGGGCGATCTCATCATGGCGGTGGAGAAGGTGACTGTCGATGGCCCCCACCGCCGCGAGCGGGCGCTGCCTGCAGGCCAAACGAACGAAGCTCGCGCATTTCTTGCCCCCTCCACCGTGTCCACCAAGCACGGGGATTGCGCGGGGAGGATCCGGAGTACCCCGCGTCGCATTGACCGCATTCGACACGCCCAAGATCTTGCGCATGGAAGCCGCATAGGCGGGGGTCGATGATCAGGGTTCCGGGAGACACGGTCATGTCTCTGTTGCGTCTGGGCGTTCTCGTCGGCCTCGTCTTTTCGGTGCTGGGCGCTGTTCCCATGCCACAGGCCGGAGCGGCGGACGAGACGCCGTGTATCGGGTGCCACAAGCCGACTGACACCACGATCGATCCGGCGCGGTATGCGCAATCCGTGCACGGGCAGCTGGACTGCGCCATGTGCCACACGGAAGGGTTCTCGGCGTTTCCGCACAGTGGCACACGGACCGGCGCGCCCGACTGCACCGCTTGCCACGAAGGCGCCTCACCCTACGACTTCGATGGCATTGCGAAGGCGGTCAAGGAGAGCGTCCATGCCAAGGCGGTCGATCCTGCATTCCGCTGCGCCAATTGCCATTCACCGCACTACTTCGTGCCGGGAACCCGCCTGAAGGATGCCTCCGAAGCCATTCGCACCGCCAACCAGATTTGCCTGGGGTGCCACGCGAAGGGAGACACCGCGCGCCAGAGACAGGTCGCGCTGGACCGGCTCGCGACCCGGCACCGCTGGGTGCCCCACTGGGAGCTCCACCTCCGGAGCGCTCCATGTGTTGCCTGTCACACCCCCAGCGGCCAAAGGACCGTCCATCTCGTCCTCCCGGCCTCGGCGGCGCTGAGGGATTGCACCACCTGCCATGCCCGCAACTCGATGCTGGTGACCAAACTCTACACGCACCTCGCGGCGAAGGAGCGTGCCGAACAGGGCTGGCTGAACTCGATCCTCTTCAACACCGCGTATGTCAGTGGGGCCACCAGGAACCGCTGGCTCGACTGGGGGACGCTGGGCCTGACGGCCGTCACCATTCTGGGGGTCGGTGCGCACGCAGCAGGCCGGTGGCTGGGCGATCGAATGAGGAAACGATCATGAAAGGCGAGGTCCGTCAGTATCCCGTCTGGCTCCGTGTTTGGCACTGGAGCAACGCGCTGCTTTTCGTAGTGCTGCTGATTACCGGGCTCAGCATGCACTACTCCGGGCCCGGTCGGCCGGAAGTGGGCTTCCGAACGAGCGTCCTGATCCATAACGCGGCCGGGATCTTGCTGACGCTGTGCTACGGCCTTTTTCTCCTCGGGAATCTCCGATTCAGGAACGGCCGCTACTACCGGCTTGTGCCCGGCGATCTCACGTACGGTGCGCTCCGCCAGACCCGCTACTATTTGCTGGGGATCTTTCTGGGGGAGCCCCATCCCTTTCCGCATAGCGAGGAGCGGAAGTTCAATCCCCTCCAGAAGCTGACCTACCTGGCGGTGATGTTCGGCCTGCTCCCGATGGTCATCCTCGCCGGATGGGCCCTGTTCTTCCCCGAGCATCTGCCGGAGAACCTGTTCGGTTTGTCTGGCATCGCCCTGTGGGCGATGGCACACAGCTACCTTGGATATTTCGGATCGCTCTTCATGGTGGTCCACATCTACTTGGGGACAACGGGGGAGACGCCTGGCACCCTGTTCCGTTTCATGCTGACGGGTCATACCGTAACCGGGAGCGATAACGAGGAGTCTCCGCCCACGCGAGCCGTATCCAATGTGCATCGCTGAGAGCATTCTCTCGGGGGCGGCTCGGTGTTCCCGTACCAACGCGGCATACGACCGAGCGAGGCGACACTACGAGTTCGCTTGCACTGCCTCGCCTGAGTTGGACTCCCGCGTGTGGACCCCCGCCCCTGAAAAGCACGGAGTCTTGTAGTGGCGACGTTTTTTTGGAGGGGATGCCATGTCACGCGAAGCCGGATTGGGTGGCAAGTCTGAGACGATCGGCCAGCACATCGCGCGCTGCGGGGTGAGCCGGCGCGACTTCGTCGTCTTCTGTGCGAAGCTCATGGTGGCCGCCCCCTTCGGCCTCGCCCTGACCGACCGTGCGCGCGCCGCGGAGGTGGCGCGCGAGGTCGCGAAGGCGCGACGGCTCCCGGTGATCTGGCTCCACTTCCAGGACTGCACCGGCTGCACCGAGACCCTGCTCCGCACCTCCAAGCCCGACCTCGGCGAGTTGATCCTCCATCTGATCTCCCTCGACTACCACGAGACGCTGATGGCCGCCGCGGGGAAGGCGGCGGAGGCGGCCCTTCGCACCTCGATGCAGGAGAATGCCGGGAAGTACGTCCTCGTGGTCGAGGGGTCCATCCCGACGAAAGACAAAGGCATCTACATGAAGATCGCCGGCAAACCCGCGGTCACGATGCTCGAGGAGGTGGCGGCGCAGGCGGCGGCCGTGATCGGGATCGGCTCCTGCGCGGCCTGGGGCGGCATTCCCTCGGCCGACCCCGACCCGACCGGCGCCGTCGGCGTGGACGCCCTCGTGAAGGGCAAGCCCATCGTGAACATTCCGGGCTGTCCACCCAATCCCTACACGCTCCTGGGCACGGTGCTTCAGTACGCGCGAAACGGCACGCTGCCGGAACTGGACGCCGAGAAGCGTCCCAAGTTCGCCTACGATCGGGACATCCACGAGCACTGCCCGCGACGGGCGCATTTCGACGCCGGGAATTTTGCGCGCCAGTTCGGCGACGCGGGCCACCGGCAGGGCTGGTGCCTCTACCACCTCGGCTGCAAGGGCCCTGAGACGCACGCCGGCTGCTCCACGCGCCACTTCAACGAGGTCGTGGACGCCTGGCCCATCGGCATCGGCGCCCCCTGCATCGGCTGCACCGAGAAGAAGCTGGCCTTCCGGGTGCCGCTGTTCCAGGTCATCCCCATCCACGATGCGAAGCCGCCCGAATCCTATGCGCCCATCGAGTCGCCGCAGGGCTCCTGGAGCGTCCCCGCCGCGGCCGTCGTCGGCGGCGTGGCGGGCGCCCTTCTCGGGGCGGGCTATGTGGCGTCGCGCAAGTTCTCGGCCGTGCGGGGCGACCAGAGCGTGCCCGGGTCCGGACCTCCCGCCGAGAGCGGACCCCCCGACGGGGGCTCGAATGCGGGCCCGAAGGAACGACCATGAACACTGGGATCACTCGCCGTCAGGCCTTGCTGGGGATCGTCGGGGTTGGGGGGACCGTGGCCGCCGCTGTGGCGGCGCCCGCCGCCGCCAGTGAACACCCCGCGCACCCCGAAGCCCCGCCGGGCGCCGTGGCCATGCTCTACGACAGCACGATCTGCACGGGCTGCAAGGCCTGCATGGTGGCCTGCAGCGAGGCCAACGGCCTGCCGCCCGACACGTCGCTTTCCGCGGGCCTCTGGCACATGCCGTTGGACCTCAACGCGAAGACCAAGAACATCATCAAGCTCTACCAGGAGCCGCAGGGGCCCGGCTTTGCCTTCGTCAAACGGCAGTGCATGCACTGTCTCGACCCCGCCTGCGTGACCGGCTGCCCCTTCGGGGCGCTCGAGAAGAATCAGTGGGGCGCCGTCACCTGGACCGGCTCGCGCTGCATCGGGTGCCGCTACTGCGAGGTGGCTTGCCCATTCGAGGTCCCGAAATTCGAGTGGGACCAATGGAACCCCAAGATCGTCAAGTGCGAGTTCTGCTTCGACCAGCGCCTGAAGCAGAACCAGGAGCCGGCCTGCACCGCCGTCTGCCCTACGGGGGCGGTGGTCTTCGGTACCCGGATGGACCTTCTGGCCAAGGCGAAAGAGCGCATCGCGGCCTCGCCGAGCAAGTACTTCGAGAACCGGGTCTACGGGGAACACGAGGCGGGGGGAACGCAGGTGCTCTATCTGTCCAGCGTGCCGTTCGACAAGATCGGCCTCCCCAAGCTCGGCTCCACCTCCTTGGGTCACTACGCCACCAAGGTCACGTCGGTGATCTACAAGTGGCTCTCGGGACCCATTCTCGTCGCGGGGCTGCTGGGCGCTTTGATCAAGCGGAACTGGAACCGCCACGAGGCGGAACGGCCCGAACACGAACGGAAGACCGGCTTCCCGGAGCAGCTATGAGCGCGCAAGACACGACCGGAACGATCCTCGTCAACCACTGGCAGCGGGGCGTGCCCGTCTATCGCGAGCCGGTGATCACACGCACGCTGCTGTTCTTTGCGGCGCTGGCCGCCCTCGGCCTCGGCCTGGCCGTCGTGCGGTTCTTCTCGCCCCTGGGCCCCCTCTCCGGCATGAACGACGCGTACGCCTGGGGGATCTGGAAGACCTTCAACGTCATGACCCTCACCGCCCTGGGGTCGGGCCCGCTGGCGGTGGGCATGGCCGCCTGGGTGTTCAACCGGCAGAAGCTGCATGTGATCATGCGGACGGCCCTCGTGACGGGGTTCCTCTTCTATGCGACCGGGCTCCTGGCCCTCGGCTTCGACGTGGGACGGGCCTGGAACTTCTGGCACGTCCTGCTCCCCTGGCACTGGAACACCCATTCGGCGATGCTCGAGGTGGCGGTCTGCATGCCACTCTACTGCGCGGTGTTCCTGGCCTTCGAGAATCTGCCGCTGGTCCTGGAGCGGCTGTACTACACGGGCGGCGACGCGACCCGCGCCACGCTCCGAGGAGCCGCGCCCTTCCTGCGGCGGATCTATCCCTTCGTGATCACCGGGGCATACGTCCTGCCGCTCATGCACCAGTCCTCCCTGGGGGGGCTGCTGCTCCTGGCCGGTGACAAGATCCACCCTCTCTGGCAGACGCCGTTCCTGCCGCTCCTCTACCTCATGGCCGCGGGCGTGGCTGGGCTCGGCTTCGTGACCTTCGTGCTCCTCATCGCCTGTCTGCGCTACGCGCGGCCGCTCGATCTGGGAGATTTGGGGGAGCTGGGCAACCTGCTGTCGTGGGTGTGTTTCGGGTTCCTCGCCGTCCGCTTCGGCGACCTCGCCTGGCGGGGACAGCTCGGGGCGGCCTTCGCGTTCGACAAGATGAGCGTCCTCTTCCTGGTCGAGACCGCGCTCATCCTCGTCCCGGCCGTGATGCTCCGGAGCCGGGCCGCGCGCGAGACGCCACGCACCCTGATACACATGGCGACGTTGGCGTGTTTGGGGGGGCTGTGCTACCGTTTCGTTCCCACCACCGTCGCCTTCAACCCGGGCCGACACGCCAGCTACTTCCCGGCCCTCCCCGAGGTGCTCATGACCCTCGGCTACCTCGCGCTCGGGGTCGCGGCCTTCGGCCTCGCCGTCAAGTACTTCGCGGTGCTGCCCGCGGAGACCGAGGAATGGAACTACATGTTCAGGCGCGTGCGCCGGGGCCGCCCGGCGGCGGCCTGAGGGGGGAACCCGCCATGCGTCGCATCACCATCGATCCCGTCACCCGCATCGAAGGCCACCTGCGCATCGACACGGAGGTGGACGGAGGCGCCGTGAGCAAGGCCTGGGCCTCGTGCACGATGTGGCGGGGCATCGAGACCATTCTGCGCGGGCGCGACCCGCGCGAGGCCTGGGTCTTCGCCCAACGCTTCTGCGGGGTGTGCACGACCGTCCATGCCATGGCCTCGGTGCGGGCGGTGGAGGATGCCCTGGGCCTCGACGTGCCGCTCAACGCCCAGCTCATCCGGAACCTCATTCTGATCGCGCACGCGCTGCACGACCACATCGTCCACTTCTACCACCTGTCCGCGCTGGACTGGGTGGACGTGGCCGCGATTCCCAAGGCGGACCCGACCAAGGCCGCGGCCATCGCGGCGAGCCTCTCCGACTGGCCGGGGAACTCCCCGCAGGAGATGAAGAAGGTTCAGGGCAAAGTGGTGGCCCTGCTCCAGAGTGGGCAGCTCGGCATCTTTGCCAACGGCTACTGGGGGCACCCCGCCATGAAGCTGCCGCCCGAGGTGAACCTGCTGGCCCTGACCCACTACTTCCAGGCCCTCGACTTCCAGCGGAAGGCCAACCAGGTGGTGGCTATTCTCGGCGGCAAGACACCGCACATCCAGAACCTAGCCGTGGGCGGGGTGATGAACGCCATCAACTTCGACAGCCTGGCCACCCTCAACCTGGACCGGCTGTACATGATCAAGGGTCTCTTCGACGAGATCGTGCCCTTCGTCCAGCAGGTCTACCTCCCGGACGCCTGCGCCATCGCCGGCTTCTACCCGGACTGGTTCGGGATCGGGGCGGGGGTGCGGAACTACCTGGCCGTGCCGGATCTGCCGGTGGACGGAAAAGCCACCGCGTTCGATCTGCCGGGCGGACGCATCCTGGGAGGGGAGCAGGCTAGCGTCAAACCGATTACGGGCGCCCGCGACGAAGTTTTT
>Ga0335071_10000449_pt1 | contig 45987 bp, 41 predicted proteins | sample Lox_Sample_15_FD_206724 | JGI IMG/M metagenome (GOLD analysis project Ga0335071, IMG submission 206724) | Soil microbial communities from Loxahatchee National Wildlife Refuge, Florida, United States - Lox_Sample_1.5 | ecosystem: Environmental > Terrestrial > Soil > Wetlands | place: USA... | reverse complement strand
GCTCAAGAATATCTCTCAGATCGAACATTCTCGCCATCGAAGCCCAATCAATTTCTTGGTCAATCTCATTTGTGGCTTGATCGCATATTGCCATCAGCCTAAAAAACCATCGCTCGGATTAGGCACTTTGCCTGCTCTTGTTGCCTAACCCGAATTCACGTTATTTAGAATAGGAATCTGCATATTGACATGAAGCGCGGCGGCTTTTCTACCAAAATGGATCTTAACCCGGAGCACGGTCGTTGTTAATTTCCACCCATCACCACCTTCAAGTTCACCCTTTTCCCCCTTGTTGTACACGAAAGGAATGTCCGATTGGGTGTATCCCTATAGACATGGGTTCGCTGCGCCAACCAGTTGGAAGCTGGCCAGGAAGGTCCGTATGCGCTGCTTTTGACAGGTGTATGCAAATCCTTCCTCATGGCCATAACTGGTTAGGCGCTGATACGATCGGCTATGAAAAAGTTCAATGTGGCAGTTTGTGGCTATCATCTGGTGTTGTATCAGCGCCGACTGGATCTCGAGATAGATGTTGTACTCGTCGACATCGGCACCGATGGCCGGCAGGTTGTTTTCCCAAGCGGCCAGCAGAACAACGTTAACGGCGTCCCCGCCAACGCCGAAAAGGACATCGCAGCCCTTGCCGATCTTGGACATGCCGCCAGCGAGGAAACCAGCCTGCTCTTCCGCGAATATTAGGCTGGTGACGTTGGCCAGACCGCTAATGGCGTAGGTGTTGTCGACGATGGCAAATTTGATGTCCGTGTATTGCTTGGCTTTCGAAGCGGAGGCATCACCCATCGAGGAACCGATGGTGATGATGACATTGTAGCCTTCGCTCGCGAGCGCATCGATATCCGTCTCGTAGTCGCCGGGCTGCCCGGATTCAAGGAATTTCATCTGAGAACCCATCTCCGCGGCGGCTTTCAGCCAACGATCAAATCAATTTAATGAGAACCGTTTTACTGCCTTGGCCGAATTTATGGAACCATTCCATTACAGACCACGACAATATTCGCGGCAAAGCTGCCATCGGGATTGGGGTGCCCGGCGAGCGTTACACTCCATCCTATTTTCAAATCGGATAGGGATGCGGAGCCGGTTGAAGTTCTGATGGTTGCCTGGCCGGTAAGGTGAACAACCTGATCGCTGCCATCGTCATGTCGCTTGATAGTAAATTCGTTGTTTCCCACGCTGACAATCTGTCCGATGCCTCCGGTGCCGCCGCAGAGATCTCCGCTTTGGGGAATTTCACCAGGAGCGGTTGTTGGTTGAACCGGTGCTGCGGAAGCCCCCTGCAAGGGGGTTGCAGCCGGAGCAGTCGTGGGTTGAACCGGCCCAGTGTTGGGTGCAGCAGAAGCGCCCCCTCCGCTACTCTGCGAGGGCAGGCAGGCGGTGAGAAGCATAGCGGTCATTAAAAATAGAGACAGAACAAGACAATGTTTCATCAACATTTTGAATTCCTCTACAAATTTTCTTCTTTGAGCGTATCCACGATGTTGTCGTTGCGGACCATCGTGCCCGAGACCATCATGGTGGCGAAGACGATCGCCAGGATACCCAGCACGCAGGCCGCGATCGCCACCCACGGCAGGCCGAAGGTAAAGGTAGCCACGCCGTTGAACTGGTAATAGATAACCACGCTCAGGGCGATCCCCAGCGGCAGACCGTAAAGCAGCGCGGTCAGCCCGTAGAACAGGCTCTCGTAGCGCAGCATGCGCAGGAAGCCACCCGGCGTCAACCCAACGGACTTGAGCATGGCGATCTCACGCCGGCGCAGCTTGATGTTGGTATCCAGTGTGTTGACGATGTTGGTCACCCCGATCAGCGTGATCAGCGCCAGGAACCCGTAAAAGAACAGGTTGGTCATCAGCGTCTGCAGCTTCTGGTTTTTATTGAGCTCCGCCGTTGAATAGTACGAGAAATTCCCACCAACCGTACCCTGGTAGAGCCGTTGGAGGGCTGCCACCGCCGCCACCGGGTCACGGCTTTGGATATACATGGCCCCGGGGTTGATCGGGCCCAACTGCAGCAGCCGGTCACTCAGCCCGTCGAAAACGGCGTCTGAGACGATCAAATCTGGAACCAGCGTAATATTCCCCCCCAGAAAGCCCAGGGGTGCCGCCTGGGAGACCGCGCCCACCGTCCATATCAGGCTGGCCGGCGCTTCGTTCCCAGTTTGGGGGGCGGAGTAGCCAGGCATCCTGGAGACAGTTATCGTATCGCCCGGCTTCAGGTTGAACAGATTGAAATCGTACAACTTGCCGCCCTGGCGCAGGCTGGTGTGGTTGAGCAGGATCCCCAGCGGCGCGGATGGATCGGAATACTGCTTTACATCCAGACCGAGCTGGGCGGCGTAGCGGGCAAACTCGGATGGCCCCACGGCGCTCACCTCAAACACAAATCCGTATGTACCGCCTTCTACAGGGCGGGGTAGATTTTGAAGCTTAAGGCTGTTCAGCTCCTGCAGGGCCTGGAAAGCCGGGTCGGTGATCACTGCGCGGACGGGAACGTACTGCTCATAGGTGGAACGCCGGTAGGCAACCCGCTGCACTTCCGGCAGCTGGCTGACCATGTTGGCAAAATCCAGAGTGTGGCTTTGGCGGTAGTTCAGGGAGACGATCAGGTCGAAGTTCATGGCTTTGCTGGCCACGCGTTGGGTGGTCTGGGTATACAGCATCAGGGCGTTGAAGGCCACGAACAGGATGATGCTGATCATGAGCGAGAATAACGTGGTCAGGTATCGCTTGCGGTCGCGCTGGAGCGATTTGAGCGCCAGCTCGCCTTCGAACCCGAACACACGCCGGATCAGCGGGCTGGTGCGCAGGTTGAGCGGCTTGCCTTCCTGGATCTCGCCGCTTTGGCGGATGGCATCGATCGGCGAAACTTTGGCAGCGCGTCCGGCAGGGATCCAGGCCGAGAGCAGGGTGGTCGCCGCGGAAAACAGCACCGTCCCGCCGATGACCAGCGGCGAGACCACCAGCGGCATTCCCTGGGTTGCGTCAAGGATCAACTGGGATACGATCCCCTGGGTGAGCTTCAGCAGGATCCCGACCCCGGCAATGGCGCCCAGAATGCCCAGCGGGATGCCGATCGCCGCAATCACCCCGGCTTCGGTCAGCACGATGCGGCGGATTTGCGCCGAGGTGGCACCCACGCTGGCAAACATGCCGAACTGCTTTTTGCGCTCGCCGATCGAGATGGCGAAAGCGTTGTAGATCACCAATGCCGAGCCGCATACGATCAGGGCGATGGAAACGGCCAGGATCAACAGGAAGGAGCGCACATAGTTCGAACGGCCGCTGCCGCCCATCCAGGGCAGCAGATCCTCGTTATAAGAAATGTTGGACGGCTGGCCATTCGGACCGGGGATCACAGTCAGACCGGCGCCTTTGGCAATTTCCGGCGCAGTGGTGGAAATGCTGCGTGGGTCGCGGGCCAGGATCGAGATATTCACTGTGTTTGCGGCTACCAATTGCGCCGGGTCAAGGTACGTTAAGGCCGGGAAATCTGCGGGCATGCTGGTCTCATCGGGCAGCGTCGCCGTCACGCCCACCACCGTATAGGTTTTGGAAACGGATGGGGTAAAGGTTTCCCCATCTTGCAGAGCGACATATTCTTCTCCGCCCCAGGCCTTGACCAGCTCGTCGTGGTTGGGGATATTCCGCTGGCCGAATGTCACGTGTAATATGGAGCCAGGTTTCAAGCCCAGGCCAGAGTCCATGGTCATCGCCCGCGAAATCAAGAGCTCAGCCCCGCTTTGAGGTAGGCGTCCGGAAATCAGCTTGATGGGTCGGTTTTGGAATGAAAGCGCGTCATAGGCGCTGATGTACAAGTATGGCCTGGCTGTATTATGGCTGCCGTAGCTGGCGTTCCCGAGCGGCTGGCTGAGCATCGCCGTTTGGACGGCGCTGTTTTCGGTGATGTATTTCGCCTTGGCATAAGGCACTGCCTGGAACTGGGCGTGCCAATTCCCCGACATGAAGATCTCGTGGTCGATCATCGTCTTCTGGAAGCTGATCCCCAGCAGGAACACCCCGCAGATCAGGGCGGAAGACAGGATCACCCCCAGGATGGTCACCGCAGTACGCTTCTTGTTCAGCCGCAGGTACTTCAGGGTATAGGTGGTCAGGATGTTCATGCCCGTACGGCCTCGTCACTCACGATGCGGCCGTCACCGAAGGAGATGATGCGGTCGGCCTGCAGGGCGATGTCGCGGTCGTGGGTCACCACGATCAGCGTCTGGTGGTAACGTTGGTTGGAGAGTTTTAGCAGCGCCATGATCTCCCTGGCATTGTTGCTATCCAGGTTGCCGGTTGGCTCGTCGGCCAGCACCAGGGCCGGGTTATTGATCAGCGCCCGCCCGATGGAGACGCGCTGCTGCTGCCCGCCGGAGAGCTGGTTGGGCAGGTGTCCGACCCGGTCGGCCAGCCCCAGCGTGTCGACGATCTCTTTCAGGCGCGCCTCATCCAGGCTGCGCCCATCCAGAAGCAGCGGCAGGGTGATGTTTTCCTCAACGTTGAGGATCGGGATCAGGTTGTAGAACTGGTAGATCAGGCCGATCTGCCTGCGGCGGAAGATCGCCAGTTTGGTCTGGTCGAGGGCGCAGATATCCGTGCCATCCACCAGCACCTGGCCGGAGCTGGTCGTATCCACCCCGCCCAGAATGTGCAAAAGCGTCGATTTGCCCGAGCCGGAAGGGCCGACGATGGCAACGAATTCGCCTTTTTCTACGCTGAAGCTGATGCCATCCAGGGCCTTGATCTGCGTGTCGCCTTTTCCGTATACCTTTGAAAGGTTGTTCAACTTGAGAATTTCCACAATGTGCCTCCAGGATTTTTATAGTACTGGTATTAATAGTATACAGATGCCGAGTGACTCTGTGGTGACTGCAATTGTGACAGTTTATTCACATAACACAACATTTGGATGTAGGGGGGCAAGAAAGCAAGAATCCTTCAAGTATCCAGGAAACCCGCCCTGGACAGTCGATGAAGGAAAGAAAGCTATGAATCCGTGCCTTGCCTTTCAGGTAGAAATTGGGTAAAGGATTGCGTCGGGGCTAGATTGGGCTCAGGGCAGGTTTACGAGATGCTTGAAGATCATCCGGGCTTCTCGAAACTCGCCTCTACACATAACCGCCAACCAGACCTGTATTCCTGACTGGAACGACCGCACCCTAAACCACCCCGCGAAAAAGGCGGATCTCGAAGCTAGCCCCCATGCCGCGCTGGCTGCGGACGGCGATATCCCCGCCCTGGGCAGTGAAGATGGCTTTGGCCAGTGCCAACCCAATGCCGACGCTGTTCTCGCCGGCGTTCTCAGCGCGATAGAAGCGGTTGAAGATGTGAGGGATATCCCGGCTCGCGATCCCCTCGCCATCGTCGCTGACGGTTATCTCAGCGTACAGGGTGTTGGCGCTATAGGTAATCTCGATCTTCCCGCCCTCGGGGGTGTGTTCCACACAGTTCTTGACCACGTTGGTCAGCGCCTCGGCGCTCCAGTTGAGGTCGCCGGTAAAGTTTGCCCCTTCGCCGCCATGGATCACGAGGCGCTGCTTCTTGATCTCGATCGGGATCTGCAGCGGTTCCAGTGCCCTTTCGATCAGCCGGCGCACATCAACCGGCTCGCTTTTGAAAGCAGCGGTGCCGGCATCCAACCGGGCCAGCTTGAGCAGCGCGGCCACCAGCCATTGGATGCGCCCGAGTTGCGCGAGCAACCGCTCGACGAACGCTCGCCTGTCTGCCTTCGGGGGATCCTCGGCCAGCAGGTCGGCCAAAACGCCCATCGAAGTGAGCGGAGTTTTGATCTGGTGGGAGATGTCGGCGATCAGGTTGGAGAGGGCGGCCTTATCCTTTTGCAGCAGCTCGGCCTGCTCGCGCAGTCGCACAGTGACCTTGTACAGGTCGTTCTTCAGCAGGCTGAAACTGCCCTCGCCGTTGTCGCGCACATCCAGGGCATAATCGCCGGCGTCGATGCGGCGCAGGTACGCCGAAAGCCCCACCACTTGGGCAGATACCTCTCTCTGGTAGCGCACTAGCAAAAGAACGAACCCGATGCAGACCAGCCCGACCAGCGCCAGTCCGACTGGCAGCAGGCGTGCCAGCAGGCCGGCGGCAACGCCGGTATCCGCTGTATTCCGGTCGCCCAGACCATATTTGCCCAGCACCTGGATTCCCAGGTTGACGGAGTCGGCCCCCGGTGAACGCAGGTCCTGCACAACCTGCGCGTCGGCCTGGGGATAACGCTGCACTACCGTGCCGACGATGCCCGCATAGGTATCTTTAACCGCCTGGTTGACGTAAGCCGCCATCGCCAGGCTGATCGTGACTGACGCAAGGATGGTTACCAGCGACAGGGCTGCCATGGATGCCAGCAAATGCCGGTCTTCCGCGTGAAAGAAGTGTTTCATGTCAGTCGCCTGCCTTATAGCCCAGACCACGCACGGTCTTGATCAGCGCCGGGTTCTGCGGGTCATCCTCGAGTTTCTCACGCAGGCGCTTGATGTAGACGGTAAGGGTATTGTCGTTGACGAAATTCTCGTCCACGTCCCAGATCTGGGACAGGATCTGGCTGCGGGTTAGCACCCGTCCCTGGTTGAGTATCAATATGAGCAACAACTGGTATTCCAGTGCGGTTAAGAGCACTTCGCGGCCGTTTTTGTAGACCTTTGCCTTCTGGGTGAAGACGGTCACATCCTTACAGGCGAGGGTACGGTCGCCGGCTTCGACCGGTCCCCGGCGGCGCAAGACGGCTTTCATACGCGCAATCAACTCGCGCAGGCGGAAGGGCTTGGTGATGTATTCATCCGCGCCCAGGTCGAGGCCGAGGACGATGCTGGTTTCTTCGTCGCGGGCTGAAAGGATGACGATGGGCGTATCTCCGGCGGCACGGATCTCCTTGCACATCTCAAAGCCGCTGCCATCCGGCAATCCCAGGTCCAGGAGCACCAGGTCGAAGGGCTGGCGCTTGAGCAGGTCGCGCGCCTCCACCAGGCGGTAGGCCAAACTGACCTGGAAACCGTCCTGCTTGAGCGAGTATTCCACCCCCATGGCAATGGTGGTATCGTCTTCGACGAAAAGGATAGAAAGCATAGAAAGATTCCTGGAATTCGAGAGTGGGTATCAATTAATTATAACTATAGCGGCTTTATGAGCTATGAAGGGTGAGCATGGTTTCGACCACAGGAATCATCCACCAGGAGGTTCCTGCCCGCACCAGCCAGCACAGCCCGTTGAACACCTCACGCAAGCTGTAATCGTGCTAGTGAGCCTCTTCGGTCATCAAGGTCAAATATGAAGCCACGAAACCCCACTCATCATCGCTGATATCACTCGGATAAGTTTTTCGTTCCATGCCTGGAGTCTACCATCTCCAGGTTAAAAGTTCATAACACCCTCTTGTAAACTTCAACTTTACCTGAAAAGCGCTTCTTTGTTACTCATTTTTGGCGAAGGTCTTGTAATGTAGATGGTTCTTTAATTAGGCCCGAGAGAATTCGTTTTACATGTGCGAATAAAGGTCTGGATGGCAAGCGTGAAAAATTTTTGGCGGTGATACACCAGATTAAATTTGCGCTTGAAGTTCATTGTCGTGATTTCGATCTCCCTTACCAGTCCACGATCGATCTCCTCCACAACCGAGATCTTCGGAAGGATTGCCAGCCCAAGATTCCCTCTGGCTGCCTGCTTGATTGCCTCGGTATTATTGTAGACCCCGGCTATTTTCCAATTGGCGCCGGCTTCATTCATAACTTGCTCGAAGATATCGCGTGTGCCGCTGCCAGGTTCACGAATAATAAAGCCGTAGCCTGCCAGCATATGAATATCGATCTTTTGCGTGTTCCAAAGCGGATGATCGGGACCACAAATGATGATCAGTTCGTCTTCACAGAGTAGTTCCTCAAGCATATAGGGGGAATAAACCGGTCCCTCCACCAGGCCAATATCCAGGCGGTCTTCCAGGATCAACTTTTCAATCACGCTGGTGTTATCGACCTGCGTATATATTTCCACATCCGGCAATTCCTTGCGAAATGAATTGACAAAGCCGGGAAGCAGATGCGTACCGACCGTCAGGCTTGCGCCAATGCGAATCGATCCACCCGCCCCCAGGTTTGCCAGTTCCTTTTTAGCCTGGTCGGATAGATTGATGATGTGGCTTGCGTATGTACGCAATTGTTCCCCCGCTGCGGTGATATATAGCTTGTGGTTCAAGCGCTCGAACAGGCGAACACCATACTCTTTTTCCAGCTCGGCGATCACCTGGCTGACGGAGGGCTGGGTCATATAACTTAATTCGGCGGCGCGTGTCATCGTGCCTGCCTCGCAAACCGATAGAAAGATCCGAAAATGGCGCAAGTCCATAGGTAACTACCTATCCTTTATATAATATTATACTATTTTACAAATGGTCTTGGGGTGGTTATGATTGCCCGTGTTGTTAATTCCGTACAACACATCGACGCCCGGAGGAGGAGCTTTTGAAACAATTGATTCGAGAAAACGGGGTGGGAACCCTGATCGCACTTGCCGTTGCTGTAGCGGCGTATTTCCTCGGAATACTCGTCCCGGTGGTTGGCGGTCCGGTATTGGGAATCACACTGGGCATCCTGGTCACCTCGGTCTGGAAAATGCCATCCATTTCAAGGAAAGGGATTAAGTTTACATCCAAGTACATCTTGCAATTGGCGGTTGTACTGTTGGGATTTCAGATGAATGCTGCCAGCGTGATCCGTGTTGGACAACAGTCTTTGATCGTGATCTGCCTGACCCTGACCGCGGCGTTCCTGACTGCTTATTTGGTCGGCAAGCTTCTGCATGTTAATAAAAAACTTGCGACCCTGGTTGGGGTGGGGACGGCCATTTGCGGTGGTTCGGCTATTGCAGCCGCATCCTCTGCAATCAACGCCGAAGATCAGGATATTTCGTATTCGATTTCAACCATATTTTTGTTCAATGTGATCGCTGTTTTCCTATTCCCGGTTGTCGGACACCTGCTTAAATTAAGTGACACCGGTTTTGGGATGTGGGCAGGAACGGCTATCAATGATACATCCTCGGTCGTGGCAGCCGGCTTCTCGTTCAGCAACGCGGCTGGTAACTTCGCCACAGTGGTCAAGCTAACGCGCAGTTTGATGATCGTACCAGTGACCCTGGCTCTCGCCTATATTACTTCCCGGGATGAGAAAGGCCAGCAGAATTTCAACTTTGCCAAAGTATTTCCCTGGTTCATACTGGGCTTTCTTGCCTCTGCCATCTTGAACAGCACCGGTTGGATCCCTACTGCGATTACTGGAGATCTGGCCCTGATGGGAAAATTCCTGATCATTATGGCAATGGCTGCGATCGGACTGAACACCAGTATTCAAGCTTTTATCAAGGCAGGACCACGCGCCTTATTGTTAGGGGCAGCCACCTGGTCGGCTGTCGCACTCTCTTCGTTAGCTGTTCAGCTAATTACCCGGATCTGGTAAGGCTCTTTTTATCATTTTTACCATAGAAGATTAACCCCGAATCTCACCTTTTATTGCCGAAAATTCCAGAAATCGCGCATGCCCAACCCTCCTGCCCGCTTGCCACATCGGGAAGTGGGTGATAATGTCGATGGTTGGATTTCAGCCAGAAATATTAAATTCGGGATGAGTCATTTATCGTTTATTTTTATTACAGAGAACAGTGTTCGCCATTCGCATCCATAGCTATCTTGAAAAACACATTTCCCCTTTTGCTATGCACGAAAAGAATGTCTGATTGTATATATTCCTACGGACCAGGGTTCATTTCCGCCACCAGTTGGAAGGTGGTAGGGAAGATCAGCAGCGAAGCCCACGCCTTGCTGATGGTGACCAACTTATCCTCGAGTGGCTGGCACAGTACTTACTTCGGCGCAAGAACCGCGGAATACATTAGCCTGCCTTGTGTGGTAATTTGATCAAGAATGTACTGCCCTTTCCTTCGCCTGTGCTTTGCGCTTCAATGGTTCCGTCATGCAACGTTACAATTGCCTTGGCAATTGCCAAACCCAAGCCATTACCAGAATATTCAGATGAGTTATGACCGCGATGGAAGCGTTGGAAAAGGGTTGGCAGGTCGTCGGGCAGAATCCCAATGCCTGTATCGCTGACGGTCAGGATGACACCCTGTTCATTTTTGCCAGCTTCCAAAGTGATTGATCCATCCGCTTGCGTGAACTTGAGGGCATTTTCCAGCAGGTTATCGAGAGCGCGTTGAATTTGCTGCCGGCTTCCCCATACAGGCATCTCATGATTGGGAAGGATTAAATTGAACTTTCGCCCGGCTTGTTCAGCCCGGGAGGCGAAGCGTTCTGCTATCTGGGTAACGAGATCATGGATATCAAACGATTCAAAATCTCGAACAGATTGCGTGTCTTCCAAACGCGACAAATCGAGCAATTCGTTGGCAAGATGCTCCAGGCGTTCATCTTGTTCGATCGACCGCTGGATGAACTCTTCTCTTAGCCTAGGATCGTGCTCGTTCCTGGCCAGCTCCAGATTCGTTTTTAGTGCGGTCAGAGGGGTATTGATTTCATGCGCGGCATCCGAAACGAATGTACGCAATGTGCTGACGGTCGCTTCCACTTGATCTGCCATTTCGTTGAATGAGCGCGCCAGTTGCCCAAATTCATCCTGGCTTCTTGCGCTGGCCCTGCTCGAGAGGTTCCCTTGTGCCATCTGTGAAGTAACATCTGTAAGCGCCAGAACCGGCGCGCTGAAACGGCGGCTGATCAACCAACCCACAACAGCCGCCAGCAATACTGCAATCACACTGGCAGGTACCCAACCCTTTATGACGCTTGCGATCACTGCGCTGCCGTATGCCGGCCCGTCCGATAATATGACTGTACCAAGCTTCCTGGCGCTCTTTGGATCTGCAATAGTTTCCGAAACGACCAGGTTGGAACGCGAATTCCGGAGCACCGCCTCCCCGTTCAAATAAAAGCCAAAAGGCGATCCACCCGCCTGGACAGAGTGATAGATGAATAACTCGTTCCCATTTGAAGTTGGCGCCACCTGGATCGCCCCATTGGTGGGAAGTTGGGCGTTATCATTGGGGAGGACCGAGATGACACGCATTTGCGTGACGGCTCCGGGGGTATTTGCCTGGTTCAGGGCCTGTTTCATAACGCCAAGATTGACGCTGAGATTCTGGGGCAAACCGGTGTCATAAAGCGAATGTCCTTCTGTGTCGAAGACCTGGACGCGCGTCTGAGAAAGGAATGCCAGATTTTCGATTTGAGACTGTACTACGTCATGGGAGTCATTGCCTTGCAACAGGTCTGTGACGAAATTGCTGATTACCTTGGCATTTCCTTGCATATAATCAAGTTCCAGGTTCGCGTAGTAATTCTGCAGGATTGGCAGAAGCACCGCGCCCAGCGCGATTGCCACAAACAAGGCAATCCCGGCAAAACTGAATGCCAGCCGCGATCGAATTGACTTGAATTTCATCTTTCATCTCCTGATCAGGATAAAGATAATGCATCCGGTCCGGCTGTCAAGGCTGTGAACCTCGTTATGGATTGACTTCCTGAGGCAGGGTGTAAACAAACACAGTTGCAACAATGCGACCGCCGGTCTGCTGGCCCCAGACGGTTATCTCGCTGTTTTGGCCGACTTCGTCCAGTGCGCCGGGTTCGACCACTTGCTGGATCTGCTGACCGTTGTGCAGGTCGCCATTATATTGAGACAAAGTAACATCCTTGTAAATGGTGGTCTGGGAGGTGACTACCACTTCAAAGGTTGGACCGGAGAAACCGCTGGATGAAATCACGTTTCCAGATTGGTTTTTCTCGGGCATGGCTACCTGAGAGCCGGTGCCGACAAAGATGCTGTTGTTCTGGCGGTGATCAAATGCGCCCTTGAGAACAGCCGGTGTCTGGGGCAGATTTTTGGCCGGTTGGACCTTCAGCGTTATGCTATGACCTGCGTAGGCGATACTGATGCCCGACCGGTCTGATGATAACGATTGCAGTCCCTTTCCACTCAGCAGTTGCCCGCCGATGAACGCCGCGCCCGCCAGCAAGAGCACAAGAACAATGACACCGCCAGTAATGAGAATCCGTTTTTGCATTCATGCCTCCAAAATGGTGAAGCAGTGCTACATCAGCGCATCACGAACGACTCACCTATTTCGTGATAACCGGGGGAAGCGTGTAAACTAGCACGCTGGCGATGATGCGATCTCCGGTCTTCTGTCCCCAAATGGTGATCATGCTGCCCTGGCCGATATCAGCCACTGACCCCGTTTCGACCACTTGCTGCATTTTCTGCCCGGCTGGCGGATTTCCATTGAATTGATCCATCGTCACATCGCGATAAATTACAGTTTGGGAGGTGATAACAGCTTCAACGGTAGGTCCGTCATGGCTGGCGGATGTCTTCATGTTGCCGGACTGGTCTTTCTGAAAGAGCATCATTACTTTTCCGGTACCGACAAATATGCTGTTGTCCTGACGGTGGTCAAATATCCCTTTGACATCTGCTGTCGTTTGCGGCAAATTTTTGGCTGGCTGTACATCCAGCGAAACAGGCTGTCCCCCATTCATCATTAATCTTAGACCAGACCCACCTGATGGGACCACGGTGAGGCCTCGTCCGTTCAACAGCCGTCCGCCGATGAACGCCGCTGCTCCCAGCAAAAGCACCAGCACGATGATGCCGCCAACGATGAGAATTTTTTTGTTCATATATATCTCCTTGATCATGAAATGGATTCTTGTTTTTCAGTGGCTTGAAGTTTTTTACCTGAAATTGGGTATTGCTTTAAGGTTTCGGAACTCCTTTTGGAAGGTAGGAAGGCAAGCTATAAAGCAGAACATCCGCGATAATACGGTCACCGTCCTTTTGCCCCCATACCTGGATGGTGCTGCCCTCTCCGATTTCATCGACCCGACCGCGTTCGACCACTTGTTGCACCACCTGGCCGTTTTGGGGCGGTGTATTGAACTGCCTGCTCGTAACATCGCAATAGATTTTGGTATTGTTTGTAATGACCACCTCTACCGCCGAGGCGGGAGTAATTATGGCTGCTGCGCCGCCTTCATTGGCAGGTTGCACCCGAATCTGCTTGCTGTTGTTCCCAATAAAAATACTATTATCTGTGCGCTTGACAAAAGAGCCTATCTCCAGCGGTGCTTCCGTTGGTATTTCTTTGGCCGGAACTACAGTGAGATACAATCCTCCGCCGGACTTGCCGCCATTGGATGCACCAACGAGAGGATTGAATCCTTGCCGCTGTCCATCCAGTAATTGTCCGCCAACATAGGCAGCGCCCGCAAGCACTGCAAAAAGGATGAGAACGCTGCTAATAATGAGAATCCGCTTTTTCATGAAATGCGCCTGCATTTGGATGGGGAGTTTTTCTTGGGTTTATTGCTCATTCATATCTCAAAGCTTCTATCGGATCGAGGCGCGCGGCACGCAGGGCCGGATAAAAACCAAATACCAGGCCGATTGCCAATGAAACACAAAATGCCAATGGCACGCTGCCGGGGTCGAGTAATGCAACCCCATTGTTCAGGGATGCAGCAATGGGAACTGATAATATGCCCACTGCTATTCCGAGCAAACCCCCTACGGAGCTCAATAACATCGCCTCCAGCAAAAACTGGGCGACTATGTCACGGCTGCGCGCACCCACTGCCATCCGTACGCCTATTTCATGAGTGCGCTCGCTGACGCTTACAAGCATCATGTTCATGATTCCGATCCCGCCAACAATGAGTGAAACCGTTGCCAACGCAGTCAGCAGAAGGGAAAAAGTTGCCGCCGATTGAAGTTGCGCACCCAGAACATCCTGCTTGGTGGTCATGTGGAAATCGTCGGCATACTTTCCATCCGGTCCCTGGGTGATGGCGTGACGTTGACGCAGGTAGGTTGCGATCTGTGCTTTGGCGTTTTCTATCTTGGATTCGTCTGTCACATGCGCGATGACTGTCACCCAGGGTTCCGTGTCAAAAAGATTCTGCACAGCAAAGCTGATCGGCACAAATAAAACCTCGTTTGGCCGTGTGTTAATGCGGTCTTCCACGTTCAATGCCTCCAATTCGGCCAGCACGCCAATCACCCGGCAAGGCTTGCGGTCGACCCATACCGTTGCGCCGATTGGATTGTCACCATTGAACAAGTCCAGTGCGGTCTGAAAGCCAAGGACGCAAACTGCATCTCCATCCAGTACCTCGGCATTGGTGAAGAACCGCCCCTGCCCAATGAAATCGGCTGCAGTCAACGGTTTGTTGGCAGGCCAATTAAGCGGTTGCACCGCGCCTTGAGAGATCACGGTTAGTAATGCGCCTGCATCCGTGCCCTGAAAGCCCAGATCGTCGGTCTGCCGGCCATACCGCAGCGTGGTTGAACCGCTCACGGTCATCTCGGCCCTGTCAACGAGCGGTACCGCGCTGGGCAATCCCAGGCCGTCTTCATACGTCAGCGTCTTGCCGGTCACCTGCATCTTCCCGTTCTTCAATTCCAGATCGCTGTCTATCTGGATCTGGTCAGAACCGAGCGAACGGAAATTAGCTGCCACGGCTGCACGCGCGCCGTTGCCCAAGGCCAGCGTGGCGATCACCGATGCCACGCCGATGATGATGCCAAGCGTTGTCAGGATGGTCCGCAAGACATTGTTGAAAATGCCGTTCAGCGCTGTTCGGAGAGTATTAAGCGGAGACATCGACAGGCTCCCCGTTCACTATTTCCCCATCCTGCATTTGGAGAATCCGCCCGGCATGTGCGGCCACCTTTGCATCATGTGTCACCATCAAGATCGTATGCCCCTCTGCACTTAATTCAACCAGCAATTGCATGATGCTTGCACCGGTCTTGCTATCCAGGTTGCCGGTTGGTTCATCCGCCAGGATAAGGGCCGGCCTGGTGATAAGCGCGCGGGCGATGGCAATGCGTTGGCGTTCGCCTCCTGACAACTCGTTGGGACGGTGCCGGGCGCGGTTTGCCAATCCGACCCGCTCGAGCGCCTCGGCTGCCCGCCGTTGCGCTTCCTTGTGAGAATGTCCATATAGCAGTGGCAGCGCAATATTGTCAGAAGCACTGAGGCGTGGCAATAGATTAAAGGTTTGAAAAATGAAGCCGATGCGCGTGTTCCGCACCAGAGCACGTTCATCCTTGGAAAGTATGCTTACATCACGCCCTTCCAGAAAATAACGTCCCGATGTAGGTGTATCCAGGCAACCAATCAGGTGCAGCAGTGTGGATTTCCCGCTACCAGAAGCCCCCATCAAAGCCACAAACTCACCCATTTCCACCGCAACATTGATGGAACGCAAGGCGTTCACCTCGCTGCTTCCCACCACATAGGTCCGGCTCAAATTTTCGGTGAAAATGATGGTCATTTCACAATCACCTGCTCCCCCTCGTCAAGCCCGGAAAGAATTTCGTCGTTGGTATCTCCGCGCAGCCCTATTTCAACCTTCTTGGTTTCAGTTCCGAGGCCATTCCATACCTGTAATTCAACGGTGTTACTTCCCGAGGCATGAACTACGCTGCGCGGCAGGCAAAGTACTCCCTGGCGACTGGCAATGGTTATGTACGAATCCACCGTCATCCCGTTGACCAGCCCATCGGGGACTTGATCGAGGCGCAGGTAAACGTAGTATAGTGGGCTGTCTCCGGGAGCCCGCACGGGAACGATCCGGCTGACCGTCCCGTTCCCGGTCACATTAGGCAGTGCATCGAAATAGACAGTTGCTTTCTGGCCGACTTTCACGAATGGGAAATCCTCTTCGGTGACAGTGGTCTCCATTTCAATGTCTTTGGGAGCATGTACGGTAAAAAGGTTTGTCCCGGCTGGAATGATTACTCCGGTAACCGCATTGGATTCAAGCACGATCCCATCGGATGGCGCGCTGAGTTTGGTCGCATCCAGGTCATTTTGCGCAGTTTGAACGGCGAGCTTTGCCTGTACCAATGCATCATAAGATGAACCGGTGGCATCCGCAGGAACATTTCCACCCGTCAAAGCTGAAAAGTAGTTCTGGGCATTCGTCAACGTTGCATTAGCCAGATCCAGGTTCGCCCTGGCTTCGTTCATCTGCCGTTGCGTGGGCGCCTGAGAATAGAGACTGAAATAATATTGGGCCGTGTTGTAAGCCTGTTGGGCAGCATAGAGCGCCTGGTAGAGCGCCGCTTCATCCGAGTTATTGATATATGCCCCTACATGCGCCCGGTCATAGGCAGCCTGCGCCTTGTCCAGGTTGGCCTTGGCAACTACCAAATTGGCATACTGGTCCTGGATCAAAGCGTTGTTTTCCCAATACTGCTGGTTGTTCAAGGCGGTTTGCGCAGTGATCACATCTGCCTGCGCCGTGGTGACAGCCAGTTCGGCATTTGCGATTGCTTCAGGGGATGTCAATTCTGCCAAAGCCATTTTGGCAGTGATCAATGTGTTTTCCTGGGTGGTTGAGTCAAATTGAGCCAGGACTTGTCCGGCCTTGACCGTGTCCCCTGCTTGGACGAAAACCCCGGTCAATTTGCCATCAAATGGCATCTGAATAACATCTTCCTGGAAATTGACCACGGAACCAGGTGCAGTGACGGATTGTTGTACATCACAACGGCTGACGGTCGTAGTCTGTGGGGCTTGTATGCTTGTCGGGGTTTTGGAATTGCTTCGGAATCCCAGGTACCCGGCCGTTCCAATGACAATTACTCCCGAGAGAATTCCCAGCATTACCCAAATGCGTTTCATGGACCGATCCTCATGGAAAGATTACTTGCTGGAGGATAGTCTACCAAAGCCGGGTTTCGGCCGGGTTATGATTGGATTAAGTTTTCTTAATCAGAGGGATTTTTTGCTGCCAAGCGGTAACCAATGCCCGGAACAGTCAGGATGAGCGACGGACTATCAGGGTCCGCTTCCACTTTTTCACGCAGGTGCCGGATGTGCACATTAACTGTTTTCTCACTGTCCTGGTCGGGTGTGTACCCCCAGACTGCTTCGATGATCTGTGACCGGCTTAGAGCCTGCCCGCGATGATGCGCTAGGTGAACCAGCAATTTAAATTCAATCGGGGTCAGATTGAGGGAAACGCCGTTACGCGAAGTCTGCCCGCTAGAAAGGTCGAGTAATAAATCATCTACCAGCAAGTGGTCAGAATCGATGTTCGAGAATTCGCCATAGGCTCGTCTTAATTGGGCCCGTATCCTCGAAACGAGTTCGCGCAGGTTGTATGGCTTGGTGATATAGTCGTCCGCGCCAATTTCAAGCCCCAGTACTTTGTCGAGGGTATCATGGCGCGCGGTGAGAATGATAACCGGGAAATGATAGCCCATTTGTCGTATCTTGCGACATACATCGAAGCCGGAACCGTCTGGCAGGCGAATATCCAGAATAACCAGGTGCGGAGTACTTCGTTGAATATAGAGCAGGCCATCCTTTCCGGTGGGTTTTGAAACAACCTCAAAACTTTCCCGTATCAGGCCGTCTTGCAGGCTCTTGGCAATCGCCGGATCATCTTCGATGATTAATATTAGAGACTGACTCATTTCAATCCTCGGCTTGAATCATGCTCCTATCTTACCAGAACTTTCCACATACTTGATCACATATAAATTGTCGGCTTCCCACTTGTTCCTTGCTCATGCAGTTGTCTTGGCCATTATAGTCAGACGCGAAACGCGGGGGTCTTTTAAACAGAATGTGCTAATGGTATATATGCTTTCTGCTCAACAGTAGCAGTCAATATTTTCCATTTTCCCCATTGTTTTATATGAATAAAATGTTCGATTGTGTGTATCCCTAAGGGCATCGGTTCACCGCCGCGACCAGTTGGAAACTGGTCGGGAAGGTCAGCGAACTATGCGCCCGGCTTATCGTGATCACCTTTTCTTCCAGAGGCTGACGCAGCACTTCCAATACCCACATCCCAAATTTGGGCAATTCATCCAGGAACAGTACGCCGTGATGCGCCAGGCTGATCTCACCCGGGTGCGGCCAGTTGTCGCCGCCAACAAGACTGGCGTGGCAGATGGTGTGATGATTAGTGCGGAACGGACGGTTGCGTAATAAAGGCGTCTCTGGTGGAAGCTGGTCCGCCACCGAGTAGGTGCGGGTCACATCTAGAGGTTCATCGATCGACATCTTCGGCAATATACCTGGCAGGGCACGTGCCAGCAAGGCCTTGCCCGCACCCGGCGGCCCCATCATTAGCAAGTTGTGCCCACCGGAAGTGGTCACTTCCAAGGCGCGCTTGATATGCTCCTGCCCTTTGACTTCGCCGAAATCCGTTGGTGGGAACAGCGGGGCGTCTTCCTTTTCGATCTGTACATATGGCGGGATGGCGGTGTGCACGGCCAGGTGGTTGTAGAGCGCCGCCAGGGAACTCACCGGGACGATCTCCAGGCCCGGGATCAGCCCGGCTTCGGCTGCATCCGCTTCCGGCACTACAATGCGCTTAAAACTGGCTTGGCGGGCAGTCGCGGCCATCGGCAGCACCCCGCGCTCATGCCGCGTGGCCCCATCCAGCGAGAGTTCGCCCACCGCCAGCATCCCTTCGGCCGCGCCGAGCGGTAACATGCCGGTATAGAGTAGCACCCCCGCGGCGGTTGGTAGGTTGTGGGCTGGGCCTTCCTTGCGCACCGAGGCCGGGGCCATGGTGACCACCAGACGTTTGCGCGGGAGGGCATCCCAGCGTTGCGCATCGCAGACTGGACGCGCTCGCGGCTCTCCTGGATGGCCGCATCCGGCAGGCCGACAATAGCCATGCCTGGAAAGCCGGATGGGTAGTCCACTTCCACTTCGACTGACGCCGGATCTCGCCGAAGGACGCATTTGCCAGGGACAGGGCTAGATGATGATTCCTGAGCATTTTGGCCACATTTAGGTACCCCTTTCCTAGCACGGCATAGGTGCTGGCTAACCGGATCGTCAGTTTGTGCAAATAATCTGCCCGGCGATTGGCAATTCGTGCATGGAACTGGGCTAATTGCTCCATGGTGCGCCACCAACGCGTACTACCCTTCTGGCGGCGAGACAGGCGGCGGCTAAATCGTTTCAAGTGGGTGAGTTCCGTGCGCAGCAGCACTTGGTTTTCGTACTGTGTGCCATTGCTCAACACGAGCAACCTCTTGAGGCCCACATCTATGCCTGCCGAAGCTCTGGGGAAATGGAACGATTCCGGCCGATCCATTTCCACCGAGATCGAGACATACCATAAAAAGCAAATATTGCTTGTTGCGATTTGGTTTCATCTGTATACTGTAAACAATCCCATCCGATATTGTGGAATGAATCCTCACGAAGTGAATCTGGTTACCAGGCTGACTATTTTTGCTCGCCCAGTTATTGATAGGAAAAAGAATCGAGATCATTCTGTCTGAATTCACCCTACCGCTCTCTGATCCGGCTGCTACTCTCGAAGTGGTGGGCGGGAAGGGCGCTTCGCTGGCAAAGCTTTCCAGGGCGGGGCTGCCGGTTCCGGGTGGTTTCCATATCACAACCGAGGCCTACCGGCGTTTCATCGCCGACAACCGGCTCCAACCCCGTATCCTGGATGCGCTCCGGGAAGCAGATGCCGCCCAGCCGGTGATTCTGGAGACGATTTCCCGGAAGATCGCTGCGCTTTTCAGCGGGGAACAAATTCCGGCTGAAATAGCCACTGCCATATCATCCGCATATGCAGACTTGCAAGAGCCTCCGGTAGCTGTCCGGTCCTCTGCCACTGCAGAGGATTTGCCGGAGGCATCGTTCGCCGGCCAGCAGGAGACATATCTCAACATCCGCGGGACGGTTGCGGTGTTGGAAGCAGTCAAGAAATGCTGGGCTTCGTTGTGGACGGGGCGCGCCATCGCCTATCGCATCAAGAACGCCATCGCCCAAGAAAGCGTCGCCCTGGCAGTGGTCGTGCAGGAACTGGTTCCGGCCGACGCCGCTGGGGTGATGTTCACGGTCAATCCCGTAAGCGGTGCGCGCGATGAATTGATCATTGATGCAGCCTGGGGCCTGGGGGAAGCGATCGTCGGCGGCTTGGTCACGCCCGATCACCTGGTGCTTGCCAAGGACAGCGGGCACGTGAAGGAAGTGGAAATCGCCGATAAAACCCTCATGACCGTGCAAATCGCCGGAGGCACGACCGAGCAACCGGTTCCCACAAGGCGACGCCATCGCCGTGTACTGAATGATGCCGGAATCGCACAATTAGCTGCCTTGGGGCGGGCGATAGAAGCGCACTATGGTATTCCGGTGGATGTCGAGTGGTGCCGCGCGGGCGGGCGCTTTTATATTGTTCAAGCCAGGCCGATTACTGCGCTACTTCCCGAGCCGGTTGCCTGGGCAACGCCGGGGCCGGGACGCTGGGTGCACGGCACCGGGTCGATTGAAATGATCCGTGAACCTGTCAGCCCTTTGTGCGCGAGCCTGATCATGCCTCAGTTCGAGGCGGCCCTGCGATCTACGGTGGTTGAATTTGGATTGGCGGATGTCTTCAACTACCCTCTATTCCAGGTGGTGCATGGTTATGTATATGGCTGCATAGCCCTGCATCTGCGCTGGCGGCATCTGCCCGGCATACTGCGTGTGGTGCAGGCGCAGATATTTTCCTCCAAAGGCTGGGAGGATGAACTGGCCCAGTATTGCAAAACGGTCGCCGTGCTGGATGGCGCGCACCTCCCGGCGCTGAGCGCGGGCGAGCTGTATGCACGCGTGACCGACCTGGCTGCAGCCGGACTCCGATACTGGTTGAAGATCATGACAATGGTGGCAGAGCTTTACCAGGCGGAGACAGGTTTTGCAAAGTTCTATGAACGCCGGGTGCGGCGTGATGATGGTGATCCGGATGCAAGCGTATTCCTGCGCGGTTTGGAGATGCGCCCGCTCGAAGCCGACCGTGCACTCTACGCGCTGTCGCAAAGGGCCGGCGAACCAGGCCTGGATGAGTATTTACAGACGTACGGATATCAGATCTCATCGTTTGATCCGCTGTCGCCGACCCAGGCGGATGATCCCCTGCCTCTGCAGGATGCCATACAAGCCTATCGCGCCGGCAAGGAATCACCGGATGCACGAACGCAACGCATGACGGCCGAACGGGAGGCTGCCATGGCCCGGATCCTCTCACGGCTCAGTGTGCGTTCGAGGCGGACCTTCGAAGCGGTTTTAGCCAAAGCGCAAAGCGCCGCACAGTTGCGCGAGAATGCGCTTTTTGAAGTCGGACAGGCCTGGGTGCCAATGCGTCGAGATCTACTTGAGCTTGGGCGGCGTTTGGCGGCAGGTGAGGCTTTCGGAAAACCCGAGGATGTCTTCTGGCTGACAGAGGCAGAACTGCACGCCGCAGTCACGGCGCTGGATGCAGGGCAAGGGACCGAACCGTTGGCCGGGCGGGTGGCGGGCCGGCGCGAACAAGCAGAGAACGATGTCAATTTGCAGCCACCCTATTCCCTACCGGTGGACAAAGCGCCGGCTTTCTGGTGGCGCTGGGCTTTTCCGATGCCGGAACTCAATGAGCAGCGTGATGCCGGCCGCCTGCATGGGATGGGCGTGAGCGGCGGCCGCGTGACCGCTGTGGCGCGTGTGCTGCGCGGCATCGAAGAAGCAGAGCGCCTTAACCCCGATGAAATCCTTGTTACCCGTGCAACCACGCCGGCCTGGACACCGCTATTTACCCGAACTGCAGGGCTGGTTACCGATCTAGGAGGCCCGCTTTCGCATGGCAGTATCGTAGCCCGCGAGTTCGGCATTCCGGCAGTGATGGGCACGGGCAGCGCTACACAACGGATTGCCGACGGCCAGACGATCACCGTGGATGGTCATACCGGCGAAGTTTTATTGCAAACAAGAACTGTCGCTGTGACTTCCCAGGGCAAGACATCCCTCCCTGGCGAATAGATGCTGCCCAGCAAGGGACCTTTCATGCGCAGCAGCATCGTCGACTTCCTGCCAGATCCGCTCTTGCCGCTGTTCGCCACGCTGGGTTGCGAACGCTACAACGCCGGCGAGGAGCGCTTGATGGAGTGGTTCATCGGCGACCGAAACGCCCGGATTGTGTGGCTCAACGTCATTAACGGGTATGCGTATGTATCCACTTCGCTGTCGTTCGGTGGCGGGCTGCGGGTGCTGCTCGCCATCCCGCGTATGTTAAAGATCATCGGCGCGGTCGAGTCGCGCTGGCATAATGAGGCGGTGCCGCGCTATACGGAAGTTGTTGCTTGCTGGCAGGGCCGGTCCCTGCTAGGAATGCCTGCCGGTGAGCTATTGGACGGCGCACGGGAAGTCTACGACGCGACCATCGATTACCTGACCACACTCCAGGCCGGCCTGCTCGGGTCGGCGGGCGGGGCCGAATGGCTTCACAAGACCGTGTATGACCGGCTCATCCGCCGACCCGGCGACCCGGACTCGGTGGCGTTGGTGCGGGGCTACGACAGCGCCCCGATCCAGGCCGGGAAGGCCCTCTACAACCTAGCCCAGTGGCTCAACAGCCAGGCAGAACTGGCAGACTACGCGCGCCGCTGCCACACCCAACAACTGGCCACAGATCTGTCCAGTCCGGAGACGCCGGCGGCCCTTGATGCGTCGGCCTGGCGCGAATTCCAAACCCGCTGGCAGGCGCATCTGGAACGCTATGGTGCAATGATCTACAGCCTCGATTTCGGCCAGCCGCTGCCAATGGATGAGCCGGCGCCGTTGCTGGAGACGCTCAAGCTCTATGCGAGCGGTACGCTTGCCAGTCCCTATGAGCGCCAGCAGAGGCTGGCAGAGCAGCGGGAGGCCGCGGTGCAATCCATCATGCAGCGACAGAAAGGCTTGAAACGCTGGCTATTTGCCAAGGTGCTGGGTTGGGCGCAGACCTTTGCTCCACTGCGTGAGGACAGCATCGCCTTCATTGGTTATAGCTATCCTCAACTGCGCCGGATGTTCAAGGAGCTCGGCCGCCGGATGGTCCAGGCCGGCGCGATCGAACAGCCCGAGGATATCTTCTGGCTCACCGAAAGCGAAGTCGAAGAAGCGGTGACTGCCCTGGATCTAATCGAGCCCCAGGTGGCCCGGCTGGTCGTTATCCCTCAGCGCCAGGCAGAGTGGCAGGCCCAAAAACGTCTGAGCCCACCGCCTATCCTACCTCCCAAGAAAGGGTTCTCCATCGGCAAAATGAACATGGGCGGCTATTATTCGGCGGGCAGTGCTGCCCAGGTAGCGGACCTGCTCAAAGGGATCGCGGCCAGTCCTGGCCGGGCGACGGCCCCGGCTTGTGTGCTAAATGGGCCGGAGGACTTTGGCCAGATGCAGCCAGGTCACGTACTGGTGGCCAATATCACCACCCCGGCCTGGACGCCGTTGTTTGCCATGGCCGTGGGGGTGGTAACCGATATTGGCGGGCCGCTGTCGCACGGTTCCATCGTTGCTCGCGAGTACGGTATCCCGGCGGTGATGGACACCGGGGAGGCCACCCGCCGTATCCGCAGCGGCCAGACCATCACGGTGGATGGCAGCGCTGGAACCGTCACCCGCTAGATCTGCCGCGCAAGGGAGCCAGATGTTCCAGGAAGGTCATGGGATTTACCGCCATTAGTATGCCAAAGACGCCGCCATTCCGGGGAGGTACGGGAAGGTGAAGAGCGGACACATCGAGTTCAAGGAGGTCGGAAGGATCAACGATAATGTAAGAATCCTGAAAATAGGTGCCGGCGTGAATGCCTCGATCTGCGCTGTTGGGCTGCACAACGCCGGGGCGGATGTGACGGTCTTGGCTAGCGGCAAGCACTTCAAAGAACTGTGCGACATAATTTATGATACTGCTATGTTTTTAGAAAATTTACTCTTTTAAGGTAGTCCAATGGCCACATTTTATGTTGCGGACAGTGTCACGAATTACGCACCCAGTGCCACGAACTTCGAGATCTATAAGAATTGTAAATCGAATACGCCAACGATCAATACAAATACACTATATGGTAAAGGGAGCGGAATCGCATCAAGATGTGCATACAAAGGTATAATGTGCAAAAGTGTGGAATATGTCCTATTGCCCTTATTGCTCTTCATCTAATAGACAATATAAACACGGAAAAACATCCCAAGGATCTGTACGCTATCGTTGCTCAGCTTGCGGAGTTACCTATACCGACGGTAAAATAGGCAAATTGGAATACAAGCAACAGGCGATCGCGCAATTTAGAGAAACCAGGAATATCAATGCAGTTTGTGAGCAATTAAAAGTTTCCCGCAGAGATCTGATAGGTTGGTTGTATAAAGAGATGGGGGAAGATATTATCCAATCGCTTTCTATTTCAAAAGACATAAACCTGGTAAGTCGAGAATCAGGAATACCTGTTCGTACAATAAAAATTTGGTACCAACGAACATCCGGGGACGTGTTCGTTGGTACATCTAATATTCCGAATGAGGAGATTATTTGTCCCCACTGCAAGACGCAAGGCAAGCAACTAAGGAAGGGGGTTACAGAAGCGGGATTACAGAGATATTTCTGCAGCATATGCCACCATACGCATACCCCGGCATCACGTCAACCTAAATATAGCGACCAAATTAAACGAAGCGCAGTAGAACGATATAAGAGGGTAAAAAATTACAGTAAAGTCGCCAAATACTTTAGTATTTCCAAACCAACGTTAACCAGGTGGGTGAAAGATGCGTTTGAAGCGGAGGAAAATAAAAAGTATCAAGATCTTCCTCTTTTTCAAAAAGAAAACAGGATGGATTCGAGAAAAAGAAACCGAAAATAATTTACACTACTATCCAATCATGAGCTGATTTGCCTTTGGATTGGTGGGCACACTGTGGGCTGTTCGTATTTCCATTCTCATCCATCCGCCGGACGACAACGGAACAATCATCGAATAATTGGGGCAGAAACCACCAGCATGAACCAGATTATTTCTACTTGCCAATTCTGTCCCAATGTGCTTATTGCCCCTATAGCAAGTAACAGCTATCTAGACCATGCTTTCAGGTCTTCATCGATCTTGTTCAGATCCAATAACTCCATTCCGGCTGAGTGCCAGTTTCTGTCTGGAACGGAACTATTGGCTGTCTTGCGAGCAACCCGGCGCGCAGCCTCAGTCCATCCCGTGCGCGCAAAACCGAAGTAGTAAACCGTCCATTTTCCTTCATTCGGCACAAATTCCCCGGTTTTCTCGATCAGCCCTTCCAGCACTTCGCTCCCAATTGGGTGCCGCCCCCACTTACACTCCCCCAGAATGATCGTTTTTTCCATCGAGTTAATCCCGACCACATCCAGCTGGGCTTGTTTTGTCCAGGCGCTCCCCACCTGGTCCGGTAGAAATGGCAGGCGATTCTCGGCGCTGGCCCGCAACAGCCATTCCCGGCACAATTCCTCCCAGGTATGGGTTCCGATAAAATCAACCAGGTGCTTTTTGATCTCTGCCAATGCCTGATCCTGCACGCCCAAGGCAAGCTGCTCCTGCCGGTCGGAAAGGAAACGGAAATAGAATCGTAAAAACGGATCCGTAATGCTATGCCGGCCGGCCCGGGATGATTCTGGCGCGGCAACCGGTACGCGCCGTTCCACAAATCCGGTGTTGACCAGGTTACTGAGGTAAGCGGGCACATTTTTGTCCGAAACCCCAGCATAGGCACCGATCTCCTTCGGAGTGCGGTATCCATGCGCCATTGCTCTCAGGATGGCCACGTAGTTGTGTAGCTCGGTAATAAAATCTTGGAGCAGCAGGCGGGGTTCATCTTGTAACAGGTTCATCCCGCCAAGGAACACTTTCCGAATGTTTTCATCCAGGCTTTTCTCGGGGTTGAACAGTTCCCAGTATGCTGGGATCCCCCCCAGCATGGCATAAACGGCCACGCGTTCATCAGGTTTATAGTCTGGGAAGAACAGCCGGGTAGCACTGAAAGGGAGCTGCTGCAGTTTCATCAGCGAAGTGGCCCGGCCATACAGGGGTGCCTGATAAGAGAGTAGGCCGCGCTCCATCATGCCGATATGGGAACCGGAAAGGATCAAAAACAAGTTAGTTTTCTTGAGATGGTGGTCCCAGGTGTTCTGTAGAATTCCGGCGATGCCGGGCTCGCTCTCCAATAAATAAGTAAACTCGTCGATGATAATGGCAATGCGTTGATTTTGGGCCATTCGCTCTATTTGCAGAAAGGCATTAGCCCAGGTTCCAAAAGTAAATTCTTCTGAGACGGTACCGCTCCCTGCGAAATTGTACAGGGCCTGTGAAAATGAGCGAAGTTGATCCAGGGATGAGGTTGGATTGGCCACCCAGTAAAGAACACGGGTGCCAGATGTCTCGATCCAATGGGTCAAAAGCCTGGTTTTCCCTATCCGGCGACGGCCGTATAGAATGAGCAATGTGGCTTTCTTCTCCGACCATTCCTCCTGAAGTTGCTCCAGCTCTCGTTTACGGCCAATAAAAGGGGTCAGATCCACTGTCCACACTCCAAATAGAAGAATATGAATTAGTATAATCTAGATTCTGCTAAATTTACAGGCCCGATTCTTTTTAGGAGTGAGACAAAGTTAATTCCAATTACATTAACTTGATGGATTATCACTCAAGGTAGCTTGATCAACCTTCTCTCCCATTGGTTCAACTGACTGTTTTTTCATTTTTACATAATGATCTGTACCTATCAATCTCAATACCTTTCTTTCGAATAGAGGAAAGTAAGGGATTGCTGTTTTTAATTCCAGCGGCTCGATTTTCTCGATAATAGATTCATGGCGATGCCACAGCATCTTGCATTGCCCGGCAGATGAAACATTACGATACCAATCGACATCCGGCCCGTAAGTTAATGCGATCACAAATCCATCTGCTGTAGGAATAGCTATGATTGGAGTCTCGTAAGACTTTCCGCTGCGCCTACCAATGTGGTAAATGATAGAAAACGGACCCCAGGAAGAACGTGCGATCCTACCGGTCAGCCGGTTTAGAAAGCGCTTATTAAAAGAGCGTACTCCTTTTGGGAATTTCATCTCTTTATTCTCCTGTGAATTAAATGGTTGAATACTCGCGTATTGAAACAGAAATGCTATGGGGTTCGAATGCCATCTAGAATGATCTCAACAAGTTGTGGTCCCAGCAGTTCGAGCGACTGCTTTGCCACCAAGCTGATCAGGAAGCTACTGATGAGCATCTGGATGGGGATGACTGGCTGGTGGGGTTTGAGTTCCCCGGCAGTAATCCTTCCTTGAAAATACTGAACTAGCTGTTTTAGCGTCTCTTCCTGAGAAGGAAGTGCCTGGGTCAGTAAATTGGTCCGGGGTGAAATTAACTCGCGCAACAGAATCCGAAAGATGTTTCGTTTCTCGGGCATCAGCGTGGCCAGCCCATGCGTGAATAGCAACAATCCCTCTTGTACCGGCATGCCAGACATTTGTTCGATGATCGCCCGTACTTGTGGAAAGGGGTTATATCGTTGAAAAACAGCCTCCAGCAAAGCCTCCTTGCTTTCAAAATAGTAGTAGATCAATCCCTGAGCTACCTGGGCCTCAGCGGCCAAATCCTTGATGCTGACATTTTCAATGCCCCGCTCAGCGAATAAAGCCAAGGCAATATCCAGTAATTGGTTCCGTCGATTTTCGGCTTGTAGGTCACGTTGGGTTGGTTGCTTCATTTTTTACTGATTGAACGTTCACTCAATGAGATAATACGATTGTACCAATTGAAATATCGGCTGTCAATGTCGGAGTTCCCGGAAGGTTAATGCCGAACTATGCGTTCACGCCATTGAATAGAGTCAAACTTTACGAGATACGATAAATCCTCGAGGATATTCACTTTATTGTCAATCTGTTTATTTCACGTCAGGCGTATAGATGAATTTTATTCAAACTGAATGATGTTGAAATTCAGAATAGAATTAGCTCCCTTGGAAATGCGCCTCAATCAAATAACGAAGATCGAGAAGCTATAAATTTGTTCAAGGAGTTTCTGATTCGGAAACAGAAAATCGAAAGTATTCGGAAACTATATTCGCGCCCATCCACCATCTTCTCCCATCTATTGAGGAAGGGACGATGGTGAGGGGGAGTTTCCGAATCTCTCAAAATCAAATAAACAAATTGATTATCCAGAATACGGGACTGCTTTAATCAGGAACTTTCTCAATAGATCGCTTCATATCAAAGAGAGAATGGAAGATTTAGCGAGAATTGAATCAATAGACATCTTGCATAAGTGTCGATTTTTCCATAATTGGCACATGCAATATTAAAAAAACAAAACGCTCAACAATAGAGATCTCAAATTAAATAGCAATCGCCCTGTCAGTTTTGGCAGGGCGATTGCTATTTTCCGGCTCGACTCATTTCTCCAGCCAAATCGTAAAACCTATACCTCCTACATCAATTCTTCCAGTACCAAATTGGGTCTGCGAGATCATGGATTTCATCGCTGCAATGCTATAGGCAGTTTTCACCAGCATCTGTTTGAAGGTGATGCGTGTCATCCATTCATCCAAGCGGCCCAAGTGCATCCCCTTGAGTTCCTTCTCGATCTCTTCCGGTGATGCATCGCTGCGCATATCAACGATGACGGCGGTTCCGCCTGGGCGCAGCACCCGATACATTTCGGCGATGGCTTTGACTGGCTGGCGGAAGTTCTTGAAGGCTGCCTGGCAGAAGGTGAAATCAAAGCTGGCCGATTCGAATGGCATATCGGAGGCATTGCCCAGGCGGAAATCGATCGTCAGGCCGGCGGCACGCGCATTCTGGCGGGCGATCTCTACAAAAGATTTACTAATATCCAACCCGCTGATGCGGAAATTCCCGAGTTTGGCCAGCTCGATGCAGAAATATCCGGGGCCGGGGGCGATCTCGAGCACCCGCCCGCCCCCCGGGATTTTATCGACCAATTGGCCGGCCATCAATTTATGGCGGTTCAAATCCTTCAAGGTTAATCGGCTATACCAGGTGGCGATCAGGCCTTCCATGGCAACCCCTTTATACGCTTTTGTAGCTGACATTATATTTCCTTTCGTTTGAGTTTCGGATGAAAAACTCAGCAATTGTTTCCGCTACTTGCGCAGGCTGGCCGCCTGGATTCCTTTGCTTTTCGTAATTCCATGCAGCCGAATGACCAAGTCCGTGGAACGATATCTGGGTGGCATTTGGCAGAACCTTCTCAAGAGCATCCAGGTCAGCCTTCAAAAAAGCCGGGCTCTTGCCTCCTCCGAGTAAAAGCACTTCAGCGCTGATAGCCTTGAAGTTCTCGTACTTCCCGTTCATCCCGGCGACTACGTGAAAATCATACCGAAGGGATGGCGCAAGCTTGCGCATGGTTACCGTTTCGCTGGTGGCCTGTTTGTCCTCCTGGGTCATCATCCTGTTTGCAAGAGGCTCAAGCAGCCAGCGCGGTATGAAGTTGAAGAAGGCTGGCCCCATTTGGGTGGCTTGCATGGCGGTCAGCAGCGCCGCGGACAGCTTGCCTGCATTCATCTCCTGCTCATAGCGAGTCAACAAAGCAGTTGGCAGCCCATCCACAAACAGTGGCGGTTCATAGATGGCGGCTTTTTGAATGGAAGGAAGGGTCAGCGCTGCCTGGAGGGCGATAATGGCACCCGAGCTAAGCCCGAAGATGTAACGGGCGCCTGTTTTGGTAATAAGCGCCTCCAAATCTTCAATATCCTTCTGTATCGTGTAATCTTTGCTATAAGGTAGCGGACTGAGACCACGGCCGCGCCGGTCAGGTATATAAACGGTAAATTCATTTGCCAACGCTTCAGCTAATTGTGTGAAGTTAAGGGCTGTGCCCATGGCGCCTTGCACCAGTATCACACCTGGTCCATGTCCAATCTGGACATAGCCGATGCTGGTACCATCTTTCGATCGTACTGAGCTGGTTGTAAAGTGTTCCAATGCTGTTGCTGTAGGGCTGTTTTTTTCAGGGATTTTCGGCTGTATAGGCTTATTCATATTTTTTCTCCATTATTGGTTCTAGTGATGGTAGTGAATCTGATCGCCCTTTCAGGCAACTGCCTTGCGGTAGACGCCGGTCGACCAGGCGAACACGATAACGCTCAGCGGCAGCATCACGAGAAAGGCCAGCAGAACCTGGGTGTTGGCCAGGCTGCCGCCGGCCAAGGCGCGCGCCGCTTCCACCACGTAATACATCGGGTTGAAGTGCGCAATGATCTGCAGCCATTGCGGGCCGATCGAAAGCGGCAGCAGCACACCGGCCAGCAACGTCAGGGGCAGCTGGAAACCCGTTACAACCGCCGCCAGGCTGCCGATCTGTTTCAAAATCAGGCCCAGGCTGGTGGATATAGCCGAAACTACCGCGGTCAATAAGAACAGCAGCACCAGCAACACCGCCAGTCCGGCCCAATGCAATTCAAACCCGAACACAGCGGCCAACAGGATCACCAAGACGGCCGGCGGGATGAACATGGCGGCGTCCTTGAGCACCGAACCCATCAGCAGGGAAAAGCGGCTGGCAGGCGTGACCCGCAGGCGTTCGATCACGCCCGTCTGGAGTTCCCAGATCACGATCCAGCCCGAGCCCATCCCGCTGCCGAAGGCCATCAGCACCAGGATGCCCGGCACAAACAGGTTGAGCACATTACCATTACCCAACATGGCTTTCATGCCATTCAAGAGCGGCGCGAACAGAGCCAGGTAGAGCAGCGGTGTGGTCAGCCCGGTGATGATCCAGATGGGCTGCCGCAGGGTTTCCAGCACTTTTCGCCAGAACAACAAGCGTATTTCGTTTAATGTTTTCATTGGATGCCTTCCTTTGTAGCGTTATCGCGCATGGAGCGGCCGGTCGTTTTCAAGAATACATCATCCAGGGACGGCTGGGAAAGCGTTACGGTTTCGAGGGCGATATTGAGCGTCTTCAAATGGTCGAAGACAAGCGGCAAACTCTTGGCGCCGTCTTCCACGTACAAATGGATGGATTCCTTCTGCACGGTGACGGCACGAACGTAGGGCTGGCCCGCCAGGCTTGCGCGAATGGTTTGGATGATGGCGCCATCGGCCCTGGGTTTGATGACGATGGCGTCGCCGGCGATCAATTGCTTGAGCTGGCGCGGCGTGCCTTCGGCCACGATCCGGCCATAATCCATGATGGCCAGGCGGTCGGCCAGTTCATCGGCTTCTTCCAGGTAATGGGTGGTCAGGAACACGGTCGTTCCGGCGCTGCGCAGCTTGCGGATCTGTTCCCACAGGGCTGCGCGGCTTTGCGGGTCCAGGCCGGTGGTGGGTTCGTCCAGGAACAGGATGGCGGGCCGGTGGAGCATGCCGAGCGCCACTTCCAGGCGCCTTTTCTGGCCGCCCGAATAAGTCCGCACGATGCGTGGCATCAGCTCGCCCAGCTCAAAGGTGGCCGCCAGCTCATCCGCGCGCCGGGAAGTCTCGGCGTAGCTCAGCCCATACAGCTGGCCCGCCAGCAGCAGGTTTTCACGACCGGTCGCAGATAGGTCGGCGCCGCCCAGTTGGCTGACGTGCCCGATCCGGCGGCGGACCTCCTGCGGCTCGGTTTTCAGGTCGAAGCCGGCCACACACGCCTGCCCGTCGTCAATGGGCAGGAGCGTGGTCAACATACGCAACGTGGTCGTTTTTCCTGCGCCGTTCGGCCCCAGGAAACCCACTATTTCTCCCTGCGCTACGTTCAGGGAGATGCCCCTGACTGCCTGGATGGGTGCCTTTTTTCCCCGTCCCGCGGCTGGAAAGCTCTTGGTGAGATGGTGTATTTCGATGGCATTATTCATTCAAATATCTCCATTCATCGATATCTAATTTCGATGGTAGGATACCCCCGAGCCGGGTGACGCTGCATCACCCGCCTCGGGTGATTGGTAGGGTGATTAAATAAAAAACGCCTCACGGAAGGGGGCGTTTTTCATGAGCAGGCCATTAATCTATGCGGCGTCGGGCTTTTCGATCTTGCCCAGAATAAATTCCGGTGGCTGCGCTTCCACCTTTTGGTCGGTCACCAGGGTCACATCCCCGCCCGATTTCAGGTAGACCGATTTCTCGCCGGTGCCAATGCGGGCTTCCCAGTAGCCGCCGATATCCTTGACGCGCAGGCGGGCGCTTGTCAGGTCGGCCACGTGGAAGCGCAGGTCGCGACCGGCGGTATAGGTGACATCGCTGCCCAGCATGCTCTGGCAGTCGATCTTCATCGAGCGGCCGGCCGAGGCGTTGCCCAGGCAGGTGACCTCCTGCATGCTCAGGTTCCGGCCGGAATACGCGTCCACCTGGCCTCTGACCGACTGCACGTCGATATCCTTGCCGGCATAGATCTTCAGGTTGGATGAAAACGGCACGAACACTTCTCCACTGGTGCCCAATTTTACTTCGATGACTTCGTCCAATCCTTTTTCGTCTGGCTGGGAGCCGGGTTTATTCAGCTTAATGTCGAAGAGCACCGTTTCGCCAACCACGGCGCGCGCGCGCGCAAACTGGTTGGCGCTGTGGCGTTCAATCTGGAGCCCCCACTTGCCCTTAGTTTCAGCTACCAGCATGTCGCTGTCGTGGCCTTTAATAACCACGCTGGTGCCCACTTTGATAATGATAGTCTGGTTGCTGTCTGCTCGCATGGATCGTTGGGTCATTTCGAATTCCTTTCTCTTACCCGTTATTTGATGACCACATTGTAGGTTCTGGTGAGCTTTTGGGCTTCACCCATTTCGGGTGATTGTGCGGGTGATTCAGTCCAGCAGGTGCAGTGCCCGTGCCACATCCCGTGCTTCCGAGCGCGAATTAACATTCAACTTGTGATAGATGCTCTTTACCTGCGTCTTGATGGTGTTGGTGGAGACTACCAGTTCCTGTGCGATCGCCGGATTGGAATATCCCGCCGCCAGGAGCCGCAGCACGCGCAGCTCCTGACCGCTCAATGCATCGCTCCACGCCGCCCCTTCACCTGCTATTTCTTGGGCTTGCATTTCCGCGGGGAAGGAGTGCAGCAGAGTTGTGGCAAATAGGCGTACCGTCCGGTTGGCCAGCCGGGACAGACTTGCCTGTAGCAGATCTGCCATCCGACTCCCTTCATCCAGGTAGATGCGTTGAAAGCCCCTTTCCTTTCCGATGGCTAGCGCCTGGGCCAGCGTCTTGGCGGCTTTTTCCGGGTTGGAATTCTGCGCTAACGCCTCCAGGTTGAGCGCCTCCACCTGGCTGCGTACCCTTCCGTTCTCTACCGCATCCCGTTTCCACGTTTCCAACAAGGCCAGCGCCTCTTCCTTCCGTCCTTCCGCGATCCGCAAGCGCGCCAGGGTAAAGTCTTCCGCTTCCTTTTGCATGGATGAACTTTCCTGTTCCTCCATCGGCAGGGCGTTCATCCCCCCTTCGAGCGTTGGGATTTCACCTGTTCGTATGGTCAGCCTCCGCAGTTCGTTTTGTACTTTGCCCAGGCCTGCTGGGATCTGTAAGCGCCCTAGATGTGCCATTAGCAGGTCGTGCGCCTCCCTCCACTCATTTTCCGCCGCATGGATGCGGGCCATTTGGATACTGGCCTGCGCTTGCAGCATTTCGTTGCCGCGTTGTTCGCCCAACTCCAAAGCGTGTTCGGCATATTGCTTTGCCTTATCGAGTTCATTCCGCTCGTAAGTGCACCCTGCCAGGAGCAGGGCAGCCTCTCCCTGGTCGTCCAGCATCGACTCGTCCCCCACCGCCTCACTCTGGATCTGCCGGCCTAATAATTCGACTTGTTCCAGCTCTCCTTGCTCGTAGAAGACCTTGCTCAATAATTGCGTCGCTGCAAGCACAGCATAAAGGTTTTGGGCCGCCCCCGATAGCGCCCGCGCTTCCAGAATGCTCTCCTGTGCTTCCAGCACCCGCCCTTCCTCCAGGGCCGCCTGGCCGACAATCAGCAGGCTGTTGCCCCGCCACAGCGCCTCCGACTCTGCTAGATTGTCCAACGATTGGCGTGCATACTCGCAAGCCTTCTGGAGATCGCCTTGCCACCAGGCAATTGTCCCACGCAGAGAGAGCACCTGTCCGAGTCGGGAGCGGTTATCCTGGGAATGCCAGATCGATTCGGCTGCCCCCAGGTAGGGCTCCAGCTTTGCCGCCGTCGCTGCCGCGAACCGGTCGCCTGCATACAGGATCACCTGCGCTAACGTGAAGCAGATCGTCGGGTGCAGCAGAAGCTCTGCCTGTGGGATCGACTCGATCCACCGCCTCAGTGTCTGCAGCTCGCTCATGTCGTGGATTTCGATGTATTTTTCGATCAGCCGGATTGCCCTCGCGTACTCTTTTGCGCTCAATGCGCTTTCAATGGCATCGTCGTACAGCCCGTGATATTCATACCACTCGCTGGCTCTTTCGAATAACGATCTGATAATCCCTTCATCCAGGCGCTGTTTGGCCAGAGCCTGGATCGACTCCGCGAACATGGGATTGTAGCGGTACCAGGTCTGCTCGCCGGCGTGTTCCAGCCGCACGAGGAACAGATTGGCTCGTTCGAGGTTTTCCAGCGTGCTTGCCCCCGTAATCGTCTCTGTAAGGGCGTCACAAAGGCTGGCCGTCAGACGGTTCAGGAAGCATGTTTGCAGCAGGAAATTCTGCACCGCCTCGTCCTGCCGGTTGAAGACTTCCTTGATCAGGTAGTCCGACACATACCGGTGCCTGCCCGAGAAGGTCTGGATGATTTTCTCGGCTTCTTCAGGGTTCTTATTTTGCAGCGAAAGGCTGGCCAGGCGCAGGCCTGCCGCCCAGCCTTCGGTGCGTTCCTGTAGCAGTACCGCCATGCCGGGCGCCAGTTCGCCGGCGAGCGTTTCGCGCAGAAATACCTGCGTTTCCACCAAGCTGAATTGTAAATCCGCCCTCGTTATCTCCGCCAGCTCGCCCCGTGCCCTTAAAAGACCCAGGTCCAGGGCAGGCTCGCTGCGGCTGATCAGCACCATGTGGTATGCCTCCGGCAGTTGCTGGATTAGGAAAGCCATGCCTTCGTTGATTTCGGGTGCCGTGATGCTTTGGTATTCGTCCAGTAACAGCACGCGCCGCTCCTCCCCGCCCATCATGTCGTTGATCAACGCCTCCAGCAGTGTTTGGGTGGGCGCCGGCTGGGGTGCTGCCAGCGCCGACAACGTGGCCCTCCCCAGTGCCGGATCGAACGTGCGCAGGGCTGAGACCATATACGTCCAAAAGCGCGTTGGGTCGTTGTCGTTCCCATCCAATGTCACCCATGCCGGTGCAAAGCTGCCGTTGGCAGCCCACATGCTGGCAAGAGTAGTTTTGCCAAATCCAGTCGGTGAAGTGATGAGAGTGAGTTTCTTAGTTAAACCGGCGTCTAGCCGCGCGAGCAAGTTGTCGCGTAGTATGACCGCCGAATGCGGACGCGGCGGCATAAGCTTGGTATGAAGCAATTTATCTGCTTTTCGCGAAGATGTGCCGTATGGATCGCTCATGGATGTGCTCAATTATATTTCAGCTTTATTTCAGCTAGATTCCATGGATTCAGGCTTGACGCACGCCGCGCTGCGCCTCCGGAGCGTTAGTCCCTGAGAAGGGAAGCGAGGGGGGCAGCCGCTACCTGCCTTCGCCTGGTTCTTACAGAGGAGGGGATGTGGGCAGCCTTGAATGGTTTGATTTCTCGAATCGAACCTTATAAAAATCGCAGCGCATTCCCTGCAATCAGGATTAACCAAATAACGTAAGTCGCTGCCATAAATCTATTCGGCCAGCCCTGGTAAACTTTCGGTCCAACTCTCTCAACTGAAGGATCAATGATTCTGGAGATGATTATGGATGCAAAATAGGCAATCAATCCTATCCAAACCAGCACCGTTCCAAATATCAACTGACCCTGGCTTGGTAACCATATATCATTTTGGAGCAAACTATGAACAGCTAAGCTGGCTACGATTGGGAAAGTAAGAATGACGATCATTCCAAATAGCGTGTGAAGCGTATTGGTCGGGTTGGGAGCAGTTTCAGTAATAGGGTTGGTCTTAAAAATCCCTGCCCCGAATTGAGCTATCACGATCAAAACGAGCCACCCACGACTTATTGTCCCGCTAATGGATCCCAATGAGGGCCAAATAGTGATTAATAGAGCCAGTGTGCTTGCGCCCCAACAAAAGAAAGCTATTCTCATCATCCAACCAAAGCGCCCGATTTCATATTCGCTGATCATTCGCCAGGTCGGATCGAATTCCCGTTTGAGGAAATGGAGCAGGATAAGAATGGCAAAAAAAATAGCGGCAAATACAATCGTTGCATACTCGAATACCATTTCAATTCATCCTTCCTAAGCCTGCCCAGCAGTTTGCGTAAGTTCTGTCACAATTAGAATATTTGGCTTAGCCAGATAACGGATTGGCACAGCGGCAGCAGCGGGACCGCGAGACTCTTTCACAATTATATCCCGGTAATAATCGACAAAGAGATGCCACTGCACCTTGAAAACCGAATAGCACTTCCTGAGAAGGCTCGAGGAAGGTGAGATATCGGTCTTCTTGGAATAAGATGGCGGTGGGAAACCGCATGATCAATTCTAGTTGCCATAAGACCGAGTATGTCATTTAGAAAGTGGAAGCTTAACAGATGAGCTCAGCGAAATAATCAAGTTTTGAAAGAATTATTGTAACTGCTCAGCCTGCGCGCTTTTCTTAAAGTCGTGACTCCTTGTTTCGTGTCGTTGCGAGACCGGTGTTCTTGGCCAGTCGACGTGTGCCACGCAGTGGTAAACAATCTCCTCGCTATATGTGGGGGTTGTTTCAGTGCAGAACGCTTCGCAATGCCGTTTTCCATGGACTTTGAGAAAGTCGTGGCTCAGCCTGAGAGATGCCCAGTATTAGATTCGATACTTTTTTTCATAGCATTTAAGGTATCCTGTGTTTCTTGTGCAATTCTTCTTTTCACGATGAAATTTAGCAACCACACTATTAATTTTGAACTTGAATAGAAATGTGACATTTCTACTTTGGTGGCGTTATCCCCTATCTTTGAAAGATTTGACTCTACTACATAGTCAGGCAATAATTTCGTGAGCCCCATTGTGTCTTGTGGAAAAACGGTAACGAGTTTTTGCATCGGAACAATTTCAATATCTTTTTCAATACAGGTATTCTTCCCATCTTTTAAATGGCATTGATAAGATACGCCAGTTTCTCGAAACTGCTTGCCCGAAATTAAGTCAACTTTATTTACACGCGGATGATACTCTGCAATTTTTAACAAGTCCATATTAAATTCCCACACTTTTTCCAAATTGGCATTAATAATCACTTCCTGCTTCGATTGAAATTTTGGTTTCATAGTGTCTCCTTCTAAAGAATTATTACACATTTCCGGCAATTCGCGCCGGCTCCCGAGCGGCGGAGCGCTGCCTGCCGGACTAATATTAGGAGGAAGATATTCCCCAGTCAATGTCAACAATTTGAGAGAGACGATGTCCTTGTATTTCCTCTGTGATAGAGCGATTATGATAATTAAGTTGAGCTTGCCCCCAATCTTCCTCTCCAAATCGAATGCCTGTTAACTGTTCTGGTGGTCCCTCAGGTAGGAGAAATAACAGAAACTTGAAGCCCCGAAAAGAAAATTTTCCACCGGCAATATAAGATTTATCCTTGATTAGTGGTGAAAAACTTATAACGTCTGATGAGTCTATTCTCTGACCATCATAAATGACTGAATAAAGACCTGATCGCCCAGGGAATGGAGCAAGGCCGAAGGCAATCTTTACCAAATCTTCCGTTGGCGCATTATTTGAACTAATTCCGCCAATTGGATATTTTCTGTCTACTAAAGATATATTAATTAAGGTTTTTAGAAACCACCTTTCAAGCATGATGCCGTTTATGGAATGATGTATAACAGGCCAAGATCGCGGTCTCAATCCTTTTCTTACGTTAGCAATCCGCCTCAATTCACGAAATGCTTTAAATGCACCTATACCCGCATCATCAACTGGAGATAACGTTTCATTATGTGTCTTGCATAATATTTTGGCAGTAAGCGAGTCCAGCCCTATCTCCTTGGGATTATCCTTGCACCAAGAAAATCCTTCAACTCGAACTATAGTGTCGATAAAAAGCCCTCCAGAGATAATATGCTCTTTGGATGCTTTACTGCTACATGAGCCAATTGCTGATGCCCAGCATTCAACCATATTATTGTCTACTTGTTCTTCAATCGCCCAATATCATGATTCGGCGCGCAGCGGAACTGGCGATATTCTTTTTAAATTATGAATCATTTCTGGCAAATCCTGCCTGCACGCTAGTGGCGAGCCGCAGTCCACTTTAGTCGGTAGGCGGTTTTCATTTCAAGTAAATAAAATGCCTAATTTGTGGAGCGCGATACAGATAGCGAGAAATTCGGCGCCTATCTCTGTAACTATTCGAATATTGCTCATATCTCGGCTTACGCTTTCTTGTGTCAACTCAAAAGATGCTGTCGTCGCGGCGTCATCATCATTCACATCTACAAGTATTATTGCCTTCTCTACGTCTGGTGTTGGATTTATCCAGCCTTCACCTCGGACAATAGTGAAGCCATGCTTAATCTTGTTATAACTCTTTACAGTTACAAGGCTAGGTTTATCACGATACAACTCTGCTGCAATATGGATATCTTCCATAACGCGTTGATAAATATTGTTTTCGTCTCCCATCTTATCAACCTCGGGGAAAGATATTTCAGGATGCACTCGCCTTGCCTTCTGTACCTGTTTGAGCAATGGCAGCTTAAGGAATTTAGCTAAAGATGGAAGTTTCGGGAAAGATAAAACTTCATCATACAGTTGAGAGACTTCTTTTGGGACGGTATTCAAGTATGTCCAGATCAGACTCTGAGTTTTGCGCTTTCTAATGGCGATACAAAGATACCCGAATGCCTCAAGGAGTGCTACGAATTCTGCATGTATACTCACTCGAATGACCTTTTGGAAATCGGATTTATCGACTGGTGGCTTATAAATCTCCAACATATCGTCCTGGTAGTATCGCTCCAGATTTGTCCCGCTTTCGTAGTGGGTAATGGAGAGAAGATCACGGCTATACCAACCAAAAGAATATAGATCCTGTAGAAATTTTACATCTCGATCTCCTTTTGGCTGGGCCGGAACACGAGCGCCATGAAGGAGACGAAAACCGCAGTTAGGGCAAAATGCCCATCTGGAATTAATTTTCTTGTTACAGCGCTGGCAGAATTTATTATAGAATTGACGCATCTCGAGCTCCCATGCGTTATAAACCGCCCACGGAATGGCTCAGCTGCGAAGCGGTTCTAGCAAGGCGGCACTATCTTCATTGTATCTCGAAAAGCGAGCCAAGTCATTTTAGGTGCCCGGTAACCCCGTCAGCTGGCGCCGGTGTTGGACGCACATCTGTTCTGGAGAAAATCCCACGTCTGGCAAATAATTCCTCCTGTTAGCATCAACATAAACATTGAATTTATATTGGTAACGTCATTAGTACTATTTGACAGTTCAGCCGTATACGCCATACCATACGCCAACTATTGAGCCTGCCACTGGGGCAAGTATTGACAATAGCACCATGAATATCATGAGGCAATCCAAGTTAAGGTCACTTAAAGCACCTAAAATAACGAATGCAACTGCGAGTAAAAGAATCCCAACACCTGTGCCAATCAATATACCAACCACTTGCGCCTCTATTGCTGAGACTACGAATGCTAGGGGGGAGTTCCGTGTACTCGTATGAAAATAGCTACAATCGCTCCTATTAACCATAGTGAGTACAAGCTGATAGGGCTAATTTTTCGGAGAATTACGTGAGACTCGAATTCAACAACCGATGTAAAAGTCCAGAGGTACGCGAGAATTCGAATCTAATCCAGAGTTAGACGAGGCTGAACATTATTAAATCCGCCGATACGCTCTTCCTAAACGCGCGAGGGATACCCCCCTTTTTACATATGTATAATAAATATAGCACTATTGTTACGGTTTATCACAACAGAGTTGTACAACGTAAAGAAACCGAACCGATCGCATACTAGAGACTCTTGGGCGACCTTCCTCCGTACGCAGGTTCCTATTCGTAACGTTTAGCTATCGCTCCTCTTCTGAGGAATGCACGCGATTTACTTGCCACGCGCCTGGTCCGATTGAGGAAAATCGGATTTCCAAAAGCTCTGCAAGCACTGCGTGCAAATCCGGACATTTCGCTTGAATCTCTTATGAATAAAATTGCAACCCCTTTGTCGTCTACAAAAACCTCCCAGGAAAGTAATGTGTCACCTGAGGATATCGTTGTTCTTGAAGGTTATATAACAAAGTGCTACCCCGATATGGAAAGCATTTCTATGCACGCGATCGCCTCATCTGATGCTATGACGGAAGCAGGTGAGTTGATTGCCGTGTTAAGGAAATTTAGCGCATCGAATCACTCTCGCTCTGATTTTGTAAATGTGATCCTATACGCGATCCTGTATGAAGCCCTTGAAAAGCACATTAATAATATCAAGGGAATACCGGCTTTTGTCCAGGCAGTCCAGAAGACGGGTTTGCCCTGGAAATAAATTTGATTGACGAAGGAGCAAGAATATGAAAAAGTTTGGAAGCAATTGGTTGGTTCTAATTGGAGCAATTGTTGTTGGCGGTCTCGCATTCCTTGCTGCGATTGCAGTTGGAAATGCGCAGAAACCGTCAACAGTTTCTGTTCTTGCAGCTACGAGAGACTTGAATGTAGGGGATGTAATCCAAACGACCGACCTGACCACGGCCAATGTCTATAAGGATGCCAGCACTTCGTACTATATCGCTGCCGATCAACAGGCTACCCTTGTCGGTGGGTGGGTGGCTATTCCTATCTTGTCTGGTCAGCCGATCGCCCGCCAGAATATCATTGCCTCAGCCGGCGTGGGAGAAAGGCTTTCAGCCTCGCTTGCCAAGTGGGGAGCAGATTATCGTTTGTTCACCATTCCCCTGGATGCAACCAATATAGTATCTCCTGCTATTGACGCCTTTATGCCGGGAGATCTTGTTGGCGTCACCATGGCGATAAGCCAGCAGCCCCAGGAACCGTCAACCCCTACTCCGACTCCGGGTGGACCGGTTGCAGAATCGACCCCTGCTTCTATATCCATATCACCTATGAACCAATCACAGGCCAATGCAGATAACCGCATTTATCCGCCGTTAGCAGCCGACTTGTTCCCGGGTGGATTGCGGGTTATCGCTACGTACGGAAAATCGACTGCGATAGAAGCCGCCCCTACAGCCGCATCCGGCGGTACATCATCAATGTATCAGACATCCTCTTCAGGAGTAAGTCAGCCCACGTATATTATCGTTCTTGTTCCCCAAGATAAGGTGGAGGAGCTTTCATTTGCTCTTATGAGCAGCGATAAAGTTTATATTTCTTTGATGGCAGTCGGGAGCAATACACCTACAACCAGTTTCTCTTACTGGGATCTTGAGGATTTACTCAAGAGTCAACGGGATCAAGTACTTGGAGGTGGGCAAAAATGAAAGTATTTCTCGTTGGAATGGGTGTGATCACATCTCAGATTAATTTATACCTGACCAATGCAGGGCACTCGATCGTATCCCAGTCCGGAATGCTTTCAGAGACAACGATACAGGAAGGCAAATTCGATGGCATAGTGGTTATCGGTCCCGTGGCCGAAGTTGGTCCCAACGATATGGTTAAAGCTGCCGAAGCAGGCAAACAGATGTTCCTGGTTTCAGACGGAACTGATCCTATTTATGCCTGGGCGGCCTCGGCCAGAGTCAAGATCTTTCCATATCCTCCTTCTCCGGCGGATTTGGAAAATCTTGATAAAGAAATCAAATCAACAGAGACACAACCGCCAGACAGCGCTGAGCAATACCGGAATCGCGTTCTGGGATCCCAAGCAAGCGCGCAACTCACGGATATTGGCTCCATTCGGCGAAAGATTGTTATCACCTCACCAAAAGGCGGGACAGGGAAAACGACGGTGGCGGTCAATGCGGCATTGCTACTTGCTTTTTGCGGCGTTAAGACCTTCCTGGTGGATGCTGATGCTAATGTCGGATCGATGATCTATCATCTTAGGATCGCCAATCAAGATACTAATGCCACATTGACAAGCCTGTTGAAAACAAGGGCTGCCAGGTTGGAATCCGGTTCTAGTCAGCCCGATCCCCACGGACTGCAAAATATTGCCCTAGCAGGTGAATTTCTTCGGTCGTTTACGCCATATCAAGATATACCCGCACTGAATTTTCTTCCCGGTGTTGCCGTAAAGGATCTAGACTCCAAGGTTCTGGAAAACGATCTGGCAGCTGATGTAGTGATGAAAGGATTATTTGATGCGGGTACATCAGCGAATGGCGTCGTATTGATGGATGTGGGTATCAATCCATCCAACACAGTCCATCGCGCAGCGCTACGGAATGCTGAAGCGATCGCGGTGGTGATCAAGGCGGAGATTCCAGATATAGCGCATACACGGCACTGGATCGGATTAATGATCGATGCCCTGGCGAAGCTCCCTGGGTGGTCGGAAAAACAGGCCAGGGAACATATTCTTTCCCGTATCAATATTTGCTACAACATGGTTTCTTCAGCGGGTTGGGAAAGACCTCATAATGTGCTACAGGAGGCCCTGGGGGCGGATCTGAAGGCAAGCCATTTGGTGTTGACCGTAAATGGGTTTTTGCCGATCGTCCCCCCAAACATTGCAGACACTGCAGTTAATTCGGCGACCGCACGGGATTTGTATGTTTGGCGCTTCAAGCAATTGAGGGATGAAGAGCTGGCTGGCTTTGTTGGGAGCCTGGTAGGATTTGTATCCAATTTCATGCCCATCCGTGTCCCGGCTGCGCAGATGGGATTTATCAAATCATCCGGTCAAGAAAAACCCCAAAAGCGGGGAATATTTAGTCGGAAATAAAGGGGCCGTTCATGTTTGATATTTTCTCAAAAGATGGTGTTCAGAAACCCGTCCCGGCTGCCGGCGTCAATCCTGACCGTGAAAAATGGATGAGCCGCATGATTCGGGATGGCCTGGATCAAAAGGCTGAAGTCGCCAAGCAGCATTTTTTGACGCACCATGATAATCTGGTTGTGGCGCAATCTGTTTTTGAGGACCTCCGAGTCCGGGCCGAAAAAGAAGGCGTCGTACTGACACAGGCTGATTTCGGCGTTTTATTAAATGAACTGGTAGGCCTTGGGAAACTTACGGGTTTAATCGCTTCTAACGATGTGGAAGATATTTCCATCAATCTTGGCCATATCTATGCTTTTACCACCAGCGCCGGATGGAAGGATATGGGTCCAGCAGTGGGCGAAGTGAGCGCGCTGAGAGTGGAACTATCTCGTCATGGAAAGCAAGCTCCTACATACGAATCTCCCATTGCTGATGCCATGCTCTCAGTTCAAGTGTATACCGAAGAAGGACCGGCGCTAAGAAATGTTCGTATCAATTACATTGGTGAGCCAGCTTCTCCTTACGGAGACTTGGTGACACTGCGTGTTTCCAGGAGGCCGCCGGAATCCGAAGCCAATTCTGACCCATTGGAAGATTTATGCAGCAAACGTTTACCCCCGGTCTCAAAACCATCTTTCGAGCCAAAGAGTTACTCGAATAAAGGAGGGGTATTTTCTTCCGGGGCGGCGAATTACCTTATCTCTGTGTTGGTTCATGGCGGCACCCTGGTCCTGGCGGGGGCTACTGGGACCGGGAAAACCTATGTCGCGCGCTCATTGTTTCAGGCCATGTTGAACCATTTCCCAAAAGGAGCGGTCCGTTTATTTGTTGTTGAAGATAGCCAGGAAATTGTTTTGAACGGGTGGGATGGCGATCCCGGGCATGATACGGGGAATGTCCTCTACACAGTAACAAGACCGGAAACGATCCAGGGTCCACCTCCGATTACCATGTATGACCTTGTAACAGCAGCACTACGTCAACGGCCGCATGGGTTGGTGATCGGAGAGGCGCGTGGTTCAGAAGCCTGGGAATTGGTTAGGGCAGCCTCAACCGGACACGGCTATTCTGCATTTACGATTCACGCGACCGACATCGATACCGTCTGGCCGCGCTTTTTACAGGTGGCGCGCGCACACCGGGATGCTACGGGAATGCTAGATTCGCAAATTGCACAGGGATTTGCGCAGGCTGTGAATGCGATCGTTTTTCTTGAACGCAACCCTGTTGAGGGTCAGATAGCGACGCACGTTTCAGAAGTGGTGGAGGATGTCGATCCCAATGTCGGAATTCCAGTTCTACGGCACTTGTTTGAATTTGATCATAACGATGGATTGTTGAAAGCTACTGGAACCGCCCCTATGCGGGGTGGCTACAATTGCAACTCGTTAAATTTACCCCCGAATTTATTTGCGAGATCATGATGAGTAAAAAACAAGAACCGGTTGGCGATACCGTTGTGTTTGTTGAGGGGAAAGGTTTCGCCCGAATCAGCCATACGGATCTTCTCGTTGCAAAAGATGGGACGAAACGAGCCATGGCCGAGTTGATCGCAGATTATGACGATCCAATGGCTCGACCGAATTTGGCAATTCAGCATCTTCTAAACACGATGAGACCTGGTTGGATCATGCGGTACTTACAGATTTATTGGCCAGATGGGGAGATGAGGGAAGCAATGATCAAGCATGTCCAAAATCATATGAGCCCGGGCCAGGGGAATGAAGCAAAGGCAATATTATATGAGGGATTGTTACTGGCTTTACACCCGTCCGAGACCCCCCTTACTTTTTCGCGCCGTACATTCATTGAATTCTTCATCATCAACGAAGATACCGTCCTCTGGTGGGAGACAATGGCAGCGACACTGCAGCAGAACTTTCGTATTCAAATGGTTTATCTGGATGCAGCGGCAATTACGAGCCTTTCAAAATGGATCATGAATCCATTATTAGAGGCCGAGGTATAGATATATGGATGATCAACCTATTTTTCCAGACTATCCAAGAATAGTGGCGCCCGAATCCATCAACCTTGAGCCGGACGATCATGTGATCCTTGCCCGGGGGGCCTTCTTACCATTGACCGTGGTAGCGAGTGGGGTGCCCGGAGCAAAAGAACGCATATGGACAAGTATCTCTGCGGAGACTTTCCTGGGTTTGCTTCCCGTTGCTTATTCCTTCCTGATCCGGATGGAAACACCCGTCGAGGCAAAAGCTAAATTTACAGCTGGCAGGACGGTGTATGAAGGGATTCTTTCTGCGATGGCCCAAAAATTTGGAAGAACCCCATCATTACATGAACAATCTCAGGTCGACCGCATGCAATTCGCCGAAGCAAGGGTGACCGAAGGGGATGCGCTTTATAAAGTATGTTTATTGCTGGCTATCTATTGCGCCAACGACCAGGTGAAAATTGGAGAGCGGAAGAGACGCGAGCTTGAAGGGAAGCTCAGACAAATCCGTTTGCAACCACAAAGGTTTTATTATGAGCCGATCAAGGCCCTCCGTCATTTGCAACCGGGAGGCTTGGCGTTTCCAGTCAAGGAACCGCCCGCCTTATTTGAGCAGGAGGCCCTCGCTCTAATACCGAGATTGTCCTGTCCCAAATTCCCAGCCGATGATGCTGTTTGGATTGGAAGACACCTCCGGGAACGCACTGAGGTATTTTATTCGTTCAAATATGGTTTAACCTCCCAACCCATACCAACCTCTCTCATAACGATTCTAGGCGGCCCCGGAGAAGGTAAGACTTATTTGATGCGCAGCATATTAGTGCAACGCCTTCTGATGGGTAGGACCGTTGTAACGATCGACCCGGAAGGGGAGAATAACAAATTCTGCAAGGCCCTTGGAGGAACTGTTATCCCCGCCAATATACCCGAAGACCCGAACACCTGCTTAATGCATCCATTAAAGGGAACATTATCTCCATACAATACCAATTACCCAGCACAAGTATTGGAGAATTTGTTGTTCGTTCTGAAACTTGTGCATGGCGAAAGTCCCATTACTCCCGGAGTGGAGAACCTCTTGGGTATGGCAATTATGAAAATCTGGCAGGACCGCCATGATGTTATTTCATTCTCTGACCTTGTTGAAAAGTGCGCGACCATCAGTTCGCCGGATGTATTTGTCGCTATTTCCTTGCTTCAACCTTACGCGCAGGGGGGCATCAATTCAGGTTTTTTTG
>Ga0335071_10000448_pt1 | contig 46178 bp, 45 predicted proteins | sample Lox_Sample_15_FD_206724 | JGI IMG/M metagenome (GOLD analysis project Ga0335071, IMG submission 206724) | Soil microbial communities from Loxahatchee National Wildlife Refuge, Florida, United States - Lox_Sample_1.5 | ecosystem: Environmental > Terrestrial > Soil > Wetlands | place: USA... | reverse complement strand
ACCGGCAGCAAGGACATGCGTCTTGTCCCCCTGTTTGACAAACTGCTCAAAGTACTTGGTATAAACGTGATCCGGACCAAACATGGCATTGAGACATTCGAACGCTTGCAGCCTCCAATTCTGGAATGAGACAATGTCAAAATCGGATTCAACGACCCGCCAGCCAGCTTTGATCAACTCATCGATTTGGTCTTCAATTTTCATGTCTGCCCCCTTTCTGTGCTGAGCGACGATCGTTGCTCATCGATCTATGTCAGGCAGCAAGCATTTTTCATGCCAGGATCCATCGGTAAGGGGATGATGGGATTCTATTGAAATCTTGGGGTATTCTGAGCGAGGCGATTCTGTTTACGCCCGGAAATCCTGGAAGGAAATGCGCGAAAATGAAACGTGAAAACCGAACGACAAAGGTCGTTTACTAGTAAGACGAGGATAATTCAACTTCTTAACACAATTGCTCACGTTTCAATATCGCGCAGCACGTCAGTCCCCTGTTTCATTATCGCTCGTTATTCGCAGCCGCTTCATGTGCCGGTATAAGGCAGTTCGGGATATGTCGAGTAGATGCGCAGTTTCTTGCCTGCTGCCGCCCGAGCGTCGCAAGACATACTCACACAGGGAGTGCGTGACCTCATCGGTGACGTCCTGGAGAGATCGGCCAGGTATGAACCGAATAGTATGCTCCCACTCGTCGGAATATTGAGACTCTACTGGGAGAACTATATCGAGCCGATCGCCGCATGCCAACATCAAAGACCTTTCGAGCACATTTCGTAGTTCTCTCACATTTCCCGGCCAACTATACCGCATAAGCTTATTCATCTGTGCGAGATGGATCGTCGGTATCTGTGTAAGTTGAAGTTCGGTGCCTAAGGCCGAGAGAATTTCTTCAGCAAGCACGGGGATGTCTCCAATCCGATCGCGGAGTCGCGGAACCTGTATCGTGAAAACATTGAGACGGTAGAGCAGAGGGGCCATGAACCGGCCTTCGCGTACCTCAGCCTCCAGGTCCCGGTGTGTGGCTGCAAGCAGACGTGCATTGATGTGAATGCTCTTGTCCCCGCCCACACGGAGGAATGACTTGGTGTCGAGAAAAGTAAGTAGCTTGGACTGCAATGAAAGAGGCAGCTCACCGATTTCGTTGAGCAGCAACGTCCCACCCTCGGCCAACTCCACGAGCCCTCTTTTGCGGCCGCTAGCTCCCGTAAAGGCGCCAGCCTCATGACCGAAAAGCTCTGATTCGGCTAGCTCTTTCGGTATCGCGGCACAGTTTACAGCAAAATAAGGACCGCCAGACCGCTTCGATTGATCGTGGATCCACCTCGCCAGATAGTCCTTTCCGCTGCCGCTCTCACCCTGAAGCAGGACGATGCTGTCCGTAGCAGACGCATAGCGGGCTTCTTGGAGTGCCTTACGCATGGCTGGAGAAGGATAGTGCTCACTTACCGGCATTGTCCGGACCTGACCCATATTCTTCCTATCCGTAACGTCGCGAAAAATGCCACAGATGCCGATGATAGCACCCGCATCGTTGCGCAGCGGCACCTTGACTTCACTGAACGCCATGGGGACACCTCTGACCTGTCGTACATATTCTCCTTCCACCACCTCACCCTGGAGGACACGTTTATCAACATCCCTGATGTACGAGGCTGCCTCTTTATCGAAGAGGTCCTCCGCAGTCCGTCCGATAATTTCCGACACAGGCAGGCCCAACTTCCTTTCCCCGGCGGGGTTCACATGAGTGTACCTGAACAAGTGGTCCTTCATGAGAATCGTGTCCCTCGCGCTCTCAAAAACGGCGCGAAACCGTTCCTCGCTCACTCGTAGAGCCTCCTCGGCGCGCTTGCGGTCCGTGATATCGACCACACACGCGATCACTTCAACAAGGTCTCCGTCGGGATTCAGAACTGGATGGGCTAAGGCATGGAGGTGTTTGATTGTTCCGTCGGGAAGCACGATTCTGGCTTCGAAATCGAAATCTACTTTCTCAGGCAACATCCGGGCATGTTTGACCTTGTCCAGGTCTTCTGGGTGGATTCGTTCCAACACTTGGTCCGGCGTCGGTAATCCCTGTTGCGGATCAAAGCCCAAAATCCGGAACAGTTCCTCGGACCAGTAGAGAATTTTGCTCCTGATCGGGTCCCAAGCCCAGCTGCCTGTGTGGGACAGCCGTTGCGTGTCGGCTAGGTAAGCTTCGCTGACTCGCAGAGCCTCCTGTGTTCGCTTGTTCTCGGCCAGCAGCTCCCACTCACGTAATGCTCGCTCAGCGATGCGAGGCAAATCGGCAAAAACAGACGGCGACTTCACCACGTAATCGAGCACGCCTGCCTTCATGGCATCGACCGCTATCTGCTCATTACCGTGGCTGGTCATCAAGATTACCGGAAACTCAGCCCCGTCTTTGTCGCGGCTCACAATGTCCGTGCCTTTGCCATCCGGCAGCAGCCAGTCGGCTATAACGAGATGGGGGATGGATTCGCCCAGGAGTCTCATAGCCTCCCGTATGGTCCCTGCGCAGGTCAAGTACATGGTGTCTGCATAAGGCTGAAAAGCACGTTTGACAGCTTCCATGTGCGCGTCTTCATCTTCTATGAGCAAAATTTTGACGGTGTCGTCGGCCATTCTGAATGCCCCTTTTCAACCGAGCGAGGCCTGAGCAAGGGGATGCACGTTCCAGGAGAGCCAGTAAAATCCCAAATCCTTCATCAAGTCATTGAATTTATTAAAATCTATCGGCTTGACAAGATAACTGTTGACATGAAAGTCGTATGCCTTTGCAATGTCAAGGTCCGAATCGGAACTCGTTAGAACCACTACCGGTATCCTGAGCAACCCCTCGGTTCCTTTTATGCGAGCCAGGACTTGCAAACCGTCTAGCTTTGGCAAGCGCAGATCCAAAAGGATCACATCGGGCCTAGGGCTCTTCTTGGGATCTTCGTATGCGCCCTCTCTGAGAAGGTAATCCAGCGCGGCCTGTCCGTCGCTCACCTGATGAATGATGTTAGCCAACGGATGAGATTTGAGACTTCGGCTGATCATCTCTGCATGATCTCCGTTGTCTTCAACCAGCAAGATCTTCAAAGGTCGTCCTTTCATGTTGCGGTTCCTTTCCTCTACTTGGGAGTCCAACAATGCTCCCGGATGCTGAGAAAAATTATCTTGGTCCACGGGGATTGACGTTGCAATTAAGCCAATAAGACGCTACGCTTCTCATTAGCGCCGTGAACTCTCTAAATTCCAAAGGCTTCACAACGTAACTATTTGCATGGTATTCGCACGCCATCTTGAGGTCATCACCTGCCTGCGAACTCGTCAGGATTACGACCGGTATCCCGCACAGCGCTTTGGACTGTTTTATCTTCTTGAGGACTTCCAGGCCGTCCACCCTTGGCAGGCGGAGGCCTAAAAGGATCAAGTCGGGTCGAGGGCTTTTCTCGGGATCGGCGTATTCGCCTCTTCGACGCAGGTAATCCAGAGCAGTCTCCCCGTCGGTCATATGTAGAACCGGATGGTCCACCTGGTGAGCCTTGAAAGTGCGCATCACTATTTCCGCATGATCCAGGTTGTCCTCGACCAGCAAAATCATGATGTCTCACCTCTCATAATTACGGTCCGGCGGAAGGCTCCAGAAAGAAGGCAGCGTAAAACAGAACGTCGAGCCATGTCCTGTGCCCTCGGATTCCACCCATATACGACCACCATGCACTTCCACGATCCGTTTGACCAGAGCTAATCCTAAACCGGTTCCCTCGGTCTGTGGGTCTAACTTGTCAAAGAGACCGAACACCTTTTCATGGAAATTGGGTTGGATACCCATGCCGTTATCCCTGACAAACAAGACCGTCTCCTCACCATCCTGCCTTGCACCAATCTCGATCCTCGGTTGGGGCTGATCGCCCATGAATTTTATGGAATTTTCGATCAGGTTTTGGAAAACCTCCTGCACGCGTGGACGGTCAACGTACAAGACGGGGAGATCCGAAACGATTTGTACTTCGATCCCGTGTTGCGCAATCCTCCCGGCCAAGAGCTCCAACGCTTCATTTACGAGTTCCGCAATTAACACTTCCGAAGGTGGATTGAACATCCGTCCCACACGAGAAATCTCAAGTATCTCTCCCAAGAGTTGCCCCATCTTATCTGCCGCCTTGTCGATCCGGTCCAAGTCAGGCTTCAGTTCCTGCGTGTTGCCCTTGGCTAGCTGTTCCGTGACAAAACCTAAGAATGTCTTGATCGTAATCAAAGGGCTCCTCAAATCATGAGAAACCGTATAGGCGAATCTTTCCAATTCGGCATTCTTGGCTTCCAATTCCGTGATCAGACTTTCACGCTCCGTTTCGCCTCGCTTGCGTTCGGTAATGTCGCGCACCAAAGCCAGATTGTAGCCCTGGCCTCCGTACTCGAAATAGTTGGCGTTGATCTCAATTGGGAAAATGCGACCGTCCCTTGTCTTGTGGCGACCTTCGAAGGTCAGCGAACCCTGCGCCTTTAGATCGTTCCAATGGCCGTTCCAGCTATCCATGGGAAAGTCAGGGTCAAAATCTGGCACACCCAATCCTAGCAATTCAGATCGAGTGTAACCTAATACGCGGCAAGCCCCTTCATTCACAAAACGAGGCCGCGCATTTTCATCTATCAGAAAGGCGGCCTCGTTCACATGATCCAAAGCAAAGTCCAACAGATGAAGTCGCTCTTCTGCGCGCTTGCGCTCGGTAATATCCTGAACCGTTCCAATGGAGCGGAGGGGCTTGCCATCGGCGTTGTAGTGGGTTTCGCATTGTTCGTGGACGTGTTTTATCCGTCCGTCCGAAAAGCGAAGACGATGATCGATGGCATAGGGGGTCCGTGTCTTAACGGAGTTAGTGTAGGCAAAATCGACGGCCTTCCGATCATCGGGATGGACGGCATCCAAAAAAGCTTCGTAGGAGGCGCCAAACTTCGCTGGGTCGATCTCGAACAGCCGATAGATTTCGTCGGACCAAGTGAGAACGTTGTTGACGATATCCAGTTCCCAGCTTCCGACATGAGCAATTCGCTGGGCCTCATTGAGTAGAACTTGGCTTTTCTTTACCGCGTCATCCGCCCGCTTGCGCTCTGCGCGAGTGCGCAAGGTGTTAATACCGAACGCCAAATCGCCTGCCAGCTCCTCCATGAGCTGGATTTCATCTGGTGTGAAGGCTTTGGGCTCTGTGGAATAGATGCAGAGAATACCGAAGGTGCTCTCGCTTTCGTCTTTAAGAGGGAGGGCGAGACAGGAGCGATAGCCTCGCTCTATGGCTCCTTCTCGCCACGGCGCGGCTTGGGGATCAATTGCGAAATCCTGAATGCAAGCGCTTTCTCCGTCCCTGAGGGCTATCCCGACCGGACCGCGTCCACGCTCCGTTTTGGAACAAGTAAGCAGCACATCTGCCAGATAATCCTCCTCGCCCCCGGCCCAGGCGACCTGGCGTATGTTCTTTGCTTCATCGTTTTCGGCAAAACCCACCCAGGCCATGCGGTAGCCGGCCTCATTGCAAACGATGCGGCAGATTTCGTTGAGCAGTGTCTGCTCGTCCACTGCTCGCACAAGAACCTGGTTGCAGTTGCTTATGGCCCGCAGTTCGCGATTCAAACGACGCAGCGCCTCCTCCGTTCGCTTGCGCTCGGTGATGTCAATATGCATCTGCAGAATGAGAGAAGATCCATCGGTGTCTGTAAAGGGGAAATCATAGGCATCTATAATAGAGCCATCCGGCCTTCTAAAATCCCAGTGATGGGGTTTACCCGTTTCCAAAACCTTGTATGCTTCGCAAGCCTCACAAGGCTCTTTGCGTCCAAAACGGTAATCGTAGCAGGGTCGCCCGTTGTCCTCGCCGAATTTCTCGCGAAAGCTGCGGTTCGTAAAGGCAACATGATAATCAGACCTCAACAGGCAAACCATTTCCGGCATCGTTTCGAGGATGTCATATAATCTTTGTCGTTCGGCTTCTACGGCTTCGTTTGCCTTTTCCAGTTTCGCTGTTCGTTCCTGAACTCGCACCTCCAACTCATCACGTGCTTTTTGCAGTGCCTCGTCGGCCTTCTTGCTTTCGATGAGCTCTTTTTCTAGGCTTATGTTGGTTTGTGTCAACTCTGCTGTACGCAGTTTTACTTCTTGTTGGAGGATGTCGCGAGCTGCCTGGAGCTCGGCGTTCCTTTGTTTCAGGTCCGATTGCATTTCTAAAACTTGTGCCTGGTAACGGCGCATAGTCCAGACTATCCCTAAGATGATTGTGCAGTTTACGACAAAGACACCCATCGCCAGCCAAAAGGGGAAATCTTTAACAAAGGATTCGCCGAACATTGCTGCTCCAGCGAATAATACAGTCAAACACGAGAAAAAAGTGGCTATCAGTCCGACAGAAAACCCTCCATACAGCGCAACGATGATTACGGTGGGATAGAACGTAAGGTAGGCGACGCTCGTTCCGAGGGATTGGAGCGGCCACAGACGGACGCCGCCTGCCAGAGCAGTAAGGGCAATGGCAAGAATGATGCCGCGCCACATGGAGTTTTTACTCGCCTTCGAATGCATTAATCCGTCGTCTCAAACCTAACATGTGGAAACTAAGAGTTCACTAGGCATAAAGTCCCCACTCGCTTGCTGGAGGACGAACGAACCAATTCCTCTGTGCTGCTTCATCCAAATGCATCAATATAGACAGCATAGCCGCTGTAGTCATGGTGTGTTTGTTTTGTCTCCCTCCACCTGAATTCAGATTCTATAAGCTTCCCAAAGCCTATTGAGAGACCTTCTGCAGTACCAAATTTTCTCGAGTAACCGGAATTATTCGGCGGTGTTGCCATTTTTTTGACCTCATGGCACCCCTGAGGATCAGCGGGATACGTCGGCTGCCCGCAATCGGGTGTCCGGTGTGTCTACCATGCGAGCGAACCCAGGCAAAACCGTCGTCAAGTTGATGAAAAGGCTCCTTTGCCCCTCTTTCTAAGAGTACCTCGCCCTCCGCTACTCCGTCAACCATTTCTTCCTGCGCATCATTCGCTTTACCCGCGGCCGATCTCTACACGACATCACCGATGAGGTCACGCGATCGTTGTGTGAGTATGTCTTGCGACGCTCGGGCGGCAGCAGGCAAGAAACTGCGCGTCAACTCGACATATCCCGAACTGCCTTATACCGGCACATGAAGCGGCTGCGAATAACGAGCGATAATGAAACAGGGACGTGAGCTGCTGTGCGATATTGAAACATGGACAATAGCGTTAGTCAATTGAATTATCTTCGCCTTACTAGTAAACGATTCTTGTCTTTTGATTTTCACGTTTCACTTTCGCGCATTTCCTTCCAGGATTTGCGGCTGTAGCAGAATCGTCTTGCGCCGAATTCCCTCAAGATTTCAATACAATCCCGTCATCACCCCTACCGACTGATTTTGGCATGAAAAATGCTGCTATTTGATATAGGGAAAAGCAGAAGCTCGACAGGTGAGCTGCTTTGAAAAAAGTTTGAACGTGAGGCTGCGGCCCTCACGTCCAACCTTTGCGAGAGAGCAAATCTTCGAGAAGGAGGAAGAAATGGATATCTACTACGTGACAGTGATATTAGCTGTGGCGGCGTTTCTGTTTGCTTGCGTCACAACATTTCTGAAGGTCCGGAAGTGAAGACGCAGGCTGGCCCGTGAATCTGCACCTGGAAGCTCGTCTACTCCCGAGTGCAAATCGCCAACGACCGATGGGAAGGTCGGAAATACGGCCCACGAGGCAATACAACGAATGAGGCGGTGCAAGCTGTCAGATGCTGCTCACATTTTTCTCAGGAATGTGCTGAACAAATGAAAAAAAGGCCTTCAAGGCATCCCAAAGGAGAGTAAGGGTACTGTCGATCGACAAGGGAACTGAAATGAAGGGGTCCAATTCCAAAAGTCCACAAGGTGAAGGTGAGCAATTGGCAGAAGATGGATTAGTAATAGAAACTCGGGGCCTTGTAAAAGACTACATAGACGGAACAAACACTATCCATGCTCTTCGCGGGGCCGATGTCACAATTTATCGCGGAGAGATGGTGGCCATAATGGGCCCATCCGGGTCCGGAAAATCCACTCTCCTCTATGTGCTGGGACTTCTGCATGCTCCCACTGCCGGCGTTTACCTATTTAAAGGCCACAACGTTTTGAGCTTCACGCCTCAGGAACAGGCGCTTTTCCGAAGCAAAGAAGTGGGATTCATTTTTCAGAGCTGCGATCTATTACCAAACTCCACCGTGTACGAGAATCTAGAACTGCCACTGATCTATGCCTCGTCCGATAAGCGGACCCGCAGAAAGAAAATCTTGGAAGCACTAGACAAGGTCGGACTTTCCCATCGGGTGGATCACTGGGCCAACCGTTTATCCGGGGGAGAGCGCCAGAGGGCGGCGATGGCGAGAGCACTCGTAAATGGCCCTTCACTGATACTGGGTGACGAACCCACAGGTCAGCTTGACCAAAAGAACACTGACGCGGTTGTCGAACAACTTAGATCTGTAGCGCGACAAGGGTACACAGTGGTGGTGGTCACGCATGAGGAGGAAATCGGCCAAGCTTGTGACAGAGTTGTTCGAATCCGTGATGGCAGAGTGGTTTCAGATGGGGAGGAAAACTTGGAGAGCTCGGAAGTGGATTCGGAAACGGTTACCGTTATCGAAGCCGAGCACCTAGCGAAACGTCTTCGCCTTTAATTCAAATCGAGTTGTGAAAGGAAAATGTTCCATGAGCCGGGAGTCGGCACATGCTAATCCTTTAGTTTAACCTGAGGCAAAAAAAGATCCACATCAGGTGACGTTGCCATTTTAGAACACCGGAACAGGAGTAATATCATGAACATCTGCGATTCGAGCCGACGGATCAGACAGATGTTGGGGATGGGGGGTCGTCTGAGTTCCGAAGCAGCATTTGGAAACTCGCAGAATTTTGTACGAGGATTCCCGTCAATTGGTCCTGTCGTATGCTGGGCGCTGCTCGCGAGCATTTTGTTGTTCATGGTTTCAGGATGCGGCAGGTACAAAGAAGAACTCGAGAGCGCCAAGCAGCAAATTGAAAGACTAAACGCCGAGGTCAAGAGATTGACTGAAGAAGCCGCCAGTTTAAATCAGGAAAAAAGTCGTCTAAGTAATGACTTAAAAACCGTCACAGATAAAAATACGAGATTGCAGCAGGAATTGGACGACCTGAATAAAACCAAAGCAGCTCGGTCTGCCGAAAACAAAGAGGTTATGCCAAAGAATAGAGCACCCGAGCAGCAAGTCGCCTCGCCAAACCGCGAAAGATCCCATGTGGTTGAGGAGATAGAGGGACTCAAAACAGGTATAGCTGAAGAGGTCTCACCGGCAAAACCACGTTCTGCAAAGCGGGCCAAAGTTGGTCCACGCATGGCAAAGACGTCAGGAAAGCTCAGTCCATGCGATGCAGTGGTGGCCTTCATGGAGGCAAGCGAAGCAATTATTAGGCAGCAAAAAGGAGCAGAACGTACAAAATCCCTTAGACAGGTAAAGGAGGAGTACACTCCGAAAATGAAGGGCGCCCCTGAGAAGGCAATAAAGGCAGCGGAAAATTGGGTGAAAGAGTATGTGAAAGTGTGGGATGAATCGCCTGCCGACGGAGTACTCCGCCTTCTTCAATTAAGGGGTATTGTGCTCGAAGCATGTGGAAAGTCACCAGACGAAATGGGGTTCAAGTAACATGCACGATTCCGTTGACCAGGGTAAGTATGGAAGGGCATGCTCAAAAGGCGGAGAAAAGAGGCTTTTTCGTCAACATAACGATGGTCTTGGCACTCTTCGTGTTGTGGCAAAGCACAATCGGCTATCAATCATATCCGTGCTCAGCGGAAAGCTGAGGAGGTGACACAATGACCGCTGTTCGTACGGTCATTAGACTTATGGTCGTCATGATTGTGCCGTTCTTCATTCCATGCTTGGTACCCGCTGAAATTGGAGAAACTGTGCATGGGATCCGGTGCTGCACATTGATTAAGGCACAACACGTCGTGCAGGCCGATGGCGATACCGTGGTCGATATCAACGCATGCCAGAATGCCTGCCGCGGGCGTTATGGTTCCCCTCCTCCAACGGGATTTAGTGATTCGGAAAGTCCTGTTTCGGAGGTGGCGAAAGAGCTTGACACTACTATCGAACAGAGCAGTCCTGCTTTGTATTTACAATGTATGCAGGAGTGTGAACGGAATTACTGGGGACAGTTTGAAGATGATGCAAAAGGATCGAAGCGAAGGCGCTGAATTTGTTGCACTGCTTTCGGTGAAGCACGAGAGAAGTACCTCCATGTGCCGGCCTGGCCTCTGTACCTTCAGTCCGTGATGCTAGGCAATAGCAAATGGATGGTGCTCTTAGTGAACGACTTGGGCGATGAAAAGCGCAAAGCGCAGGTCTAGTAGGGATTCAGACAGCAACAAGGAGTCCAGATGGCATCTGCGGGGGGCTTAGAAACTGAGGACCAAATCAGGATAGTGCCCGATGATTGGAAATGATTGCCCGTAAGGAGAAGAGTCGTGGAACGCTCTCAGGATGACACGCTTCTCAGGGTCTTGGGCGCCGAACTTGAAACCAGTGAATTCAAGTTCGCGCAAGAAAAACTGTTTCACGCTTCTAAAGTATTTATGGATGCCATTGATCCGATTTTCATCAGGGACTTGGAAGGCACTGTCATAGACATGAATCGCACGGCTGAAGAAACCTATGGTTGGCGCCGGGATGAGCTGATCGGAAAATCCGTAATGACAATCATGCCTTCACACCTTCACGCACAGGCAGAAGACTACCATGTGCGCTGCAAGCAGGGAGAAACGATTAAGAATGTGGAGTTCACCCACTTAACAAAGTCCGGCGCCACTATCCCGGTCTTAGTAAGCCTCTCACTCTTGACCAACGAAAGAGCCGAACCGGTGAGCATAGTCACCATAATCAAGGATCTGAGTAATCTCAAGCGCACGGAAGAGATGCTTCGTGCTCAAACGGAGGCGCTGGCGCGCAGTAACAAGGATCTGGAAGAATTTGCGTATGTGGCTGCCCACGATCTAAGAGAGCCGCTTATTGGGATTGCAGCGTACGTAAAGATTTTGCAAAGGCGGTACAGGGATAGCCTGGACGGACAGGCCCACGAATTCATCTCGCGTGTACTCGAGACAATCACTCGTATGGATTGTCTCATTCAAAGCCTATTATCGTATTCACGTCTGGGCAGGAATGCGGGAAACTTGGAACCGACTGATTGCAAAGCTGCGTTGACCGGGGCTCTGTCCAATCTAAAAGCTGCAATAGAGGCGAGTGGGGCAACCGTCACAACTGACTCACTTCCCACAGTGATGGCGAATCAGTCCATGCTCATCCAGGTATTTCAAAACCTTGTAGGCAACGCAATCAAGTTTGCCGGTGATGATCCCCCCGAGATTCATGTCGGAGCATCTTTGGAAGGGAGCGAGTGGAGGTTCTCTGTCAAAGACAACGGTATTGGAATCGAACCACCCTATTTCGACAGAATCTTTCGTATTTTTAAGCGGATCGATTCGAGTGCGGATCGTCCTGGAACCGGAATAGGATTGGCCAATTGTAAGAAAATCGTCGAGCATCACGGGGGACGGATCTGGGTCAAATCCAAGCCGGGTAAAGGCTCGACGTTTTTCTTCACCATCCCCCATCAGGTGCCTTTGGACACTTGAATGGGAATGGGAGCCAGGGAAAATGAGGAAATACCCATCATTAACCATGCGGTGGACCTGACCCACCAGAACAGGCAAGGACTATGATCTCTCGAAAATGGCTTATATTGGCAGCGGCGATCGTCGTAGTAGGCGTCCTCGCTTATTCCGGGTGGAAATTCTTGCGGCCCGCGGGATTGCCGGAAGGATTTGTGAGCACCAACGGGCGTATCGAGGCGACGGAGATCGATGTTGCGGCGAAGATTGCAGGCCGCATTGCGGCCGAATTTGTGGACGAAGGCGACCTTGTCGCCGCCGGTCAAGTCGTAGCTCAAATGGACACGGACGTGCTTACGGCCGAGCTCCGGGAAGCCGAGGCAAAACGACGTCTGGCGCAAAGTGCCCTGGCAACTGCCAGAAGCACTGTAGTGCAGCGCGAGAGCGAGAAGGCGGCAGCGTTGTCCGTGGTGGCGCAGCGCAAGGCCGAGCTCGACGTCGCAAGACAGCATTTAACTCGCACGGAAAGCCTAGTTGAGACGGGGGCCAGACCTCAGGAACACCTCGACGACGACCGTGCCACTTTCTACAGCAGAGAAGCGGCATTCAGGGCGTCGGAGGCGAACGTAGCGGCAGCGGACGCAGGTATCGCCACTGCCAAAGCGGCCGTCATCGGATCGCAAGCAGCCATCGAGGCAACGCAGGCGACCATTGAACGAATCCAGGCGGACATCAACGACAGCGCGTTGAAGTCGCCGCGCGACTGTCGCGTGCAGTATCGCATCTCGCAGCCCGCCGAGGTGCTCAACGCGGGCGGTAAAGTGCTGAACCTGGTTGATCTCTCCGACGTCTATATGACCTTCTTCCTGCCGACGGACACGGCTGGTCGGGTCCGGGTGGGGACCGAGGCCCGGTTGATACTCGATGCCGCTCCGCAGTACGTCATTCCGGCATCGGTGACCTTCATTGCGGATGTCGCTCAGTTTACGCCAAAGACTGTGGAGACTGCCGAGGAGCGGCAGAAGCTGACCTTCCGGATCAAGGCGCATATTCCTCCGGAACTGCTTAAGCAACATATTCGTCGCGTAAAAACCGGATTGCCGGGGATGGCCTATGTACGCTTAGATCCTCAGTCCAAATGGCCTGCGAATTTGGAGGTAAGACTTCCCAATGACTAATCGTACCTCCTTCGTCGGCCAATCCGATTCGGCGCCGGTGGCTCGAGTGACTGAAGTCAGCTTGCGGTACGGTAAGACGCTCGCCCTTGATGCCGTGAGCCTTGACCTGCCGGCCGGCCGCATGGTCGGCCTGATCGGCCCGGATGGCGTGGGCAAGTCCAGCCTGCTGGCGCTGATTGCCGGCTCCCGCCGAATTCAGCAGGGCCAGGTCGAGGTGCTCGGGGGCGACATGGCGGACGCGGGCTTCCGCAGGACGGCCTGCCCACGCATAGCGTACATGCCCCAGGGCTTGGGCAAGAACCTGTACCTGACGCTTTCGATCTTCGAGAACGCTGATTTTTTCGGCCGGCTTTTCGGCCACAGCCATGCCGAATCGAAGCGCCGCATCGCCGAGCTGCTGGAGAGCACAGGCCTTGCGCCATTTGCTGACAGGCCTGCCGGCAAGTTGTCCGGCGGCATGAAGCAGAAGCTCTGCCTGTGCTGCGCACTGATCCATGACCCGGACCTGCTGATCCTCGACGAGCCGACGACCGGAGTGGATCCCCTGTCGCGGCGGCAGTTCTGGGAGCTGATCGACCGCATCCGTGCCGACCGGCCGGGCATGAGCGTCCTGGTGGCGACCGCCTACATGGAGGAAGCCGCACGGTTTGATTGGCTGGTCGCGATGGACGCCGGGCGGGTGCTCGCCACCGGCACGCCCGCGGAGCTGCTTTCGCGGACCGGGACTCAGTCCCTGGAGGCCGCCTTCATCGGCCTGCTGCCGGAGGAGAAGCGGAGCGGCCACCGGGAGGTGGTGATCCCCCCGCGCGCGGCGGGCGACGGCGAGGTGGCTATCGAAGCTAGGGACCTGACCATGCGCTTCGGCGACTTTGTCGCCGTCGACCACGTAACGTTCCGGATCGAGCGGGGCGAGATCTTCGGCTTCCTCGGCTCCAACGGCTGCGGCAAAACGACGACGATGAAGATGCTGACGGGCCTGCTGCCGGCCAGCGAAGGCAAGGCCTGGCTGTTCGGCCACGAGGTCGATGCCGAGGACATCGCGACGCGGCGGCGGGTCGGTTACATGTCGCAGGCCTTCTCGCTCTATTCCGAGCTGACAGTCAGGCAGAATCTGCTGTTACACGCACAGCTGTTTCAGGTGCCGAACGAAGAGATCCCAGAGCGAATCGAACATACGGCCCGGCGGTTCGGTCTCGAGGAGGTCATAGACTCCCTGCCCGACTCGCTCCCTCTGGGACAACGGCAGCGTCTGTCGCTGGCGGTGGCGTTGATTCACCAGCCCGAGCTGCTGATCCTCGACGAACCGACCTCGGGAGTCGATCCGGTGGCGCGGGACAGCTTCTGGGAACACCTGATCGAACTCTCCCGCCGCGACAAGGTCACCATCTTCGTCTCCACCCACTTCATCAACGAGGCCGGGCGCTGTGACCGCATCTCGCTGATGCACGCCGGCCAGGTGCTGGTCAGCGACACGCCGACCGGGCTGGTCGAAAAGAGTGGTACGGCCACGCTGGAAGACGCTTTCATCAGCTACCTGCAAGAGGCGGCATCCAAGGGTCAGGCCGCCGAGCCGGCGGCGGCGCAAACCGTGCTGGCCAAGGCGGGCGCGGCAGCGGAGTCCGACTCCACCCCGAGCCGAATCAGCTCCTGGTTCAGCCTCCAGCGGCTGCTGAGCTGCAGCTACCGCGAGCTGCTCGAGCTGACCCGCGACCCGATTCGCATGACACTGGCTGGGCTGGGCAGTGTGATCCTGATGATCATCATGGGTTACGGCATCACTCTGGACGTGGAGCACCTGAGCTTCGCCGTGCTCGACCGCGACCAGACGACCGCCAGTCGTGATTACATCCTCAATATTTTCGGCACGCCCCGGTATTTCGTCGAACAGGCGCCGATCGTCGACTACCAGGACCTCGACCGGCGGATGCGGTCGGGCGAGCTTAGCATGGCGGTCGAGATCCCTCCCCGCTTCGGCCGCGACCTGGAGCGCGGGCGGCCGGTGCAGGTCGGCATCTGGATCGACGGCGCCCAGCCGAATCGCGGCGAAACGATCCGGAGCTACGCGCTGGGCATGCATGCCCTTTGGCTGGCCTACGTGGCCCGGCATCGCCTCGGCGTGCGCCAGCAGGTCGGCCTGGGTCAGCGCAGCCTGGTCGAGCCCGCGACCATTGAGCTGCGCTATCGCTATAACCCGGACGTCAAGAGCCTAGTGGCATTCGTGCCGGCGGTGATCCCGCTCCTGCTGCTGCTGATCCCGGCCATGCTGGCCACGCTCTCGGTGGTTCGCGAGAAGGACCTCGGCTCGATCATCAATTTTTACGTCACGCCAACGACGCGCCTGGAATTCCTGCTGGGCAAGCAGCTCCCGTATGTGATCCTGGGGATGCTCAACTTCCTGCTGCTCGCGGCTCTCTCGGTAACCTACTTCGGGGTGCCGCTGAAGGGGAGCTTCGCGGCCGAGGCCGCGGGCGCGCTGCTCTACGTCGCCTGCGCCACCTCGTTAGGGCTGCTCATCTCGACCTTCACGCGCACTCAGGTGGCGGCTCTCTTTGCCACTGCCGTGCTCACGCTCCTTCCTTCTCTCATCTTCTCCGGACTCATTGACCCGGTTTCTTCGCTGGAAGGGGCCGCAGCCCTGATCGGGAGCGTCTACCCTACCACGCATTTCCTCACGATCACCCGAGGCACCTTCTCGAAGGCCCTGGGCTTCTCCGATCTGTACCGCTCGTACGCGCCGTTGCTGATCGCCCTCCTGGTGCTGGTCGGATCGAGCGTGGCGCTCTTGAGGAAACAGGAGGACTGAGCTATGCGCATGGATAATATTCTGCACTTGGGAGTCAAAGAGTTTTGGAGCCTGATCCGCGACCCGATCATGTTGGTGCTGATCGCCTATGCCTTCACGCTGGATATCTATTTGGTCGGGACCGGGGTGGCCGACACGCTCCACCAGGCGCCAATCGCGATCGTGGACGAGGACCAGTCGCCGTTGTCTCAGCGGATCGTCAACGCATTCTACCCGCCGTGGTTCTTGCCTGCGCGGATGGTGACAATAGACGAGATGGATTCGCGGATGGACGCCGGGCTGGACACCTTCGCCCTGGACATCCCTCCCAAGTTCCAGGAGGACGTGCTGGCCGGCCGCGCACCCGCGGTCCAGCTCAACGTCGATGCGAACCGGATGCTCCAGGCCTTCAACGGCAGCGGGTACGTCCAGACGATCGTCAACGGCGAGGTGCAGACGTTCCTCCAGCGCTACCGGTCTGTCCCCCGGCCGCCGGTGGATCTGGCGTGGCGGGTGCGCTTCAACCCCAACCTGGACCGGTACTGGTTCATGAGCGTGGTGAAACTGATCGACCAGGTCACCTTGCTGGCGATGATCCTCACCGGCGCCGCGCTGCTCCGCGAGCGCGAGCGCGGCACGATTGAGCACCTTCTGGTGATGCCGGTAACGCCGTTCGAGATCATGACGAGCAAGATCTGGTCGATGGGGCTGGTGGTGGTCGTCGCCTGTTCCTTATCCCTCACCCTCGTCGTGCGGGGGCTGCTGTCGGTCCCCATCCAGGGTTCGATCCCACTCTTCCTGTGCGGCGCAGCGATCCACCTGTTCGCCGCCACGTCGCTGGGCATCTTCCTGGCCACCTTCGCCGGCACGATGCCGCAGTTCGCCCTCCTGCTGATCCTGGTCCTGCTGCCGCTACAGTCGCTGTCCGGCGGCCTGACCCCGCGTGAGAGCATGCCCGAGTTGGTTCAGTACGTGATGCTGGGGGCGCCGACGACGCATTTTGTCATCTTCGCCCAGCAAATCCTTTACCGCGGGGCCGGCATCGACGTCGTCTGGCGGCCATTCCTCGCTCTCGCGGTGATCGGCGCAGGTTTATTCAGTATTGCGCTCGCACGCTTTCGTAGGACGGTTGGGACGATGGCTTAAACATCGCTCATAGTCCTCATGCTTATTAGAATGTTAGCAAGATGCGGCCTTTGGTGCTAACGAGCACAACCGAAAAGTGAGGACTTCAATTATGAAAACAGGTGCAGAACTGCAACGGGATGTTGTGGAACAACTTGGATTTGCCTTGACCCTCTATGGTCCGCTGACGCTCAGGAGGCACTTGAAATGAAAGAAAAAGCTCTATTCTTTGACCCTTTTCGCATTATCAGTCCCAAGCACAATGCCGAGGCTCTCAGACTGGAGGATCTGCATAGCCGGCCGGTTTCCGAGGCCGTCTCTTTGCAGGAAGGCTTGCTGATGATGAGCAGCAAGATCATCGAAATGATCAGGCTTCTTTCAAAATGTGTAGTCAGTGGGTCACAGAAACAGATGGATGCCTGTGAGTCTCTGGCAAAGGAAGTTCATCAGCAGGAAAAAGTGCTCACCACAGACCTCGCTTCTTCAAAATTGAGGACAGATCTGCTGAAGGGCCTTATCAGGTTTCCTTACCGCATGGCAGGAATAGGGGACATGCTTGAGCGTATCTTGAACCGTTGCCGGGTCAAGGGTCGGGACGGTATACCTTTTACCTACAAGGCCCATGAGGAGCTTCATCAACTCTTTGTGTTTTTGTCTGATATGATCACCAACCTACGTGATTCCCTTGTAACACCCAACAAGGTTATCCTTGAACACATTATGTCCCAGAGCAAGAAGTTGGGCCAAATGCTGCTAGATTTCAGGTTGGCCCATTGGAAGCGCTTGGAAGGAGGATTCTGTTCCCCTCTTGCATCGTCAACTTACTTGGCTATATTGGATTCCATGACGGCAATAAACGAGCATCTAAACAGGATGTGCGCTACTCTTCTTGAACTTGGAACAACATCTTCAGCTGTCGGCGAAGCACGTGAACAAGCAGAGGAGAAGAGGGCGTGAACTATTGAAACAAGTTGAAGATCGACGGCTGATCCGCGATTTGGTTTCAGGTCCTAGTGGGGGGAGGCTCAGATGATGATTCCCAAAAAAAAATTCTGTTCTGCACTGACTTCTCCGAGAATTCATTAGCCGCTGGCCAATGCGCCTGTGAATATGCCAAGGCCTTTGGGGCCAGCCTTGCAATTGTCCATGTCACCGATCCTTGGGCGGTACCCCTGGCCTTCTACGTACGCAACATTCCTATTCTCATTCAGACAGTTGTTGCTGATCAACTTCAAAAGAGTGTCGCGAGATCAGTGAATACGGAACTCGAATCCATGACGAAGGAATTTCGGTCGGCGCTGAAAGAAGTTAAGACGTATTCCAGAATAGGAATTCCATCTGAACAGATAGTTCGGTTAGCCGCGGAGGAATGCATCGACCTGATTGTGATGGGAACTCATGGAAGGACAGGATTCAGGCTCATGGTGCTCGGGAGCGTGGCTGAGAATGTTCTTAGAACAGCCGGTTGCCCGGTCTTGATTGTTAGATTTTCAGCTCACGAACCTCCCGGTGGTCCAGAGTAAAGATGAGTTGACAGTTCCGCTCTACCATTCTGTGGGAAAAAATACTGGGACAGATTCATTGTCGTTAAGAGTGGGGTGCAATGAGTGACTTTGAGGTTCCTGAGCCTTTGGACGATTTTCGGGCCATGTATCCTACACGTTACCAAACAAAAGCTTTCAGCCGGGATGGGTTTCCAATAACTATTCGGCCCATCAAGCCTGAGGATGCGCCGCTACTGGTAGAAGCCTTCAAAGAGCTTTCCAAGCGTTCAATTTTCTTCCGATTTTTGGACGTGGTTAAGGAACTGCCACCGAAGTGGATTAAGCGCTTTACCCGAATAGATTACGCCCGTGATGTTGCCATGGTGGCCATCCAAGAGATTGAGTCTCGCGAGAGGATTTTGGGCGTGTGTCGAATCATGCGGGATCCGCAGGAGAAGGAAACTACCAAGGGAGAATTTGCAATAGTAGTAGAAGATGCTTGGCAGGGAAAAGGCATAGGAAACTTGTTGGCGAAACATTCCATAAGTGTCGCGAGGAAACTGGGGATAAGGTCTATTTGGGGCATTGTTTCCCCAGAAAACAATAAGATGCTCGTTATGGCTAAAAAACTGGGTTTTTCGGTGGAGCTAGACGTCGAAGCACTTGTTTATGAGATAAGGATGGAACTAAGCTCCGACGGTTGAGGACAGATCGTCAGAGTCAAATTGACGCCTCTTTACCGGTGAAGCCGAACTGGAAGTTAGTTTAGCTGTTCATTACAATTAAATTAAGGTCATCGGAAGCCATCAAGGAGATTTCAGATAACCAATCACTTGACAGCTGCACCCAGTTTCTTCAGCTCCTTTTTAGCATGTTCATTACCCTGGTCGGCAGCCTGTTTATACCACTTGATTGCTTCCGTCCGGTCCTTTTTCACTCCTGTCCCATTCTTGTACATTACCCCCAGATTGTTTTGAGCATCAGCATTTCCTTGTTCAGCGGCCTTTTTATACCACTTCACCGCCTCTCCGTAATCCTTGGCAACTCCTGTCCCATTCTTGTACATTACCCCCAGATTGTTTTGAGCATCAGCATTTCCTTGTTCAGCGGCTTTTTTATACCACTTCACCGCCTCGCCATAATCTTTCGCCACTCCCAAGCCATCCCGGTACATTACCCCCAGATTGCCTTGAGCCGTCGCATTTCCCTGTTCCGCGGCTTTCCTGTACCATTTCACTGCCTCATCGTAATCTTTGGCGACTCCCCAGCCGTTCTTATACATCAGTCCCAGACTGTTCTGAGAGGCGATACCTCCTTGTTCAGCTGCTTTTTTGTACCACTTCACCGCCTCATCATAATCCTTGGCAACTCCAAACCCATTCTGATACATAAACCCTAAGCCGTTTTGACCATGAGCATTTCCTTGATCCGCGGCTTTTTTGAACCATTCCAGCGCCTCGCCATAATCTTTCGCCACTCCCAAGCCATCGCGGTACATTACCCCCAGATTGCTTTGAGCCAGGGCATTTCCTTGATCCGCAGCTTTTCTATACCATTTAATAGCCTCATCATAATCCTTGGGAACTCCGGACCCATTCTGGTACATCAATCCCAGATTGGTTTGAGCACTGGAATTTCCTTGATCCGCGGCTTTTTTGTACCACTTGACCGCTTCACGCTCATCCTTGGGGGCTTCGAGTCCTTGCGCAAACATCCGACCTAACAGCAATTGAGCCACAGGATCGCCCTGCTGACCGGCCTGGCGAAGCCATTTCCCTCCTTCCGGGCCTTTATACATTCCAGACAACTCTCCCTGTGTAGCAGCATCGCCCCGAGCAGCCCACAGAGTCCCAAGCCGTTCGGCTTTTTCCCTGTACTCCGAGGACGGGGCTGAGACCGGTTGTGGCGGTGTCGGGGCTGGGAGAGAAGCCTCGTGCGGACGTGTCGGCGATGACGGATTGCAATAAAAATCATCCAGCAAAGAGGACAATATCCAAGGGGTCTGTTGTCCTCCCGTTTCTTTGTTGACAGCCTTTGCCACCAGTTTTAACGCCTGTTCTATCGGAATGTCCTGCACCTTCAGGGCTTCCATGAGATGCTTGGTATAGGGACTGTTTCTCTCCGTACCGTCTGCAGCTACTGAATCAGGTGATGCTGCATAGGCAATAAAAGTTCCTTTAGGAGCATCCATCTTGGACAAACCCGTACCGGGAGATCGGAACAATCCTTTGAACGGGTTATTCCGACAGGCGTCCAGGATAACGATGTTAGCCCGATTCCTGGACTCTTTCATCTTCGCAAGGACTAAACCTGCATTGAGAGTCTTGAAACGAACATCAGCCTCCGACCGAATGGGAGATCCAAGCGGAATCAAATAATTTTCGCCCCGAACCTGAACCCCATGACCTGAAAAATAAAACAATGCCACGTCACCGTTCTGGATCTCCTGAACGAATTTATTGACCGCTTCCTCCATTTCGAGATGATTCACATTTGTTTTTGTCTGAACGGCAAATCCTAATGTCCGTAGGACACCCGAAATATCCTCAGCGTCATGAGCCGGATTCCGTAATGGAGCAACTTTATAGTCGCTGTTTCCGATAATCAGTGCGACTCTTCTTTGATCCTTTATGGATACCCCTGACTCTGAGGAACTTCGGCGTACAGCCTTCGAGGTCGGTTCATCAGCTGCCAAGGAAGAGGTGTTGAATAACGTGAAGGAGACGGAAACTAAGATAATAAGGATGACAGCGACTTTGGAATAACTTCTCCGGCGGGGTGAATCATCTAAAACCAGCGGTTTCATCTTGATGATCCTTTCCCACAAGGGAATTCAACTTAAGGATTTTACCAATCCTATCGTGCCATAGTTAACGGTTGGAGACAAGAGGAAGGGTCACCTGTTACGTGCATATTGGGTAAGAAGGACTTCCTTCTTGAGCAAGCATTCCGCCCATTCTCGGGCGTACCTCATCTATCATCAGTCCACGGTGCTCTTCACCGCTGCATTTGCAAAGACTGCATAATTATTAGCGCACCATTGGAAAACATGACAACAGATGAACAAACTACTCAGTTATCTGAGCCGAGGACCCAAATAAATTACACATTCTCAGGAATGTTTCATTCCCAAATCTGGCTCTCTCTGATAAAAACCGACACGATTTTCCCGAAACCGAATGGTTTTTATATGTGAGAAGAGAGACCCCTCCTAAATCACACCTGGCTCACTATCAGCTCGTGGAGCGGATTATACGCAGCCACCGTACTGCTACCCGTTTTGTCCCGCGGCACATTTCGGGCAGAAAAAAGAGACTGATGGACGAGCACGAAATCGAGGTTCACACTATTGCAAAATCGTGGAGAGAGCCGGATTTCCTGTTTTTCAAAGTGGAGACGGGCTTTGGGTTGATGTCCATAATACTTTCCCTGGTATGGAGGAGGGCATTTTGGTAGATAGATTTCTCGATACTGTGGTCAACTGGATGAAACACACAGAGACAATGGTCCAGGCTACGCCGTGACTAAGACGAGGGATACCAATGGGAGCGAATTCTCTCAAAGAGGACAGGAAAAAGCTAATGGAGGAAACCAGAGAATCCCGGCTGCTTCTGTGGAAATTGATACGACTCAGGCATCCCCAGTGGAAATTGACCGAGCGGTTGATAGCAACTGATGAAATCTCCGAAGAACTTAAGCAAGCGCTGAGTGGTCATCCCAAGAGCAGAAGGGTTACTTTCAAGAAATGGCAGCGTATGCGGTTGTGGCCCCCGCCAGAAATCCTTCATGATCGCCAGGAGCAAGCCTTGGAACACCAGAATGGCTGAGCTACGTGCAACAGACCATCGAAGGACACGACAGGTTGTTTCCGGTTCTGAAGAGTGGACGGGTTGTGCTTTTTCGGAAAGAACGTTGATGCGCCGGATAGACCGAAAGGCACTGCCAATATCGTCAAATTTGCTTTGCGTCTTCCGCATATCTTCTGTTAGCCTGATCGGGTAAGTCGCCTCATGCCTCACTGGTCTAATGTTGTTGCGCTCTGGCACGAAAGTTAATGTTTGTCACACAATTTGTTCCGAAATATTAGATAATTGTGCATATTTTATCATTCATTGAACCTAAATTGCTTGACAACTTACTAATAATACGGTACATTATTATAGATAACAACAGGCCCCATATCCATTTGCCCGCGTCTTGGCGGGCTTCTTTTTGGATCATTCCCTTAGCTCCGCAAATGTTACTGTCGAGGTAGAAATGCATGCAACGACAGTACGATTGAAGAGCTGAGAGTCCCAGTGCCGACGGTTGAAGCGATATGAAAACTCGGCCAAGTAGCGGTCAAGGTGCTTCTCACTCACACCGTGATGGACACCACGTATATTCCCCTTGAGGTTGGCAGTCAGGACATGGACCCATCGGAGTTGTTTCAGTGCTTCCTTGTCTTTGCTGACCACGTGAGGCTCATGGACAAATCCGTTTGAAGCGAGGGCGAAATAGGCATGCCAACCGTCAGTCCTGATCTTCGTATTCGGAGCAACTTTGTCACGGCTCAGCCCCAGGATCTGTCTGCTACTGACGGCCGGAACGTGTTTCATCACGGCAAATCCAGGGTGATCCCCTTGACTCTCGGCAGCTACAACGATTTTCGCCTTGCCTTTGGCTCCCCGTCCTCTCGCACCGGATTTTCTCGGGCCGAGGAAAGTGTCATCCATCTCTACGAGGTCAGCCAGCTGGTACTGAGCGTCTCGGTCGGCCATGGCTTTGCGTATCTTATGGCCCATTGTCCACACCGTCTTGTAAGACGAGATACCAAGCATCCGCTGGAGACTCAGCATCGAGGCACCGCTCTTCTGACGGGTCATCATGAAGATCATCCAAAACCATTTCACCAGTGAGGTTCTCGTCTTATGAAAGATCGTGCCCGCGGTCACCGAGACCTGGTACTTGCACTTACTACACTGGTACAGCTTGCGCGTACTGTGAAAGCAATATTGAGAGTGGCCGCATCTTGGACAAAGATAACCCTCTGGCCATCGAAGCTGAAACAGGTGCTCCATACAGGCTTCCTCGGTACAAAACTTTTACTGGAACTCCATCAAACTCAACTACTGTTGCTTCAATACACTTCACCCTCCCCGTTAACGTCGTGGCGGTTTATAGTACATTTGCGGAGCAAAGGCAATAATCCATAAAGTTCGTCCAAATAGCCCGAGGATGCCACGATCCAGTCGAGTTCCGGAACGTAGTTGAAAATAACCATTTTCATGCGCCGGACCTCTTCATCTTGATTTTTCCAGGAATAAAAGATTTTCCCACTCTTTTGGCGGCATATTTCCTGAATGAAGTTCCGTCCGGTTGCGTCCGATGACTCGAAATAATTTTGGCCTTCGAGCTTAGGATGGATGACAAGGTTCCCTTTGCCGTCCATCACAAAACAGTAACCCGTGCGGCCAAGTCGAAGCGACAGGATGCTCTCGCGAAAATCCTCCGTGTTAATCAGCGTCCTGAACTCCTCTCGGTAAGATGACACAGAGATAATCCAGTCCCAGGAAGGGAAATACGTCATGTAGAGAGCTTTCGGACGGGCGGCCACCTCTCCGGGATTTTTCCAGTCGTACTCGATGTATCCTTCTTTTCGGGACATTTGTTCCCGGACAAATGGGAAATAAGAAAAATCGACACCCTGCACGCCCTTTTGGGGATGCACAACGGCCTCACCTGCACTGTTACCACAATATATGTAACCTGTTTCCCCTATTCTTTGGCTGAAAAAGATCTCTATCGCGCGACGCTTCGCTTCTTCTTCCGACAACAGCCCTTGCTCATGTAAACTGTAGAAGTGCTCGGCGATCTCTCGATTTTTCTCTGCCACCGCTCGAAGGTGATTTTTGATCGACACCGTGATCGACGTCCGCACCATGTCAAGGATCTTAGCAGTGGAGTTGTTGAGTTCTCTTTCGATGTCAGCCTCAATTGTTCGTCGCACGAGAGTGTAGACAACGCTGCCAGCTATGGCGAGGGCGAGAATGAAAAAGGCGGAGTAACTCACGAGAAGCTTGTATCGAACTGGAAGATCGCGGAAAAAGCGAGGTGACTCAACCGCATACAAGATGTTGTGGTTACAAATGAGAGTTATACTTAACTACTAGTGCTCTGTCTCCAAAATATCTGGTCCATTGGCTTCTTGTGATTACGTATAGATAGACAAGGCGGAACCTCCAGTTATTTGAGAGACAGAGCACTAGGGACAAGGAAGAGAATGGGAATGAAAAACATTGAAAAATTAGGGTGGTGCAATGATTGTAAAGAATGGATTCCTCTAAAAGAACATTGGCTACCTGAACACAATAATCAAAAAGGGGAACAATGCAAAGGCTCCCGTTATTCCTATTGGGGATTTGAAATATCGGATTAAAAACGAACAGGAAGCAATCGCTGTAGCCAAATGGATAGAAAGAGACGATGGTGGTTGTCTTGATCACTCAGTGGGGTCTGGACACACAATGAATTGTGGAGACGGACGCAATTGTGAAGACGAGCGGCTCCGATGGGCTAAGGCATTAGCAGAATATTTGTTAACCGACTCATTCAGGCAGACCACAATATCTAGTGGGTAGTTGAGTGAAGGAGATGGCCCTATTCTAAAATTATATACCCATCCATCTCGTTTCCACCTTGGGCCTGGCAGCCATGTTCCGATGGACCTGCCAAATGAGTACGACTTTGGATGCATATTGCTTCCACGCTAGTTTTCCGAAAATTTCAACGACCACCCGAATCCAACCTCGTTGGGTCGCATCTAATCATGCAGGACAAGAGGTCCAAAATCCACAGGAGCATCAGGAGGTCCACAATGAAGACTTCATTATACGTTGCGATACTCATTGCCACACTAGCTGTAGTTCCAATTTTGTCCTCTGCCGTTCTGGCGGCACAGGATTCCGCTGGTTCTGACCACAATTTGTGCATACAGAGCTGTGCATGGCCCTTCAGCAACAACGCTGGCCAATACCAAACCCAGGCCAATTGCACGGTTGGCTGCGATAGCTCGTTCTGGAAGGCGTTTGACAGGAAGGCAAGAGAGCTTGACAAAGGCCCTAAGTAGATGAAAGGTGGGGGGGAAACCCAGAAAATCTTCGCGTAGAAGTGAAGCTGGGGGTTCCCCTATCAGGCTCCTTTTATCTGTATTTCTTGCAAAAACCCGGCTTCTCCTTTTACTGACATGGCGCCAGGCTTAGCCATTTGCCTTCCGAGGGATTTTTTTCACACAGGTAGGGGCCTCTCTGTGCTGTTAAAGAGGTGGGGAAAAGGGAGGCTGTATTTGGGTGATTGAAACGTCAACGGACATAAGAAGCCTGCATCTGCTGGTCTGTGCACGTGCTTTGCCCTCGGAGGGACCTCTTGGCTGATCAAACGGCTGATCAAGGTCGGAGCGAAAGTAGCGTATCACGGTCGGAGGTGGCAAGTGCATGTGGCTTCGGCGTTTCCCTTGGCTCGACACTACCGCGCTGTTTTCGGGTGACGAGCACGACGGCAAAAATGGTTGACGGAGTGACGGAGGGTGAGGTACGCTCAGAACCAGCGCATAAAGGGTCTTCTCAGTAACGTGACGACGGTTTTGCCTTTCTGGGACCTCGTAGGTGACCACGCGGGGACCTTTTCGGGTCAAAGCAACCGTCCAGCAACTCCCGTACCGGCCCAAAGGCCTCCAAAATGGAAAGACCGGAGCATAATTCCGACTACAAAGAATGCGGTGCAGACGGATGGGTGACAAAGGCCGAAGAGGAAATGGCAAAGATCTCATAACAGCAATTACCAGTTCCAGGGGGAGGAATGATGGAATGCCCCGCTTGTCACGCAGAGAATCGTGAAAGCGCTAAGTTTTGCAACCACTGTGGTGTGACATTGGAACAGGCCTGCCCTGCATGTGAGACGACCAATCCTTTCGGAAGCAGATTTTGTGATGCCTGTGGTCAGCCATTGGACGCAAAGCTACCATCAGGTCATGCCGTCCTGGCTCGCCTCTCCGCACCCTCAATCGTAAAATTGCGCAGAATCGTTCTCAGGTGCCTTACAAGCGCTAAGAAGTCGTCTCGGATTCGCTGTTGATCTTTCGCAGCAGCCGTTTATGATGGATCGAAAGGGAGTGAAATTCTTATTCTTCAGGGAGATTTCGAGGCAGAATAGTGATGATTGGGGCAGGAGCTTTGCAATGCATAAACCATAACGTTCCATGCCTGAGACGTTCAGTTGGGTAATGGAAAGAAAGTAGGTGATCGGTGCAGACGTCCTATCCGCTCAAAGATTATGTGAAATTGAGTCGCAGCCGGACGCAACGGTACTGGTCGGCGGAGCGAGAGGTCGTTGCGGATGCGAATCAAATTAATGGATTCTTCAATGATAAAGCAAGATAAAGCAAGAAAGGAGATCTGATTATGGCACTTGCAGAAGAAGTGTTCGGATTCTATATTCCGACTGTCACGTTGATGGGTATAGGGTGTCACAAGCAGACCGGCGACTGGGTCAAAACGCTCGGTTGCAATAAACCACTAATCGTAACGGACAAGGGCATCACTAAGGCAGGCATTACCGATACAATCGCTGAGATTATCAGGAAAGGAGCAAATGCCGAAGTGGTAGTGTTCGACGAGACCGTCCCCAATCCAACTGATAAGAACGCTGATGACGGTCTCGAGATTTTCAAGAAGAACAAGTGCGATAGCATTGTTTCACTCGGCGGCGGCAGTGCGCACGATTGCGGCAAAGCCGTCGGCATTCTGGCCACGAATGGCGGTAAGATTAATGACTATGAGGGGTTGGACAAATCGTCTAAAAGCATGCCGCCATTTATCGCAATCAACACCACAGCAGGCACGGCGAGCGAAATGACCCGATTTTGCATCATTACCGACACGAGCCGCAAGGTGAAAATGGCAATTGTGGATTGGAGAACGACACCGAACGTTGCCATCAACGACCCGCTGCTCATGGCAGGTATGCCTCCAGCACTCACGGCTGCCACCGGAATGGACGCCCTCACGCATGCTGTCGAGGCTTACGTATCAACAGCTGCGACTCCTGTGACCGATGCGTGTGCGCTTCAGGCAATGAAACTGATAGCCAACAACCTCCGAGCTGCTGTGGCTAACGGCGGCGACATGGGAGCGCGGGATAGCATGGCCTATGCTGAATATCTCGCAGGGATGGCCTTTAACAATGCCAGCCTCGGCCATGTCCACGCTATGGCACACCAGTTGGGCGGCTTCTATAATCTGCCGCACGGCGTGTGCAACGCTATCCTGCTGCCCGCTGTCGAGCGCTTCAATCTGATCGCCAAGGTCGATAGGTTCGTAGACATAGCAAAGGCGATGGGTGAACCGGTAGAAGGTCTGTCCAAGAGGGCTTCCGCTGAAAAGGCGCTTGACGCAATCAAGACGCTCTCGAAGGATGTAGGCATCCCGAGCGGCCTGAAGGAGCTCAACGTCAAGGAGCAAGACCTCAAAACGATGGCAGAAAACGCTCAAAAAGACGCTTGCGGACTGACCAACCCGCGCTGCCCAACCCTGGAAGACGTCGTCATGATTTACAAGTGGGCTATGTAGCCTGCAACCCTTTGGGCAGGGTTCGCCCCGCCCACATCCCGACGCAAACTATCCGGCGCGTCGGGTGGGGCAAGTCATGGGCTCGATTCGGAGAAAACTAGTGCATGCTACCGGCAAGAAGCTTCGGAGGGAAGGTAACTCGACACAAGACTCGCGGTAAACATTGTGGCGGCCAAATCGCTCGCTACCACGCACTGTTTCAGAGGCAATTGGACAGAAAGAATTACTCGTGGGCGCTTGGACTACAACTTGAAGGCCACTTGGCTATCGAGCGCGCAACGAATACGTTAAAGGACCCTAAGCACTGTCTTGGACCTGAACTCACCCGAGATCCTGGAACTTGTGAATTCTCAACCCAAGACTCCCGAGGAAATTGCCCACGAGCATTTCGAGCCTCAGGTGCTCGAAGGTTTCGGCTTCAAGCTCGCGATAAACGAGTTGCTAACTCATTGCGAACTCATGGAGTTCAGCGGGAACATCGCGTGGACTGAAGGCAATTTAATTATTTGGAAGCAATCAGAAAGATACAACCATACGGGATATTGGTTCACAACTCATTCATCGTGGGTTACGACTTTGATACCCAAGCGACATTTGACGAATTAATGGGCTACAAATTCAGCTTCCTCTTCCAGAGTCAGGTGCGCGTTTCGTCGACCACTCCGTCCTGTTCTCTCCACTACCCCCGGACCAAACCGATTGTAATCCGAAATCAGATTATGAACGGTTCCCTTTCCCATTCCCACAACATGCACTGCTATTTCCTTGGCCGGCACCGGATCAACGGTAGCGTGCAATATGACCAGCCATTTCTGTGCGATCCATGGATTCCTTGACGTCCGTATTCGCTTCCTGATCTCTTCTTCCGAAAGATCCTCAAATGCTCTCGTCACTCTACCCATGGTCACCTCCAGTTAAAACTGCGGCAACCTCATACCACATTCCGCGTATGAACGCGAGTTGGTATAACATCTTGCAAGGTAAGCACAATCTCATCGAGGCCTCGAAGAAAATATCTGGCACGAGACTTGCTTAACCTACGGTATTAAATCATTCAGGTTGGCTCATACTGGCAGTGGTGGAGTGATAATGGATTGGTTTCATCGAGACCAGCTCTAGGCTACCTGGTTCGAAGACGGTCAAGGTGAGAGCGAAAGTCGCGTATCACGGTAGGAGGTTGCGGGTTCATGTGGCATCGGACTTTGTCTTGGCTCCATACTACCAAGCTGTTCTTGGGTTAAGGCCAAGCAATTTATTTTGACAAAAGAGCGGAGGTGGAGGTACATTCAAAAAAAAAAGCAACAGACACAGGCATTTTTGTCAACGTGACGATGGCCCCGCTGTCGTCTTGCCGCCGCAGAGGCCACCGGGGTCTTTTCCGCTGTAAGGCCAGACACTGCGGAGACCGCAGTCCGAGGCAGACGTCCAAGAAGCACCAGAGTGTCGCACAATTCCAGAATATTGGAGGGAGGAACAAATTCAGGAAGCCGTAGACTCCTGCCCCGAAGAGGCTATTAAATGGGTTGAATGAAAATGGGAGGCAAGACGGACCAAGCAGTGAAGCCCAAAAAATCGGAGTGGGAGATTTCCCTGTTACGATGATAAAATGTCTGTGATGCTTTGCAACTGGTCCGAGGGTATCTTTTTCTCTTTTTTTTTCGGATTAGGGGGTAGAGATGAAAAAATTCTTGGTGCCTATGCTAGTGGGGCTTTTTGTGCTTGCCGTGGTAACCCCTGCCTTGACGTGGGAGTTCGCAATGAGAGGCGAGTACGAATACCGTTTCAAGTATTTTTCTCGTACGGGCAATTCTGACCTCTTCGGATTCGCTCCTGCTCAGGACGGCGGTGCTGGGACGTTCATCGGGTTTGCCGGACCTAACATCTGGGCCACTGGCGCGGTGGTGAATGTCGCGGGCGACAACAGCAATGCGCTCACCTCTACGAGCGCGCCGGTAGTGATTACGCGGGGTGGTTTCTCCAGATGGGGGTCCGACGCGCATTATAGCGACAACAGGTTCACCCTGCTGCCGGAGATCCGCTTGAATCCGGCCATAAAGGTATTTGGTGTGTACACCATTGGGGGCTATCGCAACAAATACGCACAGTGGAATATCGTCGGGATTGGTGGAGACCCAGGCGTAGGAACCCCTCCGTTTGAGCGTAGTGTCATGCAAGGCGTGAGCCAGAACGCGTATGACACCGCAGGTATTGGAAGCTGGGAGCAGATCAAGTTCTCTGCTCAAACACCCATTGGCACACTCTTCTATGGAATCAGGGATTTTGCATTCGGGCTCGGCGCTACCCTTGGGTACAACACTAGAACGGAAGCGTTTTTGGCCGTCATTCCTTATGGTCCCCTGAGCTTCCTTTATGCAATCTGGCTCAGCCAGGGAGCGGCCCCCTTCATGGACGGCTGGAATCAGTCGCCTGACGGCGGGCGCAAAAACAGCATGTTCCAGGGCTTCTGGATCATCTATAGCAACGCTGACTTGCAATTTGGGGCAGGCTGGATCGGACGTAACATCCATTTGGGCAGGGGAGACTTGAATTTTGTGCCTGCTTTTGTTCCCGTAGTACCGGGGGCTCCTGTACCTGGAGAAGTGGTTGCATCCGATAGGTTTCTGAATTTTTGGATCGCCTATTTGAGTTACAACAACGGCAGGTTCTTTGCCAATGCAGAATATTCGTGGATAGCCCTGGACTTTTGCAACACCTTGAACGGTGGTCCCACCGCGGCGAGTCCTGTTCTGTCTCAGCCTCGTTATATGCTTAAACATGCTTTTGCCGAAACAGGTCTTTTGTGCGGTCCGGCGAGGCTCACCTTCATGTGGGCGTGGTCACCAGGCCAGAATCAGATAAACCCCAATAACGGCATTCTGCCAGCGGGCACGCTTACGACCAACTCTCTGCCGTATCCCATCAACTATCAGGCCATGGAACCGTACAACACACTGATGTTCTACACTTACGGGGGTGGGAACAATCAATTCAACTGGACGTTTGGAGCCGACAGCATTGGCTGCATGGGTGATGCGTGGGCCTTTGGAACTCGGCTGGATTATGCTGTGGCCTCTAACTTGAACTTGTGGGGCACCTATCTTTGGGCCGAGCGCTTGGAGAGAGATGGATACCTTGCAGGTCAGTTTGGCGGCGTCACAGCGGCCGACCCCATCTCTGTCAGAGGTAACGTGCCCATAGTAGTACCAGGCTCTGCGTTCAGGGGTAGAGATGGTCGTGGCGATACGGTCTTGTCTGATCCTTTTGCCAGCAACCGCTCTCTCGGATGGGAAGTCAATGCAGGAGCTGATTGGAAACTCTTCGAGGGCATGACGCTGCGCGTGAAGTATGCGTATTGGCAGCCGGGCAGCTGGTTTGACTGGGCTTATCAGGCTATCGTACCGACGGGTGGCGGCGGCGTTGACGTGGCGCCTGTGGGCAAGAATGGCATCCAAAGCGTTCAGATGTCTACCCTGATAAATTTCTAATCAGACCGTTTCCTTGTTGGTCACAAGCAAACAGAGCCAGGAGGTTGAGCCGAATCGTCAAAATGGTCGTTCTGGACTGAGGGACGACACCGAATGTGGCCATGAACGACCCGCTCATCATGGCGGGCATGGTTCCGCTCCTCACAGCTGCCACCGGCATGGATGCTCTCACGCGCGCTGTCGAGGTCTACATATCGATAATGGTAACCTCGGTGCGGCCTTTTTAAGGTCGCGTACATTAACGTAATTAGTAGAGACAAAGCCAAGGAGGTGTTTTTATGGGTAAATTCATCCGTGTAGACATGACATCGAAAGAGGTGAACATCGGCGAGTGTCCCGAAAAATATGCAGGTTTGGCGGGCCGTGGACTTACCTCCACCTTCATCGCCGACGAAGTGAAGCCCACCTGTCATCCTTTAGGGAAAAACAACAAGCTGCTTTTTGCGCCCGGCTTTCTTAGCGGGACTACCGCAGCGAACTCCGGCCGCATTTCTTGTGGCGCCAAGAGCCCGCTGACCGGAGGCATCAAGGAAAGCAACAGTGGAGGCAGCTCTAGTCAAAAGTTGGCCAGACTGGGCATTAAGGCTCTCGTGTTTGAGGGAATTCCGGCAGAGGATAAATATTTCGTCATCAAAGTTGCGATGGACGGTGTCACCATTGATGACGCACCCGCTGAAATCATGGGCATAGGCAACTATGACGCCATTAAGATCCTGCAAGAAAAATACGGCCCCAAAGTAGGGGTAGCCGTCATTGGTCCGGCAGGAGAAATGAGGCTTTCAGCAGCCAACATTTCCTTTGCCGATCCTGATGGCAACATCCGCAGCGCCGGTCGTGGCGGCCTAGGCGCGGTGATGGGTTCCAAGAAGATAAAAGCCGTCGTTATTGATGACACTGGCGCTCCCCGGGTCGCTATCGCCGATCAGCAGGCTTTCACGAGTGCTGCAAAGCGGTTTTCCAAAGCCCTTACTACTCATCCGGTCACTAGTCAGGGTCTAACCAACTACGGCACCGACGTTCTGGTGAATATCCTGAACGAAGCTGGGGGTCTTCCCACCGAAAACTTCCGCAGGGGTCGTAACGAATGGGCCGACAACATTAGCGGCGAGACAATGAACGCAACCATGAAGGAGCGTGGCGGCAGACCTGTCCACAACTGCCATGCAGGTTGCGTCATACGCTGTTCCCAGCACTATGTTGACAAGGAAGGCAAATATATCACCAGCGGTTTTGAGTATGAGACGATTTGGGCCCTTGGCGCTGACGCCAAGATTGATGACCTTGACACAATCGCCTATTGTGACCGTGAACTCGATGAGGCCGGCGTAGATTCGATCGACTGCTCAGTGGCTGTCGCTGTTGCCATGGAGGCTGGCATCATTCCCTGGGGCGACGCCAAAGCTGCTCTGGAACTTATTAAAGAAATCCGTAAAGGAACTCCCCTGGGCCGGATTCTTGGCTGCGGCGCTGCTGCGGTTGGTCGAATGTATGGGCTTTTCAGGGTTCCTGTAGTAAAAGGCCAGGCAATTCCGGCCTACGATCCCCGTGTGGTTAAGGGAGTTGGCCTGACCTACGCCACGACTCCGATGGGTGCAGACCACACGGCCGGTTATGCAGTGGCCACCAACATTCTGAAGTGTGGCGGCTTCGTAGATCCGCTTAAGAAGGAAGGTCAAGTTGAACTGTCCCGCAACCTCCAAATTGCCACTGCTGCTCTTGACAGTATGGGTATGTGCGTGTTTGTTTCCTTCGCCACTCTGGACAGCGCCGATGCCTCCCAAGCTCTGGTTGACATGATCAACGCTCAGTACGGCCTCTCCCTTAATGCAAACGATATTACAGCTATGGGCAAGTCTATCCTTAAGGCTGAGCGCGGATTCAATCAAAGGGCTGGCTTTACCAACGCGGATGACCGCTTACCGGAATTCTTCGAGGAGGAATGTCCACCGCATAACACCACTTGGGACTTCACAGAAGAAGAAATTGACCAAGTAATGAATTTCTAGTTAGTGCAAAAGTAGGTAACAGGAAACCCCACCCTGGAAAGGCCAAAGGGAAAAGACCATTGAACGAGAACTGGGCATAACGTACTCCTGTCCATTCGATCTGAAAGAGTGAGGGGAGGCCGATGATCGAACTTCGCGCGTTCATGGGTCTAGCAGATCTCTTTCGAGAACGGAACTGGCCGAATCCGTACAAGATTGATATCCAGGGAGGAATGACCGGAAGCCGACTGCTGGCCATGCTTGATATTCCGCGGGAAAAGGTCGAGGTCATATTTGTTAACGGAAAAGCCTGTGATCCCTCTATAGCGGTGTTGACCAGTTGCGATCGTGTGGCCTTGGTGCCACCGGGGATGCCCGGCCCGTACCGTGTATTGTTGGGCTTCAAAGAATTAGGTTAGGCAGACTCCCGATGCTCTAAGTAGACGAACATTGCTACGTCAGTGATGCGATGACTTATGTCATTTGGCCAAATGCATCGCAGTGATCGCTTGGCCAAGGCCAACGAGACGTTATGGGCTGCCTGACATGAAGGCAAATTCATATGCAAATAGAAGTTCGTTTGTTTGCCACCTTAAGAGGGTACGCTCAGTCCGCTCCCAGGGGAGTTCTTACCATCGATATGCCTGAGGGCGGCACGACGGCTGATCTGATTGCCAAATTAGGAATCAATGCCGATGAGGTTCATTTGTTGATGGTCAACGGTCTGAACAGCCCTCTCAGTCAAGCACTCGCCGAAGGCGATCGCGTTGGCTTGTTCCCACCGGTAGGAGGTGGTTAGATGGCTCGGGAAGACTCGGTGGCTCTGCTGGCCAAGGGGGAGATTCCCAAGCGATATCAGAGGAATATCGGGACCATCGGTGTAGATGGGCAGAAGCGCTTGCTCGAGTCCCATGTCGCCGTTGTCGGCGCCGGCGGTTTGGGTGGGAATATCATAGAACTTCTTGCCCGGCAGGGAGTGGGCTTCATGCGGATCATCGACGGCGATAGTTTTGCGCCCGTCAACCTCAACCGGCAGCTATTAGCAACTGAACGTACCATAGGGATGAACAAGGCGGCCGTTGCCGCGGACAGGGTTGCTCAGGTCAATTCCGACGTACAGGTCCACGCCGTGCCTGTGATGTTGAATGAAAAGAATGCGGTAGAATTGCTGTCCGGAATGGATGTCGTTGTCGATGCCTTGGATTCGATCGACAACCGCTTGCTGCTTTGCTCGATGGCTCAAGAGTTAAGGATTCCATTGGTACACGCCGCCATCGCCGGATTCACAGGTCAGATCGGGACTATATTGCCAACTGGTCCGGGTCTGGACAAAATTTATGGAAAAGCCAACTGTCCCGACAGGGGAATTGAGGCCGTATTGGGCAATCCTGCCACCACGCCGGCTTTGGCAGCAGCAATTCAGGCCCAGGAGGTTGTTAAACTACTGACTGGTATCGGTGAAACCATCAACCATAGGCTGCTATATTTTGATACAGAGCTGAATATCTACGAATTGTTGAATTTGGAATAGCTGCGATACGAAACAAATTTGCAATATGAGCACTCAGGACGCTGTTCAAGCCTGTTGTTTCAATGTCCAGATAAGCGGTCGAGTGACGAAAATCCGGCAGCAGCCTCCAGCAGTGCCTGGACGGCAACGAGCTAATGAAGTAATTGGGATTGTTGTCTTTGAGTCGTGCGACGGATTCTCTTATCCGCTTTTTCAGTGAAGGGTAGCCTTTTTTTGATAAGTTCACCTGAACCCGCTCTCAAAACATCGTCCCAGCATAGAATGCCACTATGCCAGAGATCGTGTTCCGATCTGTCCTCTATTCCCGGAATGTGGCAGAAAGTATTTTTTAACAAGGCAGCCCTCTTTGCCAGCATAGATTCGGGATGTGCTTTAAGGTGTTTTGTTTTCCTTCCGTGGAGGAAGTATCACGATTACCGAGACTAGCGCAAAAACTTTATAGGCTGTTTCACCTTTTCTCGTGTCCTGGCCCCGACTTGACGCACAATCTTTCAGTCTTCATTTTCCACTAGTTAACTTAGAGTACAGTAGGTTTTCCTCCTTGAAAAGGGACTGACGAGAAAGTGGCAAGACTCCCGAACTGCCGCAATTCCTTTTCCACAGCTTTTAAAGCACATCTTTCCCGCTCCTGCCGAGCAAGGTTTTTCTGCGGGCCACTCGTGTGAGAGCCGAAAGCGGCGAAATCTTCCAACCGTGTCATACTCAATCGTGGAGCAGGAAGGAGGGAGAGTCGCGCGCGACGGCCAGGGCCGCTCAAAATCGCGTTTAGGGGCCTTCTCCTTGATTTTCCTGGAAACGCTGTATCCATGCGGCGAGTAGCCTCCGGTCAACCAACTCGGTCTTCGTCTCCTCGGCCACGATCCGGGCTCCATTCGTGAAAGTCGAATTGGTCACAACCATGCCCCGCTCGCAGCTATGATGAACCTTACCGGCCCGAAGGTCGGCAATCGCATGACGGCTGACACCCGCGGTCTGGCGCTTGGTCTGCACCGCATACTTGGTACCGTCCTTGTGCGCAACAAGATCGACGCCAAAGTCTCCAGCATGCGCGATGACCTTGACCCGCTTGAACCCCTGACTCTCAAGCAGCCGGCCAATATAGGACTTGAATTCCGGGCCGCTCATCTGGTCAACCCCAGCCAAGTCAAGCGCCCGGAGACGGCGATCCTCACGACGGCCAAGCCACCAGTCACGAAAACCAATCACCAAGCACGCCAGCAAGACAATCAGTACCAAAGATTGGAGCTCGTTCACAGCGACCTCTGAGGTCCGCCCAGCTCGGGAATCTGGAGACAGTGAAAAAATACTACCACGACAAAATGGAAAACCGCAAAAAGCGCCAAAAAAGTACATCCCAGAATGTAGTGTCCGTCTCTCTTTGGAAGCACCAAATTCGCCAACCCCGCCCCGATCCCAAATAAAGATAGGTAGTTGATTTATTTTCTAATCATCCATGCTAGTTACCGGTAACCTTTGCGTACTTTTAATGATTTCCGTGACTCTACGACAAATTTCGGTTTTCCCTCAGTTTCTGTTCACACTTCATCCTCGAATTTCTTAGAAGCCTCGTCCATCATGCCGTGTTTCTGAAAAATCTACTGCTTGACCTCAACTTGGGCTGGAATTAGTCCACTCAATGCGTTAGAAACTTTATATAAGAGGAATTATGCCCACTGCCGTGCCAATTGTGGGGTGTTTCCACTGGAATCCAGTCTCGCCAGCATGCTCCTGCCATCTGCAAGGACCTCGAACGGTGTCTCAAGAGGCAAGAGGACGAGACAATCGTAGTCACGTTGCGGAAAAAGATGCTTGTTTGCTCTTGTTGAGCGTACTGCACCCTCCTCCACTCCGTCAACCATTTCTTCCACCGCGCTCGTCACCCGAACACAGCGCGCAAGTGTCCAGCTAAGGGAAACGCCGACACAACATGGACATACCACACTCGGGGTTGCCTAAAGGCGGATAACATTTTCACCTGCTTGTCACCGATTATGGCTTGGAAATGCTCAGAAGACGCTTCAAAGATTTATCGGTCGGAGAAAGGATGCATTTTTTCCGAGAAATCCTCCCTTTTGTAAAGCCCAAGACCTTGTATAAGGGCTTGGTATTGCCCGCTGATCACTCTATGTGGTATCAAGATTCAATTTGTCTTAGACGAGATGTTGTCCCTTGGGTGCAACCGGACGAGAAATTGTCACTGAGGATTTCTTGGGCCGGCCGCGGCGGAAAAGTTGCCTCTTAATACGGTCTTCTGCTGAAAATCCGAATCCTCTAGCTCTATCACGTCAACTGTTTCCGAATTCGCTTCCGAACTCTTCAAATCTTCGAGACCGTCCGAGACCACTGAACCGTCCCGGATTCGTATAATTCTGTCACAAGCCAGGCCGATTTCCTCTTCATGTGTCACCAACACAACTGTATAGCCTTGGCGGGCCACCGCTCTCAGTTGTTGGACAACCGCATCGGTGTTTTTCTGGTCAAGCTGACCGGTGGGCTCATCACCCAGTATCAATGAAGGGTCGTTCACAAGCGCTCTCGCCATCGCCGCCCTCTGGCGCTCTCCCCCGGATAAACGGTTGGCCCAGTGATCCACCCGATGGGAAAGTCCAACTTTGTCCAGCGCTTCCAGAATCTTCTTTCTGCGGGTGCCCTTATCAGACGAGGCATAGATCAGCGGAAGTTCCAGATTCTCGAACACGGTGGAGTTTGGTAAAAGGTCGCAGCTCTGAAAAATGAATCCCACTTCTTTGTTTCGGAAAAGCGCCTGCTCTTGAGGTGTGAAATTCAGGATGTCGTGGCCTTTAAATAGATAAACCCCGGAAGTCGGTGCATGCAGAAGTCCCAACACATACAGGAGAGTGGATTTTCCGGAGCCGGACGGACCCATTATGGCCACCATCTCTCCGCGATAAATTTTGAGATCAACTCCGCGGACAGCGTGGATAATGTTCGTTCCGTCTATGTAATCTTTTATAAGGCCCCGAGTTTCTATTACTAAGCCGTCGTTCGTCAATTCCTCAGGTTCCCCTCAAGCGCTTTTAGTATTATAGGCCAGTATAGCTCATCAACAACCGAATTCCTACTATGTAATAATATCGCGCCGAATATCTTGCCCTTTTCATCCGGGCCATGCTACGCATATACAATGTTTCGCATAACCAGGCAAGCCCAAGGTAAGCACGGTTCTTTCGTCAAGCTGGCTCAGTTTGATTCAGAGGATTATGCCGTTATCGTGCGGTCTCCTTTCGATATGAGGCTTCATCAACGTTATATCGGCCCCGACCTTGCTAAGGCCGACGAGATATTCACGGCAGAGGTCACGAGGATGGCCGATATGGTCGATGAACGGTGATCCCGGTCTTCGGCCAAAGCGCGTTACGACAGTTCATCTGTATCAAAGCAGGCTTTTCAATCGCTTGCCTTCTTGCCTCTGCTGCTCCTAGAATCGTTCTGTTCTATGAGTAAGACCTGTTTTACCGATCCTTAGGAGGTCCCGGAATGGCCAAGGTACGACTGCAAAGCGAATGGAAAATCTGGGGGGGCCTTGTCGCCGTATTCATTCTGGTAATTGTCTACCTTTACTTTGCCAGTCGTCCGCCGACGGAAGGCGGGGAATATTTGTGGAGAGTTGACAAGATTAACGGTCCGAACGACCTCAGCATAAGAAGCATGGGGAACATAATCCGGTTCAAACTTATCGGATTGCGCGTACCGCAATCCCAGGACTTCGCTGCGCGGGACTTCCTGACCAAAACCCTGGAAAATCAATGGGTTCGAATCAAGACGGTTCGCGAAGACCCGAAGGGAATTAGAGAAGGTTTTGTCTACCTTTCCGGGGAAGATATCATAGCCAGGATGGTCAGACAGGGACTTGGCGAAATTGACCGCGACGAAAAAAGCTTTGACGTAAGACCGTATATGGAACTCGCGCAGGAAGCCAAGAGAGAAAGGAAAGGGCTTTGGAGCCAATCACCACAGGGAGAAAAGTGAGATGAAAATCCTTCTTGTTGGCTCGGGTGGCCGTGAACACACCCTGGCTTGGAAGTTCGCCCAATCAGATCTTGTGACCGAGGTGCTCGCCGCGCCCGGAAATGTGGGCATAGCTGGAGAACCGAAATGCAGGCTGGTGAACATATCCGCCGAGGACATCGGAGGACTTCGTAAACTCGCTCTTGAACAAAAGATAGATCTCACTGTGGTCGGCCCGGAAGCCCCCCTGGTATCCGGATTGGCTGATTCATTTCGAGAAGTTGGGCTCAATGTTTTTGGTCCCCTGGCAAAAGCCGCTCAACTGGAAGGCAGCAAAGTCTTCACTAAGCGCTTGTTGCAGAAATACGATATCCCGAGCGCGGAGTTCGAGGTATTCGAAGATTTTGCGACCGCGTCAAACTATTTGAAGGAGCACGCAGTACCCGTGGTGGTAAAGGCGGATGGTCTTGCCGCGGGAAAGGGTGTCTTCGTGTGCCGCGATCGCAAAGAGGCGCTCGACGCCCTGAATTTGATCATCAATGACAGAGTTTTCGGCGATGCAGGGAACAGAGTCATTATAGAAGAGTGTCTCGAGGGTGAGGAAGCTTCATTCATAGCACTCACCGACGGCAAATTCGTATTGCCGCTGGCGAGTTCGCAGGACCATAAACCTATATTTGATAACGATCAAGGTCCCAACACCGGAGGGATGGGCGCATATTCACCCGCGCCGGTAGTGACGGCAGATCTTCATGACCAGATCATGAACAAGGTGATGTTTCCGGTAGTGCATTCTTTAGAGGCGGAAGATGCTCCGTACGTGGGATTCCTCTACGCGGGTCTTATGATCAAGGATGGAAAGGCCAAGGTGCTGGAATTCAACGCACGTATGGGAGATCCGGAAGCTCAGCCGCTGCTGTTCAGGATGAAATCCGACCTTGTGCCTCTGATGACCGCGGCAATCGACGGGACCCTGGAGGGAAATACGATCCAGTGGGAGCCTCTGGACGCGGTTTGCGTGGTCATGGCTTCTGCCGGTTATCCCGGACCTTATGAGAAGGGAAAGACAATTGCCGGTATCCGGGAAGCGGAGTCTCTGGAGGGCGTGAAAGTCTTCCACGCGGGCACAAGTCTCGGGCCTAACGGTCTGGTTACCGCAGGAGGCAGGGTGCTGGGCGTCACCGCGAAATGCAACGGAATTGCTCAGAGCATCCACAAGGTCTATCAGGCTGTTGAGAAAATACACTGGGAAAACGTGCACTACAGAAAAGATATCGGTAAGAAAGCCCTGGCAAGGGTCAAGTGACCGCTTTGATATTGTGGAAAGAAAACTTTCCAGATCAGCAAGCGCCAGCCTTCGGAAAATGTCTCAGAATTCGATTCATGGTGGGAATCGTGCCACGATGGTTGCCCGGCGCTAAAGCACCATGCTACTATCAGTCGCCCTAAGTGGGCTCAAATAGCGGGTGTCCCGGAGGGGCACTTGACAATAGACCGGTAATTCATTGCCGGGAGATGAAGCATCGTGCCACGATCTTGTGACAGAAACCCATTCTGAGACAGTTTCTCCGTGGCGGTGAGCTATCTATCATGAATCCGGAGGGTGTTTCCCTCACTGTGAGATCCTGCTTAGCACCTCAATAATTTCTTCAGGCTCCGCTCGTTTGGTGTAGTCGGTATCCACGAAGGCGAAACGGATTTTTCGGTTTTTGTCGATAATATAGGTCGCGGTAACCGGCAACCCAAACGTGTCATCTCCATTAGCCGAAGGAAGATCGATTCCGAAACTTGCATAAATTGGCCTTAGCTCTGCTGGAAGCTGAAACACGATCCCGAATTGCTGTGCCACCTTATTTCCTGCATCGCTGAGCACTTCAAACCCGAGATGATTAATTTGCGTGGTTGACAAGGAACTGTTCGGTGTTTGAGGAGAAACGGCCACAACAGTCGCTCCTAGTTCCTTGAAGCGCTCCAGTTCGAGCTGCAAAGACCGCAGCTCCAGATTGCAGTACGGTCACCAGCCCCCCCTGTAGAAGCTCAGCACCACAGGACCGTTTTTCAGCATCTCAGCCAGGGAGATCAGCTTACCGAAGGCGTTGGGGAGAGCAAAGTCAGGGGCAAGGTCGCCAATTTTCAAAGACTTCTCCTTTATCCCGGACTGAGCGAGGTCTTCGGCAGCACGCTGCATGAGCGTCCATTTATCTTCCGGAATTCGCCTGTGGGATACTTCTCGCTGTTTTGCCAGCTCTTGTGCTAAAGACATCACTTCTCCAATTCTGCAATGGTCCGGCGGACGCCCTTTGACTATTCTTCCCCGACCAAGCGCTTAAAACGGTCCTCCTCTACAAGGATATACGTGCCTGTCGCCCTCGTACAAACCGTGCGGGCCTGATCGGTGATCTCCGCCGAGAAGTTGACTCTTGCCCCTTCCTGCGAAGTGGCCTGGCATCGAACCTCAATTTCCTGTTCCACATATAACGGTTTGAGAAACTCAATCTGAAGCGAGCCTGTTACGCCAAGCTGTCCGGTTAATACAAGAGAGAACCATCCCATGATCTCATCAAAGAGACCGCTCTGGATGCCTCCGTGCAATATCTTCCCGTAACCAGCGTAAAGCGAAGAAGGAACCAAGCGGCAGACAACCTCATTCGGTTCGGTTTCCGTCTCGTAAAAGGTCAACCTCAACCCGATCGGGTTACGGGGCCCGCAAAAGAAGCAATTACCGGACGTGTAGGTGTTGGTTATCTGCTTCATAGCATTGTGCTCCTGGATTGATTTGTGCGGACGCGCTGGGTGATCAAAAAGAGTACCTAATTTGAGATGACGCGGTCAAGTCCCTTCGTTCGGCTAATCCTGGTAGAAGGCGTGTCATGACGGACCCGCGTGCGGCTGTTAACTCCATATTGGATGACAATACAAATCTTGACCCAGAGCGACGATGAAGTATAATGAGATCAACAGGCGAGCATTAATCTCCCGCATGTCCGGGTTTCCTTGTATGGGCCCGGACATGCGCGTTCTCGGAGCCTATCGGCCGTCAAGGACACAGCATGTCGGCAAAAAAAAGCCCGTTCTTTGAACGGGCCTAAGGAAGGATTAGGTTTGGTTTGTCGCTGAAGAGGAAAAAATCATTTTATTGATGTGTTGTCAAGCTTTTTTAAATCAAAATATGATAAAAAATAATGTGGTGTAGTATAATGTATAGGTAACCCTCTGTTCTTGCATCAGAAAACCTATGCAAAATCTTTGGAGGCGTCAGACGTTCGAGCCCGCATTCACATGTCGAATTGGACCCAACGAACTCGCGATTTTACATCTTTTTGCCGATATGCCGACTCGGCTTAGTGGTTGTTACTTACCCGGTCGTTGGCAGGCTGCAGCACAGTATGGCGCTTCTTCAGGGTTCTCAACATCGCAGATTGCGCACGAGCACGCATCCGGATGATCTTCCGGCTTTTTCAATTTTTTGCCTTCCATTTTGGCATGATAATCCGCGATGGCTCGTTGCAGAGCATCTGCCCCCAGGTTGGAGCAATGGTGCTTTTGTTTGGGAAGGCCGTTTAAGGCATCAATCACAGATTTCTTTGTGATCTTCATAGCTTCTTCGAGCGACTTTCCCTTGGCCATTTCGCTGACCATACTCGAAACGGCAATGGCGGCCCCGCAGCCAAAGGTTTGGAATTTCACATCTTCCAGAATGTTATCTTTGACCTTTATGTAAAAGGTCATAATATCGCCGCATGCAGGATTGCCCACTTCGCCTACGCCGTCCGCGTCCGGCATTTCCCCTACATTGCGAGGGTTCTTGAAGTGATCCATAACGACTTCGTTATACATTTCCTCACCCCTTATGAGATCCGGCTACTCTATTATCCGGATTTTTGAACACTGAGTCAAAATTGATTTTTCCTCTTGCGGCGACTTTCCTGTTTCGGCACGCTTCTGATGAAGCGCCGAGAGTCGACCTTAGCTCACCGCCTTAAACTTGGCGCTTTTCTTGTACAGAGGCGACATATCCCTCAGCCTCTGTACAATGGGAGGCAAGATCTTCACGAGATCATCCACATCTTGGTCAGTATTGTCCCGGCCCAGTGTAAAAAGAAGCGAACCTTGGGCGGTCCCTGCGTCGATGCCCATGGCAAGCATTACGTGAGAAACCTTCAACGACCGCGATATACAAGCCGAGCCGCTGGCTATCAACACTCCTTCCATGTCCAAGAACAGCAGCATAGCCTCGCCTTCGACGTATCTCACCAGGATGCTTACGTTCCCGGGCAATCGCTGAGTCGGATGACCTGCTACGGCAACTTCTTCTATGGCTTGAGCGAGTTCTACCATTAGCCTGTTTCTGAGAGGCACCAGGTGGGCGATGCGTGCATCCATTTCCGATGCCGCTATTTCAGCGGCCTTACCCATCCCGATGATCCCCGGAACGTTCTCTGTGCCTGCACGAAACCCATGTTCTTGGATTCCTCCGTCCAACAATGGGGCTATCTTGGCGCCTTTGCGAATATACAGAGCACCCACTCCGAGCGGACCGTAGAACGGGTTGGCGGTCATGGACAGAAAGTCCACGTTCAGATTTTGCACATCTACAGGTATGACGCCGGCGGTTGCCACCGCATCCGTATGCAGCGGGACGCCGTGTTTCCGTGCAATTTTGCCTATCTCCTCGATAGGTTGAATGCTTCCCACTTCGTTATTGGCGTGCATTATTGAGATGAGCACTGTCTGAGGAGTAATTGCCCTTTCCACATCTTGCGGGTCCACAATTCCATACTTGTCGACAGGGAGACGAGTGACTTCCATGCCCTGTTTTTCCAGGGCCTTGATCGCATGCATTATGGAAAAGTGTTCTATCGAAGAAGTTATCAGATGGTTGCCGCGTGACCTGTTGGCCTGCATGGCACCTTTTAAGGCCCAGTTATTAGCTTCGGTCCCTCCGGAAGTGAAAATGATTTCATCTTCCTGAGCATTGATTAAGGCTGCAACTTTTGCCCGCGCTTCATCAATGGCTTCCGTCACCGCCTCCCCGACGCTGTGCATGCTCGAAGGGTTTCCGTACTTGTCCGTCAAAAACGGCAACATCGCGCTCACAACCTCTGGAAGAAGTGGTGATGCCGCCACATGGTCCATATTGATGGTTCTCATCGCTCAGCCCCGTGAAACCCCTTATAGCTTAAGACCTCAATCTATTAAGTTGAGTTTAACTTAATAACACCGGCCGCCAATGTCAACGCCGACAACCGTTTTTCAAGGTTGTGACCAAATACATACTGTGTTAAGAAAACCTTGCCTTATTCGGAGCCGGCCGAGCTTCGGATATTCCTGCTTATTTTTCGGGAAGGTGTCTCCGAGATGGAGCCGCTTTAGTCGGTCACGGGACTTAGACAAGCAAGGAGTGAAATACCCGTCATGGAAAGCTCGAAATGGGGCATATCTCGTGAAGAAGCCCTTCGACTGATGGAGCAATACCTTGAAACGGACGCGTTGCGCAAACACAGCCTGGCAACAGAGGCAATAATGCGATCACTGGCGCTTCGTTTCGGTGAGGACCCTGAAATGTGGGGGATCGTAGGATTGCTGCACGACATCGATTACAACGAGACTCGTGACAACATGGAACAACATGCCCTCGTGACCGAGCGGATACTACTCGACAAAGGCGTGGATCAGTCAATCCCGGATGCGATAAAACATCACAATGCTGAAAACTTGGGGCTAACCCGAAATCTGCCCATCCACTGGGCGCTTACGGCTGCCGAGACTATGACAGGCATGATAGTCGCGGCAACTCTTGTCAATCCGGACAAAAAGCTCTCATCGCTCAAAGCCAAATCGGTGAAGAAGCGTATGAAGGCTAAAGAATTCGCCCGCTCCGTGAATCGAGGCCACATACTACTTTGCGAACAGATTGGCCTGAATCTGGACGATTTTATTGGCATAAGCCTCGAAGCCATGGGCTCTATCAGCGACCAGCTAGGACTGTAGTTGAGGTTATTTCTGCGGTTCGATGATGACCTTTATAGATTCCGCTGCCTCGGCTACCAGCGCAAAACCTTCGGCCGTTTTTTCCAACGGCAGGCGATGCGTGATCATGTCCGTTACATTTATCTTCCCGGATGCAATCAATTCTATGGCTGCCTGGATGTCTCTGGGACTTCCGGCGTAAGCCGAGGTCATCGTGACCTCCTTCCTCCAAAGTTCGTTGAAAGGCATGTTGACCTGCGCTCCCGGGTCGCTTGGAGCAAAGAACAGGATGGTTCCCCCTCTGTCCACGGCTTGAAATGCCTGTTGCAGAGCTTGGATTGCTCCGGTGGAGACTATCACCAGATCCGCTAGGCGCCCATCATTATCCTCTTTCAGGTGATCGACGACATCGTCCCCTGCCGGGCACGTCATGTCTGCGCCTAGATTCGCGGCCGCTGCCAGTCTGAAAGCATTGACATCTACGGCTATGATCCGAGATGCGCCGGAAATTTTGGCGAGCTGCACGTGGAGGAGCCCGGCGATTCCGCTGCCGAAAATTACCACCCGCCTGGCCGGCATCCATCCGGCATGCTGCTGGCCGCGAAAAACACAGGCCAGCGGTTCGATAAAAACAGCCTGGTCGAACGACATTTGATTCGGTAGTTCATAGACGCCGTTCCTGACGTTGATCGCTGGAACTCGCAAATATTGGCTGAACCCGCCCGGGTCGAAATTGGTTGTCGCCAGAGTGTCGCACACTGAATGATGGCCCGCGACGCAGTAACGGCACATATTGCACGGAACATGGTGTGAAACGAATACTCGATCACCTTCTTTCCATTGTGAGACGTCTCTCCCGACTTCCACAATCTCTCCCGCTATTTCATGCCCAAGCACGATCGGCGCCTTGGGCACCCGATACCACTCCAAAACATCACTGCCGCAAATCCCGCTTGCCCACACCTTAACAAGGAGCTCATCAGGCGCTATACGGGGGACGCCTATCTCCTCAGTCCTGATGTCCTTGTTGTTGTAATACATGGCGACTTTCATGAATCATACACCTTCAAGGCAAATCTGTAGCTGCTCGCAAAAGAGCTTTCAGAGCCTCATGAATGCCATGTCAAGGCAGCATGAGGCTCCAGCAGTTGGCTGTCCCGGGAAATCTCAGTCAGCTTGCGATTATCTGCGTGATTTAGGCTTGGAAACTTTTGCCTTGGCCTTTAGAGCCTTCGAGGCTTTTTTCTCATCCTCATAGATCTTCAGAGCCGCCTTTGGTTTTTCATTGTAATGGACAACGGCCCGCACGGCTTTGATCATTCCGACGGGGGAGTCCGACTGAAAGATGTTGCGGCCCATGTCCACGCCGACTGCGCCCTCTGAAACCGCCTTGTAGG
>Ga0335071_10000446_pt1 | contig 46248 bp, 44 predicted proteins | sample Lox_Sample_15_FD_206724 | JGI IMG/M metagenome (GOLD analysis project Ga0335071, IMG submission 206724) | Soil microbial communities from Loxahatchee National Wildlife Refuge, Florida, United States - Lox_Sample_1.5 | ecosystem: Environmental > Terrestrial > Soil > Wetlands | place: USA... | reverse complement strand
GACAGCACGCCTCAAGCACCTTGCGATCTTTCCGCGAAAGGTGGACTTCTCTTGCTTCGGGTATCATCCCGATCTTGAATCACGACTCACCCTCTATGAAAAGGGGGTACTAGGTTCCGCGCGGCTTGGCGCGCCGCGTCGGAACAGCGTTCGCGGGATCGTCGGGCCAGGAATGCCTGGGATACCGTCCGCGGAGATCGGTGCGGACGGCCGCATAGCTGCCGCGCCAAAAACCCGGCAGGTCGCGCGTGACCTGCACGGGTCGCTGCGCCGGCGACAACAGCTCCAGAACCAGCAGCACCCTGCCCTTGGCAATCGACGGATGCGTGTCGAGGCCGAACAGCTCCTGCAGCCGGACCGCGATGGTCGGTCCCTGTTCGGCCTCATAGTCGATCGCGAGCATGCTGCCTGTGGGCGCCTCGAAGTGGGTCGGCGCCTCGCGATCGAGCCGTGCGCGCAGGTCCCAGGGCAGCAGCGCCATCACCGCGTCCGAGAGATCGCCGGGCGACAAGTCCTTCAGCGAGGTCTTGTCGTGGAGCGCGGGCACAAGCCAGTCCTCGCGCCGTGCGACAAGCGCATCGTCGGACAGATCGGGCCAGCTCTCCCCTTCGGCCTTGCGCAGGAACATGACGCGGTCGCGCCATTGCTTGGCCGCCTTCGACCAGGGCAAGCGGTCGAGGCCGAGCGCAATCAGGCCATCGACGAGGGTGCGCGCGCTCTCGTCGGATGGCTTTAGCGCCAGCGGTGATTCCGACAGCGTGATCGCATGCAACGTGGTCCGGCGACGCGCCCGCAGGCCGAGTGCGCCGCGGTCGAAAAAAATCTCGTCCGCTGTTTCGATATGACCTGCGAAATGACGCTCGATCTCGTCTTGCGAGATCGGGGCTGCGAGCAGGATCTTGCCCGACGCCGCGGTGCCGGTCAGTTCGCCGACCGCGATGAACGGCGCGCGCGCCAGCGCCGAGGTCTGCTCGACCGCCGCGCCGCGACCATTGGCGAGCGTAAAACTGCCATTGCCGCGATTGCGCGCCACCCGATCCGGGAATGCGAAGGCCAGCAGGACGCCGGTGGAGAGCTCGGTCGCTCCTTGAACTGCATTTCTTTTGTCGCGCGATGACTCTCTCGGTTGGGTACTCGTGAGGGGCGCACGGCCGCTTGGCTCCCCTCCCCCTTGCGGGGAGGGGTTGGGGGTGGGGGTGCCCAGATGAGAGGCCGCCCTTGTGGACCCCCCTCCCCGACCCTCCCCCGCAAGGGGGGAGGGGGCTGAGAGACCGCTCGTGCGGCCTGCAGGAGCGACGCGCTTTGTGCTGCTTCCATCCGATACTCGCTCGCCTGCGGCGACCTGGGCGGCCCAGCGCCGGGCCATGTCGCGGGCGCTGGCGGCGCGCTGCGAGCGGTCGCGGCGGAACTGATCGAGGCGCGCGTCGAGATCGGCGCTGTCGCCACCGAGGCCCCGTTCCGTCAGCACGGCGGCGATATCAGCAGCAAGCTCGCCGGCCTTGAAGCGATGCGCATCCACGATCATTCGCGACAGCCGTGGCGGCAGCGCCAGCGCGCGCAAGCTCTTGCCCTCCTCGGTGATGCGGCCATCGGCGTCGAGCGCATCGAGCTCGCGGAGCAGGCTCTTGGCCTCCTTCAGCGCCGGTGCGGGCGGCGGATCGAGGAAGGACAGGCTCGCCGGATCGCTGACGCCCCATTGCGCGAGGTCGAGCACCAGCGACGACAGATCGGCGGAGAGGATTTCCGGCTGCGTGAACGCCGCAAGCGACGCGGTCTGCGGCTCGTCCCACAGCCGGTAGCAGATACCCGGCTCGGTACGGCCGGCACGGCCGCGGCGCTGATCGACCGCCGCGCGCGAGGCGCGCACCGTCTCGAGCCGCGTCAGGCCGATGTCCGGCTCATAGCGCGGCACGCGCGCGAGCCCCGAATCCACCACGATGCGCACGCCCTCGATGGTGAGCGAGGTTTCGGCAATCGACGTCGCCAGCACCACCTTGCGCTGGCCTTTCGGCGCCGGTGCAATGGCGCGATCCTGCACCGCCGCATCGAGCGCACCGAACAGCGGCACGATCTCGATTGCGGCATCATGAATCCGCTCGCCGAGGAAAGTCTGGGTGCGGCGGATCTCGGCCGCGCCGGGCAGGAACGCGAGCACCGAACCGGAATCTGCGCGAAGCGCGCTCGCGATCGCCTCCGCCATCTGCCGCTCCAGCGGCGCATCGGCCTGGCGGCCGAGATAGCGCGTTTCCACGGGGAAAGCGCGGCCCTCGCTGGCGACGACCGGAGCGTCGCCCAAGAGCCTGCCGACCCGCGCGCCGTCGAGCGTCGCCGACATCACCAGAAGGCGCAGATCCTCGCGCAGGCCGGTCTGCGCATCGCGCGCCAGCGCGAGACCGAGATCGGCGTCGAGCGAACGCTCGTGGAATTCGTCGAACAGCACGGCCGCGACGCCGGCGAGTTCGGGATCGTCGAGGATCTGGCGCGAGAAGATTCCCTCGGTGACCACCTCGATTCGCGTCGCCCGCGAGATCTTTGAACCGAAGCGGACGCGATAGCCGACGGTCTCGCCGGCGCGCTCGCTTAGGGTTTTGGCCATCCGTTCGGCGCTGGCGCGCGCGGCGATCCGCCGCGGCTCCAGCACGATGATCTTTTTGCCCGCAGCCCAGGGCTCGTCGAGCAGCGCCAGCGGCACCCGCGTGGTCTTGCCGGCACCGGGCGGCGCGACCAGCACGGCGGCATTACGCTGCCGCAGCGTGCGCGACAAATCGTCGAGCACAGCATCGATCGGAAGGGGCGTTTCAAAATTGCGGGGCAATGCTCATCCGGCGCGTGGTCTCCCCTGTCCCCGCTCTTGCGGGGAGAGGGTTGGGGTGAGGGGTCACTCTCCACGAATTCGGAAGCAGCCTCAATTGCGGATGGCCCCCTCACCCGGATTTGCGCCCTTGCGCAAATCCGACCTCTCCCCGCGAGCGGGGAGAGGTAACAGCTCCCTACCCCCGCGCCTGCGGCGGGCGGCCGACGCTCTCATAGACGAAGCCGAGCGCCGCCATGTCCTCGGCCCGATAGACATTGCGCAGGTCGACGACGACCGGCTGCGCCATCGTCGCCTTCAGCCGCTCCAAGTCCATGGCGCGGTATTGCACCCACTCGGTCACCAGCACCATGACGTCGGCGCCCTCGGCGCAGGCGTAGGGATCGCTGAAATATTCGATGTCGGGCAGTTCCTTCTTCGCCTGCTCGATGCCGACCGGATCATGCGCGCGCACTTTTGCACCCATGTCGAGCAGCCCGGTCACCAGCGGGATCGACGGCGCCTCACGCATGTCGTCGGTGTCGGGCTTGAAGGTCAGGCCGAGCACCGCAACCGTCTTGCCGCGCAACGACCCGCCGGCGGCGCTCGCCACCTTGCGCGCCATCGCGCGCTTGCGGTTGTCGTTGACGCCGAGCACGGCTTCGACGATGCGCAGCTGCGCGTCGTGATCCTGCGCGATCTTGACCAGCGCGCGGGTGTCCTTCGGAAAGCACGAGCCGCCGAAACCCGGGCCGGCGTGCAGGAATTTCGAGCCGATGCGGTTGTCGAGACCAATGCCGCGCGCGACCTCCTGCACGTCGGCGCCGACCTTTTCAGCGAGATCGGCGATTTCGTTGATGAAGGTGATTTTTGTCGCGAGAAACGCATTGGCGGCATATTTGATCAGCTCGGCGGTGCGCCGCGCGGTGTACATCACCGGCGCCTGGTTGAGCGACAGCGGCCGATAGATGTCGCCGAGCGCCTTTCGCCCGCGCTCATCCGAGGTGCCGACCACGATACGGTCGGGCCATTTGAAATCGCGGATCGCGGCGCCCTCGCGCAAAAACTCCGGGTTGGAGGCGACCACGACATCAGCGGACGGATTGGTTTCGCGGATCAGGCGTTCGACCTCGTCGCCGGTGCCGACCGGCACGGTCGACTTAGTGACGACGACGGTAAAACCCGACAGCGCGCGCGCGATCTCCCTGGCGGCGGCGTAGACATAGGTCAGGTCGGCATGGCCATCGCCGCGGCGCGAGGGCGTGCCGACCGCGATGAACACCGCATCGGCCTCGGCCACGGGCGCTGTGAGATCGGTCGTGAAGTCGAGCCGCCTGGCCTTGACGTTGCCGGCGACCAGTTCGTCGAGCCCGGGCTCGAAAATCGGGATCTCTCCGCGTTGCAGCGCCCTGATCTTGTCGGCGTCCTTGTCGACGCAGGTCACCTGGTGACCGAAATCCGCAAAGCAGGCGCCGGAAACCAGCCCCACATAGCCTGTGCCGATCATGGCAATCCGCATGAACCTGTCCGCTCCTGATGGTTAATCAAATCCTGATTTTACGGGCGTCATAGAGCATTTCCGGCTCAGGGGAAACCCGCGCAAAACCCTTAAAAAGAGCCGGCATGACATTTGGATGAATAAAGGCAAATGAAACTGTTGACGCCGGATATTACCGCCTCAACGCACCAGAACGAGACACCATGACCGCCAAAGGCTCCTCCGCTGCCCCGGATCGATCCGCACCCGGACGGGTCGACTGGGTGGACTATGCGAAGGGTATCTGCATCATCATGGTGGTGATGATGCACTCGGTGCTGGGCGTCGAGCTTGCAGCCGGCGAGACCGGCTTCATGCATGTGCTGGTGGCCTTCGCAAAGCCGTTCCGGATGCCGGACTTCTTCCTGATCTCTGGGCTGTTCCTGCCCGTCGTGATCGACCGGGACTGGCGCACTTATCTCGACCGCAAGGTGGTGCATTTCGCCTATTTCTACGTGCTCTGGGTCACCATCCAGTTCGGCTTCAAGGCGCCGGCCTTCGCCGCGGACACCAGCTGGAGCCACGCCGGCTATTTGTATCTGGAGTCCTTCATCGAGCCGTTCGGCACGCTGTGGTTCATCTACCTGCTGCCGGTGTTCTTCGTCGTCATCAAGCTGTCGCGCAGCCTGCCCCCGCTGCTGATCTGGATCATCGCCGCTGCGCTCGAGTCGGCGCACGTTGCAACCACCTGGACCGTCATCGACGAGTTCTGTGCGCGCTTCGTCTACATCTATAGCGGCTATCTGTTCGCCAATTCTGTCTTCGCACTGTCCGACCGCGCGCGGGCGCGCCCGGCGCTCGCGCTGGTCGGACTGGCCATCTGGGCTGCGCTCGACGGCGGCCTGGTCTACGCCGGGTTGAGCGAATGGGCGGTCATCTCGCTCGCACTCGGCCTCGCCGGCGCCTGCGCCATCATCACGATGGGCACGCTGCTCGCGCGCGCGCAACTGATCAATGGCTTGCGGTTCTGCGGCGAGCATTCGATCGTGATCTATCTCGCCTTCTTCCTGCCGATGGCCGCGACGCGAACGCTGCTGCTGAAGACCGGCGTGATCGGCGACATCGGCACCATCTCGCTGATCGTCACCGTTGCCGGCGTGCTCGGTGCGCTCGCGATCTGGCGCGCGGCGCTTGCGCTCAAGGCCAACTTCCTGTTCGAACGGCCCGATGCATTCTGGATCGCGCCGCGGAAGACACGCGCCGTGCTGCAGGCGGCCGAGTAGACCGCCTCGTCCAATCGTCAACGGCGCTGCCGCCGACCCGCTGACAGCTGATGACAGCGTGGATAGCGGTGCCGGCCAGTCCAAAAATCGCCCTTCGAGGCTGTCTTTTGCCGCAAAAGTTCTTAAATTGCGGCCATGCCAAAAGCTCCCCAAAAAGCCGCCCCAAGACCTGTCGCCGCGAAGGCCGCGGGCCAGGGCGACCACGTCTTCCTGGTCGACGGTTCCTCCTACATCTTTCGCGCGTACCACGCGCTGCCGCCGCTGAACCGCAAGTCCGACGGCTTGCAGGTCAATGCCGTGCTCGGCTTCTGCAACATGCTGTGGAAGCTGCTCCGCGACATGCCGGAAGACAACAAGCCGACGCATCTGGCCATCGTGTTCGACAAGTCGGAAGTGACCTTCCGCAACAAGATCTATCCCGATTACAAGGCGCACCGCCCGCCGGCCCCGGACGATCTGATCCCGCAATTCGCCTTCATCCGCGAGGCGGTGCACGCCTTCGACCTGCCCTGCCTGGAACAGGCCGGCTTTGAGGCCGACGATCTGATCGCGACCTATGCGCGCCAGGCCTGCGAGCGCGGCGCGACCACCACCATCGTGTCGTCGGACAAGGATTTGATGCAGCTCGTCACCGACAAGGTGACCATGTTCGACACCATGAAGGACAAGCGCATCGGCATTGCCGAGGTGATCGAAAAGTTCGGCGTGCCGCCGGAGAAGGTGGTCGAGGTGCAGGCGCTGGCCGGCGATTCCACCGACAACGTGCCGGGCGTGCCCGGCATCGGCATCAAGACCGCGGCGCAGCTGATCGTCGAATATGGCGATCTCGAGCAGTTGCTGTTCCGCGCCACCGAGATCAAGCAGCCGAAGCGGCGCGAGGCGCTGATCGAGAACGCCGAGAAGGCGCGCATCTCGCGGCAACTGGTGCTGCTCGATGACAAGGTCGAGCTGGAGGTGCCGCTCGATGATCTTGCCGTGCACGAGCCCGATGCGCGCAAGCTGATCGCCTTCTTGAAGGCGATGGAGTTTTCCACGCTGACCCGTCGGGTCGCCGAATTTTCCCACATCGATCCGACCAATATCGAAGCAGCGGCCCCGACGAAGAGCGGCGCCGCTTCGCCGCCGCCTGCCGGGGATGCTGCGGGCTTTCTTGCAGAAGGCGCCCCCACCCCTCCCTCCCCCGCGAGCGGGGGAGGGAGCCCAGCGAGCAAGTCCGGGGCGAAAGCGACGGATCTGCGGAGCGACAAGGCCGCCAGCCTCAAGGGCACCCCGGCTGCGCTCGCGACTGCGCGGGCGGATGCCGCGAAAAAGCTGCCGATCGACCGCAGCAAGTACCGGACCATTCGCAGCCTCGACCAGCTCGAGGCCTGGCTCGCTCGCATTCATGACGTCGGACATGTCGCGATCGAGGCGAAGGCGTCGTCGATCGACCCGATGCAGGCGGAGCTGTGCGGCATTGCGCTCGCGCTCGGGCCCAATGACGCCTGCTATATCCCGCTCGGGCATCGCCAGGCCAGCGACGGCGGCGGGCTGTTCGACGCCGGCCTTGCGCCGGACCAGGTCAAGGACAGCGACGCGCGCGATGCGCTGCGGCCGTATCTGGAATCGGCCGGCATCCTGAAGATCGGCTTCAACATCAAATTCGTCGCCGTGATGCTGGCGCAGGCCGGCATCATCCTCGGCAATGCGGACGATGTGCAGCTGATGTCTTACGCGCTCGATGCCGGGCGCAACGCCCACGGGCTCGAAAACCTCGCCGAGCGCTGGCTTGGTCACGCCGTCCTCAGCGATGGCGAGATCATCGGCAGCGGCAAGAACAAGCTTACCTTTGCGCAGGTTCCGATCGACCGGGCGACCGCCTATTCGGCCGAGGATGCCGACGTGACGCTCCGGCTGTGGCGCATCTTCAAGCCGCGGCTCGTCGCCGAGCACATGCTGACCGTCTACGAGACGCTGGAGCGGCCGCTGGTCGCGGTGCTGGCGCGCATGGAGCGCCGCGGCATCTCGATCGACCGCCAGGTGCTGTCGCGGCTGTCGGGCGATTTCGCCCAGACTGCGGCGCGGGTCGAGGCCGAGATCCAGGAGATCGCGGGCGAGCCGATCAATGTCGGCAGCCCAAAGCAGATCGGCGACATCCTGTTCGGCAGGATGGGCCTGCCCGGCGGCAGCAAGACCAAGACCGGTGCCTGGTCGACCTCGGCGCAGATTCTCGACGACCTCGCCGAGCAAGGAAACGAATTCGCCGGCAAGATCCTGGAATGGCGCCAGGTCTCCAAACTGAAATCGACCTACACTGACGCGCTGCCGACCTATGTGAACCCGCAGACGCATCGCGTCCACACCACCTACGCGCTGGCCGCGACGACCACGGGCCGGCTGTCGTCGAACGAGCCGAACCTGCAGAACATCCCGATCCGCACCGAGGCCGGACGAAAGATCCGCCGTGCCTTCATCGCGACGCCCGGCCACAAGCTGGTGTCGGCGGACTATTCGCAGATCGAGCTCCGCCTGCTGGCCGAGATCGCCGACATCCCGGTGCTGAAGCAGGCGTTTCGCGACGGGCTCGACATTCACGCCATGACCGCCTCCGAAATGTTCGGCGTGCCGATCAAGGACATGCCGAGCGAGGTGCGACGCCGCGCCAAGGCGATCAATTTCGGCATCATCTACGGCATCTCGGCGTTCGGGCTCGCCAACCAGCTCGGCATCGCCCGCGAAGAAGCGTCCGCCTACATCAAGAAATATTTTGAGCGCTTTCCGGGCATCCGCGCCTACATGGACGAGACCAAGGAGTTTTGTCGCAAGCACGGCTACGTCACGACGCTGTTCGGCCGCAAGTGTCACTACCCCGAGATCAAGGCCAGCAATGCCTCGCACCGCGCCTTCAACGAGCGCGCCGCGATCAACGCTCGACTGCAGGGCACCGCTGCCGACATCATCCGCCGCGCCATGACCCGGGTCGAGGACGCACTGGCCGCAAAGAAGCTCTCGGCGCAGATGCTGCTGCAGGTCCATGACGAACTGATCTTCGAGGTGCCGGACGCGGAAGTCGCGGCGACGCTGCCGGTCGTGCAGCATGTGATGCAGGACGCGCCGTTCCCGGCGGTCGTGCTCTCTGTGCCGCTGCATGTCGACGCCCGCGCCGCCGATAATTGGGACGAGGCACATTAGGGATCGATGAGGATCGTCGCGATCTCCGGCAGCCTGCGCGCCGGATCGAGCAACACGGCAGCGCTCCGCGCGGCGACACGGCTCGTCCCGGAAGGCGTCGAGATCGTGCTGTTCGATGGCATCGCCGCGCTGCCCTTCTTCAATCCGGACCTCGATGGCGACGAGGTCCCCGCGCCGGTCGGCGCCATGCGCGCGCTGATCGGTCGCGCCGATGGCTTGCTGATTTCGAGCCCCGAATATGCGCGCGGCGTTGCCGGCGTGCTGAAGAACGCGCTGGACTGGCTGGTCGGCAGCCACGAGTTCCCGAACAAGCCGATCGCGCTGATCAATACGTCGCCGCGCGCCACCCACGCGCTCGCGGCCCTGACCTTGACGCTCGAGACGATGTCCGCGCGTATCGCCAAAGACGCCTGTGTGACGCTTCCCCTGCTCGGCGGCGCCTGGGATGAGCTTGGCATCGTCGCCGATCCCGCGCTGGCCGAGCCGCTGCGCGCGGCAATGGCGAGCTTTGTCGCGTTCATCGCGGCAGCAAGGGCCGACACGGCTGGCGCCTGATCGCACGAGTTCTGATTTCCGTTGTCAGACAACGAGGCGTAAGCGTCCGCGATCTCGCGGCGCGATCGCGCCCGAGTTGATGCGAAACTCGCCCTCAACGAATGTAAGAGGGCGCAGGGAATGCCGGGTGCTGGCCGCAACCCATGGCCCGCCTGCAAACAAAAAACGCAGGCGGCAGGTACCACAGGTTCAGCCAAATCATCCGGCATTCCCTGCGCGATGGCTTTACGGTTTCCTTCGCGCTCTCCCCAGGGACCGGGCTTTCTTGCCCCTGTCGTGAGCGGATCGTTCCGCTCACTTGACCTCAGCGTCGGGAGGCCAGGACCACGCGACTTTGCCGTACGCATCAGCGACGTTCGTCCGCACGAAGAGCCGTGCGCGCCGCCAACGCGTCCACCGCATCCTGACCCGCGTGTCGTGACGACTCGCGATCCGCCCCTCTTGCCGGGCCAGGACGCGCGCATCATACTTCTGATTTTACGAATTTGGCAAGGGCGCCGACCCTGCGACATCATGGCGCGACGGGCAATTTGCGCATGGCGCGCATGCGGCAATTGCCCGTCGTGCAACGGCGGTTCGCGCGCTTGCGATGCGCATTCCGTGCCTGTCCTGCAGCAGCGTCTCCTGCGGACCGAGGCCCGACCTCATTCGCCATGCGCGGCCGCGACATCGACACCCGGCGAGCGCAATCCATCACATAAGGTTGTTGGATTAGGGCGGCGACAGATCGATCTCGAAAGCAGAAGGGCGCCTGTCGGTGTTCGCTCGTTCGCCGTTGCCCTCTGCATGGAGGCTCACAATGAGAGCTGACAAGTCACGACGTGCCGCTCTGTTTTGCGCGCTATTGGCGGTGAGCACCATTGCGCGTGGTGCTCCAGCTGCTGTTGCGGCCAGTGCAGGGGTCGCTCCGCCACTTCACAATGGACCATGGCCGATTCGCAATGGTCGGAATCACCAGCCGACCGAGAATGAGCTGAGAGCGTTGCATCTGCAGGATGTCACGCCCGATCAGGCGCACGACATCGACCGGTTGTACGGCCAGCTGCTGGCAGAGAGTGAGGACGTTCGGGATCGGCATCACACGCTCAAGCATTGATCGCGCCGTCGCCATGACGAAGTCGACACCCGGCGCCCGTCATGCCGCCGATGTGACCAATCGTGAAGCCGCGCTTTGTTGGGACGGCGCAACCTGAACCTTACGTGAGCAGCTGCGGCGGCTTGATTGGAGAAGAAGCGATGCGTTCGATTCTGACCTTGAGCCTCTTGATCACCCTCTGTAGTGCGGCGAGCGCGGCCACGGTGCATCACCCACATCGGCGGCACGCCGTTGTTCGTGCCGACCAGGGCATCGTCACCTCCGACCCTGCTTCGGGCTTTGCCTACGCGCCACCGATCCAGTACCGGCCGGCACCTTACAATGATTATGGTGGACCGTACCCGGGCGATTCCCAGGGTTACGCACCTGGTGAGCGCGAGCAATTTCTCGACAGTGTGAGACGCGGCGGTTAGCGGCAGAATCGCTCTCTGTTCAATTCGAGAGATGACGGTGCAGTCGCTCGTGCCGGGATCGATTAAGACCGCGATCAGCGTCAACGCAGTGACCGCGCTCAGCGCGGGCGCCATCACGCTGTTCCTGTCGACGCGGCCGAGCCGGCTCTTGATCCAGCGCTATCTGATGGGCACGGTGCTCGCGGGCCTCGCCGTGCGGATGGCGCTGCAGACACGAGGTAATGACGCCGTCGTGCCTGCTTTCGCGGGCGACGATCGGAGAAGTCGGTGTCGTCAGGTCGTCATTGCGAGCGAAGCGAAGCCATCCAGTATCTCCGCGGAGGCAGTCTGGATTGCTTCGGCGCTTTGCGCCTCGCAATGACGATTGCCTCACGGCCGCTTCAAGCGGGGCATCCAGTATTCCAGAGGCGGCAGTGCAGGAGCCGATCCGCCGCGGCGTACTGGATCGCCCGGTCAAGCCGGGCGATGACGACGGTTATCTTCAATCCAGCTTCGCGTCGAACCCGCGCTTCACGCCGGGGCGGGCCATCAGCGCGTCGTACCAGCGCTTGACGTTTGGAAAATCCGACAGTTCCACCTTGTGGCGCGGGTGGCGCCAGGCCCAGCCGAGGATGGCGAAGTCGGCCACTGACAATGGGCCCGCGACAAACTCGCAGGTCGCGAGGCGGCGGTCCAGCACAGCATAGAGACGGCGCGTCTCGGCCATGTAGCGCTTCAGGCCGTAGGCGCGGTCCTGCTCGTTCTCCAGCGCGATGAAATGATGCACCTGGCCGGGCATCGGGCCGAACCCGCCCATCTGCCACATCAGCCATTCATAGACCGGAATGCGATCGGCGAGCGGTTTTGGCAGGAACTTTCCGGTCTTCTCGCCGAGATAGAGCAGGATCGCGCCGGATTCGAAAATCGAGACCGGCTTGCCGCCCGGGCCGTCGGGATCGACGATGGCCGGGATCTTGTTGTTGGGGCTGATCGCCAGAAAGGCCGGGGCCATCTGCTCGCCCTTGGTGATGTTGACCGGGATCACCTTGTAGGGAAGCTCCATCTCCTCCAGCGCGACCGAGATCTTTCGGCCGTTCGGCGTGTTCCAGGTGTGCAGTTCGATGGTCATGTTCTCGTTGTCCTCCCCCGGGCAATGGCGCGGTACCCAGTAGCCCGAAAAGTTCCGGTCTTACAACCATCCGGTTGACATGAGGGAGCTTCCAGCAGCGCGACAACCCTTGTTGACGGCCGCATGTCCGCGCTGGAATGTGGCGGGGAGCCCCTATAAGTTGCGTCACCTGTAAAACGCTGGGAAAAACCATTGTCCAAATCAGCCTCCCGCGCCCGTCTCGCCGACATCATCCGCCAGCGCTCGTTCGGGCGCGGCGAGATCACGCTGGCCTCGGGGCGCAAGAGCGACTTCTACTTCAACCTCAAGCCGACCATGCTCGATCCCGAGGGCGCCACGCTGCTGGCCGAGCTCACCTATGAGGCACTGAAGGACGACCAGCTCGATTATGTCGGCGGGCTGGAGATGGGCGCGGTGCCGCTGGCCGGCGCGATCGCGCAGATCTCCTGGCTCAAGGGCCATCCGATCGCGGCCTTCTTCGTGCGCAAGAAGCCGAAGGAGCACGGCGCGCGGCTCGCCATCGAGGGCCTGGCGAAAGGCGAGAGCCTGCAAGGTAAGCGCGTCGTCGTGGTCGAGGACGTCACCACGACCGGCGGCTCGGCGATGAAGGCGGTCGAGGCGGTGCGCGAGGCCGGCGGCGATGTCGTCCTGGTCCTCACCATGGTCGACCGCGAGGAAGGCGCGAGCGACACCTTTGCGCAGGCGGGCCTCACCTTCCGCGCCCTCTACCGCGCGACCGAATTTCTTTAACCGCAGTTGCAAAAATCCCATTTTCGGCCGCAAAAGCGCCACGCTCACCGCTCGTTTACCATCCCCGATTAAGGTGTTTTTCAAGCATGCGGCCGACCGCCGCCTGCCAATCAATGCGTTGTGTGGGGTTTGAGCGTTGCGTACCGGGTTTCGTTTTCAGCGCATGCGGCATCGCCGCGCGCTCACGGCGGCGATCGCTTTCGCCATATCCTGTGCGCAGCCGCACGCGGCCTCGGCCGAAGGCCTGTTCGATTTCCTGTTCGGCGGCTTCAAGCAGCAGCAGCGACCCGCCCAGCAGCAGCCGCAATCGAACTTCTTCAACGATCCGTTCGGCATCAATGCACAGCCCGCCCAGCCGGCGCGCCCGGCGGTGGCGAGCTCGGGTCCTGCATTTTGCGTACGGAGCTGCGACGGCCGCTATTTCCCGCTGATGCGTGGCCTCGCCTCGCCGGTCCAGATGTGCCAGGCGTTCTGCCCCGCGAGCCCGACAAAGGTCTATTTCGGCTCGGCGATCGACGGCGCCACGGCGGCAAGCGGCGAGCGTTACGCCGACAGCGAGAACGCGTTCGCCTTCCGCAAGGCGCTGCGCGCCGACTGCACCTGCAACGGCCGCGATCCGGCGGGCCTCGCCCCGATCGATCTCGCCCTCGATAATTCGCTGCGTCCCGGCGACGTGATCGCCACCACCGACGGGCTCGTCGCCTATTCCAGGGATGCCAGCGGCCAGAGCGCCGAGTTCACGCCGATCGCCTCCTATCCCGGCCTGACATCGGAGGTGCGCGCCCGGCTGAATGCGATGAAGGTTGCGCCCGTCAGTGCCGAGATGATCGCCGGCGACGCGCAGGCATCTGAGCCGGGCCCGGCGCCGGCAACGACTGTCGCGCCGAAGGCCATCACGCCGCGCGACAAGCGCGCGGAAGCGAACTTTCCGCGATCTCGTGCAGCCGACTGATCACATGGGCCACGCCGCCGACGTCACGCCCGACGCGATGACGGGGCGACCACGAGGCGGGCGACCACAAGGGTCGCCCCTACGGATTGCCTGATTGTAGGGGCGCCCCTGGTGGGCGCCCTTTTGCGCGGACCGGTGGCTCGCAATGCCGGATGGTTACCGCCCGACGATCACGCCGATGACGTTCGGCGCCGCCAGATAGCGTTCCTCGATCGCCGCGCGCGCGGCAGCGCGATTTTCCGTGGTCAGCAGCCCGCGCTTCTCGGCCAAAATCATCCAGCAAAAGCCCCACCAGTCGGTCAGCATGCCCTCGTCATCGACGAGGTCGTAGCCGGCCTCGGCCGCGAAGATGCGGGCGTGGGCCTCATCGAGCCCGTCGAGAAAGCTGTGATCCGCGGCGGAAAACAGCTCGTCGGAGATGTCGTCGGTGCAGAAACCCCAGACCGACTGGCAGACCGTGTTGAACTCGCGGTCGATCTCGTCGTCGTCGACGGCCCGGTGACGTGCCGCCTTGTGCAGCCGCGACAGCGGACGGGCGAAATCGGCGATACGGGTGAGCGCGAAGGGATCGAAGGCGATAGTGGACATGTAGTCCTCGCGAAAGCTGACAGGCCCTAGATATTGTATCGGGCGGGCACCGAATCACTACGATATATCAAAGACTTGCTAAAGTGTTCTTAATTTGTTCGAATGAACGAAGAGGGTACAGATGCGAAACCCGCCGGCTACACGGCGCCCTCTTCGACGCCCGCCTCGTGCGGCGTGAACTGGTAGACCGACGAGCAGAACTCGCAGGTCACCACCACCTTGTCGTCCTGCACCATCTCGGCGCGATCCTTTGGCGCAAAACTCTTCAGCATGGCGGCGACCGCATCGCGCGAACAGGAGCATTGCGCCTTGAGCGGCAGCGGCTTGAACACCCGCACGCCGCGCTCGTGGAACAGCCGATAAAGCAGCCGCTCGCCGGAGAGGTCGGGATCGATCAGTTCGACGTCCTCGATGGTTCCGACCAGCGACTGGCCTTCGACCCAGGCGTCGTCCTCCGCGACGGTGTGGACGGCCGTGCCCTCCGGCGCATCGCCGGGATGCAGGTCGGCCTGGCGCGCGCGCTCCGGCGCCTTCGGCAGGAACTGCACCAGCGCGCCGCCGGCGCGCCAGCGGTGCTTGCCGCCGCCCTGCAACTCCTCGCCGACCGCAAGGCGCACCTTGGTCGGGATCTGCTCGGAGCGCAGAAAATATTCATGCGCGGCATCCTCGAGGCTGCCGCCGTGCAGCGCCACCAGGCCCTGGTAGCGGCTCATGTCGGGCCCCTGGTCGATGGTCATGGCGAGATGGCCCTTGCCAAGCAGGCCGCCGGAATCGCGCGCCTCCTTGAGCCGCGCCGCATCGTAGCGCGCATAGGCGCGCAGCCGATCGGGCGCCTGGAAATCGACCACCATGAACGAGACCGGTCCGTCGGTCTGCGTCTGCAGGATGAAGCGGCCCTCGAATTTCAGCGACGAGCCGAGCAGCGTCGCGAGCACGATCGCTTCGCCCAGCAGCTTGCCGACCGGAGCGGGATAATCGTGCCTCGTCAGGATGTCGTCGAGCGCAGGCCCAAGCCGAACCAGGCGGCCGCGCAGATCCAGTGCATTCACCTCGAAGGGAATGATCGCATCGTCGACCGGAACCGCAGACGGCGCGCGAACCGGACTTTTGAAGGTGATTTTGCTGTCGGGGGATTGGGATGTCATGGCGCCTTATCTGGGGTCGCGAGGCGTCGAACGAAAGGGGTTGACTGTCGTCCTCGCGAAAGCGAGGACCCATAACCACAGGCTTTTGTCGTGGCAGACGATGTCTGCCATTTTCCTCGATCGACAGATCACGCGGTATGGGTCCCGGCGTTCGCCGGGACGACAACGTATGATGGATCTACCCCACCGCGTCAAAGCACCAGGCCAAAATGCCCTTCTGCGCATGCAGGCGGTTTTCCGCCTCGTCGAACACCACCGATTGCGGGCCGTCGATCACCTCGTCGGTGACCTCCTCGCCGCGATGCGCCGGCAGGCAATGCATGAACAGCGCGTCGGGCTTTGCCAGCGACATCAGCTTGGCATTGACCTGATAGGGTTTGAGCAGATTGTGGCGATGCTCGCCGTCCTTGTCGCCCATCGACACCCAGGTGTCGGTGACCACGCAATCGGCGCCGCGCACCGCCTCCTCCGGATCGCTGCCGATCACGATCGGCGCCTGCGTCTCCTTGATCCAGTCCCGCATCGGCTTTTTCGGCGCGAGCTCCGGCGGGGTTGCGACATTGAGACGAAACTTGAAGCGCTCCGCCGCATGCGCCCATGACGCGAGCACGTTGTTGTCGTCGCCGGTCCAGGCCACGGTGCTGCCCTCGATCGAGCCGCGATGCTCCTCGAAAGTCATCAGGTCCGCCATCACCTGGCAGGGATGCGAGCGCCGCGTCAGCCCGTTGATGACGGGCACGGTCGCGTATGCCGCGAGCTCGAGCAGCGCCTCATGGTTCAGAATGCGGATCATGATGGCATCGACATAGCGCGACAGCACGCGCGCGGTGTCGGCGATGGTCTCGCCGCGGCCGAGCTGCATCTCGGCGCCGGTCAGCATGATCGACTCGCCGCCGAGCTGGCGCATGCCGACATCGAAGGAGACGCGCGTGCGCGTCGACGGCTTGTCGAAAATCATCGCGAGCGTCTTGCCGGCAAGCGGCTTCGTGCCCGTCTCATGCGCCTTCAGCTTCGCCTTCATGGCGGCGCTGGCGGCGAGCATCGCGCGCAGCTCGCCCAAGGGCAGCGCGTCGATATCGAGAAAATGCCGCGGCGATGTACTCATTGTGCTGCCGCCCGCTTCGACTGATTGGCCGATAACGCGGCACAGGCGCGCTCGAGACGAGCCACGCTGTCCTCGATTTCCGCCGCGCTGACGATCAAGGGGGGCAGGAAGCGGACCACATTGTCGCCGGCGCCGACGGTCAGGAGTTTTTCGTCGCGTAGCGCCGTCACCAGGTCGCCCGACGGCACTACGGCCTTCACTCCGACCAGGAGCCCCTCGCCGCGCACATCAGCGAGGATGCCCGGATGGCGGTCGACCACCGAGGCGAGCTTCTGCTTCAGAAGCAGCGACATCTTCTGCACATGGTCGAAGAAGCCCGGCTTTAGCATGACGTCGAGCACGGCATTCGCCGCGGCAACGGCGAGCGGATTGCCGCCAAAGGTCGAGCCGTGCGAGCCGGCTGTCATGCCGGCGGCGGCATTGGCGGTGGCAAGGCAGGCGCCGATCGGAAAGCCGCCGCCCAGCGCCTTGGCCAGCGACATCACGTCGGGCGAGACGCCGAAGCGACGATGGGCGAACAATTCGCCGGTCCGGCCCATGCCGGTCTGCACCTCGTCGAACACCAGCAACAGGCCGTGCTGGTCGCAGAGTTCGCGCAGCGCCCTGGCGAAGGCATGCGACGGCGCGCGCACGCCGCCCTCGCCCTGGATCGGCTCGATCAGGATGCCGGCGGTGTGCGGGCCGATCGCCTTCTTCACCGCATCGAGATCGCCGAGCGCCACCTGGTCAAAACCGTCCACCGGCGGCCCAAAGCCTTCGAGATATTTTTGCGATCCCGTCGCGGCGAGCGTCGCCAGCGTGCGGCCATGAAACGCGCCCTCGAAGGTGATGATGCGATAGCGCTCGGGGCTGCCCTTGGCGGCGTGATGCTTGCGCGTCACCTTGATGGCGCATTCCATCGCCTCCGCACCGGAATTGGCGAAGAAGGCGAAATCGGCGAAGCCGCTCTCTTCACATAGCCGCGCTGCAAGTCGCTCGCCGTCGGGACTCTTGAACAGGTTCGACATGTGCCAGAGCTTCGTCGCCTGCTCCTGCAAGGCTGCGACCAGCGCCGGATGCGCGTGGCCTAGGGCATTCACCGCGACGCCGGAGGTGAAGTCGAGATAGCGCTCGCCATCGGTTGCGATCAGCCAACAACCTTCGCCGCGCTCGAAAGCGAGATCGGCCCTGGCAAAGACGGGAAGCAGATGCGACGTGGCGCGCTCGGTCATGATGATCACTAGATGCTGCGGCGGCCGCCATGCGCGCATTGGCGCGGGGATCGCATCGACGGCTCGCGTCCGAAAAACAAAAACGTGCCGCAGCTTTTCTGCGGCACGTAGCATATATTGTAGGGCAGGCATGAAAGGTGTCAACATGCCGCCACGCAGGTGCCGCATTGGCTTTTTTCGGGCCCTGCATGTGCGTGCGCACGCGACGATATCCGTGATCTCCCGGGTGACCGGAACATGTGGAATGAGGCCCCGGACTCTTGCGCCGGAGTCACGGCATATTGTAGCTTTTACCCCGTTGGGTACGACATCTCGTGCGACACTAAACAGATCCTTCTAGTTCTATGGTTCGGCGTAAACGTCCGGGCGCTGTCGCGCTCGGCGAGGGCTAAGGGATTCTGACCGCAGGGATTTTCGGAAGGTTTTGACATCGCGGCGCCGTCAAAAAGTCGACGGTGCGGCGCGAAGGGAAAGATACGATGACGGTATTAACCTGGTCCGATGAACGCGTCGAACAGCTGAGGAAGCTCTGGGAGGCGGGCTTGTCCGCGAGCCAGATCGCCGCGGAACTCGGAAACGTGACACGAAATGCTGTGATCGGCAAAGTCCATCGGCTCGGCCTGTCGGGCCGCGCCAAGAGCCCCACATCGGCCGCACCGCGCCCGCGCAAGACGCGTCCGGCCCAGCATATCGTGCGTGTCGCGCGGCCGGTGTCGCGCGGCAATACGGCACTGGCCCAAGCCTTCGAGGTCGAGCTCGAGCCCGATCCGATCGCCTTCGACAATGTGGTGCCGATGAGCCAGCGCCTGTCGCTGCTGGAATTGAACGAGGCTACCTGCCACTGGCCGGTCGGCGATCCGTCGAGCCCGGATTTCTTCTTCTGCGGCGGCAAGGCGCTCGCGAGCCTGCCCTACTGCGCGCACCACTCGCGCGTCGCCTATCAGCCGGCCGCCGATCGCAGGCGGCAGGCGCCGAAGCCGGCGGCGCGGTAATCAACCGGTCGTTTGATCGGACGGTGCGGCCACGACCAAACCCTCTCCCGTTGCGGAGAGGGTCCTGAGCGGGCCGGCTCTTTTCCCGTATTTCAGGAACGAGCGCGCTAGTCCGCCTTGGCAAAGCGGTCGTCGAGCGCGTAGCCGGCGCCGCGCACGGTGCGGATCGGGTCCTGCTCGCGGCCCGGATTGAGCAGTTTTCGCAAGCGGCCGATATGCACGTCGACGGTGCGCTCGTCGATGTAGATGTCGCGGCCCCAGACGCTGTCGAGCAGCTGCTCGCGCGAAAATACCCGCCCCGGGTGCTCCAGGAAAAACTCGAGCAGGCGGTATTCGGTCGGGCCGAGATCGATCGGCCGGCCCGAGCGCGCCACGCGGCGCTTCTCGCGGTCGAGCTCGATGTCGCCATAGGCGAGCACGGTGGCGAGCCGCTCGGGGCTCGCGCGACGCAAGAGGCCTTTCACCCGCGCCAAAAGCTCCGGCACCGAGAACGGTTTGACGATGTAGTCGTCGGCGCCGGTCTTGAGGCCGCGCACCCGCTCGCTCTCCTCGCCGCGTGCGGTCAGCATGATGATCGGCAGTTCCTGGGTCTCCGGCCGCGTCCGCAAGCGCCGGCACAGTTCGATGCCGGAGAGCCCCGGCAGCATCCAGTCGAGCACGATGAGGTCGGGAACACGCTCCTTGAGCCGCGTGTCGGCGTCGTCGCCACGGGCGACGGTTTCGACGTCGTAGCCTTCGGTTTCGAGATTGTAACGCAGCAGCGTGGTCAGCGCGTCTTCGTCTTCCACCACCATAATGCGGGCGCCCATGGCGTCAGGTCTCTCCATTCAAGCGGGCCTGGCTGATCCGAAAAGACGCGCCCTGCCCCGCTGGCTGGGGCGCGGGACGGGCTTTCGGGACCAACGCCCTAGTTTCCAGGAACCGTGGTGGCAAAGGCCGTCATATCGCCCTTCGGGCGCTTGTCGACCATCTGCTGCCCTTCGATCATGTAGAAAACCGTTTCGGCGATGTTGGTCGCGTGATCGCCGATCCGCTCGATGTTCTTGGCGCAGAACATCAGGTGAATGCAGAACGAGATGTTGCGCGGATCCTCCATCATGTAGGTGAGCAGCTCGCGGAACAGCGAGGTGCAGATCGCATCCACCTCCTCGTCGCCCTTCCACACGCCCATCGCCGCCGGCAGATCGTGCGCCGCATAGGCGTCCAGCACCGACTTGACCTGCGACTGCACGAGATCGGTCATGTGCTCCAGCCCGCGGATCAGTTTCAGCGGATGGAAGTCGCTCTCCAGCGCGGCGACGCGCTTGCCCATGTTCTTGGCGAGGTCGCCGATCCGCTCCAGATCGGTCGCCACCCGCATCGCACCGACGATCTCGCGCAGGTCGATCGCCATCGGCTGGCGCCGCGCGATGGTCAGCACCGCGCGTTCCTCGATGGTGCGCTGCAGATTGTCGATCTCGAGATCGGCGGTGACGACGCGCTGGCCGAGCGCCACGTCGCGGCGCACCAGCGCGTCGACCGAATCCGTGATCATGCGTTCGGCGAGCCCGCCCATCTCGGCGACCAGCCGGGTCAGCTCCTGCAGGTCGCTGTCGAACGCTTTTGTCGTGTGTTCAGAACCCATCATGCTCTCCTAAGGCAATGCAGTGGTTTGACGCTCTCCGAAGCGATTGCCGCCAGGTCCATCAAGAGAACGCCCGAACCAACCGCACTGCAAAACCCGATGTCAGCCGAACCGGCCGGTGATGTAATCCTGGGTGCGCCGATCGCTCGGCGACGTGAATATCTTGCTCGTTTCGTCGAACTCGATCAGCTCGCCCAGATACATGAAGGCGGTCTTGTCGGAGACGCGCGCCGCCTGCTGCATGTTGTGGGTGACGATGGCGATCGTGTAGTCCTCGCTGAGCTCGTGGATCAGCTCTTCGACCTTGGCGGTGGAGATCGGATCGAGCGCCGAACAGGGCTCGTCGAACAGGATCACCTCGGGCCGCACCGCGACCGTGCGCGCGATGCAGAGCCGCTGCTGCTGGCCGCCGGACAGGGAAAGACCCGAGGCGTTGAGCTTGTCCTTGACCTCGTTCCACAGCGCGCCGCCGCGCAGCGCCTTCTCGACCCGGCCGTCCATCTCGGATTTCGGGATCTTTTCGTAGAGGCGGATGCCGAAGGCGATGTTCTCGTAGATCGTCATCGGGAACGGCGTCGGCTTCTGGAACACCATGCCGACGCGCGCCCGCAGCAGATTGAGATCGAGCCTCGGATCGAGGATGTTGGTCTGGTCCAGCATCAACTGCCCGGTGGCACGCTGCCCGGGATAGAGGTCGTACATCCGGTTGAAGATGCGCAGCAGGGTCGACTTGCCGCAGCCGGACGGCCCGATGAAGGCGGTGACGCGGTTGGTGCCGAGCGTCAGATTGATGTTCTTCAGCGCATGATGCTCGCCGTAATAGAAGTTGAGGTTGCGCACCGTGACCTTGGCCGGCGCCTCGGGCAGGGGGCCGGAATGGGCGACGCCTTGCGGCGGACTCACGGAAACAGACAGATCATTCATTTTGCGGTCCTCTCGGCACCCAGAATGCGTGCACTGATATTCAGGGCCAGAACGGCGAACGTGATCAGCAGGGCGCCGCTCCAGGCGAGCTGCTTCCAGTAGTCGTAGGGGCTCTGCACGAAATTGTTGATGGTCACGGGCAGGTTGGCCATCGTCTTGGTCAGATCGAGGCTGAAGAACTGGTTGGAAAGCGCGGTGAACAGCAGCGGCGCGGTCTCGCCCGCGACACGCGCCGTCGCCAGAAGCACGCCGGTGATGAGCCCGGAGCGCGCGGCACGATAGGCGATCCGCCGGATCACCAGCGAGCGCGGCAGACCGAGCGCGCTGGCCGCCTCGCGCAGCGGGTTGGGCACAAGCAGCAGCATGTCTTCGGTGGTGCGCAGCACGACCGGAATGACGATGACGGCGAGCGCCAGCGAGCCCGCGATCGCCGAGAACCCGCCCATCGGCACCACCACCGCGCCGTAGATGAACAGGCCGATGATGATCGAGGGCGCGGAAAGCAGGATGTCGTTGATGAAGCGGATCACCGAGGTCAGCCGATCGTGCCGGCCGTATTCGGCAAGATAGGTGCCGGCGAACAGGCCGAGCGGCGCGCCGACGCCGACCCCGATCACGGTCATGATGACCGAGCCCGTGATGGCATTGAGCAGGCCGCCGGTGGTCGATCCCGGCGGCGGCGTGCTCTGCGTGAAGACCTCGAGGCTGAGGCCCTTGACGCCGTTGAACAGCAGCGTGAACAGGATCAGCGCAAGCCAGGTCACGCCAAAAGCGGCGGCGGCGACGCACAGACCGCGAATGATGACGTCCTTGCGGCGGCGGCGATTATAGATCGGGTTGATCGATTTCATCGCGTCACTTCCCGGCTTTTTTCTCGAGGCGCAGCAGCATCAGCCGCGCGGCGGCCAGCACGAAGAAGGTCAAAACGAACAGCAGCAGACCGAGCAGGATCAGGCCCGATTGATGCAGCCCGTCGCTTTCGGCGAATTCGCTGGCGATCGCGGCCGAGATCGTCGTGCCCGGGGCGAAGATCGACGTGGAGATGTGGAAGGAGTTGCCGATGATGAAGGTCACCGCCATGGTCTCGCCGAGCGCGCGCCCGAGCGCCAGCATGACGCCGCCGATGACGCCGACCCTGGTATAGGGGATTACCACGCTGCGCACGACCTCCCAGGTGGTGCAGCCGACCCCATAGGCCGCCTCCTTCAGGACCGGCGGCACGGTCTTGAAGACGTCCACCGAGATCGCCGTGATGAACGGCAGCACCATGATCGCCAGGATCAGCGAGGCGTTGAACATGGAGAGATAGGAGGGCGGTCCGGCGAAGATTGCACCCAGCACCGGCACCGAGCCGAACGTGTCGATCATGAACGGCTGGAACGTATAGGCCAGGAACGGCCCGAGGACGAAGAAGCCCCACATGCCGTAGATGATCGAGGGAATGCCGGCGAGCAGTTCGATGGCAATGCCGATCGGCCGGCGCAGCCATTGCGGGCACAGCTCGGTCAGGAAGATCGCAATTCCGAGTCCCACGGGTATGGCGATCAGCATCGCGATGACCGAGGTGACCAGCGTGCCGTAGATCGGCGACAGCGCGCCGAGCACGGGCGGATCTGCCGACGGCGCCCAGCGCTGGGTCCACAGGAAGGCGAAGCCGTATTCCTTCATCGCCGGCCAGGCGCCAACCATCAGCGAAACGATGATGCCGCCGAGGATGAGCAGCACCGAAATCGCGCTGAGGCGGGTAATCCAATAGAAGACGACGTCGCCGAGCTTGAATGCGCTCAGGGCCCTGGCGCGATCGTAGGCTCCGGCGGCTTCGATCACTTGGCTCGCGTCGCTCTGAACGGCCATCTCTGCCACGCTTGTCACCTTATTTTCACGCTTGAACTATTGTTCCTGTCGGGCCGCATCGAAGGGCTCAGCCGCCGATCCGGCCGCCATGGTCGTTGCCTCGCCGCCGGCGTCGAGCCGGCGGGAAAAGTCGGCGGGCCATAGTAGCCGCGAAAGTCTCCTCCCCCGGCCGGGGGGAGGAGCGCCACACGCAAGTCAAACTCAGCTCTTGATCTCGTCCGACCAGGTCTTCTCGATCTGCTTGATCACGGCGTCGGGCATCGGGATGTAGTCGAGCTCCTCGGCCATCTTGGCGCCCTTCTCGAAGGAATATTTGAAGAACTTGAGCGCGTCCTGGGCCGCGGCCTTGTCGGTCGTGTCCTTGTGAAGAAGAATGAAGGTCGAGGCGACGATCGGCCAGGACTTGTCGCCCGGCTGGTCGGTCAGGATCAGATAGTAACCAGGCGCATGCGCCCAATCGGCGTTCGACGCGGCAGCCTGGAATCCTTCATTGGTCGGCTGCACTGGCTTGCCGGCCTTGTTGACGAGGCCGGTATAGGTCAGCTTGTTCTGCTTGGCATAGGCGTATTCGACATAGCCGATCGAGTTCTTGCTCTGGCCGACATTGGCCGAGACGCCCTCATTGCCCTTGGCGCCAACACCCGCCGGCCATTCGACTGTGGTGCCGGACCCGATCTTGGACTTCCAGTCCGCGCTGACCTTGGCGAGGTAGTCGGTGAAGTTGAAGGTCGTTCCCGACGCATCCGAACGGTGCACGACCGAGATCGCCGCCGACGGCAGATTGAGCTTCGGATTGAGCTTCTTGATCGCCGGGTCATCCCACTTGGTGATCTTGGCCTGGAAGATGTCCGCCAGGGTCTGGCCATCGAGCATGATGTCGCCCGGCTTGACGCCATCGATGTTCACGACGGGCACGATCGCGCCCATGATCATCGGCCACTGCGCAAGGCCGTCCTTCTCGAGCTGCTCGGCCTTGAGCGGCGCGTCGGTGGCGCCGAACGTCACGGTCTTGGCCTGGACCTGCTTGATACCGGCGCCCGACCCGATCGACTGGTAGTTCACGACACCGCCGGTGTCCTTCTTGTAGGCATCGGCCCATTTGGACAGGACCGGGAAGATGAAGCTGGAGCCCGCACCGGTGATGTCGGCGGCATGGGCGGACGTCGCAGCGGCGACCAGGCCGGCTGCGACGATAGCTTTCACGAAATTCATGCTGGTCTCCTTGTTGTGCGGGCGAAGCGCAACACGCACCCGGATTGTTTCCCGCAGCCCCCTTTAGGAGCGGTCGTTGCCCCTTTTATAAAGGTTTGATGACACTTGGATGACAGGCTAAGTATCTGATAATACTTTAGTTTAAGCCGCAGCCGGGAACTTTGGCTGGGGAAAGCAGGCCGTGAACGTCGCCCCGCTTTTGGGCACGCTTTCGATCAAGAGCCGGCCGCGATGCCGGTTGAGAATATGCTTCACCAGCGATAACCCAAGGCCGGTGCCGCCCTGCGCGCGGCTGTCGCCGACATCGACCCGGTAGAAGCGCTCGGTGAGGCGGGGCAGATGCTCCGGCGCGATCCCCGGGCCGAAATCGCGCACCATGACCCGGACTTCCGGCGTTCCGTCGCTCGACAGCGCCGAGGTCAGGGAGACGATGATACGCCCGCCCGAGGCGCCGTATTTCAGCGCGTTCTCGATCAGGTTCTCGAACACCCTGAGCAGCTCCTCGCGGTCGCCGGCGATCACGACCGGCCCCTCCGGCAACTCGATATCCACCGCCACCTGGCGCTCGCGCGCGAGCGGCTCCAGGCCGTCGGCGACCTGGCGGATGATCGGCACGATATCCACCATCGTGTCCGGGCGGACATGGGCCGACAGCTCGACCCGCGACAGCGACAGGAGGTCATCGATCAGGCGCGCCATCCGGGTCGCCTGGGTGTGCATGATGGCGAGAAAGCGCTCGCGCGCCTTGGCATCCTCCCTGGCCGGCCCCTGCAGCGTATCGATGAAGCCCGAGAGGGCCGCCAGCGGCGTGCGCAGCTCGTGGCTGGCATTGGCCACGAAGTCGGCGCGCATCTCCTCGACCCGGCGCAGCGGCGTCTGGTCGTGAAAGGTCATCAGCATGCATTTGTCGGTGCCGCCGAAGGTGGTCGGCACCGGCACCGGCGTGATGATCAGCTCCATCCAGCGGTCGACCGGGACGTGGTCGAGATAGGTCGCCCGCCGCGGCTCGGTGGTGGCGATCGCCTCGCGCAGCGCGGTGATGATCTCGGGCGAGCGCAGCGCGAACTGGGCGAGCTCGTTCTTGCGCAGCGCCGGCGCCAGCTGGGCCGCCGCGGCATTGAGGTGGATGACCCGCCCGGCGCGGTCGAGCAGCACGGCGGGATCGGGCATTCCGGCAACGATGGCGTTGACCGCCGCGGCCTCGACGGGATTGCCGAGACGGACGTCCTCGCGCGAGGTGACCGCGCCGTGCAGCCGCCAGGGCACCAGGGCCGCCGCCGCGATGCAGGCAAAAATCACCGCGGCCCGGAGCGGCGACAGTTCATCCAGCCCGACGACGACGGAGAGGGAAAGGGCGGCGGCCAAAAGGATGATGGCGGAATGACGAAGCCGGTCCGGCCAGGGCGAGAAGAACGATGAAGGAGTGGTGGGCGCGTCCAGGGCCATCTCGCCAGCGTCTCCTGTTCCGTTCCCCTCATGCACTCGGATCGCGCCGCTCCCTTACATAGGCAGCTTCACGAGCCGGCTCTGCCTCGAGCGCGAGCGCCGCCTGACGCAGGCGCTTCGATCGGGCGCCAATGATAACCTCGCGAAACGTCAGCAAGATTACAGAGATGACAAAGGGGACGATATAGTAGAGCAGACGAAACAGCAGCATGCCCGCGAGCAGTTCCTCGCGGTCCATCTGCCACAGGCCGACCAGCATCGCGGCATCGAACACGCCGAGCCCGCCCGGCGAATGGCTGGCGAAGCCGAGCAGCGTCGCGGACACGAAGATCACGGCGACCACCACGAAACCGAGATTCGGCTCATCCGGGACCAGCACGTACATCGCGAGCGCGCAGAAGCCGAGATCGACGATCCCGATCGCGATCTGCAGCAATGTCAGCGGCCCGCCCGGCAGCAGCACCGTCCAGGGGCCGCGCCCAACGGCGCGCGGCTGGCTCCAGACCCAGGCCACATAGGCGACAAGTCCGAGGATGATCCCGATCGCGACGATCCGATTGAGCCAGGGCGGCAGCTGGTCGATCGCCGACGCGGCCTCCGGATGAAAGGAAATGCCGAGCCCGAGCACGGCGGCATTGCCGAGCCAGAAGGTCAGCCCCGCCAGAAAGCAGATCTTGGCCACGTCGATCGCGTTGAGGCCCAGCGCGGAATAGATGCGATAGCGCACCGCGCCTCCGGTGAAGACGCTGGCGCCGACATTGTGACCGATCGAATAGCTGGTAAAGGCCGCGAGCGCATTGATCCGGTAGGGCACGTGGGCGTGCCCGATCGCGCGCACCGCAAACAGGTCATAGAACGTGAGGGTGAAATAGCCGGCCGCCACGAACAGGCCGGCAAGCGCGATATCCGAGGGCTCGGTGCTCTTGATGGCCTCGATGACCTCATTCTCATCGATGCCCTTGAGCATGTGGTAGAGCACGTAGCATGCGATGCCGATGACGGTGACGCTGACCGCAACGCCCAGCCGGTGCAGGATCTGCTTCTGGCGCAGAACCAGGATCGTCCTGCGTATGGTTTGCAGCATCGCGTGCCCCGCCTCCGCGCTTGGTGAACCCTCACGACGCTCCCACCCGCGAAGTGCGGAAGCGGTGGGCCGCTCGCTGCCTTGGCTGTTCTGGCGCTGCCGTTCTAGCATTCGCTACCCGATGCGACGAGGTATGTTGCGGAGGGCTTGCGTCGAAGCTGACGGAAAGACACTAGTGAAAATGAGTATCTCCCGCGGAGCTGGATTTGGCACTCATCAGGGCAATCAGCGGAAAAACGGAAACGAAAGTCAGAACCACTGCACGCATTCCGGTTTGAACGAGGTGTCGATCCCCAGCTTGCCATATTTGGCGCACGGATGTGAATTGGAGACATTGACGCCGACTTAACCTCACCGTGACTCACCCATCTCATGGCGCGACCGCCGCGGCGATCCCTGTCGCCATAGCCGGTCCCGACCAGCCGTTGGTAGCGCGTTTCCGGACCAAACGGAACTCGCCAGAATGTGAATAAAGGGCGCATCTTCAATATTTTATGAAGGTAGCACCACCGGACGCGCACGGGATGCCATCCGCCCCAGTGCCGTTTCGATAGATTTAAGAAGAGCCGCCCGGCCTTCCAGGGGCGGCGGATTGCCGCAAGGCCTTCGCGCTCGCCGTCAGGTGTCCAGATCATGGCGCAACGGCGCTTCGGAGTTCAGCCGCCGTCATGTGACAAAGGCCGAAAGCGCTTGGCAGCCACGACGCAACCGATCGACCCGCGAAAAATCATCCTTACCGCGCTGCAGCAACAGCGGTGACCACCGCGGCCCGCCGTCCACCGCGAGCGTGGAGTGAGCGCGCGGGTGAAATCGGTCGGCGGGTCTGGCTAGCCGGTTCGCGTTGCCACGCTTCGCCGCACCACCCAGGCCCGCAGCAGGGAGCCGATGGCGCAGCCGGCGACATAAGGCCCGAGCATGAGGAGCGCGAGTTCCAGCCAGTAGCCGGGACGCCCCGGCACGACGTGAATGAAGGCGGCGGCCAGGAGGGCCACGGCGAGCAGGCCGAGCCAGGCGGCCTGCGTTCGCGACACCCCTGGCCCGCGATGCACTACCGCGATCCAGCCCATCCCAAAGCCGAGCAGCAGCGCGCCGAGCAGCCAGCCCCAATGAAACATCACCAGGTAAGCCATGATCACATCACCTTGAACTCGATGCGGCGGTTCTGCGCCTTGCCAGCCTCGCTGTCGTTCGGCACCAGCGGCTGCGTCGCGCCAAAGCCGGCCGCCGTGAAGCGGGCGGCAGGCAGGCCGGCCTTCACCAGATAGTCGACGACGGCCTGGGCGCGCTTCTCCGACAAGGCCTGATTGGTCTCGTCGTCGCCGTCGGTGTCGGTATGGCCGGCGACCTCGATATTAGAGGCCGGGCAGCGCAGCGCGATTTCGACCAGACGGTCGAGCAGGCCGGTCGAATCCGGGTCGAGATCGGCCTTGCCGGCCTCAAAACGGATGCTGGCCTTGCCCAGCAGTTCCGAGAACAGCTGCTGGCACACAGTGGCGTCGACCGGTGCGACCGCGGGCTTGACCGAGACATCGGCCTTGAACTGCCAGTTTTGCGGAAACTCCTTGCCGAGTCCGGAACGGATCTGCAGCGCGGCGCCGTCATAAAGTGCATCGCCCGACAGCTTGACCTCGCGGTCGGACATCACGAGCGTACCCGTCGACAGCCGCGAGAGCGCGCCCAGCGCCGGCATCACGGCGGCCGCGAACCCGCCCGGCGCGCCGATGCTGGTTTTCAGGTTGTCGACCACTTTCTCGTCGACGAATTTTCGGGCCGCCGCCGCCGTGATGATGGCGTGCATGCTGTCGTTCGGCACATTGCCGGACAGCGTGAGGGTCGAGGCCACCGGATCCTTGTTGACCTGGAACACGTAAGGCGGCGCCTTGAGGTCGTTGGCCGCGATCTTGAAACCTTCCGGCAGCTTTTTGAGCGCCGCAGCGATCGCTTCGCGATCGCCGAGCTCCCGCGCCATGCCGGAGAGCGACACGCTACCGTCCGAAATCGTGAACTTGCCGTCCTTGAGCTTGGCGATCTGGCCGAGCAGCAGCACCGCGGCCTCGTCGAAATGGGCCGGCGCGCCACGCGCCAGCTTCATCTGGTCGGTCACTTCGACGCCCCCGAGCGCGCCGTGCGCCGCCTCGGTCAATTTCGCCTTGCTGGCGGGCAGCGGCGCGTTCCCGGCGAGCGTCACCCTGACCACATCGCGTTCCGCCGACCAGACGAACGGCTTGGCCTCCGCCACCAGGCGGGTTTCATCGTTCACCAGGCGCACCCCGGGCACGGCGTCGACGGCGTCGACGGCGGCCGTGCGGGCAGCTTCCGAAAACGCCTCTGCACCAAGGGTGACGTCACGGCCGGCGACCGCGATCGTCGTCTTGTCGAGGACGGCGCCGTGCAGGGCGGCGGCGCTGCGGTCAGCCAGATCGGCTTCCAGAGGAGCGGTGGAGGTCCACACCGCGAATGCCCAAAGGACGATCAAAGGGATCACGCCTGGCCACCATTTGCTGCTCCACTTGAAAAAACCGTCCATGCAACATCCTGCGGGGTCTGGCGCCGACGCGCTCGCGGCACCGGAACAGACACAAAACAAACCCTTCAAACGCTGTCAAACCGGAAAATGGCCGTTCAATTCGAGCGCAGTTCGCTGGCCCGGATAACCGTTTGTTCAGCGGTCGTTCGCTAACCTGCATTAACATTTTAACCGGCCGTCCCCGTTCCCATGAAGCAATTCCGCAACACCGTCATCCGCGCCGGGCTGGAAGCGTTGTATTTCAGCGGGGCACACATCCTGCTGCGACCGATCCTGGCCGGCGTCGGCGCCATCTTCACCCTGCACCATGTCCGCCCGCGCCGTGACACCGAATTCCAGCCGAACCGCCATCTCGAGGTCACGCCGCAATTCCTGCGCGCGACGCTCGAGCATCTTCGCGCCCACGACGTCGACATCATCACGCTCGACGACATGCATCAGCGGATGATCGAAGAAAATTTCTCGCGCCGCTTCGCCTGCTTCACATTCGACGACGGCTATCGCGACAACAGGGATTTCGCGCTGCCCGTGATGCGCGCGTTCGACGCGCCGTTCACGGTTTATGTCGCGAGTGATTTTGCCGAAGGCCAGGGGCGGCTGTGGTGGGTCGCGCTCGAGCGGGTGATATCAGCCGCATCAGCGATCGAGGTCGTGATCGGCGGCGTGCCGAGCCGGCTCGACACGGCGACGGCGACCGCCAAGCAGGCCGCCTATCAGCGCATGCACGACTGGCTGCGCGGCCTGCCGGGCGCACACGACGTGCGGCGCGAGGTCGCGGGCCTGTCCGTGCGCCATGGCGTCGACGAGGCAGCGATCGCGGGCGAACTCTGCCTGTCCTGGGACGAGTTGAAACCGTTTGCCGGCGATCCGCTGGTTGCAATCGGGGCCCACACGATCAGTCACTGCAATCTCGCCAAGCAGCCCACGGAGACGGCCGCCCACGAGTTGACCGAAAGCCGCAGCCGCATCGAAAACGTCCTGCAGCGCCGCGTGCTGCATCTCGCCTACCCCTATGGCGACCGGATCGCCGCCGGTGCGCGTGAGTTCGCAATCGCCCGCGCTGCCGGATACAAGACCGCGGTCACGACGCGGCCCGGCATGATCTTTCCCGAGAGCGCCGCGCACATGACCGCGCTGCCGCGCATCTCGCTGAACGGCAACTACCAGGACGAACGCCTGCTGCCGGTGCTCACCTCGGGCGCGGCAACCGCGATGTGGAACGGTTTTCGCCGCGTCGACGCGGCGTGACGGCGCCATCGCGCCTTCTCGGGATCGTGGCAGACGATCCGTCTTGACTCGTTTCCGCCCCAGCCTCACAGAGCAATCAAATCTCAAGGGGAGGCAAACATGTTCGGCAATCTGTTTTCACTCGAAGGCCGCATTGCGCTGGTGACCGGCGGCTCGCGTGGCATCGGCAAGATGATCGCGGCCGGGTATCTCGCCCACGGCGCAGCAAAGGTCTACATCACCGCGCGCAAGGCCGGGCCTTGCGAAGCGACCGCAAAAGAACTGACCGCGGCCTATGGCGGCGAATGCATCGCGCTGCCGATCGACATCTCGTCCCTGGCAGGCGTCGAGATGCTTGCAGGCGAGATCAGGAAGAGCGAGCCAAAACTCGACATTCTCGTCAACAATGCGGGCGCGGCCTGGGGCGCCGAGTTCGACGAATTCCCGGAAAGCGGCTGGGACAAGGTGATGAACCTCAACCTGAAGACGCCGTTCTTCCTGACCAAAGCCCTCGCCGCGCCGCTGCGCGCCGCAGCGTCAGCCGAGCGGCCCGCAAAGGTGATCAACATCGCTTCGATCGACGGCATCTTCGTCAATCCGATGGAGACCTATTCCTATGCCGCCAGCAAGTCAGGGCTCATCCACCTCACGCGGCGCATGGCCGCGAAGCTGATCAAGGACCATGTCGTGGTGACGGCGATCGCGCCGGGGCCGTTTGCTTCGGACATGAACCGCGCCGCACGCGACCATGCCGACGATGTCGCAACGCGCGTGCCGGCGGGACGCATCGGCACCACCGAGGACATGGCGGGCGCCGCGATCTTTCTCGCCTCGCGCGCCGGCGACTATGTGGTCGGCACCACCATCCCGGTCGACGGCGGCATCGTCTATGCCAGTGCCGGGATCAAGGGCGAAGGATGGGATCAGTGAGGCGCACGCCTCGCCGCGACCACACACTCAGCTGTCATGCCCCGGCTTGACCGGGGCATCCAGTACGCTGCGGCGTATCGGCTCACGCACCGCCGTCTCTGGGATACTGGATCACCCGCTTTCCGCGGGTGATGACGGCTTTGGATGTGGCAGCGTCAGAACGACGTAGCGAAGAGCCTCACGTCTCGATCTTCACATACTCAAAATCGCCCGGCCGGTTATCGATGCCGACCTTGGGCGGCGCGATCCATGATGCGAACTGACCCGTCTCCGTGACCGGCTGCATCAGCGAGGCGATGTAGTCGCCGTCGGCCGTCGACGGCAGCCAGTCGTTCCTGCGCTTCTCCCAGGCCGCATCGTCGATCAATTCGCCGTCGGGCGTGGCGTGGACCTCCTTGAACTCGCCGATCTCGCGGTGGAAGGCGGTATGCGGCAGCTCCAGCTTGTAGTCGTAGCCGGCGGTCGAGATTACCTTGTTCCAGCGCAGCATGCCCTTGACGCAATCCTGCGTGTAGTCGTCGCGCAGGCGCATGTTGAGCGCGGTCAGCGCCGGCTCGTCGACGCGCTTGATCTCGCCATCGACCAGCTTGAGCACCGGATAGGTGTCGCTGGCGAGCTTGTGGTCGTCCTGGATCTGGGTCTCGTGGTAGCGGCCCTTGATGCCGGCGTTGAAGGCGTTCGCCGCGTTGGTCGACACCTCCGAGCCAAAGAGATCGAGCGAAAGAGAGTAGTGCAGGTTCAGCTTCTTCTGGATGGTCGGCAGATCGATGACGCCGAGCGCGCGTACCTTTGCGACATCGTTCGGATCGTCGATGCCGGCCGCCCGCATCGCCTCGCAGGTCCTCTGCACGACGCGCCCGACCCCGGTCTCGCCGACGAACATATGGTGCGCTTCCTCGGTCAGCATGAAGCGGCAGGTGCGCGACAACGGATCGAAGCCGGACTGCGCCAGCGAATGCAGCTGCATCTTGCCGTCGCGGTCGGTGAAGTAGGTGAACATGAAGAAGGACAGCCAGTCCGGCGTCTTCTCGTTGAACGCGCCCAGCATGCGCGGCGAATCCGCATCGCCCGAGCGGCGGCGCAAGAGTTCGTCGGCTTCCTCGCGGCCGTCACGGCCAAAATACTTTTGCAGCAGGTAGACCATCGCCCAGAGATGGCGGCCCTCCTCGACATTGACCTGGAACAGGTTGCGCATGTCGTAGAGCGAGGGCGCGGTCTTGCCGAGATGGCGCTGCTGCTCGACGGAGGCCGGCTCGGTGTCGCCCTGGATCACGATCAGGCGGCGCAGCATGGCGCGATATTCGCCGGGCACCTCCTGCCATGCGGGCTCGCCATAATGCTCGCCGAAGGGGACGACGCGGTTCTCTTCCTGAGGCGCAAGCAAAATGCCCCAGCGATAGTCCGGCATCTTCACGTAATCGAACTTGGCCCAGCCGCGCGGATCGACCGAGTAGGCGGTGCGCAGATAGACCAGCGACTGCTGAAAGCCCTCCGGCCCCATGTCGTGCCACCAGTCGATATAGCCTGGGTGCCAGCCCTCCAGGGCCTTCAGCACCTGGCGATCCTCGGACAGATTCACGTTGTTCGGAATCTTGGTCGAGTAATCGACGTTCATGATGTTCATGTTCATGGCGTGCTCCTCAAACTCGGGTCATGTCGAATTTCGGCCTCTCGCCGCTGCCATAGCGCCGCAGAGCGCCCTCCTCGCCGACCGCGTTGGGGCGCTGGAAGATCCAGTTCTGCCAGGCGGTCAGCCGCGCAAAGATTTTCGATTCCATGGTTTCGGGGCCGGTGAAGCGCAGGTTGGCTTCCATGCCGGTGAGGGCGTCCGGCGAAAAACTGGCGCGCTCCTCCAGAGACACCCTGACCTCGTCGTCCCAGTCGATGTCGTCGAGCGCGAAGGTGACGAGGCCGAGCTCTTCGGCCTCTTCCGCCTCGATGTCTTCGCCGATTTTTTCTCGCACACGGTCGACGTCTGAAGGATTGGCCTGGAAACGCGACTCGAGGCGCGTCAGTCCGTGGCTCATCGGATAGGGACCGAAATTCATTGCCGACAGTTTTAGCGCCGGCGGCGGCCGGTTATCGCCCTGGCGCGAGCCGATCAGCATGTAGGAACGGTCGGCTGCGAACACCAGTTCGGCCAGCGTGCCGACGAAGCAGGAGCCCGGCTCGACCAGCGTCACCAGCGTGCGCGAGGTGACATCGATGCGCTTCAGCACACGCTTCCAATAATGGCGGATCTCGTTGACCAGCCAGTGCGCCTTGTTGGCTTCGAGGAAGTCATCATAACCAAGCACATTCGCCGCCTCGCCATGCGACTTGAACAGCAGCATCGCGATCTCGAGTTCGTTGAGGCGCAGATGCAGGATCGCATCGTCGAGCTCGCGCGCGACCTGCAGCGGCCAGAAGGACGCGCCCAGCGCGACCATCCCGTCAAGGTCCGCCGGCGGGGCCAGCTCCGGCGCCTTGACCTGGATGGTCGCGATGCGCGCCGCACGATCGATGTCGACGCTGACATGGCTGTAGCGCACGCTGTTCTCATCGATGGTGCGTGTGAGCGGGGTGAGCGCAACGCCCTTGCCGTTGCCACCACGTTTCGAGGCGGCGGCGAATTCCTTGGCCCGCTCGGCGATCCTGCCTTCGAGCCTGCTGTTCGGCGCGATCTCGTCCACCAGCCGCCAGGCCACGGCGCGCTTGCCCTTGACGCCTTCCTCGATGGTGCAGAACACATCGGCGTGGTCGCGGCGCACCTTGCGCTTGTCGACGACGCGCGTCAGTCCGCCGGTGCCGGGCAACACCGCGAGCAGCGGCACTTCCGGCAGCGCGACGGCAGCGGCGCCATCGTCGGCCAGAATGATGTGATCGGCCGCCAGCGCCAGCTCGTAGCCGCCGCCGGCCGCTGTGCCGTTGACGACGCAGATGAAGCGCTGGCCGGAATGTTCGGACGAGTCCTCGAACCCGTTGCGGGTCTCGTTGGTGAACTTGCAGAAATTGACCTTGTGGGCGTGGGTCGAGCCGGCCAGCATGCGGATATTGGCGCCGGCGCAGAACACGCGATTCTTGCCCGAGCGCAGCACCACCACCTTCACGGCCGGATGCTCGAAGCGCAGCCGCTGCAGCGCGTCCGCAAGCTCGATGTCCACTCCGAGGTCGTAGGAATTGAGTTTCAGCTGATAGCCTTCGAACAGGCCGGCATTCTCATCGACATCCATGGTCAGCGTTGCGACCTCGCCGTCGACCGCAAACTTCCAGTGCCGGTAGCGCTGCGGATCGGTCTGGAAATCGATGAAGGTCGCGCCTCCCGCAAGCGCGCGCTGTTCCCCGGCCATGAGCCACCCTTGATTTTTCGGTTCGCTTGATATGAACAATAGTGCATGTTTTTCGAGACGTCTAGTCTAAACTCACAAAACATGCACTTTGTTTCATATTCGTGATCGACGAGAGAGTTTAGGCGGCCCTGCCCGCCGGCTGTTCGTGCACCTCCATGACGGCGCTATAGAAATCCCGAAGAACGGTCAGCGTCGCCTCGGCCGCCTCGCGATGCGGCGAATGGCCGACACCGGGCAGGATGGTCGCATCGACCGGGCAGTAGCATTCCTCCTGCGCGATCTCGACCTGCCGCAGCGTGCCGTATTGATCCTCCACGCCCTGAATGATCGCGACGGGGACGCGGATATAGGCGAGATAGTCGGAAATATCCCAGGCGCGGAATTCTGGATCGAGCCAGGCGCCGTTCCAGCCGTAAAAGGCGTTGTCGACATCCTTGTGCCAGCGCGAAAGCTTTGCGCGAAGCTCTGTCGTCTCATAAGCCGTCTTGATCTCGGCGATGGAGGCGACCGACACATCCTCGACGATGAAGTGCGGCGCGAGCAGCGCGATGGCGCGCACGCGATGATCGGCAAGGCCGCCGGCATAAACAGCGGCGATCGAGCCACCATCGGAATGGCCGACCAGGACGCCGCGGCGAAAGCCAATCGTGTCGAGCAGTCTTGGCAGCACATCGAGCGCCTCGATCTGCATGTAGTCGAGCGGGCGCGGCAGTGTTACCGGCGACGAAGCGCCATAGCCCGCACGAGAATAGACGAACACGCCGGCGCCGGTGGCGGCCTGCAGCCGGTCCGGAAAATCGCCCCACAGCCCGGCCGAGCCGAGGCCCTCGTGCAGCATCACGATGGTCGGTGCATCCTCGGGCGCCGGACCGGTCATGCGATATTCGAGCTCGGATGCGCCGATGGTGAGAAAGCCCGCGGATTGGAGTTTCATGCGTTGCTCTTGCCATCTCGTCATGCCCGCGCTTGTCGCGGGCATCCACGTCTTCCGCTCAACGAGAAGGCAAGACGTGGATGGCGGGGACAAGCCCGGCCATGACGACGGGTTAATAGGTTAGTGATGCGCGCCCTCGCGCAGCTTGAAGCGCTGGATCTTGCCGGTCGCGGTTTTCGGCAGACTGTCGACGACCTCGATCCAGCGCGGATATTTCCACGGCCCGATCTTGTGCTTGACGTGCTCCTTCAGCGCCTCGTGCAGGTCGGCGGTCGCGGCGCCGGCGCGCAGCACCACAAAGGCTTTTGGCTTCAACAGCCCTTCCGGATCGGCCTCGGGCACGACGGCCGCTTCCAGCACGGTCGGATGGGTGATCAGCGCGCTCTCGACCTCGAACGGCGATACCCAGATGCCCGACACCTTGAACATGTCGTCGCTGCGGCCGCAGTAGGTGTAACGGCCGTCGGCATCCCGGGTGTATTTGTCGCCGGTGCGGGTCCAGTAGCCTTCAAACGTCGAGCGGCTCTTGTTGCGCTGGTTCCAGTAGCCCTCGCCGGCCGAGGGCGCGTGCACCAGCATCTCGCCGACCTCGCCGTCGGCGACATCGCCGCCGGCCTCGTTGACCAGCCGCACCTGATAGCCCGGCACCGGGCGGCCCGATGAGCCGTATTTGATGTCGCCGGGCGCATTGGAGAGGAAGATGTGCAACAGCTCGGTCGAGCCGACACCATCGAGGATGTCGACGCCGAACCGCGCTTTCCAGGCATTGCCGATCGATTCCGGCAGGGCCTCGCCCGCGGAAGTGCAGATGCGCAGGCGCTTTCCTGCGCCCTCATTGCCCCGCTCATGCAGCATCGCCGCGAACAAGGTGGGCACGCCATAGAAGATCGTCGGGTTGTAGGTGTTCAAGAGTTCGAACATGCGCGCCGGCGTCGGGCGCTCGGCATTGAGGACCGTGGTAGCGCCGACCGACATCGGAAAAGTCAGCGCGTTGCCGAGGCCATAGGCAAAGAACAGCTTTGCCGCCGACAGGCAGACGTCGTCCTCGCGGATGCCGAGCACCTGTTTGGCATAGGTGTCCGCGGTGGCGGCGAGATTGCCATGCAGATGGCGCACGCCCTTGGGCATCCCCGTGGAGCCTGATGAATAGAGCCAGAAGGCCGGTTCGTCCTCATGGGTCGCGACGGTGGCAAAGCTGTCGCTCTCCTTGCCGATCTCATCCGAAAACAGCTTGTGGCCGAAGGCATTCCTGCCGGACACCACGACGTGTTCGAGATCGCTCATGCGCCCGACGATATCCTTCACCACAGGATAGAGCGCCTCGGAGACGACCAGCACGCGGGCGCGGCAGTCGGCCAGGATGTAGGCATATTGCTCCGCCGTCAGCAGCGTGTTGAGCGGCACCGGCACGATCCCGGCGCGGATCGCGCCGAGAAAGGTGACGGGAAAATCCGTCGTGTCGAGCATGATCATGGCGACGCGCTCTTCGCGGCGGACGCCAAGCCGCCGCAGCAGATTGGCCATGCGGCACGACTGCCGCTGCAGCTCGCCATAGCTGAGCTCGGAGGCCGTATCGGTGAAGGCGAGCTTATCCCCGCGTCCCTCATCGACGTTGCGGTCGAGTAGCCAAGTCACCGCATTGTAGGAACCGGACGTCCCGCTCACGACGCTTCTCCCTGCCGTTTTGAGAATTATAGTTCATAGAAAGACCACCGGCGGCGCTTGCTGTCAATCCTCTCCGGCATTATGTTTCCAGAGGATGAGCGAAGCAACCGACCCGGAATCCGATTTTCTCGAACAGCTTGGGCAGCGTGTCCGCACGCTGCGGTCTCTGCACGGCATGTCGCGAAAAGTGCTCGCAAAAGTTTCGGGTATTTCGGAGCGCTATATCGCGCAGCTCGAGAGCGGCAAGGGCAACGTCTCGATCGTGCTGCTCCGGCGCGTCTCCAACGCCATCGGTGCGCCGCTGGAAGACCTGATCCCGATCAACGATCCCGCACCCGACTGGCAGGTGATCCGCGATCTCCTGCGCAAGGCCACGCCCGGCCAGATCGCGCAGGCCAAGGAGGTTTTGTCGAGCAGCAGCACGTCGCCGCAGCGCCGGCCTGCTTTTGCCGGCATCGCGCTGATTGGCCTCCGCGGCGCCGGAAAATCCACGCTCGGAAAACGGCTCGCCAAAACCGTCGGCTGGAATTTCGTCGAGCTGAACAAGGAGATCGAGCGGCAGAACGGGCTGGAGGTCGCCGAGATCATCAATCTCTACGGCCAGGAAGGCTTTCGCCGCATGGAGCAGGCCGCGCTCGCGCAGCTTCTGGCGCGCAAGGAGCTGATGGTGCTCGCGACCGGCGGCGGCATCGTCTCCGAGCCGCTGACCTTCGACCTGATCCTGAAATCCTTTTACACGATCTGGCTGAAGGCCGAGCCCGAGGAGCACATGGCGCGCGTCCGCCGCCAGGGCGACCTGCGGCCGATGGCGGATGATCGCTCCGCCATGGCCGAGCTGCGCAACATCTTGAAAAGCCGCGAGCCGCTCTATGCGCGCGCCAACGCCGTCGTCGACACCGCCGGGCTTTCAGTCGAGGCCGCCGCAGCCCGGCTCAGCGAAGCGGTTGCGCCGGTGATCGAGAGCGAAGCGCGGATGTTCGCGCGGGGTTGAGCGCGATGTCGGCTCGCGCACAGTGATCTCTCCTGCAGCCGCCGCGCGCCCATTAACCTTCACAGTGGTTTAATACCGCCGACGTCGACGATACACCCTCCGCTTGTGTTAACAGTGCGTTAAGCGAGTGGAGGAGATCATGCACGATCGGCGGCAGCTGTTCAGGAATCGCGTCTATTACGGCGGCGAACTCGCCTTCAATGGACGGAGTTCAACACTTACCTGCATCGTTCGCAATTTCAGCACGCGCGGCGCCAAGATCGAAATCGAGGGCTGCGCCGTGCTTCCCGACCAGCTCTACTTCACCGTCGAACGCAAGGGGCTCTCCTGCCTCGCACGCCTGGTCTGGCGCAATCAGACCGAGGCCGGTCTCGTCTTCGCCGACGCCCATGCGACCGAGGCCGTCGTCACCCTCGACTGGGCACGCAAGCTTGCCGCCAGCGAGCGGAGCAACCGGCGTCTCCAATCGCGCATCGAGCAGCTGCGCTCGGAATATTAGAGGCGCGCGTGCATTCGCTGGACGAGACCGAAGTCGCTGCCGCTTCGCCGGGCGAAGCGGCAGCCGCGCCGCAGGCCCTTGCCGACCAGACGCGGCGCGGCTGGCCGCGGGTGCTGCGTATCGTGCTGCTTGTGGTGTTCAGTCAGTACCTGATCATCGCCCTCGGCGTCGGGCTGTCGTTCGCCGCCACCCTTCGCCATTTTGTAACACCGCGGCTCCTCGCCACGTTCGAGACCATTGCCAAGGCGCTGAAGCCTTGAGCGCCCGGGACGACGATTACTCACTCCGCCCGGCGTCGCGGAGCTCGGCGTAGCTCAGCGCGCGCAGATCGGTCCCGTCGAAATAGACGAAGCGAAGCCGGCGACGCTGCGAGACGAAATTCGCCGGCAGCGGGTCGTAGCGAAAGGTGCCGCCGCCAAGATGCGGCGTCAGGCTGCCGACATCGGTGAGCGCATCGATCTCGACCCGCAGCAATCTCAGGCTGGCGCCGCCCGTTTTCATCTCGAAGGGCACACGGGCGAGCCGCAAAAAGCTGGTCGGATCGGTCGCGGCCACAAAGGCCTCGACGAAGGCTTTTTCGACCTTGTCGAGATCGGGCTCCGGCGCCATCACGCCTGCCCCGCCCTCGGGCTGATGCGGCGTCTGCCATTGCGCCGGTGCGCGATGGCCGTGCGGATGATTGTGGCCGGGGCCGTGCGGCGCATCAGGATCGTCATGATCATGCGAATGATGGTGATGATGACCGTCATGCCGGTGATCATGGTCATGACCTTGGGCGTGATGATGATGATGGCGATGCATGACGGCCTCAATAGGCGACGGGCTTGTTGATGATGGATTTGTGGCTGCCGAGCTTGCCGTGCGCGACCATCGAGCCCAGCGCCTCGACAACGACGCGCACGCCGATCAGCGCAGTGATGTCGGAGGTGTCGTAGGGCGGCGACACCTCGACGACTTCGAGCCCGCAGAGCCCCTCGGCGGCGACGAGGCCAAGAATCTTCAGCGCCTCCCGCGGCAGGAAACCGCCCGGCTCGGGCCAGCCGGTGCCGGGAACGAAGCCGCAATCGATCGAGTCGACGTCGAAGGAGATGTAGACCGCGTCGGCATCCTTCCAGGCCAGCTCCAGGGCGATCTCGGCGGTCTTCTCCAGCCCGATCCGCTCGATGTCGGCGATGGTCAGCACATTGGTGTTGCGCTTGCGCGCGACCTCGACACCCTCGCGCGGCACCTGCCAGCCGCCGATGCCGAGCTGGACCAGGTTGGTGGGCGACACGTTCGGCAGGTTGGTCGCCCAGTACCAGGGCGTGGTGTGCATGCGCTCGTCGAGATCCTTCTCCTGGATGTCGATGTGGCGATCGAAATGGATGATGCCGATCTTCTTGTCGGTGCATTGCGCGATGCCACGCACGCAGGGGAAGCCGATCGAGTGATCGCCGCCGAGCATGATCGGCAGCGCGCCGGAGGAGAACACGTGGGCGACGCCACGCGAGATCTGGTCAAAGCTCTTTTCGAGGTTGGCCGGGATCGTAAATACGTCGCCGGCGTCGCACAGCGTCATCTGCTCGCGAAGGTCGACGCCGAGCTCGTAGTTGTACGGCGTGTAGAGCGCGGAGATGCGACGGATGCCCTGCGGCCCGAACCGGGTGCCCGGACGATAGGTGGTGCCCGAATCGAAGGGAATGCCGATCACGGCCGCATCATATTTGGCGACATCGCGCACGTTCTCGACATAGGGCGCCTTCATGAAGGTGTTGATCCCGGCGAAATGCGGCAGCTCGCCGCGCGCAAAAGTCGGGATGTCGCGATCGGTCAGGCTCTCCGCGCCGGGCAAGCCCATGTCGAGCGCCCACTGCCGCTCCTTGCGCCATCCCGCGCTCGGCAGCTTTCCTTCGGCCTCCAGCGACTGCCAGCCTTGCGTGGCCATCTTGTCGAAGTCGGGATGGTGGCGCCGTTGCCCTTGCGTCCGGGGCCAGAGGCCGGCGCGATGCGCGCGGCGCGTGCGGGGATCGAACGGCATGGATAATCCTCCTTGGTTCAAGTCTTATTGCTGGGCCTGTGCCCGGACGAAGCCGAGCACGGGCACGGTGCTGTCACGCGTCAGGTCGAGGTCGTAGGTGATCTTGGCGCCGAACCGCTCCGGCGCCTGCGGATCGCGGCGGATGCGATCGAGCGCGATCAGCCGAGTCGCGAGGCCGAAGGCTTCCTTGATGTCGTGGGTGACCATGACGATGGTCATCTTCAGCTCGCGCCACAGCGGTTTGATCAGCGCATGCATCTGCGCCCGCGTGCCCGGATCGAGCGCACCGAACGGCTCATCCAGCAGCAGCACGCGGGGCTGCTTGGCGAGCGCCTGGGCGATCGCGAGGCGCTGCTGCATGCCGCCGGACAGCGCACTCGGATATTTCTCGCAATGTTCGGACAGGCCGACGGCGTCGATCAGCGCCCGGCTGTGCTCGACGGCCTTGCGCCGCGCCGCCCCGAGCAGCCGCGCGGAAAATCTGCGTTCGGCGAATTCGTAGCCGAGAAGCACATTGCCGAGCACGGTGAGATGCGGGAATACCGAGTAACGCTGGAACACGATGCCGCGGTCGGGGCCCGGCTCGGCGGGAAAGCGTTCGCCATCGAGAAAGACCAGGCCCTGCGTCGGCCGCTCCTGGCCCAGGATCAGGCGCAGAAAGGTGGTCTTTCCTGCTCCGGATGGGCCGACGACGGAGAGAAACGTCCCCGACGCGATCTCGAGATTGATGCGCTCGAGCACGATTTGATCGCCGTACTCGACCCAGACGTTGCGGAACGACAGCGCACTCATCAGCGCGGCTCCTGCACGAACGCCCAGGGAAAGGCGCGGCGGCCGACATAGACCAGCGCCATGTCGAACAGATACGCGAGCAGCGTGATCCAGGCGACGTAGGGCAGGATCACGTCCATCGACAGATAGCGCCGCACCAGGAAGATGCGGTAGCCGAGCCCGACGTCGGACGCGATCGCCTCCGCCGAGATCAGGAACAGGAACGCCGGCCCGATCATCAGCCGCACGCATTTGATCAGGCGCGGCATGATCTGCGGCAGCACCACGCGGATCGCGATCTGCCAGGTCGAGCCGCCGAGCGTCTGCGCCTTGATGAGCTGCTCGCGCGGCATGCCGGAGACCTCGAGCGCGAGGTCGCGGATCAGCATCGGCGTGACGCCGATGATGATGAGCATCACCTTCGACAATTCGCCGAGCCCGAACACGATGAACAGGATCGGCAGCACGGCCATCGGGGGAATCATCGACAGCACCGCGACCAGTGTTCCCAGACCAGCCCCCGCGACCGGCAGGAGACCAATTGCGAGACCGAGCACCAGGCCGACGGCCGCCGAGATGCCGAGCCCCAGGACGAGGCGCTGCAGGCTCGCCGCGGTGTCCACCCAGAGCACGTATTCGCCGGATCGCCGGTCCGGCTCCGCCGCCAAGCGCTGCGTGGTCATGATCATCTCGGAGACCGGCGGCAGCAGCTTGTCGTTGGGATTGGCGGCGCGCCGCTCCGCCGAGCCGATCACATAGACCAGCGCGATCAGAAGGAACGGCAGGATCGCGAGCAGGATCCGGCCGCCCCGTGGCGGGACGATGTTCATTGCACGCGTCATGCTGGGCTTTCTCCCGGGGGACCCTCGCGCCGATCTCCCCGCGCTTTAAAGCTTTCCGTCCGCGGCAAGCTTCATGTAGCTGGGGTCGAAGCGCAGCTTGACGTTGGTGGTGGCGCCAAGGGTCGAGGTCGGCGTCTTGATCCCGATCGCATCCTTGGACTTGACGTTCTCACCGAGCAGATTGTGCTCGAAGCAGAAGCTGCGCACCAGATCCATGATCTTCGGCAGATCGGAGCCGCTCATGAACTCGGCGCCGTCCTTCGGCGTGTAGTACATGTGCGTCGTCTTGAGCTGGGTCTCGAAGCCCGCGAGATCCGTGCCGGACAGCTTTGCCATCGCCTCGCGCGCCGCCTTGCCCTTGTCACCCGGGTCCTTCATCAGCGCGATGGTCTCGTACCAGATGCCGACCAGCGCTTTCGCGAGTTCCGGATTGTCCTTCAGCGTTTCGCTGTTGAGCACCAGGAGGTCCTCGATCTCGCCGGGGATCTTGCTGGAATCGAACACCAGCGTCGCGCCCGGCTCCGCCTTGACCTCCAGGAGCTGGGGATTCCAGGTCACGACCGCCGTCGTATCCGGCGATTTCGAAGCCGCCACGATGTCGGCATCCGAGGTGTTGACGGTCTTGATATCCTTTTCGCTCAGCTTCACGGTGCCGAGCCCGCGCGCCAGCAGATAGTGCGACACCGACAGCTCGACGAGGTTGATCTTCTGTCCCTTGATGTCGGCGAGCGTCTTGCCCTTCTTCAGCACGACGCCGTCATTACCGTTGGAGTAATCGCCCATGATCACCGCGGTCGTGTCGACGCCGCCGGCAGCCGGGATCGTCAACGCGTCCATGTTGGTGACGGTGACGCCGTCGAACTTGCCGGCCGTGTACTGGTTGATCGACTCGACGTAGTCGTTGATCTGCGTGACGTTGATGGTGATGCCGTATTTGTCCGCCCATTTCTTGACGATGCCGGCCTCGACCGCATAGGGCCACGGCATCCAGCCGACATAGATGGTCCAGGCGATGTTGAACTCCTTCTTCTTCGCCGCAAACGCCGGCGAGGTCGGCGACGCTGCGACAAGAAGGCAGGCAGCGCAGGTAGCAGTGATCAGGTTTCGTAGGGTTGCCATGTTCAGTCCTCAATCGGTTTGATGACCGCGGACTGGCAAAAACGACCTAAGTGCCTGCCAAACGCGGCCACTGAGGTCTCCCGGGCTTTTATCCCGCCGTGCACCAGGGGTTGCACCCCCGGCGGCAACTCTCGGACCAGACATTCCCTGACAGAGAATCGGAACCCTAGCTGCCAACTCTGGCTCTCGCAGGGGCAATAAAGGTGCCAAGCAAGGAGTGAGGAAAATCTATTTGGAATCAGAGAAGCGTGCGCTGACCGATGCCTAAAACACCGGCACACGAACCTTTATTGGGCAACGCCTGCCCGACCCATTGCTGACCGCGCTAACCCTGCTGCGTCAGAAGTGGCGGCGCCCGTATCTGTGCCCTCTCCCAGTTGGGGAGAGGGCTGCACTGCGCTCTCAACAATCTCGGTCGGGTGAGGGCCCTCACCCATCCATCTTCGTTGACGCTGCGAGAAGCCCTCTCCCCAACGGGGAGAGGGCACAGTCACGAGCACCGCGTCCCGCGGCGCGTGCGCAAAGACTCTGTGACGCAGTAGAACTAACCCGAGCCGGCCGTGATGGACCGGTCGTGCTCCTCCAGAATCGACTTGAGCCGCTCCTTCACCTGCTGCGAGCCGGCGCCGGTCTTCTCGTCGATCTGCAGCCGCCTGAGCGAATTCTGCGTCATCCGGTTGGCGATCCACTTGCGCTCGAAACCGAGCGTCGACTGCACGGTGGCGATCACCGTGACGACGAGCGACAGGATCGTCGCGACCGTCTTCGGATCGTCATTCCACACCTTGACGGTGGTCTGCGACATCACCGCCGCCGCCGCGCTGCACACAACGATGCAGATCGTCGAGCCGTGGTTGGCGAAGCTCCACAGCCGCTTCCCCCTGCGGCTCCGCTTCAGCGCGGAATCCAGCGTCTTCGAGACGAACTGCGCGCTCTCGTCAACGCCTGCGCCTGCCGCGCCTGCCTGATCCGCCATCGTCGCCTGATTACCCCGGAGAAGATCACGCGTCCCGCGGCTCGTGTCGGACATGGCAATTCCCTTTTTTCGCCTTGCAAACGCGCATGACATTGATGCCGCTTCGTGGCGTATCCGCGACGGAAAGCCCTTGCCTGTCATGTCGGGCCGGGTAACCTCGGCAGGCCGCCACCGTACCGGCGTCGATGAGGCCTTTCGCCATGATGAGCCAGGAGCAGAACGATCTGATCACGCGCACGGGCGCGACAACCCCCTGCGGCGGGCTGATGCGGATGTACTGGCAGCCTGCGGCGCTGGTCGACGAGCTCTGTGGAGAGCGTCCGATCCGCCCGGTGCGGCTGCTCGGCGAAAATCTCGTGCTGTTCCGCGATGAGCAGGGACGCTACGGCCTGATCGACCGTCACTGCGCCCATCGCGGCGCCGATCTCGCCTTCGGCCGGCTCGAACATGGCGGCCTGCGATGCGCCTTCCATGGCTGGCTGTTCGACGCGACCGGCCAGTGCCTGGAGACTCCGGCCGAGCCAAAGGGGTCGCAGCTCTGCGCCAACATCAGGCAGCGCGCCTACCCGGTGGTGGAGCGGAGCGGCATCCTCTGGGCCTATCTTGGCGAGGGGCAGCCGCCGGCCTTTCCTGAGATCGACTGCTTCGTCGCGCCTGACAGCCACGTTTTTGCGTTCAAGGGTCACATGGCCTGCAACTGGCTGCAGGCACTCGAGGTCGGGATCGATCCCGCCCACGCCTCCTATCTGCATCGCTTCTTCGAGGATGAGGACACCTCGGCGGCCTACGGCCGGCAATTCCGCGGCGCCTCCGCCGGCAGCGAATTGCCGATGACAAAGATCCTCAGGGAGTATGACCGGCCGATCATCAATGTCGAGCACACCGAATATGGCCTGCGCCTGATCGCGCTGCGCGAGATCGACGGCGAGCGCACCCATGTGCGGGTCACCAACCAGATTTTTCCGCACGGCTTCGTCATTCCGATGAGCACGGAGATGACGATCACGCAGTGGCACGTGCCGGTCGACGACCAAAACTGTTACTGGTACGCGATCTTCACCAGCTATTCGACGCCGGTCGACAAGAAGAGGATGCGCGAGCAGCGGCTCGAGCTCTACGAACTGCCGGACTACATCTCGCGCAAGAACAAGGCGAATGATTACGGTTTTGATGCCGGCGAGCAGCGTACCTCGACCTATACCGGCATGGGCCACGACATCAACGTCCACGACCAGTGGGCGGTGGAATCGATGGGCGCGATCCAGGACCGCACCAGGGAGCATCTCGGCCAGAGCGACAAGGCGATCGTGCAGTATCGCCGCCTGCTGCGGCAGGAGATCGAGAAGGTGTTGGGCGGCGAGACCCCGATTCTCGTGCTCGATGAGACCAATGCCAGGAGCATCCAGGGCCCCGCGACCATGGACGGCATCGGGCCGACGCAGGGCTGGGAAACTTTCTGGATGGAAGTCGACGTGAAGCGCCGCCGCGGCGCGCCCTGGGCCGCTCCGGTGCCGAAGGACATCGCGGCCAAGGTCCCTCACCTGACCGCGGCGGAGTGATGAGTCGTCTGCCCGAAGTGACCCAGCAGTGGAAGCCGTTCACCTCTCCCCGCCTGCGGGGAGAGGTCGGATCGCATCGCT
>Ga0335071_10000445_pt1 | contig 46297 bp, 19 predicted proteins | sample Lox_Sample_15_FD_206724 | JGI IMG/M metagenome (GOLD analysis project Ga0335071, IMG submission 206724) | Soil microbial communities from Loxahatchee National Wildlife Refuge, Florida, United States - Lox_Sample_1.5 | ecosystem: Environmental > Terrestrial > Soil > Wetlands | place: USA... | reverse complement strand
GTTCCCCGGCCGATCCATCAGGCACACGTACATCTGGTGGGCGTGCAGATCAATTCCGCAGTTGAATTCGGTGGTGGAGGTGTAGTATTTCATAAGCGTTAGGCTGAAGGTGCCGCAAGGCACCGGTTAAAACTAACAAGTCACGCGGGGCAGTGTTCCTAGCACTCCCCGCCCTTTTCGCCCCTATGATAACCGAAATCCATCAGGGCTTGATGGGAAGTATCAAATCGCTGCAGGCAACCGCCACCGCGCCTTCAGTTTTGACGAGGCCATGAAATTTGAACATCATCATCGCAGCCAGGCTCAGTCTCCGGTGGCGGTGCCATCTCTGACGTAGGCCGATTTGTGCGTGAGCAAATGTCCGCGATAGTGTCGAAGTTCCTATGAGCACGACACATGACGTCCGTCGCCATGGGATTTCCCGGGCGGCGGTTTCCGTTGCGGTGATTGTTTGTTCGGGCCTGTGGCTTGCTGCTGCTTGCGAGTACTTTGCGACCACCGGATTGAAAGTGGATTGGTCGGCGACGCCGATGTTTTGGATGTTGACGGTGGTCGTGACTCCGGCGGTTTGTTTTGCCGGGTGCATCATGTTGGCTGAACTGCGTAGGCGGCGAGGGTTTACGATGATAGAGTGGTGGGCATTGGCGTCAGCATTTATACCGGTGACTGTGGGTACCTTGTTGTCAGTATGGGCAGTCAGGGTGTTGTTTTTGATGAGCGGTGTATGAAACGGCCTAACCAGTGGGTGCAGGCAACCCCCGATGGCGCTGTCAGTTCCGCTTCGCGGTCGGCGTCGTTGGCCGGGGGTGCCTGACCCAAATCGTTGGTGTCATCTGCAATTATCGTGAATAGCTGCGCCACAAAAATCCTGAACGATAAGCGTGAGGCATTCTTGCCAGTTGCAGCTTCATTTCGCCGGCATATAAGGATTGGCACCGCCTGCATCCTCATGGCTGCTTTTTCCATCATTATTGCGACCATTTTCGGCGTCGTGCAGACAGTTTGGTTTGGAATTGTTGTTGGGATTTTCGTCATCTCGGCGATTTTGGCTATCCTTTCGCAGCCACGTTTGCGTTGTCCGGCTTGTCTGGCGGATGCCGGCGGGAATTTTGGAGCATTTTGTCCAGAGTGTGGCAGTTCCCCGCTGCCACGAGTCGATTTGCTTTCGGGTCCAGAGTGCCCCAACTGCAAGAAGCACCTCAAGAGAGGTAGGCACTCAAACTTCAAGATTCATTTTTGCACGAGTTGCGGGGCTTATTTGGACGAGCAGGGTTTATGAGCATTCGACCGATGACTCCTACCGAAAAAAGATAGCATTGGCCGGAGCACACGGGCTGGAGACGTAGAAATGGGGTGAGGCGTGGCGGCGCGTGCGGAGCGCCGATGCTATCTGAGATTGAACGAGCCCCGTAAAGCCCTGGCGGGCCACGGGGCAAGCCCGTCGAAAGTTGAACATCCCTGGTTGGGTTGTGTCCCTTGCGTTTTGCATTTCCGCCTGGTGTCCCCGGATCAGGGGAGGTTTCCCGGCTTGACCGTGCCCTCGGCTGCCCAAAGTCCGTCATCGCGGCTGGCGAACGCTTTCCGCCCGCCGCGGTTTTATCCGGACGGGCGCTCGGTCTGGCGGCCCATGCCGCCGCCCACCACACACCGCCGGCCACGCCAAACCCTTTTTGGCTGCGGCGCGTGACGGGAATGGTTTGAGGGGAGCGATGCTTCATGGCGGGGCACGGGGCAATCGGGCGGCGACCACTCATTACACACCCTGATGCAATTAATTTCTTGATTTTCATGATGCCCTGTGCAGTATAAGGGCAATCAGGGCAGCTATGTGCCGGTCGATTTTTCCGCATGTGCTCAGGAGTGTTTTGGTCCTCTACGCTCTTAGTGTAGTGTCGGGTTACGCCCAGGTCCGGATTTCGGAGTTCATGGCCAGCAATACCCACACGCTCACCGACGAAGACGGGCAATCCTCCGACTGGATCGAAATTCAAAACACGTCGGGCACCAACGTGAATCTGCTCAACTGGGCGTTGACGGACAGCGCGGGCAACCCGACCAAGTGGCTGTTCCCCTCGGTGAACCTGGCGCCCGGAGGTTTCATGACCGTGTTCGCCTCCGGCCAGGACCGCCGCACGCCCGGGCTCCCCTTGCACACGAACTTCAAGCTCGACGCCGACGGGGAATACCTCGCGCTGGTTAGGCCCGATCTCTCCGTGGCCACGGAGATTTCGCCCGCCTACCCGCCGCAATTTCCGGACGTTTCCTACGGCGTCGAGATGCGGATCAAGACGACCACGCTGGTGGCGAGCAACGCGGCCATCCGTTACTGGATTCCCACCAACGCGTCGGTGGACGGAACCTGGACGCAAACCAACTTCAACGATGCGACCTGGTCCACCGGCACCAATGGCATCGGTTACGAAACCGGCATCGCCGATCCGCAGGAGGAATCGTTCGCCGCCAAAGTCCTGGCCTCCCAGCCGGTGGCCTACTGGCGGCTGAACGAAACGAATGGCCCGGAAGCCGTCAATTCCGGAACCCAGGGGGTGGGCGACGAGGCGGGCTATGCGGGCGGCATTGTCTTGGGCGCCGCCGGCCCGCGCCCGCCCCAATTCGGCACGTTCGAGACGACCAACAGCGCGCCGCTGTTTGATGGAACCAGCGCCTTCGTCAACGGGCCGCACGAGTTGGTGAACGACCTGCCAGCGTTCACGCTGGCCGGCTGGATCAAGCCGACGGCGACCCAGCCGGCGGCCACCGGGCTGTTCGGTCAGCGGGACACAATCACGTGCGGGTTCAATGCGCCGTCAACCCTCCAGCTCTGGACGGCCTACGGCGCGGTGTCGGTCAGTTACCCGTTTCCCAACAATGAATGGCATTTTGTGACGGCCCTTGGCCGCAACGGCCAGCTGGCGCTTTACCTGGACGGGATCCTGGCCGGAAGCAATTCGGTGGCGGCGGCGAATTTCGGCGACTCGGCGTACGATTTCAACATCGGCGGCGGCGGAATTTTCGACGACAGCGGGAATTTTTTCACCGGCCAGATTGACGAGGTGGCGGTCTGGTTCCGGGCGCTGGCCACCAATGAGATTGCGGCGTTCGTGGCGACCAATGCCGAGAAGGTGGATTACACGCCTTATCTCAAGACCGATGTGCGGACGCGAATGTACGGTTCGAACGCGACCGCGTACGTGCGCCTGGCCTTCAACGTGGCCGACCCTTCGGCTTACGATACGCTGCAGCTGCTGATGCGCTATGATGATGGTTTTGTGGCGTATCTGAACGGCCATTGGATTGCGAGCGCCAATGCGCCCGCCACGCCCGCGTGGAATTCCGCCGCCACGCAGCGTCACCTGGATCCGCAGGCGGTGCAGTGGCAGGCGTTCGACCTGAGCGCCGCCCAACTCTACCTCCAGCCCGGCAACAACGTGCTGGCCATTCAAGCCCTGAACATCGCCGCGACCAACACCGATTTCCTCATGCAAGCCCAGCTGCTGGCGGCGCGCGTCACGAACACCCTGAACCTCTGGCGCTATTTCATGACACCGACGCCGGGCGGCCCGAACGGGACCAGCACCAATGATTTGGGCCCGATTATTTCCGGCGCCGGCCACTTTCCGAATGTGCCGCAAGTAACGGATTCCCTCACGGTCACCGCGCGGGTCACCGCGTCGTTCGACGCCATCTCAAACGTCACGCTGCGTTACAAGCTCAATTACAACGATTCCATTCCCGTTCCGATGAACGACGCCGGCACCAATGGCGACGCGGTGGCCGGCGACGGGATTTGGACCGGCCAAGTTCCGGCCGGCGCGGTGCCGGCGGGCCAGCTGCTTCGTTACTACATCGTTGCCACCAATGTCGTGAAGAACCTCTCGCGCTGGCCGATGTTCCCGGATGCCGTCGGGTCGCAGCAATACCTGGGCACGGTCGTGGCCGACCCTTCGGTCCAGTCGCAACTGCCGGTGGCGTATCTGTTCATCCAATACCCCGACGACGCGGACGACCAGACCGGCACGCAAGCCTCGCTGTTTTATCAAAACGAACTTTACGACAACCTCACCATTTACCTGCATGGCCAGTCCTCGACCGTGTGGCCCAAGAAAAGCCACAACCTCGATTTCCCGAAGGACCACCAATTCCTCTACAAAACCAACGGCGTCCGCGAAAAGGGAATCATTTTCCTGTCCGACTACGGCGACAAGGCGCGGATGCGCACGACGCTTGCCTACTCGGTCCTGGCCCAATCGGGCGGCGTGGCGTTTTTCTCCTTCCCGATCCGCATCCAGCTCAATGGCGCTTTCTGGGGCATCGAGGACATGGTGGAGAAGGGGGACGAGTTGTTCCTCGACCGGGTGGGGCGCGACCCCAACGGCGCGCTCTACAAAATGTACAACAACCTCAGCACCGCGTCCGGCAACGAAAAGAAGACGCGCGAGTGGGAAGGCACGGCCGATTTGACGGCCTTGATCACGAACCTGGACCAATCGTTGCCGCTGGCCACGCGCGTGCGTTACGCCTACGACCATTACGACCTGCCGCAAACGACCAGCTATTTCGCCGACCTGGCGCTGGTCAGCGACCAGAGCATGTACGACGGGAACTATTACCTGTACCACGACAACGACGGCACGGGCGAATGGGCGATGCTGCCCTGGGACGCGGATTTGACGTGGGGGCGGGATTGGGTGCTGGTTTACAACAACTCCAACTACTTGAACGATGTCCTGTTCCAGACCAACATATTGAGCTTCAATCCCGGCTACCCGCTGCAGCAGGGTCGCACCAACCGGTTTGTTGATTTGTTCCTGGGCTATTCGGATTTTCGCCAGATGTACCTGCGCCGGCTGCGCACGTTGATGGACACGATACTGATGCCGGCGGGCACGCCCACCAACCAGCTGGTCATCGAGCCGCTCATCCGGCAGTACGAAAGCCTGCTCAATCCCCCGGCGATCTCGCCCTCCGACACCGCGCTGGATTATGCGGCCTGGGGGCCGACCTGGGGCGACACCACGCTCAGCCAGTTCCCCAACGATGCCGAACGATTGATCTCGGTGCACCTGCCTGGCCGCCGCACCTTCCTGTATACCAGTCCCAGCGCCAAGCTCTTTGGCGACCCGATCCCGGCGGCGCAGCCAACCAACGCCGTGATTTACATTGCCTCGTGGGATTACAGCCCGGCCGGCGGAAACCCAAGCCAGCAATACGTTGAGCTGCGCAACACGAACTCCTACGCCGTGGACGTATCCAACTGGGAACTCACCGGCGCCATCGGTATCAAACTGCGTCCCGGCACGGTCATACCGGCCGGGAAATCCCTTTATCTTACTCCCGACGTCACTGCGTTCCGCGCCCGCACCACCGGGCCGGGCGGGGGGCAGAATCTGTACGCGCAGGGGCCGTACAGCGGTTTCCTGAGCGCGCTGGGCAATTCGCCTTTGAGCTTGCGGAACAGCAGCGGGTGGCTGGTTGCCAGCAACAGCTACGCGGCCGCCGGGGCCGCTCCGTTCAGCCCCGGGAACCTGGCGGTGCTGCGCCTCGGTGACGGCGCGGAATCGCTCAGCAGCCACGGCAACTCCGGGTTCATCGATCAGTTCACGACGAACGGCCTGCTGGTCGGCACGATCGCCTTGCCGGACAACGGCCCCAACGCTTTGATCATCAGCGGCAGCGCCAACTCCGAAGGGGCGCTGACCCGCTCAGCCGACCGGCGGCTGTTGACCCTAGCCGGCTATCAGATCGCCCTGACCAACAGCACGTCCTCCCTGGCGAATTCATCGGCCACGAACGTGCCGCGCGCGCTGGGCGTGCTCGATCGGAACGGCGTGTTTGGCATCGCCGGCGCGACCACCAACCAATACAGCGGCAACAATGTTCGCTCCGGCGCCACCGACGGCCGGGGCAACTATTGGGGAGCCGGCGCGAACAGCGGGACGTTTTACTTCGGCGGCGGCACCTCCGCGACCGTCCAGAATGCGGTGGCCAATACACTCGTCATCCAGGACCTCGGCGGTGATCTTTATTTCAGCACGAGCAAAAGCACGCCGGGCATTTGGAAGATGGCGGGGACGCCGGTTTCGGGTCCGGTGACGCCCGCAGTATATCTGAGCGCCGGCTCAGGCAGCAGTCCGTATGCTTTTGCGTTCAACGCGAATTTCACGGTGGCGTATGTGGCGGATGACACGCTGGCGGGCCACGGCGGGGTTCAGCGCTGGGATTACAGCGGCGGTAATTGGTCGTTGAGCTACGTGTTCAGCGGACTGACGGGCGTGGGGGCGCGGGGACTCGCGGTGGATTTCGGCGGGGCGCATCCGGTGATTTACGCGACGACGGCGGAATCGTCGCCCAACCGGTTGGTGTCGCTCACGGATACTGGGGCGGCCTCGGTGGTGACAACGCTGGCGACGGCGGGGGTCAACCAGCTTTTCAAGGGAGTGGCCCTGGCACCCGAGGCGGACAATTCGCCGCAGTTCCTGGGTGTGAGCAAGGGGCCCGGCGGTTGCGCCCTGACGTGGACGGCCTTCTTGGGGCTGCCCTACCGGCTCCAGTATAACAGCGACCTCGCCACCACGAACTGGATAACGCTCACCAATGTGACGGCGACGACACCCGTGCTGACGGTGATCGACGTCGGGGCCGTGGGAGACACGAACCGGTTTTACCGCGTGATTCTGAATCCATGACGGCAGCCGGCCGGAGTGATGTCCCTGCCGGCCGATCAGCCCGTGGACGAAGGGATTAACCACCCGGGCCACCGCCGGACGAGGGCGTGAACATCCGCAGTTTCCAGGACTGCCGGACGGGTTGCGGTAGTGACTCCGATAAATCGCGAGCGGCCGGGCGGCCCGAGGTCGGTTCCCGCGATTGAAGTCCCAACCTCCTTTTGTCGGTTGCTCCGATGGGGTGAAGGCCGGTGGCAACGCGCATTGCCGGGGGTGGACATCAATTTATGCTAATTCAAGATTGACAGGTAGTTATTATAGTCTAATGTTGCGGGTGCGGGTCTGTTACGGTGGTTTCTCTTCTGCGTTGTCCTGAGTTCCGGGCAGGCCTGATGGTTCAACCGATGAAGGCTTCGACCCCAGAAGGCGGTCGAGCGACGGTCTTTAGGACAAACGCTGCTTCGGTCCCAATCCCGCCGACAGGTTTCCACAATCTTCAAACGCCGTGCCGTTGGCCAGGCATTTTTGTTCCCGAAAGTAGTTTTCCGTGAAGACAAAATCTCAATTCAAATACTGGTCATGCAAACACTTCAAAAATCTTCTGGTCATGCAGGCCAGTGTGGTGATGCTATGCTTGTCCGTAGCCAGCCTTTCGGCCTTCGGCCAGGGAGGAATGTTCAGCTTCAGCGCCTTAGGCGGAAGTGTTCTCGATTGGTGGAGCGCACCAGGGACATACGATGCCAGCAACAACGTGGCCTTTCTGATCGGTACGGGCACGCCGCTGGTGGATACCTTGTGGACATATAGCAGTACGGGCCAAGGCCCGGGTGGCTGTGGCACCAATCAGGCATATTCTTTGCCGGCTGCAACGATTTGGGATGCTATCCTTAATGATCCCAACTACGCGTTGGCTGTGGACTGGCGATCACATTCCATTGCCATAACACGGACCACCGCTGGTGGTCCAAGGCGCGGCGGTTTCAGCTATAACGGGGGAAACGCATTCCCGGTCACTGGCACCAGCACCAATGGCGGCACCATCTCGGTGTTTGTGGTTGGCTGGAGCTATATGTATTCAACCCCGCAGGCGGCTGCCGCGGCTGGCAGTCCGGTGGGCTGGAGTGCACCATTCACCTACAGCTATGGCGTTTACACGAATGGGACTCCGATATGGTTTAGCTCAACCGCTGGCTGGTACCCCTTCGCGGTCGAACCGGTTTCCGAAGCTCCATTTATCTACACACAGCCGGCTAGCCAAGTGGTCACCGCTGGCGATACCGCCCAATTCAGCGTTGCTGCGGGCGGGGCGTGGCCGTTGAGTTACCAGTGGTTCAAGGACGGCGTCAACCTGAACGATGGCGGAAAGATCTCTGGCGCGAAAACCAAGACACTGACGTTGAGCAATGTCCTTGGTAGTGACGCGGGCCAGTATGGCACGGTGGTGAGCAACGTTTACGGCAGCGTGACCAGCGTAGTGGCGACATTGAATGTGCAAGACCCATTCATCATCTCTCCGCCCGTTAGTCAAATGGTCATTCCGGGGCAAACCGTCCAACTCAGTGTGGCTGCGAGTGGGACGGCGCCATTGAGTTATCAATGGCTCAAAGACGTCGTAAACCTGAACGATGGCGGAAACATTTCCGGCACGCAAACCGGGACACTGACATTGAGCGATGTCTCTCCTGGTGACGGAGGCTGGTATGACGTGGTGGTGAGCAACGTTTACGGCAGCGTGACCAGCGCCGTGGCGACATTGACGGTGTCCTCGTTCAGTGATACCAACTGGGTCAGCTTGGTCGCGGCGATGGACGGGGGCGTCTTTGCGTTGACGGTGAGCGGGACCAATCTCTACGTTGCGGGGGGGTTTACGCAGGCGGGCGGGGTAGGGGTCTTCCGCATCGCCAGATGGAATGGGAGTGCGTGGTCGGCCTTGGGCTCGGGGATAGACAGGTTTGTCTTTGCGCTGGCGGTGATGGGGACCAATCTCTATGCTGGTGGATTGTTCACCAACGCGGGTGGGGTGCCGGCCAACAACATCGCCAAATGGAACGGCAGCACTTGGTCGGCCTTGGGCTCGGGGATGAACGACGAAGTCTGTGCGTTGGCGGTGAGCGGGACCAATCTCTATGCCGGGGGAGACTTCACCAACGCGGGCGGAGTGGCGGTCAACCACGTCGCCAAATGGGACGGCAGTACTTGGTCGCCCTTGGGCTCGGGCATCGGTGGTCCCTATCCTTGGATTGTCCATATCGAAGCGCTGGCAGTGGATGGAACCAATCTCTACGCCGGGGGAGACTTCACCACGGCGGGTGGCGTGGCGGCCAACAACATCGCCAAGTGGGACGGCAGTACCTGGTCGGCCTTGGGCTCAGGGATGGCTGGTGGGGCTGGTACCGCTCCAACTGTCGCAGCGCTGGCGGTGAGCGGGACCAATCTCTACGCAGGGGGATACTTCACCGTGGCGGGTGGCGTGCCAGCCAGCGGCGTCGCCAAATGGAACGGCAGCACTTGGTCGGCCTTGGGTTCGGGGGTCAGTGGCTTTACTCCTGGTTACATTGGTCCTTATGTCACTGCGCTGGCAGTGGATGGAACCGATCTCTACGCCGGCGGATTCTTCATCGGGGCGGGTGGCGTGCCGGCCAACTGCATCGCCAAATGGGACGGCAGCACTTGGTCCCCATTGGGCCACGGGGTGAATGACGACGTCAGGGCGCTGGCGGTTGACGGGCTGGGGCATCTGTTCGTCGGGGGACAATTTTCCCTTGCCGGGACCAATGTGTCCCCCTACATCGCTCAGGCGAATCTGGGCAGCGTCCCAACTATCTTGACGCCGCCTCAAAGCCAAACGGCTGAAGCTGGAGCTGTCGTTGACCTTGCCGCGCGTGTTACGGGTTTTCCGCCTCCAACGTACCAATGGTTTTTCAACGGGAATGCCATCGCCGGCTGCACGAACAGGGTTCTGTGCCTGTCCGGTGTCCAAGCAACGAATGTGGGCACTTACACGGTCGTCGTCGGTAACATGTACGAAGCCACAACCAGCGCGCCGGTCACACTCAATGTGATTCCATTCGTTGAGCGCAGGCCGGTTACAGCCATCAATTTGATGGGTGAGGTTGGCGCGTCCTTTAATGTGGAATATACCGAGTCGCTTGGTCCGGCGCCGAATTGGCTGCCGTTCGACACGGTGAATCTGACTAAACCGCCGCAATATTCCTTCGACCTCACCTTGCCGCTGCCGCCTGAACGCTTCTACCGGGCCTGGCAGATGGGCACGCCGGCGGTGCTTCCCTCGCTGAACCTGAATTTCGTTCCGGCCATTACGTTGACGGGCAACATCGGCGATTCATTGCGCGTGGATTGCATCAACCAATTCGGTCCGACGGATGCGTGGACAACGATCGGCACGGTGACCCTGACCAACACATCGCAGCTTTATTTCGATGTCACCGCGCCAGGCCAGCCGGCGCGGCTTTACCGGATCGTGCCCAATCCTTGATTGCTCGATACCCGAGCTCCTGAAGTTGGTTACGGCGAGCCTCCATGAGCCGGCGCTTGCCGGTGTATCGTGACTGGGCTGGAGGTGAAATTGAACGATGTAACGGGTTTGCGGTTTTTGGCCAAGATAATCCTTGATTTTTCAACGCCGGCCTGTTTTCATTAAAAGTAATCAGAAATCAGAAACTTCTCCCGGTTTCACCGTTAACCTCGGCGCCAGACCCGCTGGCCTGAGTGGACGGCTGGCCGGTGGACAGAAGCATGAAAACCCTGAGTGTCATGTTAGTCGTTGCCCTCGCGTTTGCTCCCTCCTCAAACGGAGAGGCCCAACAGATCGACCAGTCAAATGTCGTTGACATCAGCGGAGGTTTCGCCTCTGCGAACGTCAATTCCTGGAATCAATTGGCGCAGACATTCACCGCCGGAAGAAGCGGCTTGCTGACGGAAGTTGACCTGCAGTTGGTGGCCTTCGGCGACCTCAGCACCCTCACCAACAACATTATTTTCACGATTTCACGGTTGTCTTCTCTGAACAGCCCGGTCGGCGTGCCGCTGGCAACCGTGACCTTGCACCCAAGTGACCTGCCGCATCTCGACCAGGCCGGATACGATGCCAAATATCTGCTGCCGGTCCATTTGAACTCGGCGCCATTCATCAGCCAGGGCGGGTTTTTCTCACTGACTTTGACCAGTGCCCAGCCTTGGGACTCCGGCGGCTACATGGATTGGATCGTCACCCAGTCCGTCAATATTGACCGATATCCCGCCGGCAACGCGTGGGAGAATAATAATGCCACCGGCTGGTACAAAGATGCCTACCAGGTGGACTACGGCTTCCGAACCTACGTCACGCCCGTGCCGGAACCGTCCGCAGTGAATTTTTTAGCGCTCGCAGCGTCGTTCATGGCCGGCGTATCCCTGGTCCGCCGGACCCGCTGCGGCAATGCCCGCTAGAAAGGAAAGCAACCTATGAATTCCTCCTCACAAAATATTTTGGATGCGCAGAAAGTCCATGGCGGTCCGATTGCCGCGGCCGGGAAGCCTTCGCGTTTGTTGTGCCTCGCCGGTTTTGCCCTGGTCGCCGTCCTGGCGGCGGGTCCCGCCGCAGCGGCCACGGTGACGTACGATACTGCTCCTTACTGGCCCGTTGTCTCAGGAATCTTCGGCGGGGTGGGCCCCGGGCAGTCCTCCACGGTGGCCGAGACATTCATCGCTCCGGCGGGCACAACGGTTACCCTCAACGATTTCAGCTTCTACGCCGAGTCTTACTATCCCTACAATGGCGGTGTGGCGAGCTTGTATCTGCGGCCCTTTGTTTTTGTCTGGTCGGGCAGCCTGACCGGCACCGGCGGCGGCGCGGTGGGCAATGCGCTGTACCTGGGCTCGAGTTTTCTCTACCAACCACCGCCGCGTCCGGGAGGTTGGGTGCCGTTGACGGCCACCCTCCCCGGCAATGGCCTGACGCTCAGTCCCGGTCAACATTACGTCATGGGGTTCACCCTGTCCTATCCGGCCGACTATGCCGCGTCGCAGGGCGACATCGAGTTTCAATTTGTGCCGGCGCGCAATCCCAATTACAACCCTCCGCCGATTCCGCCCGGTGTGGATTTCGGCAGCGGCGGGGCAGTCTGGCTGAACAATGGCAATAATTTTGCGGCATTGAATACCACGGTCTGGGACACCTGGGGTGACATTGGCGTGCTGGCGTTCACCGCTCATTTCACAGTGGTTCCCGAGCCTTCCAGGTGTGCGCTGTTCGCGCTTGGGTTGCCGGCGCTGTTTGCCGCATGCCGCCGGAAGGGAAAAGAAGCATGAGACGTCACGGACTTCAGCCGATTCAAACCACGCGGAGGACTGCTGGAATAAGGGGCTGGCAAGCGATTTTCAGCCCTTTTTTTGAGGCGCAGTGGAACAATCTCGATCGGGTGGTCAAGTTTGTAAGCGCTGCTTGGGCGGCTGGAGCTGGTTTCTCCATCGACAATATCGCCGTATCACCGGTTCCAGAATCCGGGACCTTTGCGCGCGTCCGTTTATCCGTGGCGAGCCTGACGCTCATGGCGCGGCACCCGACCGGAAGGCGGCAACCTTCTGAAGGCAACCCGAATGGCATGAGGAAAATCATCCGATGAGGCGATGCCGCGGGCAATGGCACGGCCACGATCCTTGACTGCTGGCCGGTGATGCAACCGGTCTCGACCTTGAGACGGTATTCCCGCCGAATTTGGAAATGGCCGCGGATTGCGTCGCCCGTTGCAAGGCTGCTGTTGCAGCCGATTGCAGTGGGATGATCTGCCATCCTCAAAAGAAAGGCGCTGATGTTGAAGCGGACATCAGCGCCTGAGGCGAACCGACCGTAGGACACTTCACTTCTTTCCTGACCCTGCCATCAGAGCAGGAATTCCTGTTTTGGTCAAAGACGGGACGGTGACATTCCCGTGACATTCGGGAAACGGCTCCCATCAGTGGGTGACATCGCCGGGTTGCACTTGCGGACTTTTACATGGCGTTCAGGCTGTCGCATTTGTTGACATCTCTTGGGCACACCCGGATGACTAAAAGCGGGGTTTACGGTTAATCGGCTTGAAGCTTGATGTTTTTAGCCCTTTTACACCTGTCTCAGTAGCAGACATTTGTGGAACAAGAACTGCTTTATCAAGCTCAGCAAGATTTTATGTATTCTCATCTTTTTGAGACGTTTTCGAAGATGATCGACAGACTGCCGGCCAAGAGCGTCCTCTCGGCGTTGCAACGCGAACATCAAATGCTCGAGAACGATCTGGCCACCAACCGGCCGGTCTCCCGACAAGAGGCCCATTCCATCCTGAGCTTTTGCCAGTTCCTGGCGTCCATCAAAGCAGGTCAGCCCATGGCGCCGGTCGTCCTGCCGCCGTCGGACACGGCATTTTATCGGAAAACAACGGGCCGATTGATTGAGGCGGGGGAATTGCCCGCTGACACGCACGGGAGGTTTGACGAAGTGTTCACCGCTCCGCTCCTCCAATCGCTGGTGGACGTTGGTTGAAAGCGCTTTCCTTCGTGGCGACAGGCCGCGTCGTTTCAAAGCGCGGACACGTTCCGCCCACTCCGAATTCAGACATTATGGTTCTGTGGTACTGTCTTAATTGGGCTGCTGTAGGATCAAGCCTATGGCTCGGCAGTTGAGCCCCCCGCCTTCACTTTCCTTCGGCCCGGCGAGCAGGCTTAGCGCGACAACAGCTAAATCAGGACAGTACCGTTTTTTGGTAGTGGTACGTTTTGGCAGGGACGCTGCGCTGCGGCGTCCGGACAGCGTAGCGCGCTGTCCCTAACTGCTTTTTTTACGGCCATTGACTTTTTTCCCGGCCGGGTGTTATGTGTGGATAACGTAGCATGCCTATGGGAAGCAGAGAGAGCACTGTCTCCTGGGTTGCCTTGGCGGTGCTGTTGTTGCTGGGGCTGCCTTTCTGGGGGTGCAATTCGCGTCCGGAACCCCGCGCCCCGTCGCCTGAACCGATCGCCGCCACCAACCACCAGCTCCGCGTACGCGCGCCGGCGGTGGCGGGACTGTTTTATCCGGCAGATGGGCCGGGCCTGTCACGAATGATAGATGGATTGCTCGCCGCCGCGCCGCCGCACAATATTCCTCATTTGAAGGCCTTGGTTTGCCCGCATGCGGGTTATCCGTATTCCGGGCCTACCGCAGCCATCGCCTACAAAACTCTGGCTGGTCGAAATATTCAAACTGTCATCATTCTCGGACCCAGCCATTACGCCGCGTTTGCCGGCGCATCCGTCCCGGACGTGGATGCCTATCAAACACCTTTGGGAATCGTGCCGCTCTCGGCCAAAGCGCCGCAACTGGCCCGGACCAGCCCCTTTATCTTGGAACCAAAATGCTTCGTCGAACGGCCGCCGTGGGCACGGCAATCGTCCAAGCCCGCGCCGCCCGCCGGTGAAGACACGCCCGACACCTGGGAACATTCCGTTGAAGTCCAGGTTCCGTTCCTCCAAAGAACTTTGACAAACTTCACCATCCTGCCGGCGGTGCTCGGCGACGTGGATCCGGCGTCGGCCGCCCAGGCGCTGGCCGGCGTGCTGGACGACAAAACCGTCATCGTGGCCAGTTCCGATTTAAGTCATTACCACCCCTACGACGAGGCTCGGGGATTGGACACCAGTTGCGTCAAGGCGATCTGCGATCTGAGTTATGACGCGATGAAGAGCGAGGAAGCCTGCGGCAAACTGCCCATCCTGACGCTGATTTATCTGGCCCGGTTGAAAGGCTGGAAGGCGCAATTGCTGGATTATCGCAACAGCGGCGACACCGCTGGCGATAAGAGCGGGGTGGTGGGTTACGCGGCCATTGCCTTTTACGAGCCTGTGCCGGAACATTACGCGGCGCCGGAACGGAAATATCTGCTCGACCTGGCCCGCCGGACCCTGACCTGTGCGGCCACCAACCCCGAACTGGCCGGATTCGAGGTCAACGCCAAGGCCGTGCCGCCCAAACTGGCAGAGAACAAGGGCTGCTTCGTCACCCTGACCGAAGGCGGCGAACTGCGCGGTTGCATCGGGCACATCCTGCCCCAGGAACCGCTGTACCGGGCCGTCGTGGACAATGCGCGGAATGCCGCCACGCGCGACCCGCGCTTCCTGCCGGTGCAGGCCGGCGAGGCGGACAAAATCAAAATCGAAATCAGCGTGCTGACCGAGCCGCAGCCGCTGCCCTTCAGTTCGCCGGAAGACCTCTTGAGCAAGTTGCAGCCGGAGGAAGACGGCGTGTTGCTCGAGATCGGCTCGCGCGGCGCGACGTTCCTGCCGCAGGTGTGGGAGCAATTGCCGGACAAAGTGGACTTTCTCGATCACCTCGCGCAGAAGGCCGGTTGCGCGCCCAACGACTGGCGCGGCCGGAACGTCAACGTTTCCATCTACCACGTCGAAGCGTTCAAAGAGGCGGAGTGATTGTCCGGGGCGGCGCCAGCCTCTGCTTCTGTTTCTGGAATTGAACCCGGCCGTTCGGCGCGATAATTGTAAGACACTCGCATGATCGCTAACCCGGCAGACCTGCGGCGGCTTGTACTCTTTGCCGTCGGCGCGCTCGGGGTCTCCTGCGTGATGACGCAACTGGCTTTGCTGCGCGAGCTGCTCGGAGCATTCTCCGGCAACGAAATGGTGCTGGGCATCACGCTCGGCTTGTGGCTCCTGTTGATGGGCATCGGCACGACACTGGGCCGGACCGCCGACAGGTTGAAGAATCCCTTGGCCGTGCTGTTCCTAGCCCAGATTCTGGTGGCGCTGCTGCCGCTGGCGCAGGTGCTCGCGTTGCGCGGCTGGCGCAATGCGATTTTTATCCGCGGCGCGGAGGTCGGGGTTGCCGATACCGTCTTCAGCACGTTCGTTCTGTTGCTGCCGTACTGTGTCGTGGCGGGTTATGCCTTGACGCTGGCTTGTTCCATCCTTAATCGCCGCGATGACCGGTCGGGAGCCGGTCGGGTGTATGCGGCCGACAGCCTGGGCAGCGTCGCGGGTGGCGTGGTGTTCAGTTTTGTCCTCATCCGGTTCCTCGACCACTTCGCGCTGCTGACGGTGCCGGCGATGTTGAATCTGTTGGCCGCCGCGGGAATCAGTTTTGCCAGCAACAGAAAATTGCCTGCTGGGCTGACGTTAGCTTTGGCGACGTCGGTGCTGACGGTGGTATGGCTGGCCGACCTGGACGGCTTTTCCACGGGCTGGCTGTTTCAGAAACAACACGTTGTGGAGCGGGCAAACTCGCCCTACGGCAAGCTCGTCGTCACGGAATCGGATGGCCAGTTTGATTTCATTGAGAACGGCATTCCGCTCACGTCCACCCGCGACGACCAGCATGTCGAAGAGGCGGTGCATTACGCCTTGGCCCAGCGGCCGGAAGCTCGAAAGGTGTTACTCATTGGCGGCGGCATCTCCGGCACGGGCAGGGAAATCCTCAAGTACAGCGTCAGCGAGGTGGATTATGTGGAACTGGATCCGCTGCTGCTGGCCCTCGGCCGTAAATATCTATCCGACAACCTGGCCGACAGCCGGATCCGCGTAATCAACACTGACGGCCGTCTGTTCGTCAAGCGGACCGGCGATAAATATGACACGGTCATCGTGGACGTGCCCGATCCCTCCACCGCGCAGCTCAACCGTTTTTATACCGCAGAATTTTTTGCCGAAATCAAACAGGCGCTTGCGGCGGATGGTGTATTGTCTTTTTCGCTTGGCCATTATGAAAACTATGTCAGCCCGGAACTGGCGCGCCTGCTGGCCTCCGCCCGCCGCTCGTTGCAGACATCGTTCACCAATATCCTGGTGCTTCCCGGCGGCCGGGTCTTCTTCCTGGTGTCTGATGGCCCGCTTTTCACCAACATTGCTGCGCGCGTGGAGCAGCGGCAGGTGCAAACGAGGCTGGTGAACGGCCATTATCTTGATGCCATGCTGACCGCCGACCGGCTGGCCGACATCCAGCGCGCCGTAGCTCAACCGGCCGCCGTGAACCGGGATTTCAGTCCCATGCTTTACTTCTATCATCTGCGCCATTGGCTGAGCCAGTTCAACACAGGCTTCGGCTTTTGGCAGGCGGCGCTGCTCGTCGGGTTCGGGATTTATCTCGCGCGGTTGCGGGGTGCGGCTGTGGTTTTGTTCGCCTCGGGCTTTGCGGGTTCGGCCTTGGAATTTGTGCTGCTGCTGGCGTTCCAGGTCCTTTGCGGGTCGGTCTATCACCAGGTCGGTGTCATCGTCACGGTCTTTATGGCCGGTCTGGCACTGGGGGCGCTGCTCGCAAATCGCAGCCGCCGACGTGAAGAGGCAGAAACTGATGAATCCGCACTCCGCGCTCCGCATTCCGCAGCGAGCAGGCGTCTGGCTTTCCTCGCTATCGCTATTGCCGGTTTTGCCGTTCTGCTGCCGTTCCTGTTGCCGTGGCTGAATCGAATGGGCGGGTCGGCGTGGTCGCTCCTCGCCGTCAAGGGGATCATCGCGCTGTTGACCTTGGGACTGGCGGCGTTGGTGGGGCTGCAATTTCCGCTGGCGAACCGGCTGGAAGACAAAGGTTCGGGGGTGGTGGCGTCCCGCCTGTACACGGCGGATTTTGTCGGCGCCGCGCTCGGCGCATTGCTGGCCAGCACGTGGTTGATTCCGGTGCTGGGCGTGACCGGGGTTTGCCTGCTGACGGCGGGGTTGAATTTAATGGGCGGTGCGGTGGTCCAATTTCGAAAGACTGCAATATGAACAAACTCAACCTGGTTTTCCTCAAAATCCTGCGCTGGAGCGGCTGGCTGTTGCTGCCGTTGGTGCTCGCCTTTCTGCTGACCGGTTACATCATGGACGGCCGGTACGGATTCGCCAAGCTGCTGGACGAAAAAACCGCGCTGACCTTCCATCGCCTCCTGCACCTGCCGCTGATTGTTCTGGTGGTGGCGCATGTCGTGCCGGCGGTGTATCTTGCCTTTCAGCGTTGGGGCTGGATAAAGCCGCGCCCATGAAAACTGATTTCCCCAATATGACAGCTGCCATCCGCCATCGGGATGCCGGTTTGATTTCCCGGCGGGCGGCCATCGGTCTGGGCGCGGCGGGTGTCGTGGGGTTGGCCGGCGCGGCGTCGTTTTGGGATTTCTTCAGCCGGTGGCGCGAGAGTGAATCGCCGGCGGACATTTTCAAAGGTGACGCGCCGTCAGGCGAACTGTGGGAGCTGTGGCAGCAGCGCGGCTGGGTGCGGGAAGGCCGCCATTATCTCAAATTGGGCCGGAACGTCCAATGCAAGGTCTGCCCGAACAATTGCATCCTGGCGCCCGGCGACCGCAGCCACTGTCGGAACCGGATCAACCGCGACGGCACGCTCTACACGCTGGTCTATGGCAACCCTTGCACGTTCCACGTTGATCCGGTCGAGAAAAAACCGCTGTTCCATTTCCTGCCGGGCAGCCGGACGTTTTCCATCGCCACCTCCGGCTGCGTTTTCCGCTGCCTGAACTGCCAGAACTGGGAAATTTCACAGAAGAAACCCGAGGAAACCAAGGATCCGCACGGCGTGGAACTTCGCTTGCACCCGCCGTTGCCGGAGGATTTAACCTTGGAACAAATCTCCCGGCTCAGTTTATTTCCCGAGGATGTGGTGGCCGTGACAGCGGCGTTGGGTTGTCCATCTGTTTCGTACACCTATTCCGAGCCGACGGCGTTTTACGAATACACGCAGGACTGTTGCCGGGCGGCCCGCGAGCGGAGGTTCAAGAACATCGTCGTTACCTGCGGCTCCATCGAGGAACGGCCGGCGCGCGACCTGTATCAACTCGTGGACGCCGCGCACGTGGACCTTAAAGGCTTCGACGAGGATACCTACCAGAAATTGAACTCCGGCAAACTGTCCGCCATCCTGGCAACGATCAAAACTCTCAACGACCTTGGTGTGTGGTTCGAAATTATCAACCTCGTCGTGCCGACCTACACCGACAACCTCGACACCATCCGCCGGATGAGTGGCTGGATTGCGAAGGAATTGGGGCCGGATCGGCCGCTCCATTTCTCGCGATTCCATCCGGAACACAAGCTGGCGCACCTGACGCCCACGCCGGTCGAGACGCTGGTCAAGGCGCGTGATGCGGCCCGCGCGGAGGGCTTGCACTTTGTTTACATTGGCAACGTGCCCGGACTCGACGGCGCCGGGACCACGTGGTGCCCCGGTTGCAAGAAGGCCATTGTCGAGCGCGACATCTTTGCTGTCACACGCCTTGACATCACCGATGGCAAATGCCGTTTTTGTGGGACGAAGATTGCGGGCGTGTGGTCATAAGCCGCTGGAAAGAGCTTCCGGTTTTGGACTGCGGTGGCAAGCGAAGCGCGACACCGCTTTGGCAAAACGCCAGGAATGTTCACGCTCCGCCGTCCAACGAAAGCGCCGTCGCCGCTGCGCTCTGCCGGCGCAGTCCATACAATCAAACGGTAGTCTACGATTGCCTTGCGTGTTCCAAGGTCGATTCCTTGTCACTCGTCACGTGTCACTGGTCACCTTCACGGCGCGAAGGCGCGATAGAAGCGTCTGTCGCTGTTCGTCGCTTGTGAATCGGTGAACTGGAACTGACCTGGCGAAATCTCCAGTACCCCGCCTTGCGGAGTCCAGTTTGTCAACGGCAGTGCTGGATTAGTAGTGGCCAGCACGCCGAACAATGCACCCACGCTGTTGGTGAAGCTGAACTGGAACGGGCCGTTGCCAGGTTTTTGAACCCCGGTCAACACGGGGGCAGTCGGAACCGGCACACTGATATTCACGATGGCCGAGGTGCTTTGGATGCCGTTGACGAACACAGTAACCAGCGCCGGACCGGCCGGAAAATTCCAGACCGGCACGGACGCAAACGAATTTGTGGACCAGTTGGTGGCCAACAGGAACAGGGTCTGATCGTTGTCCAGGCGATGCAACTGCACCAGCGGATAATCGGTCGAGGAATCCTGGGTGCTGCCGGAAGAGCCTTCGGCGATGCCGCGGAACTGGGCACCGGCGATGACGAGGCTGCTGCCCAGATTAAACGGCGACGTAACAGCGGCAATCTGCGGTTGCCAGGAATTGGTGCAGCCCAGACCGGTATCGTAAAGTTCCGCACTGGAAAAATAATGAGGGAAAGGGCTGCCCAGGCCTCCCGCAACCAATGCCTTGCCATTGGGGAGCAAGGTCACCGTGTTTCCAAAGCGGGCGGTGGTCAGTGAGCTGGTTGCTATCCACGTCTCGGTGGCCGGATCGTAGATTTCCGCGCTGGAAATGGAACTCATGGGAGAGGTGTTCCAACCCCCCGCGACCAGCACCTTTCCACTGGGCAGTAAAGTTGCCTTGTGTGCACTGCGTGCGGTGGTCAGGGGACCGGTCGTTGTCCATGTCCCGGTGACCGGGTCATACAATTCGGAACTGGCGGTAACAAAGTAACTCAGACCTCCAATGTAGTTTGTGGCACCTCCCACGACGAGAACCTTGCCATTGGGCAGCAAAGTTGCCGTGTGACCATAGCGCGCGGTGATCAGTGGGTTGGTCGCCATCCACATCCCAGTGACCGGATCATATAACTCCGCGCCGGAAAGAAAACCGTTGGTACCATTACCTGTGTAGCCTCCCGCGACCAGCACCTTACCATTGGGCAGCAAAGTTGCCGTGTGACCATAGCGCGCGGTGGTCAGCGGGCCGGTTGCCGCCCATGTCCCGGTGGCTGGATCGTACAGTTCAGCACTGGAAAGATTACCACTGGTACTATTGTTACCTCCAGCTAGCAGCGCCTTCCCGTTGGACAACAAGGTCGCTGTGGGGGAAATGCGTGCGGTGTTGAGTGAGCCAGTCGCCATCCACGTGCCAGTGACTGGATCATATAACTCCGCGCTGGAAAGATAGCCGCTGGTACCATTGCCTGTATAGCCCCCCGCAATCAGCACCTTTCCGTTGGGCAACAAGGTCGCCGTGTGACCATAGCGCGCGGTAATTAGTGAGTTGGTTGCCGTCCATGTTCCGGAGACCAGATCATACAACTCCACGCTGGAAAGAGATGGAGGGAAAGAGGAGGCCTCCCCTCCTACGACCAGCACCTCATTGTTGGGTAGCAAAGTCGCCGTGTGGAACGCGCGTCCGTTGTTCATTCCGCCATTCGTCGTCCAAGTCGCGTTGGTTGAATCGTAAACCTCCGTGCTGTTGGTGACGCCGTAAACGCTGATGCCGCCGGCGACGACTATTCTGCCGCCGGGCAGCATGGTGGCCGTATGGCCCCAACGCGCGACATGCAGCCGGTTGGTCGTTGGCAGCCAGGCGCCGGAGGCGGAATCGAACAACTCCATGCCGGCGAGCTGGCCGGGGCCGTTCTGGAATCCGGCCACCTGCAGCACCTGCCCGTTGGGCAGCAACGACGCCGTTTGCCAGTTGCGACCAGTCGTCATCGTGTTGGTGGTGACGGTCCAGGTTCCGGCTGTGGGATCATAAATCTCGCCGCTGGCCAGCGACACCGAAGTGTAGGCGGGCGGATTGGTCTGGACCTGGACGGTCTGCCAGCCGCCGGCCACCAACACCTGCCCGTTGGGCAATAAGCTGGCCGCGGCTGATTCGCGGTAAGTAGTCATCAGGCTGGTACTCGTCCAGGTTTCCGTGACGGGATTGTACAGTTCCGCGCTGGGCAGATTGGCGTAATCGCCTCCGGCGACCAGGACCATTCCATTCGTCAGCAGGGTGGCCGTGTGATACCAGCGGGACCGCTGCATCGTGCCGCTGGCCTGCCAGGTCCCCGTGGCCGGGTCGAATAATTCCGAACGGTTATACCCTCCCAGGTTATTGACGCCTCCGGCAACCAACACCTTTCCATTCCGCAACAAGGTCGCCGTGTGATAAACATGAGCACTGATCATCGGCCCGGTCGCCGTCCACGTGCCGGTGGCCGGATCATAAGTTTCGGCGCTCGAAAGGTAGTAAGGCGAGTTGTTGCCGTAGCCTCCCACCACCAGCACCTTGCCGTTGGGCAACAGCGTCGCCGTGTGGTAACACCGGTTGGTGGCCATCGTGCCGGTATGCGTCCAACTTCCCGTGGCGGGATCGTACAATTCCGCGCTGGCCAGATAACTGCCGTTCCAGCCGCCCGCGACCAGCACCTTGCCATTGGGCAACAGCGTGGCGGTATGATTATAACGGGCGGTGACCATCGGGCCGTTGGTGACCCAAACGCCGGCTTGAGCGGCTGGCCGGGCAGATAGGTTGAAGGCCAGCGCCACCATTCCCACGACGATGCGAACAGAAATACCGGAGCGCGTTGCAGTTCGATGACGGACTGAACTCATAAATGCCCTCGTGCCTGATTAATTCGGTGAAGTTAGCATGAGGCCGGATTTAACAAAGCAAATAATGCTTGAGGAAGGGTCTGAGACCGATTGGCAAAATCCAGCTGGGGCATTTTGGGTTGCAGCGTCGGCTGATCCAGTGGACGGAACTGGGAACAGCGCGCGCTGCCTGGACTTGCCACAAGTGGTTGGTCGTTCGTAAAGTTGGGTGGCGATGGACTGGCTCGATAAAATTGCCCGGTTCTGGCCGCACCTGGCGGCGGGATTCGATTTTCTGGCCTGCCTGCTGGCCTCGGTCCACGCCCTGTTGCACAAGCGGGACACGCGCGCCGCCACGCTGTGGCTTGGCTTCATCTGGCTGGTGCCGGTCATCGGCCCGCTGCTCTACCTCGCGCTGGGCGTCAACCGCATCCGCCGCCGCGCACTGGTGCTGGGCGTGCACAAAACCCGACTCCGCGGGATGCCCCGCAATCTTGGCGAACCGGAGCACGAAGGCGCCGAGCATTTGAAATTGCTCGCCAGCGTCGTCAGCCGCGTCGTCACCCGCCCGCTCACGCCCGGCAACCATGTCCGGCCGCTGGTCAACGGCGACGAGGCGTTTCCCGCCATGCTCGCCGCGATCGAGTCGGCCCAAAAGTCCCTTTCGCTGGTTACCTACATTTTCGACAACGACACGAGCGGAAGACAATTTGCCGAGGCGCTCGGCCAGGCGGTGCAACGCGGGGTGGCGGTGCGGGTGCTGATCGATGCGGCCGGCACGCGATACTCGTGGCCGTCCATTCTTCACCGGCTGCGGGCCGATCACGTGCCGTGCGCCAAATTCCTGCCGGCGTCGCTGCTCACGCCCTGGCGCGTGGCCACCATCAACCTGCGGAATCACCGCAAAATCCTGGTGGTGGACGGCCAGACAGCTTTCACCGGCGGCATGAACATCCGTCGCGGCAACGTGCTGGCCGATCATCCCGCCAGCCCGGTGCAGGACCTGCACTTTCGCGTGGAAGGCCCGGTGGTGACGCAGTTGCAGGACGCGTTCGTCAACGACTGGGCCTTCAGCACGGGCGAGGTGCTGGACGGCGAAGCCTGGTTTCCCGAAGCCCGGTTCCATCCCCGCGGCGTGGTGGCCCGGGTCATCACCGACGGGCCGGACGCCGATTTCGAGAAATTGCGCTGGACGCTGCTGGCGGCGCTGGCCGAGGCGCAAACGTCGGTGCAGATTGTCACCCCGTATTTTCTGCCGGACCCGGCGCTGGTGTCGGCCTTGAACCTGGCGGCGCTGCGCGGGGCGCGGGTGGACATTATTTTGCCGGGCAAAAACAACCTGCCGTTTGTGCACTGGGCGTCGCGGGCAATGTGGTGGCAGGTGCTCGAGCACGGCTGCCACATCTGGCTCACGCCGCCGCCGTTCGATCATTCGAAGTTGATGGTGGTGGACGGGCACTGGGTGCTGCTGGGCTCGGCAAACTGGGACGCGCGCAGCCTGCGGTTGAATTTCGAACTGAACGTGGAAGGCTACGGCCGCGAACTGGCAAACGAGCTGGCGGCGGTGATAGCCAAAAAGCTCCTGGGCGCGCACGAAGTGACCAAGGCCGAAGTGGACGGGCGGACGATTCCAGGCAAACTGCGCGATGCGGCGGCCCGGTTGTTCGCGCCATTTTTGTGAAAATTCAAATCCACCCTGGTAGGGCGGGCTGTCCCCAGCCCGCCGCGCTCTTCATTTCCATCTTCGGCGCGATGGGGACATCGCGCCCTACCTTTTGCATGTTTTAATTTATGAAAACGTTTGACAGTCTCACCGAGCAGGAAGTCCTCGCCCTGGCGATTTCGCTGGAGGAGGAGGACGCGCGCATTTACGGCGATTTTGCCGATGGCCTCCAGGAGAATTATCCCGAGCAGGCCGAGAAATTCCGCACCATGCGCAGCGAAGAGGATGGCCACCGCCACCGGCTGCTGGAGCTCTACAAAAGCAAATTCGGCGATCACGTGCCGCTCATCCGGCGGCAGGACGTCCGCGGGTTCGTGGACCGCCGGCCGGTCTGGCTCGTCCGCCCGCTTGGTCTGAAGACCGTCCAAAAGACGGCCGAGAGCATGGAAGTGGAGACCCGCCGGTTTTACGAGGCGGTGGCCCGGCGCACGACCGATGCGGGCATCCGGCAGTTGCTCGGCGACCTGGCCGAGGAGGAGCGCCACCATGCGCAAACGGCGGAGCAGATTGCGCTGACGAAACTGAGCGAAGACGAAAAATCGCAGCAAAAACGGCTGTTCGTACTGCAGGTCATCCAGCCGGGCCTGGCCGGATTGATGGATGGATCGGTTTCGACGCTGGCGCCGCTGTTTGCCGCCGCGTTCGCCACGCACAGCAGTTGGCAGACGTTTCTGGTGGGGCTGGCAGCGAGCGTTGGCGCGGGCATCAGCATGGGCTTTGCCGAGGCGCTGTCGGACGACGGCAGCCTGACCGGACGCGGGCATCCGTGGGCACGCGGATTTGTGTGCGGCTTGATGACGACCCTGGGCGGCATTGGCCATACGCTCCCGTATCTGATTCCGGCCATCAAGACCGCCACGGTGGTGGCCATATGTGTGGTGATGCTGGAATTGGGTGTGATTTCCTGGGTGCGGCACAAGTACATGGACACTCCCTGGGCGTCGGCCCTGTTCCAGGTGGCGCTCGGCGGCGCGCTGGTATTTCTGGCGGGGATTCTGATCGGGAATTCGTAGGTGAGCGGAGCAGCCACTTTGACCTTGACTATTTTGTGGTCGCGAGACATAAGCAACAGCACAAGCTTCAATTTGTTCAGATAAGCGTCTTTGATTGTTTCACGTTGCCCGCGGGTTGAATTCACATCGGGGTTGGCAGGCTGAAGATGAACCGTTGCATCGGCACGACGCCGTAAAGGCGAGTTTCCGACAGTACGCTTTTAGCGCGTTCGAATCTGTGGAATCAAGCCGGTCTGAAGTCAAGGGACTTGAACTTGAGAATGGAGATGACCATGAAAACAAGATTGCTTACCCCGAGCAGCTCTACTGTTTCTTGGATCCTGCTCCTGCTACCGGGAATAATGGCCTGCGCCTATCAGGCTGAGGAGAAAAACACTTCCAGCAAGCTTATGGCTCCACCGGTTGCCGGGGCGGACGCGGCGGCGGAGATGTCCGGGGATCAAGCCAACGTGGCGCAACTGGCGGAGCGAGCGGGAGTCGCGGTGACGTGGGAGCCGCGCCTGGGCACGCCGCTGTCAATTCGGGGAGCGAACCTGGGAAGGCAAAAGTCGTTTTCCAGCGGGAAAAGCCGGGCGGTCCCCGGGGCGGGGAACTACGAAGCGAATGCCATCGCCGTGATGGATAACCTCGCCCGGTTTTACCGGCTCCAGGATGCGGCCCAGGAATTCGCGGCGGCGCCGCCGGAGGCGGATTCGCTGGGCGATCATCATGTGCGGCTGGCCCAGAGGTATCGGGGACTTCCGGTGTTCGGCGGAGATGTGATTGTGCATTTCGGCAAGGACGACGAGGTGTATGAAGTCAACGGCCGGTACGTGCCGGACATTCAGGTGGACGTGGTTCCCGGGCTCGACGCCGCGTCAGTGGGGCGGATCGCGCAACAAGATTTGCTGGCGCTGGGCAAGCCGGCCGGGACGTTGAGCCAGAACCCGCAACTCATGATTTTTGCCCGGGACGCGCAGCCGCAACTGGCGTACGCGCTGATGTTGGTCTATGAAGATCCGTCAGCCGGCCGGGGTCGGTGGCGCTATTGGATTGATGCCCGACAAGGTCAGGTGTTGCTTCGTTACAACGATGTGCAGCAGATTTCCCCGCCGACCAGCAACGGCGGCGCCGCAACCGTCACCGGCAGCATCCTGGCGGGGGAGGGTGGCCAGTCGGTGAGCGTGACCGGCTGGTATGAAAACACAGGCTATTATTATCTCCACAGCACCAACCGCGCTTGGTACGCGTACAATCGCGCCACCAACGGTTATCCGGACAACAACACCTACGCTTACCGCTCAACCGCCAACTGGGATACCTCGGATCGCGTCGAAATGTCCGGGGCCCGGAACTTCGACCTGGTGCAACGCTATTACCAGGAAGTGCATGGGCGGGACAGCTTTGACAACGCCCGCGCCTATCTGCAAGCCAACCTCCATTACGGCACCAGTTACGTCAACGCCTATTGGGACGGCGCGGCTATTTGGATCGGCGACGGCGACGGAGTGACGGCCAATTCGCTGGCCGTACTGGATGTTTGCGGTCATGAATACACCCACGCCGTGGACCAGTACACGGCGGGTCTGGTCTATTCCGGCGAGTCGGGCGCGTTGAATGAGTCCTTTTCGGACATTTTCGGGACGTGCATTGAATTCTGGGCGGAACCGGACGGGCGGGCGAATTATCCGGCCAAGGTGGCTGGGACGGCTGATTGGCTGTGCGGGGAGGATTCCTGGCTGTCGTCGGTGGCACTGCGGGACCTGCGGAATCCGGGCAACCTCGCCACGGTTGGCGCCGGGAACCAGCAGCCGAGCCGCTATCAGGGAACCTATTGGGACCCGGCCCAGGAAGTCCACCGGAACTCCGGAGTCCAGAATTTTTTCTTTTATTTGCTAAGCGAGGGCGGAAGCGGCAACAACGACGGTCTCCCTTACAGTGTCGCGGGCATCGGCGTGAGCAATGCCGAGCAGGTGGCCTACCGGGCGTTGACCGTATACTGCACGCCCGGCACGGATTACCGGGCGGCGCGCAGCGCCTGGCTGTCGGCGGCGCTGGACTTGAACACGGACTGGGCGGGGAATGTGGGCGCCGCCTGGTCGGCGGTGGGTGTCAGCGCCTTGTACGTTGCTCCGGTCGACGGGGTCAGCTTCCGGGGACCGGTGGGCGGGCCGTTCAGTCCCCCGAGCCAGTCCATTACGCTCATGAATCGGGGTGGGGGTTCGATGAATTGGAGCGTCACTTTACCACCGGGCTGGGTGAACGTGACGCCGACCAACGGGGTGATCCCCGTCAATGGCTCCAACTCGCTGAGCATGTCCCTCAACGCTTCCGCCAATGGTCTCGCCATGGGCATTTACACCAATTATCTGACCCTCACCAACAGCCTGGATACGGCGGCCCAGGCGGTCTCCGTCAAACTGCTGGTCGGTCAGCCCGACTATTTCACGGAATGTTTCGATGCGGCCGACAACGATCTGGATTTTCAATCCTTCACCTTCATTCCGGATGGCAGCAGCAGCTATTACTCGTTATGTCGCGAGACGGCCACCAACCTGGCGACAAACCCAAGCGGCGGAAATTCGGTAACCATGAGTGACGACACGTCGGTGGCGGTGACGCTGGCAGGCACCAACACCGTGGCCATTTATAATCGCCGAACCAATGTTTTTTACATCGGGAGCAACGGTTATCTGACCCTGGACTCGGGAGATACCACTTTCACCGAATCCTTGGCAGCCCATTTTAACCGGCCGCGCATATCCGCCCTGTTTGATGATTTATATCCGACCACGGGTCAGGTCACTTGGAAGCAGTTGAGCGACCGGGTGGCGGTGACCTATTTAGGCGTTCCTTTGTTCGGTTCATCACTGGCCACCAACACTTTTCAGATTGAGCTGTTTTACGACGGACGAATTCGAGTCACGTACCTCGCGGTTTCCGACACCTGCGGCCTGGCGGGGTTATCGGCTGGCTCAGGTGTGCCGGTTGGTTTCGTGGAGAGCGACCTCACAAGTTATTCGATCTGCTGGCACGATGACCTGGTCGCGAGTCCGGATGCAGGATTTGCAGTGCAAGGGCCTCCGGGCGGCCCGTTTGTCCCGGCCGCTACGGATTATACTCTCGGCAATGCGGGGACAAATCTGTTGAACTGGGCGGCCCTGGCTACCCAGCCGTGGTTGACGGCGGGACCATCGGGCGGCAGCCTGGCGCCCGGCGCGTTTACCAACGTGACGGCGCAGATCAACGGAAGTGCCCAGAGTTTAAGCCTCGGCACGTATGGCGCGACCCTGGTGTTTAGCAACCGGCTGAGCGGCGCGGCGCAGACGCGCTACGTGCAATTGACCGTTGCCGACCCGGCCCTGGGCGTCAGCGACGCGGCTGGGTCGGAGGGAAACACCGGCTCAAAAAGCCTGGTGTTTCAAGTAAACCTGATGCCGCCTTCGGCCCAAACAGTCATGGTGACGTACGCCACCAGCAACGGCACGGCACTGGCGGGCAGCGATTACATCGCCACGAACGGGGTCCTGAGTTTTGCCCCGGGCCAGACCAACCAGGCGGTGACGGTTCAAATCCTCGGGGATGCGAATCCCGAACCGAATGAGATGTTCTTTGTGGGGTTGTCCGGTGCGGTCAATGCTGCGATCAGCCGCGCGGTGGGAACCGGCACGATCCTCAACGACGATTTGCTGCCGTATGTTTACCTGCGGTCGATGGCCGGTGCGCCCTGGGGTTCAACCGCCAATGAGATGGCCATGAACCGCGCCTTCGGCACCAACATGTGGCAGGACTTTCGCTACGAGACGGTCAGTCCCGCGACGCTTTTCTCGCCGGGCACGGCGTTGATCTTCATGGAAGGCGGGGACACCGACGCGCTGGAGCTCCAGAGTTTCCTGACGAACAACCTGACCCTGATGGAAAATTGGGTGGCCTTGGGCGGCCGGCTTTTCCTGAACGCAGCTCCGAATGAAGGATGCGGAATGGCCTTTGGTTTCGGGGTGACACTGGTGTATTCGGATTTCACCACCACGGCCAACGCCGCCGATCCCTTGCATCCCGTCTTCAACGGTCCATTAACCCCGGTGGGCCTGGCCTGGTCGGGAAATTACTTTGGGCACGCCACCGTGACCGGAACCAACTTGACTGTGCTCATCACCAACGCCGACAACGGGCGCGTGGTGTTGGGCGAGTCTGCCTGCGGAAATGGCCTTGCCCTGTTCGGGGGCATGACAACGGATAACTTCCATACACCCCAGCCCCAGGCCGCCAACCTGCGGGCCAATATCCTGTCGTACCTCGTCAATTACGTTGCCGGCACCAGTTGTCCGCCTCAGATTGTCGTCCAGCCAGCCGGTCAGGCGGTCCGTCCCGGCACCAATGTCACGCTCGCGGTGGCGTGCGCCGGATCGCCGCCCCTGAACTATCGCTGGCGCAAGAACGGGACCAATCTGCCGGAGGGCGGCCGGATTGCGGGAGCGACCGGCGCCCATCTTACGATTTCCAACGTCGTGGAAGGCGATAGCGGCCCGTATTCAGTGGCCATCACGAACGCCGCCGGCTCGGTCATCAGCTCCAATGCCACCCTGCTGGTGACCGCCCTGGATCACTTTGCGTGGGGCGCGATCGCCTCGCCACAGTCGGTGAACGTGCCGTTTGTGGTGACCATTCTGGCGCAGGATTATCGGGATCAGCCGGTCACCAATTTCAGCGGAATCGTCGGTCTGCAGGCCGAAGGCGGGCCCGGCGACATCCTGCACCAGGATTTGGAAAGCGGTCTGCAGGGATTTACGATCGACAATAGTTACGGCAGCAGCAACGGTTTGTGGCATCTGAGCACCGGCCGTGGTTTCCAATCCAGGCATACTTCAAGTCACAGCTTGTATTACGGCCGGAACGAGGGGCCGGACGGCGGCGGCAATTACGAGGTAACCAACCTGGCCAATGGGGGAGTGGTCACTTCGCCACCCATCAACCTGCCGGCCGGACCCCCGCCCCTGACGCTCTCGTTCAACTACTTGATGGAGGTTGAATCCGGGACGAATTGGGATCAGGCGGTGGTTGAGATTTCCACCAACAATGGTTTGAGTTACGTGCCGGTCCTGGTCAAAGGCAATTCCAGTCTGAGCAACAACACGGCCGGCTTGTGGTTTTCCAACCGCGTGAGCCTCGCTCCCTTTGCCGGCGCGACGGCCCTGTTGCGCTTCCGGTTTGATACCCGCGACACCGTGGCCAACACCACCGAGGGCTGGTTCCTTGATGACATCGTCATCCACGCCGGTTCCGGCCCCAGCCCGATCAGTTTGTCGCCGACAAACACCGGAGCATTTAGCCAGGGCCGGTGGAGCGGCAGTCTTACGGTGTTGAACCGCGCCACCAACGTGGTGGTGGCGGCGGACGACAGCGGTGGCCATGCCGGGTCGAGCAATCCGTTCGATGTGGCCCTGGGCAATGCGCCTCCGTCCTTCCGGCTGCAGCCGTCCGACCGGGTGGTGGCGGTGGGCGGCACCACGACCTTCCAGGTGGCCGTGGACGGTGCCCCGCCGCTCGCCTGCCAATGGCGGTTCAATGGCCTGAACGTCAATGGCGCGACCGGCAATTCACTGACGCTGACCAACGTGCAATACAACCAGGCAGGCTACTACTCTGTTTGGGTGACCAATGCCTATGGTTCGGCCCTCAGCTCCAATGCGATGTTGTCCGTGACGCTCGAGGCCACGACCGTCAGCATCGTTCCGGCTTCGGCGACGAGCGTGCAGAACTGCATTCCCTTCGGCGCCAACACCGATTACGGCTTCACCGGCTTAATCTATCGCAATGTGCCCGGGTTTTCCGTCCTGCCCGGCGACAAGTTGAAATTTGACCTGGGGTTGACGAACGACCTCGATGTCCGGCGCAATATTTACCTGGCGCAGGCCAACACCAATCCAGTCGCCGGCGGCGTGCAGCAGAACATCCAGGCGCTCGGCTGGACCAAGATCGTCTCCGATTCGCAGATCCCGGCAAATCCGCGAGGGAACAATGTCTCCGGCGATTACGAACTGGCCTACACCATCGAAGCCGGGTTCAGCTTCCCCGGCGGCGGGCTGATCATTGGCTTTGGTGGTTCGCCGCCCGGCAGCTATGCTGACAGCACTTGCGACCAGGTTCTGGTCTCGACGACTGCGGGCGATGCCAGTGGCCATTTCCACCGGCGTTTCTTCTCGCACCCGGACCAGGACATGGGAGTTTTGGACAACGCCAGCAGCGACACTGCATCGCTGGGCGGTTTCATAATGGAAAGCGCGCCGCAGGGGCCGACCATTGTGAGTCAACCGGCGGATTTAACGGTGGTGGCCGGCAGCAATGCCACGTTCAACGTGACCGTCGCCGGCGGCATGCCGTTCTTCTACCAGTGGCGGAGGGAGGGGGTTGCCCTGTGCGGCTGTACGAACGCGGGCATGTGCCTGGCCGGGGTCACTGCGAATGATGCGGCGGCCTATTCCGTGGTCGTGAGCAATTATGCCGGTAGTGCTGCCAGCACTAAGGCGCAATTGACCGTCCTGCTGCCAGACGGCGGCACAACCCGCACCAATGCCGCAACCATTGCCATTCCGTCGGTCGGCGCCGCCGCGCTCTATCCCTCCACGATCATCGTTTCCGGACTGAGCGGGACCATTTCCAAGGTGACGGTGACGTTGCACAATGTGAATCACACATATCCCGAAGACCTGGACATCCTCCTGGTCAGCCCCAGCGGTACGAATGTGATGCTGATGTCCGATGCAGGCGGCGGCGGGGATTTGATCGGGCTAACCCTGACGTTCGATGACGATGCGGCGGGTACGCTGCCCGATGTGGACCAGATTTATCCGGGCACCTATCGGCCGACTGATTATGGGACGGGCGACACCCTGCCGTGGCCGGCGCCGAACTGGCCGTTTGGTGCCAATCTAGCCGTGTTCAACGGGACCAATCCCAATGGCACCTGGAAACTGTTCGTCTATGACGACACCGATGGGGATGCCGGCAGCATCAATGGCGGCTGGAGCCTCCGGATTGTCGTTCCCACCCTGTACCTGCCGGTTCTCCAACCGCCGCAAACGGGCAACGGTCAGGTTCAGCTCCGCTTTGCCACCGTGGCGGGGCAGCTCTACTTCATCGAGTACAAGAATGCGCTGACGGATCCGGTCTGGCTGCCGCTGCGGGCGGTCGCGGGCGATGGGACACTGAAATCGATCCCGGATACCAATGCCCCCGGCCCGCAACGTTACTATCGTGTAGGTACCCAATTCGCATCGCAGGCGATCCGCCCCGTCATCCAACAGGCAGTCCGGACGGCGACCCAATTCCGTTTCGGCTTCATCACCGTCCCGGGACGGTCTTATGTCGTGGAATACAAAAACAATCTGGCCGAATCGTCATGGGCGACTTTGCAGACCATACCCGGTGACGGGACATACCAGGCGGTTGTGGATTCCACTGTCGCCGGTCCCCAACGGTTTTACCGTTTGCGACTGCCGTGAATTGCCGGACCAGCGGGTCGTTGAATCGTCAGGCAGGTGTTGGATGGAACTGGTTCGACGATTCGGTGTGGTTTCAACTCTTCCAGTCAAACGCCTTTTTCTTCACGGCGTACAGGTAGCCGGCGAACAGGATGGCGAGGAACGAAATCATCGCGCCGAGAATCAAATTGCGCGTGGCCGGATCCTTCAGCATGTCCTTGTACACCACGGCCCACGGGTAGAGGAAGACGACCTCGATGTCGAAGAGGATGAAAAGCATGGCGACGAGGTGGAACTTGACCGAGAACCGCGCGCCGCCGGCGCCGACGGGGATCATGCCGCACTCGTAGGCGGTGTCCTTGATCAGGCTGCGCCGGCCGCGCTTGCCGAGGATGGTGGAGACGAGGATCATCCCGAACGGGGCGGCAAAGGCCAGGCCGAGCAGCATCAGCACGGCGAGATACTGGACAAACTGCGACTGTTCTTCCATGGCCAAAGCGTAGAGAGGTTGAAAGGAGTTGGCAATTTTAATCGCAATTTATTGCACCCCGACGCGATAGAAATACGGGCCGGCGTTGGTGGCGGTGGTGTCGGTGTAGCTGGTCGTGCCGGCTTGGCCGGCGATGTCCGTGGCGATGGTCTGGAAGGCCGGCTGCGCCAGCAGGTTGGTGCTGCGTTGGAGGAAATAAGTAATGCCGCTGCCGCTTTGCCACGTCAGGGTGGTTCCGGAGACGTCGGGAGTGATGGTCATCAGCTTCAACAGGGATGACGGATCCGTGGGACTGGTGCCGGTCCGCCATTCCTGCCAGTTGTTGAAGCCGTCGCCGTCGGTATCGACATAATCGGCGGTGCCGTCCGTGGGCAGGCCATACTTTTGGAGCCAGGCATAGGAGATGACCGAGGTCGGGTTCTGGAATTCGTACGCGCCGATATCCACCGTGCCACCCCGGATGCGCGGGTTGCCGTCAAAGTCGGTGTTGCCAGTGGCCAAAGCGTTATTGCCGGAATTGATGCACGGCGAGTTGGTTTGCAGGTGGAAATCGCCGCCCGCTGAATTAACGAAGAGCGGCGGGTTGGCGATGTTGCCCTGGTAGCCGGAGGCCGCGGTTGAACAGCAGAAGTTCAAAGTGCAATTCTGGCAATCATCGCCATTGGCGTTGTAGTAGATGATGCAGTTGTTCAGCGTGCATGAATGCGTTCCGTCGCCGCCACTGAAATACCAAAGATCGATGGCCGAATTGTAGCAAACGGTGCAGTTGATGAGCGTTGAGCCTTCTGCGCCGCCGCCCGCCCAGCCCGCCGCGTTGGCATACAGGACACAGTTGTTCAAAACACCCGCGTACGCCCCGCCTCCCACCCCGTACGAGAAGTAGTAAGTGACGGTGTTGCTGGACAGAATGCAGTCGTTCACGGTTCCCCGGCAAACACCGCCCGCGCCGCCAACCGCTGCGTTTCCGGTGATGAGGCAATTGGTGATAGTTGCATCGGAGCTTTCACAATAAATTCCGCCGCCGGTATTTTCCTGAAAAGTGGAGCCAAGGGTTGTGGCGCCTTGCGTCAAAGTGAATCCCGACAGCGTGGTCTGAGGCGTCAGATAGATGCATCGCACCGCGCTGTCACCGATGACCGGGTTGCCTTGAATGACCGTCACCGCCGGCCCGTTGAGGCTGGCCAGCGTCAGCGGCCTGGTCACCACCACGCGATTGGACTGGAGGCCGGAAACAATCCGGCCGCCCGCCTGATAAACCCCGTTGCTCGCCAGCACCAGGGCGCCGGGCACGCTGGCGGCGTCAATTGCGTCCTGAATATTGGTCGCCGCCGTGGCCCAGGACGCGTAAGGCGGCACCGGAGCAGGACTGGCCTGCGAAACGTAATGCACCGGTTGAGGGACGACGTGTATCATCACCATTGCGCTCACGCCACCCGGGCTGGTGTTGTTGAAAACCTTCAGTGTCACGGGATAATCACCGGCCGCCACCCATGCATGCGAAACGTACAGGCGATTGCTCACGATGGTCCCATCGCCGAAATTCCAAACGTTCGCACCGGCATGGCCGGAAATAACGGCGGTAAAGTTTACCGCAAATCCGGCAGCCACACTGGTATAGGCGGTCTGGATGGCCACGTTCAACGGTCCGGTTACAGCGCCGGCAATAAATTCGTCGCACCCGATGGACGGCGGGTTGGCCCAGCTCTCACCATCAATATCCACGCCGGTTGTATAACTTGGGCTGCTTGCGCCGATGCAGGGTGAGCCGGCGCTGACATGGGCGGAATCGGCCAGTTGCGGTTCGGTGATGATATTGTTCAGGCCGCTGTTGGGGAGCGGGGTGGTACAGCAGAAGTTGAGGGTGCCGCCGTTATAATTGTTCCGCCCGTCGGCGGCCGTGTTGTAGTAAACGATACAGTTGTTCAACGTGCCGCCGTCCGTGCCGCCGCCGCTGATGGCCGCCGAGTTGCCGGTGAGCGTGCAATTGTTGAGCACGCTGTTTTCCACGCCGCCGCCGTTGTTGCTGGTCGTGTTGGCGGTGAGCGCGCAATTGTTCAAACTGCTGGAATCGGCTCCGCCACCGTACCCCGCTGCGGCGTTGCCGGTGAGCCGGCAATTGTTCAGCGTGCTGCTCTCGGCCCCGGCGCCGTTGTTGTTTACGATGTTGGTGGTCAGGGTACACTGGTTCAAGGCGCACGAATCGCCTCCGCCACCGTTGGCGGCCGTGTTGCCGTTGAGAGCACAGTTGGCCAGCGTGCTCTGTTCCGCCCCGCCGCCGTTGCCGATCGTCGAATTCGCAGCCAGGAGACAGCCGTTCAGTATGCTCGCCATGGCGCCTCCGCCGGAGTTGATGGCGCTGTTGCCGACCAGTGAACAGCCGTTTAAAACCCCGCCGCGAACACCACCGCCGTTGTAGTTGGCCGAGTTGCCGGACAACACACAATTGAACACGGTCACGTTGGTTGATTCACACCAAAGCCCGCCGCCGCTCTGATCCACATCGCCATCCCCACCGTTCCGGGTCGCACCGCCGGCGAGGGTGAATCCCATCAAGGAACAGTTTTGCGCCAGATAGACGCACCGCACCGCCCGGTTGCCGTTGGTCGTCGCCGGGTCCGAATAACCTTGAATGGTGGTTACCGCGGGGCCATTGACACTCTCCACCGTTAAAGGCCTCGTGACCGCCACGCGATTGGTCAGCGCACCGTACGCCGCCCGCCCGCCGGCTTGGTAAAGGCCGTTGGACACCAGCACGGTGCCTCCGCGCACCGCCACATCCACAGCGTCCTGGATGTTCGTCGCCGCCGTATTCCAGGTGGCGAACGGAGCGATGGGATTGGTACTGCCGGCGGCAACATAGAAAATGGTCTGGGTTGTGACCTGCACCATGACCGTGGCGCTGATGCCGCCTGGATTGCTGTCGTTGTAAACGGTCAACACGACCGGATAACTTCCGGGATTGGTCCAACTGTGCTGTTCCGGGAGCCGATCGTTTACAATCGTGCCGTCGCCGAAATTCCACATGCTGGCGGTGGCATGGCCGCTGATCAGCGCGGAGAAATTCACGGCCAACCCGGGCGGCACAAGCGTATCATCCGCCTGGATGACCACGTTCAACGGGCCGGTCACGCTGCCGGCGCGGTATTCATCGCATCCAATAGAGGGCGGATTCAGCCACGCGTCACCGTCAATGTCGGTGCCGCTCGTATTGTCGCTGCTGCCGGCGCCGATGCAGGGCGAACCGGCTCCGATATGCTCCGTGTCGGCGAGTTGCGGTTCACCGGTGATATTGTTCGCGCCGTTGTCGGGCAGCGGCGTGGTGCAGCAAAAGTTCAAAGTGCTGCCGGAGTAATTCGTTCCACCCGGCGCCTGGTTATAATAAACGATGGAGTTTTCCAGGGTACTGGAATCTGCTCCGCCGCCGGCGCTCCCGGCTGAATTGAAAACCAGCGTGCAGTGGTAGAGGGTGCAGCTTTCAGCCGCGCCGCCGGAGGACAACGCCGAGTTGCCGGCCAGCACGGAATTGTTCAGGGTGCAGGAACTGGCGCCGCCGCCGGATTGGATGGCCGAATTGGAGAACAGGGTGCAGTTGTTCAACGTGCTCGAGCCGGCCCCGCCGCCGCTTTCGTCGGCGGTGTTTTGGGACAACGTGCAATCGTTCAAGGTCGAGTAATCCGCGCCGCCGCTGTTGGGCGCCGAATTCCCGGTCAGGCTGCAGCGACTCAACGTGCTGTACTCAGCGCCGCCCCCGGCGCCGCCGGCCTGATTGCCGGTGAACGTGCAATCATTGGCCGTGCCGTTGTAAAAGCCGCCGCCGTAGCCGGACTGGTTACCCGTGAAAGTGCAATGGGCTAAGGTGCCGCCGGCCCCGCCGCCGCCCCCGTCTCCGGCCGAGTTGTTGATCAACACACAATTTGTCACAGTCGAATAAATTGATCCGCACTCGACCCCGCCGCCGTAGGATTCGTAAATGCCGTCATCGTTCCCGGGTTCGGTCGCTCCGTTGGTGACCGTGAAACCGCTCAAGGTCGCGCCGTCAGCCAGATAAACGCACCGCACCGCGCCGAAATCGTTGATCGTGCCGGGCACCTGGTTGCCGACAATCGTCGTCACCGCCGGCCCATTCACGCTTTTAACTGCCAGTTGGATCGGGATCAGCACCCGGTTGGTGAGGCTGGTCAGCCCGCGCCCGCCCACGGCATAAACGCCGTTGCTCACCAGAACGGTGGCTCCGAGAACCGCCACATCCACGGCATCCTGGATGTTCGTTGCCGCTGTTGCCCAGGAATTGTAAGGCGGAACGGGATTAGTGCAGGCGAGTGAAACGTAGTTGGTCGCATCGGCGATGTGGATGGCAATCGAGGCGTTTGTGCCGGAAGGATAATCGGCGCTGAACGCCAGCAACTGCGCGGTATAGTCGCCCGGTGCGACCCACTGGTGAACGGTGCCCGAAAGTGCGTTCGTCAACCGGGTTCCGTCGCCAAAATCGAGCACCACCAGCGGCGTATTGGTGAAAAAGAGCCGCCAGGTGAACTGAATCGGCCATCCGGGAATCGCGTTGGTGCGATCAGCGGCAAAATTCATGATGGGAATGATGTAGCCGGGCAATTCATACGCGCCGATGTCCACGATCCCGCCCTGGACACGAAGACGACCGTCGAGGTCGGTTTCGGCCAGCGCCAGGGAGTTGTTTCCGGCATCGCGGCAAGGCGAATTGGTTTGGAGATGGAAATCGCCGTTGTTGTCCACCAACAACGGATCAGCGGTAAGGTTGCCCGTGCCGCCGGGATCCGGCGTGATGCAGCAATAATTGCAGGTGCCGTTGCCGCCGTTGTAACTGTAATAAACGGGTATTAATTGGCCATCATAGATATAATAGACAGCGTAGTTGAAATAGATAATGCAGTTGTTAAGAACGCAATTGTCATACGTGGAGGCGTATACCCTGGTGTGATTGCCCGTCAAGGTGCAGTTGTTCAAGGTGGAGTTAACCGCGGCCCCGCCGTACTCATAACCGAAGTTGCCCACCAGCACACAATTGTCCAGCGTGGACCCATTGGCGCCGCCGCCCGTGCCGTAATAACCATTATAATACCCTGAATTGGTCGAAATGAGGCAGCGGCTGGCCGTGCACTGGAAAATACCGCCGCCGTATTGTGCGTTGTTCTGGGTGATGATGCAATTGATGACAAAAGTATTTGTGGTGTCGCCGGAAACACCGCCGCCATTGCCGGCGACCAACCCGTTTTGCATGGTAAATCCTTCCAGCGTGGCGCCGTCTGCCAAAGACACACATCGCATCGCTCCGCCCCCGTCAATCATTGTCACCGCCGGACCGTTGACACTTCGCAACGTCAAGGAAGGGCTGACGGCCACGCGGTTGGTAGTGGAGCCGTCCAATGACCGCGAACCGGTTTGATAGAGACCGTTTGTCACTAGAATCAAATCGCCATTGGTCGCGGCATCCACGGCATCCTGAATGGTCGCCGCCGCCGTCGCCCAGGCCGCGTAGGGAGGCGCAGGGCTGGCGCTGTTCGAATCCACGTACAGGGTTGCTGCCGAAGTGTTGAACGCCAGAAGCGCCAGACAAGCCGCCACCCAGGGCCGAGCATCACATTTCATAAGGGACTACTCCTTCGGAACGTCTTATTTACATCTTAATTTCGCGAGTTTTCAAGAACAAATTACAGGCGGTCGTGCATTGTTGGCGAACGACGGAAGCGCTTGCTTTTGAAAGCTGCAACAGCGGGGCCAGCAGCCCGTCGGTCAGCGCCCGGCATGGCCAGGAGATGTTCCGGCACCGTTCATCGGACGTGAGCGTCGAGAAATTTTACCATCGCTTCGCCAAACGCAGCCAGGTCGCGCGGAGTGCGGCTGGAAATCAGATTCCCGTCCGTCACCACCGGCTCGTCCACCCAGATGGCGCCGGCGTTTTCCAGGTCATCCTTGATGCCGCGCGACCCGGCGGCGCGTTTGCCGGTCAGGATTTTGGCCGAAATCGGAATCCAACCGCCATGACAGATGAACGCGACCAACTTGCCCGACTCAAAAAACTCGCGGGTCAGTGAGAGGACCTTTGGGTCGCGCCGCAATTTGTCGGGCATGAAACCGCCGGGAACCAGCAAGCCGCAAAAATCCCGGCTCCGGGCATCCTGCAGGAGCAGATCCGCAGTCGCCGGATAGCCGTGCTTGCCGGCGTAGGTTTTGATTTCCGGCGCGGCGCATTTCGTCGCGTAACCGGCCTCTTCCAGCCGCAATTTGGGGTACCAGAGCTCCAGGTCTTCGTAAGCGTCGTCCAGAAAGGCCAGTAACGTCCGGTTTTTTTGCATGGCGGAATTTCCAACAATTGATTTAGACTGACAACTTAATTCACTGGCCGCGATGAACGCCTCCAACCCAACTGCACATCCGTCCGGCTGGATGAAATCGCTGCTCTGGCTGCTGGGCGCTGTGGCGTGTTTTCATCTGGCCTACGCTTCCAGCCATTTTCCCGCGATTGGCCTGCTGATTTTCGGTTACGCTTTTTTCCTCGTACGGCTCGCCCATCAGCCCACCGTTCGCCGCGCGTTTTATTTCGGTTTAGGCGCCGGTTTTCTCTGCTATGCGCCGCAACTGTCATTCTTCTGGCACATTTTCAGCGCGGAAGCGCTGGTGCTGTGGCTGGTGGTAGCGTTCTGGGTTGGGCTGTTTACGGCGACGGTCTGCGGCTGTGTCCGGCGCTGGGGAAAGACGAAGGCCATCTGGCTGGTACCGGTCATCTGGACCGGGCTGGAATATTTCCGCAGCGAATTGTACTACCTGAAATTTTCCTGGCTGAATATTGGATACGCATTGCCGGCGGAATGTCCTTTTACTGGAGTGGGTATGTATGGTGCCGGGTTTCTGGCGTTTTTGTTCGTCGCTCTGTTCCCTTGGATCAATCGAGGAAAAAGCATCTATACGCTTCGTCAGCCGGTCGTGTCTTTGCTACTGCTGACAATTCTGATTTTGTTTGGCGCCTGTTTGCTCCCTGCCATCAGTTTCGCCAGACTTCATTCCGCGAACTCACTGTCACTCGCCGGCATCCAGATGGAATTTCCCTCGCCGGGCGAGTTGGCCAAGGCCCTGGACAGAACCCTGGCCAAAAGTCCCGACGCACAGGTCTTTGTGTTAAGTGAATACACGCTTGACGGGCCGGTGCCGGAGTCGCTCAAGCAATGGTGCCGCGACCAGGAGCGTTTCCTGGTAGTGGGTGGTCGGGAATGGGTCAGCACCAACCAATTTTACAACACGGCTTTCGTCGTTGGGACGAATGGTGAAATTATTTTCCAACAGGCCAAATGCGTGCCCATCCAGTTTTTCCGGGACGGCCTGCCGGCCCGGCGGCAGGCGGTCTGGGATTCGCCTTGGGGCAAAATCGGCATTTGCACCTGTTATGACCTGAGTTATACGCGCGTGACCGACCGGCTGGTGGAAGATGGGGCGCAACTGCTGATCGTGCCGACGATGGACGTGGAGGATTGGGGCCGGCACGAACACGAGCTGCACGCGCGCGTCGCACCGGTGCGCGCGGCGGAATACGGCATCCCAATTTTCCGGCTCGCCAGCTCCGGCATATCACAGGCCGTCGCGGGCAATGGGTTCGTCGTCGCCCAGACTTCGTTTCCCGGGAGCCTGGACATCCTTTCCGCCCAACTCCGGTTGCCGGCGCGAGGTTCATTGCCGTTGGACCGGTTTCTGGCGCCGGTGTGCACCGGCCTCACGGCGATTGTCCTGCTGATTCTGTTGATTCTCCACTGGCGGGACGAACGCGCCCGGCGGAAGTAGCGAAGCCCCGCATGAACAGACCGGATTACCACGGCCTTTGGAGTGCGGTGGCAAGCAAAGCGCGACACCGCTTTGGGTGATGCGGACGGGTCATCGCACGCGTCATGCCATTCAAAAGCGCCGTCGCCGCTGCGCTCTGCCGGCGCAGTCCATAAAGAATATTTCGAGGCTCACGTTTTTTCCTTTCACCGCCCGGCGTTTGCCCTTTCAATGCCGCGCCATGTCGCACGAGTACGTCCTCAAGCCGTTCACTCCGGAAATCCGGCTGAACATTGATTACGCGCGCGATTTGAATCCGCAGCAATTGGCCGCCGTGACCGCGCCGCCCGGCCCGGCCCTCGTCATCGCCGGCGCCGGCTCCGGCAAGACCCGCACACTGACCTATCGCGTGGCCTACCTGCTGGAGCAGGGAATTCCGCCCGAGCGGATCCTGCTGCTGACGTTTACCAACAAGGCCGCCGGCGAGATGATGCAGCGCGTCACCGGACTGCTGGGCCGCCAACTGCCGTCGCTCTGGGGCGGCACGTTTCATTCCATCGGGGCGCGCATTCTCCGGCAACACGCCGATTTGCTTGGGTTTCAGCGCGATTTCAGCATCCTCGATCGTGATGACGCCCGGGATCTGGTCAAAGCCTGTCTGGCCGAGGCCGGCGTCGAAACCAGGGGGACGCATTTTCCCAAGCCCGACGTGCTGGTTGAAATTTTTTCGCTGGCGGCCAATACGCACCGGACCACGGCGGAAATGCTCGAAGGCCCGTTCGATTATTTCGAGGAGCATTCCACGAAAATTGCCGACGTGCAGAAACGTTACGTCGCCCGCAAGCGCGCGACGAATGCGATGGATTTCGACGACCTGCTGGCCCTCTGGCTCCGGCTGGTGCAGGAACACGCGGACGTGCGCGAACATTACCAGCGCCGGTTCCAGTTCATCCTCGTGGACGAATACCAGGACACCAACAAGCTCCAGAGCGACCTCATTGATCTGCTGGCCGGGCGGCATCACAACGTGATGGTCGTGGGCGACGACGCCCAGAGCATCTACGCCTGGCGCGGCGCGAATTTTCAGAACATCTTCGAGTTCCCCAAACGTTATCCCGGCGCCAGGGTTTTTAAAATTGAGACGAATTACCGGAGCACGCCGGAGATTCTCAAGGTGGCCAATGCCGCCATCGCCGCCAACACGGATCAATTCGTCAAGCAACTCGCGCCGGCGCGCAAATCTGGCCTCAAGCCCGCGCTGGTGGCGTGTGCCGATGCGGCGCAGCAGGCGGCATTCATCGCGCAGCGGGCGGGGGAGCTGCACGAGGAAGGTGTGAATCTGAGCCAGGTGGCCGTGTTGTACCGCTCGCACTTCCACGCGCTCGAACTGCAACTGGAACTGACCCGCCGGCAAATCCCGTTTGCCATCACCAGCGGTATCCGGTTTTTTGAACAGGCGCACATCAAGGACGCCACGGCGTACCTGAAGCTGGTCGCCAATCCGCGCGATGAGATCGCCTTCAAGCGGCTGGCGCAGTTGCTGCCGGGCATCGCGGCGAAGGGGGCGGAAAAAATCTGGCGCAAATTTGCCGAGGGTCGGGGTTCCGGCTTCCGCGTTCCGGGGAACGAATCGCCCGCGACCTCCGAATCACCACCCCGGGCGCCAGACGCGAGACGCGAGACCCTGGCTGCGCGTCTTCAAAGAATTTCCCAGTCCGTTCCGGCCAGGGCAAAAACCGCCTGGGCGCAATTGACGGCGACGATTTCCCAGCTCGAAGACCAAACCATCCGCAAAAGCGCGGCGAAGATGCTGCGGCTGGTGCTGGACGCCGGCTATGACGATTACCTCAAGGAAACCTACGACAATTACCAGCGCCGGCTCGATGACCTGCAGGAGCTCGCGGAATTTGCGCATCAACTTGGCAGTCTCGAGGAGTTTCTCACCCAACTCGCCCTCCTCACCAATGTCGAGGCCGAGGCTGACCCGGAGGATGATTCCGAACGAATCCGGCTGACGACGATTCACCAGGCCAAGGGTCTCGAATTCGACGTGGTGTTTGTGATCATGCTCTGCGACGGCCTGTTTCCGTCCGCCCGCTCGCTCCAAACCGACGCTGGCGAGGAAGAGGAACGCCGGCTGTTCTACGTGGCCATCACGCGGGCGAAGAACGAGTTGTACCTGAGCTACCCGCTGGTGCGCAGCGGGTTCGGCGGTTCCGGCGAAGCGTTTCCGGAGCCTTCCCGATTTCTTTCCGAAATCCCGCGCGCGCTGTTGCATGAGTGGAACCTGCGCTGAAAGATGTGCACCTTTGTCCGCTTTTGGGTCAAGGTGCGGCCAAAACCCGGATCGCAACTAGAATAATTTAAGTTGTTTCTTGACATTAATAAACTTCACGTGCAAGGTTGACGGCGTCTGACACGTTTCGCTTCGTTTTATATGTGCAGTCGTCCGACGAAGGGTTTTCACCGGCTGAATCTTCTGGCCGTCGGGTTGATGTTTCTTGCGACCGCCGCCGCCGCCTCCGCGATGGTGGACTTGAATGGCAACGGCCTCAGCGACGTGTGGGAACAAATGTACGGCGCCAGTGGCCTCGCGCCGGGCGGTGACGCGGATAACGACGGTTTCTCGAATCTGCAGGAAGCCGTGGCCGGGACGAACCCCTTCGATTCCAAGTCCTATCCCCGCATCGCGTCAATCACGGTGGTTTCCGGCACGAATGTCGCGGCCCAGATCCCGGGCGCGCTGGGGAAGTTTTATCTCCTGCAGAGCCGGACGAATCTGGGTGACCCGAACTGGCTGACGGAAACCGGGCTGGTCCTGCGGGTGGGAACGAATCTGGTCCTCTCTTCACCCGTCAATGCCACCGCTAAATTCTTCCGCATTGCCGTGGCGGACACCAATACGGACGGCGGCCTCCTGAACGATTGGGAAAAATACCAGCTTGGGCTCGATCCATTCAATCCTTTCAGCAACGGCAACCTCGATGACAACGGCCAGTTGTTGAGCGATTACGCGTATGCGACCAACAAGCTGGCGTCGCAAAATGTCTTCGCCATCTCCACAACCGATCCCGCCACGGTTGAACCGGACCCCGGTTCTGCCCCCACCGATCTCGGCGTGCTGACGGTCACGCGGAACGGCTTCCCGTTAAACACGGTGACGGTCAATCTGGGGCTCGGCGGACCGGGGCCGGGTTTTGCCAGTGAGGGCGTGGACCATGCGCCGCTGCCGCGGTCGGTGACGCTGGCGGCGGGTGTGGGGGCCACCAACATTTCGGTAACGCCCCTGGCGAACACAAACTTGCACACGCCGGTCATCGCGCAATTGCAACTGCTGGCCGGCGCCGGATATACGGTGAGCGCCGGCAGCAATGCAGCGGTTGTGATTTATCCTTCGCCGACGCCGACCGGGACCGGCTTGACGGGGTATTATTACACCAATTCGAGCACGACCTACTCCAGCACGAACAATTTCCGGCCGGCGAATTTGATCACGAACCGCCTTGATCCGGTGATTGATTTTGTCTGGGGCGGCACCAACCCGCCGCCCAGCCTCAGCAACGGACTGTACTCGGTCCGCTGGACCGGCCAGGTGCAGCCGCAGTATTCGGAGACTTATTTCTTTGACGTTAAGAGCGATGACGGCGTGAAGCTGTGGGTGAACGACCAGTTGCTCATTGACAAGTGGCAGAGCCAGAACACCGAATGGTCCAATTCCATTCCGTTGCTGGCCGGTGCCCGCTATGATCTGAAATTGGAATATCTGCAAACGGGGAGCTCGGCCCAGGCGCATCTGTACTGGTACAGCCCCAGCCAGCCCAAGCAAGTCATCCCCAGCAGCCGTTTGTATCCGACGAACAATTTCGGCAATGTCAGTTCCAACGCGCCGGCCGTCATCACCAGCGCGCTGAACGCGGTCGCCTTCCTGGGGCAGCCGTTCAGCTTCACCGTGACGGCGGCCAACTCGCCCGCGGGTTTCACGGCCGGTGGATTGCCGCCCGGACTGGCCTTCAACTCCGTCAGCGGCCTGATCAGCGGCATTCCGACACTGGCCGGCAATTTCCAGGTCACTCTGACGGCCAGCAACGCGATCGGAGTCGGCGCCTCAATCGTCAATATCCAGGTGATCGACACCGGCAGCTCCGTGGTGCGGGAAGTGTGGACGAATGTCCCGGGCACGAACATCGCGGACATCCCCGTCGGCGCGCCGGCCGGCTTCACGAATACGCTCGGCGCGCTGGAAGGCGTCACGAATTTTGGCGTCAACTATGGCGAACGCATCCGCGGCTATCTCACCGCCCCGGTCACGGGCAATTATTATTTCTGGATCGCCGGCAGCGACGCGGCCGAGTTATGGATTTCCAACGATGGCGAACCGGCCAACAAATTGAAGCGCGCCAACGTCTGGCCGGCCAACGGCGGCGCCGGGATCCACCAGTGGAACGCGCAGACCAACCAACAAACCAAATGGCTCACGCTCGTTGCCGGGCAAAAATATTATCTCGAAATCCTGCACAAGGCCGGCTCGACTGCGCCCGACCACTGGTCGGTTGGTTGGGTCCAGGATCCGTTCGGGACAAACACCGCGCCGGCTGGCGTGGTGCCGGGTTATATTTTGTCGCGTTATTATCCGCTGCCGGTCTCCGTCCTGCCCGGCACTCTGTACGAGGCCAACCTGCTGGCGTTGCCCGGCGTCAACAGCACCGCGGTCGGTTCGGCCACTTTGCTCCTGAGCGCCGATGGCAGCCAGGCGGTTTTGAACTTTTCGTTCAACAATCTCGCCGGCATCGCGACCGGCCAGGCCATCAACTCCGACCCGTATTTAAGCAATCCGGCGGAATTGCTGTTCGACATCTCCGCCGCGAAGCCCCGGTCAGATGGCAGTTACCTCTGGAAAATCAAACCGACCGGCACCCTGGCCGCGGCGGATATTTTGGAAATACTCAACGAAGGCAAGGCGAACATCAATATTGAGAGCACCGCTTTTCCCGCCGGCGAAATCAACGGCCACTTCACGCTGGCCAACGGCTCGCAGACGTTCACGCCGCCGCCGGCGCCGCCGGCCTGGACGGATGATTCGGCTAATTCCAACGCCGCGGTCCGGTTCCTGACGCAGGCGACCTTCGGCGCCAGTCCGGCGGACATTGCGGCGGTGCAATCGCTCGGTTACGCGGGCTGGATCACCAGCCAGTTTGCGCTGCCGGTCTCCCACCATCTGCCGGTGGTGATGGCCAATATCAATCCCGATCCGACCCAGCCTTTCCCGAGTTCGCTCTGTTTCAACACCTGGTGGCAGCAGGCCGTTACCGCGCCGGACCAGTTGCGGCAGCGCGTCGCCTTTGCCCTGAGCGAAATCATGGTCGTGTCGGAAAACGGCACGCTGGCCAGTTCGTATGCGCATGCGTTGTCTTCCTATTACGATGCCCTGCTCGACAACGCCTTCGGCAATTTCCGGTCGTTGCTCAAAGCCGTCACGCTTCATCCCGCCATGGGTCTTTATCTGGACATGCGGGGCAACGACAAGGGCAGCATCATCACCGGCCTGCACGCCAACGAAAATTACGCACGCGAAATCCAGCAGCTCTTTTCCATCGGCCTGTACCGGATGTGGCCGGACGGTACGCTGGTCTTGAATTCGCAGAACGCGCTCGTGCCCACCTACAATCAGAACGTCATCAACGGCTTTGCCAGCGTGTTCACCGGCTGGAATTATTACCAGACCAACCAGGCCAACGGGCGGCTGCCGTCGAACTGGTTCCCGGGCGCGAATTACACCAACCCAATGGTGCTGGTGCCCACGCACCACGAGCTGGGCACCAAACTGCTGCTGGACAACGTCATGCTGCCGCCGGCGTGGGGCAACCAGACCGTTCCCTCCACGTCCACCAACGATGCCT